>Ga0209480_10000327_pt1 | contig 41018 bp, 39 predicted proteins | sample JI61114C2DNA_FD_187501 | JGI IMG/M metagenome (GOLD analysis project Ga0209480, IMG submission 187501) | Wastewater effluent complex algal communities from Wisconsin, to seasonally profile nutrient transformation and Carbon sequestration -... | ecosystem: Engineered > WWTP > Effluent > Algae... | reverse complement strand
CCATGAAAATCGCGGAAAAAATTTCCCTCAAAATGCAGACAAACAATAAACGGAATATTTCTTCCTATAAATTGGCGTCACTAAACCTTATTGTTATGGCAAACACGTACACACAAATTCATTATCATTTTATTTTCGCTCCCAAATACAGGGATGCATGTATTTCCCCGTCATGGAAAGAAGAATTACACAAGTTCATTACCGGAACCATCCAGCGCCATGGGCATAAAATGCTGCAGGTAAACAGCATGCCTGATCATATTCATTTGCTTATTGGTATGCGTCCACATCAGTCGGTGTCTGAACTTATCCGATCAGTTAAATCGGAAAGTACCAAGTGGATTAATGGGATGGGGTATTGTTCCGGAACCTTCGCCTGGCAGGAGGGGTATGGTGCATTTACATACAACAAAGCGAAAGTATCAGTTGTGGCAGGTTATATTGCAAAGCAGGAGGAACATCACCGGAAAATGCCGTTCAGGGATGAATTCCGGCAGATATTGGATGAAGAAGGGGTTTATTATAATGAGCAATACATATTCAATGATCCGGTTTAGAACGAAATGTTTACTAGGGGGAATAAGAATTGTTCAGGAAATTTTTGTTCGGCGCAACGATTCGTTCATTTTTTATCAACCAACAAAACACCCCTACAGGGTGAGGGGACATTTCGTTGTGCGTTGTTGCTACCGACAAAGCACCCCTACAGGGTGATAGAGAATCGTTTCGTTCATTTTGTCTCTACCAACAAAGCACTCCTACGGAGTGAGGGGGCATTTCATTATGCGTTGTTGCTACCAACAAAGCACCCCTACAGGGTGAGGGGGCATTACGTTCGATGTTTTAACTACCAACAAAGCACTCCTACGGAGTGAGCGGGACATTTCGTTATGCGTTGTTGCTACCGACAAAGCACTCCTACGGAGTGAGCGTGACTCATTCAGCAATCATACTAACGACTAATGACTAACGACTATCGACTAAGCACTTCCCTCACTACCGTCACTATCTTCTCTCCTTTCTCCCGGATCTGTGCTTCTGTCCAGGTTAAACTGATGGAGGTAGAGATACAGCGGTTCATTACGGCATGACTGGGGGCGAAATCCTTATTGGCCTGTTCCATAACGCGGGCTTTCAGTTCAGGACTGAGGGCGTTGAGGGTGATCGCATTTTTCAGGTGATCCCATTTGCGGATATAGTGCCAGTTGTTATCGAACCAGTAGAAATTACCAGCGAGAATACCTTGTGCTTTTAATTCTGCCACCACGGCCCGGGTCTGTTCTTCGGTGGGCAGGAACCAGCTGATAAAACTGCAGCTGTCACCGGCCGGATCGGGGATGCGGCGGAAACTGATTTCCGGTACCGTAGCAAGAATGGCTTTCAGTTGTGCGTGATTCTTTTTCTGGATCGTCAGGAATTCATTGAGCCGTTTAATCTGGGCCAGACCCACAGCCGCGTGTAATTCAGATATACGGTAATTGTACCCGATAAACGGATGCAGGTCCGCCCCGCGATCTGCCCCGAGGTGATCATGTCCATGATCGGTATAACCATCGCTTTTTATATAAATGTCTTCGCGGTTGGTCATTACCACCCCGCCTTCGGCGCAGGTCATGGTTTTTACAAAGTCAAAGGAGAAAGTACCCGCATCGCCAATGGTGCCGAGCATTTTTCCTTTATACGATCCGCCGATACTCTGGCAGGCATCTTCCAGTAAAATCAGATTATGTTCCTTACATATCGCCTGGAGTGCGTCCAGGTCGGCCATGCTGCCGCACATGTGTACGGGCATGATGGCTTTCGTTTTTGGCGTAATGGCTTTGCGTACGGCTGCTGGATCCAGGGTGAGGGTGTCATCCACATCCACCAGCACGGGTACGGCTCCCACACTCAGTACAGCTTCAAATGATGCTACAAAGGTGAAGGCAGGGGTGATTACTTCATCGCCATAGCCAACGCCCAGCGCACTCAGGGCCGTGGTCAGTGCGGCCGTACCACTGGATGTGAGCTGCGCATATTTACTGCCGAATGTTTCGCAGATAGCGGCTTCCAGTTCTTTGGATTTCCAGATACCCTTGCGGGGACCGTCAAATCCATACCGCATGAGGATGCCGGTTTCCAGCACATCATTTACTTCTTTCCGTTCTTTATCACTCCAGAGTTCGTAGCCAGGCATAATTTCCAGTTAGTAGTTAGAAGTTCGTAGTTAGTAGCCGGGAAGACTCCGGTTGAGGAGGCTTCCCGACAGTCCCGCAAAGGTAAATAAGGAAAGGGAAAGAGTGGTCAAATTAGCTGAAGGCAACGGAAGAGGACTATATGTTGTCAAACGCAAAAGAATCCGGATGAAAAAAATCATACTGTTCCTGCTGTTTATCTCTTCTTTTCAGCTAAATGGCCAGGTAAGAACAGGGCTGAGGGGCGGTCTCAACAGGTCTAACCTGGTGGAACGTTGGGATCAGCCTGACGGCCGGATCACAGGAGCGGCGGTTACCAGACTGAATGGCGGGCTACTGTTTGAAATTCCATTGGAGGAAGAATGGTTTCTTCATACCGGTCCGTATTATTCAGGTAAGGGGGCGAATATGCATGAAACGGACTCCACCATGAAAAAGGACTCGGTCAGGATCCGGCTTAATTATATTGAACTGCCGGTTATGGTTGTTTACAAATTCCCCAGTGAAAAAGAACATCAGTTTATTCTCTCTTCCGGACCTTACCTGGGTTATGGTTTTAATGGTTCAATGGAGTGGAAAGGCGGAAGACCCGCAACCCAACGACATATTCATCGTAAATCAGCAGAGAATTACCGGCGGTTTGAACTGGGCTGGATGATTTCGGCACACTACGAAATCGAATCCCGCTATGGTCTCCGGCTCGATTTCTCCAAAAGCCTGTTGAATATCCAGCACCCGGAAAGCTGGCAGAAGAGTTGGGTGATGGGATTTTCGTTTTATTTGTATTTGAAGAAAATTAGAAATGAATAATGAGTAATGAGTAATGAGTAAAAGGAGAAGAGTCATTTCAGAACGGGTACTCTTCCCAAAGCAGGGTGTTCAAATCTTTAGTTCAGTACAGCCAGCTACTCATCACTCATTACTCATTACTCATTATTCATCTTTCATGGGTTATAAAACCCCCACTTCCCGCCCGGTTGCACCAGGATCGCGATTTCGCTCATTTCACTCTCGTTATTGTTTTTGCCCACGGCGGTAATGACATAGCGGTAGGAGAAATGACTGGAGGACAGGGATTCTTTGAGCTGGAAGCCTTCGGGTTTTGTAACCAATTTTGAAATATACCGGGGTACATGGCCAAAGGTTTCGCTGTGAGAATCGGCGGCATACTGGTACACCACATAATATTTTATTTCCACACGGTTGCGGGGATCGGGCTTTACATCCAGCTGAATGATGGAATCATTAGAAATGCTGCGCGTGACAATCGGTGGCCAGGGTTTTTCATTATCAATCCAGCGCATAGGCGGCAGCAATGCGGGGTATTTGTAATAGTTATTCTGCAGGGAATCGTTCCAGCCATTGGGATTGCGTTCAAAGGATTTGCTGCTGAAATAAATACTGCCCTGCACATTGGGATAACGGCGCAGCAGGCTGATCTGGTTGGGCAGTTCGGCCGGATTCTTCCATTTGGGCTGATTTTCGGAAGTACGGTAAATGCCATGCCCGATATAGATATGCCGGCCATAACTGTGACGGCTCCACCAGTCAAGCAGTTTTTCGTAGGCAATTTTATCGTGCCCGATTTCGAGGTAGAGCTGGGGGGTGACATAATCAATCCAGCCTTTTTTCATCCACAATAATATATCGGCATAGAGGTCATCGTAATTGGTCTGTCCTGCACGGCTGTCGCTGCCCTCGGGGTCTTTGTCTTTATTTCTCCATACACTGAACGGGGAGATACCAAAACGGCAACCCTTTTTTTCTTCCTTGATGGCTTTACTGATCGCCAGAATGATGGAATCACAGTTGCTGCGGCGCCAGTCATCTTTGGATAAGGTTGTACCGGATTTTGCATAAGAAGAAGCATCGGGGAATTCTTTGCCCGGTATGCGGTAAGGGTAGAAATAATCATCCATGTGAATGGCATCCACCTCGTAGCGTTTAACAATATCACGGACCACATTCACCACAAAACGCTGTGCTTCTTTGTTGCCGGGGTCAAAGTATCTTTTTTCCCCGTATACCAGAAACCATTCCGGATGGATACGGGAAATATGATTCGCGGCTATGGATGAGGAAGCGATATTATGAACAGCCCGATACGGATTGAGCCATGCATGAAATTCCATACCGCGTTTATGGGTTTCCTCGATCATGAACTGCATGGGATCCCAGGCGGGAAAGGGTGCTTTGCCCTGTGTACCGGTCAGCCATTCACTCCAGGGTTCGTACGGGGAAGGATAAAAAGCATCAGCTGCGGGACGTACCTGCACGATCATGGCGTTCATGCCATTCCGCTGATGGAGGTCGAGCAACCGGATATAATCGGCTTTTTGTTTTTCGGGATTGGTTTCACCGGCCTTGGGCCAGTCGATATTATTCACAGTGGCAATCCACACGCCCCTGAATTCGTACTTGGGTTGCGCGGCAGCTTGTAAAGCGAGAAATGAGAACAGGAAAAGGAACAGGACCGGTCTTTGTTTCATGGTGTAATCAGATTCGGATGATCAATCCGGCAAAGTTACATCATTCAGCTCCATCACGGATCTTATCGAGCAGGTCGCTGAGAATATTAGCATCTTTTTCTGAAAGATTGCCCAGCACACTGTCTATTTCATCCTGCCGGGTATCCAGTCTTTCGAGGAGTTTCTTTCCTTTATCGGTTATAATCACGTCCACCAGGCGGCGGTCGTTTTTGCAAACCACTTTTTTCACCAGTCCTTTTACAATCAGGCGGTCCACGATCCGGCTGGTATCACTCATTTTTTCCAGCATCCGTTCGCGGATCTGCAGGGTGGAGAGGGGATTGGGATAACTGCCCCGGAGGATACGCAGGATATTGAACTGCTGAGACGTAATATCCTCAGAGTCAAAAATGGCCTTGGTTTTATCCTTCATCCAGGCCAGGGTATAGATCAGGTTGATTCCTGCTTTCTGGTGGGCATTACGGAATTTCGACTGTTGTATGTCTTTTTCAATTCCCATTTGTGGTGTCTGTACCATAAAAGTAAAAAGTTTTGGGCGAAGTGAATGCTCCGGCCCAAAACTTATTGAATAAACTTTAACCAATTAGTTGTTGTAATAGAATTTTTCTTCCACAATCTGGCCGTTTTTCCAGCGTTGTACCGCCAGCTGGGTATAGTTTCTTACCCCGTAGTCTTTGTGGGTGTAATCAAACCACCATTCCACTACCGCCAGGTCATCGCTGATCAGGGTGTTGATCACTTTGGCGCCACGGAATTCAGTCAGTCCGCCTACAAAAGCTTCTTCATACTGACGGTTCAGGGCCTTCCCTTCACGAACCGGGTAATTGTTGTCCTGCATCACTACATCTTCCGCATAAAACTTGTCGAAAGCATCCAGGATTTTTCCTTCCAGGATCATCTGATTCAGCTGGTCTACGTTTGTTCTTAAATCGCTCATGGTATTATTTTTTGTTGTTTTAAATGATACCACAAAATTAATGTTGCAACATTGAATAAACAAAATTTATTTTCAGAAAACGGGCATTTTATCATTTTTTAACAGACAGGAAGCAGCAAACGGGGAAAAAATTACCTCTTTGTGGTATAGGCGGGTATCGGAAAATTCATTTCTTTTACCGCAGATCACGAACCATCAACCATTAAACTATCTTATTTATGAAGCTCCTCTCCGACTCCATCAAGTGCTTTTTTGAAGGCTTTGCCTCGTTTTATACTTCCATTTTTGAGGAGATGAAGAAGATCTGAGTAATGAATAATGAGTAATGAGTGATGAATAATGAATAATGAGTAGCTGATAGAACAGTGCACAATATCAGCACAGCCTGTTTTGGGCAATTGCCAGTATTATAATGACTTTTCTGCTTTTACTGATTACTGATTATTCATTACTCATTTTCCTCAATTCCCCCGACAACATCAATACCGCAAACAAATGATGTCCTTCGTGCAGTAAAAAGATATTGATCCATTGCTGCAGGGTCAGTTCCCCGAACAGGGCATGAATTCCTTTTTTGGCAAAATCGGTTTCGCTGAAGTGGAGCATTTCATTCGCCATTTCCTTGCGGGTGGTGATCATATCCTGCATGATCTCGCGGAAGGATTTGCCGCAATTGTCCAGGAATGCCGGATCCGCTTCCGGAGTATAACGGTCGAAAAAAGGGAGATGGTCCTGAAGAATCAGTTTCACCCGGGCAATAAAAGTATGCTGATAGGTTTGTAAGTGTACGATCTGCTCGAAGATGGACCATTTGCCGGGAATCACCTGCCGCCGGATCTGTTCCTCCGACAGGCCGTCAATAATATCCACCAGGGTCTTGTGCTGGTACTGCAGGCGGGTGGAAATGTGCGAGGGTAAATGCATACTTGGGTGTTTAGGTATTAGATAAGGTTCAACTTTCCCACACACGGGTGCCTTCGCTGCAATTGGAACAGATATCAATATTTTTCCGTCCTTTCAGGATCTGTTGCCTGAATTTACTGTATTCTCCGTTCTTCCAGATTTCTTTAAAGGGTTTTTTCTTTAAATCCCCCAGCTGGTGCTGCGCATCCTTGTCGAAACAGCAAGGGGCCACCAGTCCGTCCCAGGTAATCACGGGATCATGCCAGAGACGCCAGCAATGATTGGCGAGCTTCCCTTTGAACACATAACCGTCCGCCGTTTTCCGGTACCGGCTGTATTTATCAATTGTGGGGATCAGCTGATTCGGATCTTTTTCATAGTCATAGACCTGTGCCGTTTTGAACCATACATCATCCACGCCGATCTCGCCGGCCAGCTTTTTCACCGCTTCAATCTGGTGTTCATTCGGTTTCACCACTAAGAACTGGAAAACCACAAAGGGTTTACTGCTTTGCAATTCTTTTTTCCATTTCACGATGTTGCGGGCCCCTTCCAGTACCTTATGTAATTGTCCGCCCACGCGGTATTGTTCATACACTTCCTGGGTGGTTCCGTCAATGGATATAATCAGCCGGTCCAGCCCGCTTTCAATCGTCCGCTTTGCATTTTCATCGGTCAGGTAATGCGCATTGGTTGAGGTTGCCGTATAGATTTTTTTCGAAGCGGCATATTGTACCATATCGAGAAAAGACGGATTGAGGTAAGGCTCCCCCTGAAAATAAAAGACCAGGTAGAGCAGTTCTTTATGCAGCTGATCGATGGTTTCCCTGAAAAAATCCCTTTGCAGCATACCGGTGGGACGCGTAAAGGCCCGCAATCCGCTCGGGCATTCGGGGCAACGCAGGTTGCAGGAGGTTGTAGGCTCAAATGAGATGGATACCGGGTAACCCCATTGTACCGGCTTACCGGTCCACTTGCTGATCTGGTAACTGGCCAGAACTTTCAGCCCGTTCCACACCCGCCGAAAGGTTAATTTGGAAAAGAGGTTGATACTGTCTCGTCGGTTTATGCGGCTCATCGGGTGTAAAGGTACGGAATGAGGCACCCACATTTCGTCTGCTGACCCGGTTGCATTATCTTCAAAGGGTATAAACATGAACGGAGGCAACAGACCATATGAATTATTTGCATTGGGCGACACGGCCCTGACCATTGACTGGGGTAACCGGATGGATGAACAAATCAATCGTGAAGTAATCGCCCGTGCCGCTCAGTTCCGTCAGCAGCCTTTCCCGGGTTTATTGGAAACGGTGCCGGCGTATAGTTCCCTGACCGTATTTTTTGATCCCTTGTTTATCCGGCAGCATATTTCTCCGGGTAAAACCGCCATGGAATATGTAACAGAAAGAGCGGAGGCTTTATTGGGATTGCCGGCTGCGGCACAGCAGGAAACCGGAAGACGGGTGCGCATACCCGTTTGTTATGATCCCTCCCTGGCACCGGAACTGGAATGGCTGGCCCGTGAAAAAGAAATCAGTGTGGAGGAACTTATTATCCTGCATACAACGCCGGTTTACCGGGTATATATGATGGGCTTTCTGCCCGGCTTTGCCTATATGGGTGAAGTGGATGAACGGATCCGGATGCCCCGGAAACCACAACCACAGCCCACCCGTGCCGGCAGTGTGGGTATTGCCGGCCGGCAGACCGGTATTTATCCTTTTGCCTCACCGGGTGGCTGGCATGTTATCGGCAACAGTCCTGTTCAGTTATTTAATAAAAGCCGGGAAGAACCCACCCTGATCAGTGCGGGTGACCGGGTACAATTTTACGCGATCGATAAATATGAGTTTGCGCATTATTAAAGCAGGTATACTGGATACCATTCAGGACCTGGGCCGTTATGGTTTCCTGGCCGGGGGCATCAATCCTTCCGGGGCTATGGACCGTTATGCCCTGCAGATCGCCAATGCCCTGGTGGGAAATGCGGCAGGAGAAGCCGGGATTGAATTACATTTTCCCGCAGCAGTCATCCTGTTTACCGAACCGGCCCTGATTGCGCTCAGTGGTGCAGACTTTTCGCCCAGTATCAATGGCGAACCGGTGCCGATGCAACAATGTATCGTCGTGAATAAAAATGACGCGTTGCAGTTTCACCGGCCCCGGAAAGGAGCGCGGGCTTACCTGGCCGTTGCGGGAGGGTTTCTGCTGGAAGACTGGCTGGGCAGCCGGAGCACCAATCTGAAAGCGGTGGCAGGCGGATACCATGGACGTCGTTTGCAAAAGGGTGATGAATTGCTGCTGAACAGCAAAAAGGATTACGGTTATTTGTTACCGGGAAAAAAAATCAGGGTAATGCCCTGGGCGGCTGATAATAAGTATGAGGAGCTAAGCAGCGAAATAGCCGTGTTACCCGGTCATGAGTGGGGACGGTTGACTGCGGAAGCAAAGGAACGCTTTCTGCACAGTCCCTTTCTGATTACAAAGCTGGCGGACCGGATGGGTTACCGCCTGGGGAATGAACCGCTGACCATGGTACCCGGGGAGGAAATAATTTCTTCAGCGGTCAGCATGGGAACGATCCAGTTGTTGCCCGATGGCAAACTGATTGTGCTGATGGCCGATCACCAGACCACGGGTGGTTACCCGCGGCTGGCCCATGTGATTACGGCGCATCATTCAATACTGGCGCAACTGAAATCCGGAGATGCCGTATATTTCAGATTAACGGATACCCTAACGGCGGAAGAACTGCTGGCAAGGCAACAACAGCACCTGCGTCAGTTGCAACATGCCTGTACACTTAAACTGCAGCAATATGGCTGAAACGATTGATATAAACTGTGATATGGGAGAAGGAGTCGGTAATGAGGAATTACTGATGCCGTATATTACTTCTGCCAATATTGCCTGTGGCTACCATGCCGGTGATTCGGCCACGATGCTGCATGTACTGGAATTGTGCAGGGAGCATGGAGTGGTGGCTGGTGCCCATCCTTCTTTCCTGGACCGGGCCAATTTCGGCCGGGTGGAAAGAGAGCTGCCCGTAATGGAATTATATGAACTGGTGATTCAGCAATTGCTGATCATGAAAGAGACCGCGGATATAGCGGGTGTCACGCTCCGGCATGTAAAGCCGCATGGTGCTTTATATAATCTGTCGGCCCGTGATCCGCTGGTGGCCCAGGTGATTGCCAAAGCGGTAAAGAATTTTGACAGCAAACTGCAGCTGACCGGGCTCAGCGGCAGTTGTTCCATAGAACAGGCGATAGAGATCGGTCTGCCTACTATCAGTGAGGTATATGCGGACCGGACCTACCAGGATGATGGTACCCTGACTCCGCGGACCGAGCCCGGCGCGCTGATCACCGATCCGGCGGTGGCCGCTGCCCAGGTACTGGAGATGGTGAGCGAAGGAGTGGTTACTTCCGTTACAGGCAATAAGGTTCCGATAGTAGCCGAGTCTGTTTGTCTGCATGGTGACGGACCGTATGCCCTGTTGTTTGCGGAAACGATCAATACTACATTAAAACAAAATGGGATTATCATCCGTGCCGCCCGGTAAAGCAACAAAAGGAGTGATCCTGGGTGCGGCTTTCCTGATGGCCACGTCGGCTATTGGTCCCGGTTTTCTTACTCAGACCAGTTTATTTACCAGTGAACTGTTCACCAGTTTTGGCTTTATCATCCTGATTTCCGTATTACTTGATATTGGTGCCCAGTTGAATATCTGGCGCATCATCACGGTCAGTGAAAAAAGGGCCCAGGATATTTCCAATACCCTGTTGCCGGGTCTGGGTATCGTATTAGCCTCCCTCATTGCTTTTGGCGGATTGGTATTCAATATCGGCAATATTGCAGGAACGGGTTTGGGGTTAAATGTGCTGACGGGTGTTGAGGTGAAAACCGGTGCCCTGATCAGTGCCTTGCTGGCCATTGGCATTTTCTGGTCTAAACAGGCCGGACGATTGATTGATGTATTTGTAAAAATACTGGGACTGCTGATGATCGGGCTTACCATTTATATTGCCTTTGTTTCGCAGCCTCCGTTGGGTCAGGCCCTGTTGCATACGGTATGGCCGGAGAAAACAGATATGCTGAAGATTGTTATACTGGTCGGCGGAACCGTAGGCGGATATATTTCTTTTGCCGGGGCACATCGTTTACTCGATGCCGGTATCAAAGGCCGTGAACAGTTGCCGCAGGTGACCCGCAGTTCGGTAACCGGTATACTCATCACTTCACTGATGCGGTACATACTTTTCCTGGCGGCCCTTGGTGTGGTAGCGCAGGGGGTGAAGCTCACGGCGGGTAATCCGGCTGCCACCGTGTTTCAGTCCGCGGCCGGGGAACTGGGGTACCGGTTTTTCGGAATGGTGATGTGGAGTGCCGCGATTACATCCGTAGTCGGGGCGTCCTATACATCGGTATCTTTCTGGAAAACCATTTCCCCTTTTGTACAGCGGAATGAAAAAGGCGTGACCACGGTTTTCATTTTGTTTTCAACACTTATTTTTCTTTTTGTCGGGCAACCGGTACGTCTGCTGGTGCTGGCCGGTGCGGTGAACGGGGTCATCCTTCCGGTGGCACTGGCCGTGATACTGGTTGCCGCACGTCATTCAAAAGTTGTTGGTCAATACCGGCATCCGGCAGGATTGCAGGTGATCGGTTGGCTGGTAGTGGCGGCGATGGGGTATATGAGTGTGATCAGTATACTGCAAAGCATTGGGTGATTACTAATCCAGGTACAGCATCAGTTTCAGGCTCGGCTGAAAATCCTTAAAAAATTTATGGAAGACAAATTCCGGGTGGAGGAATACATCGCGGTAACGGGCGCCGGGTAAGCCGAACTTGAATGTAGTAGGTTCAAGAAAGTTGCCGCTGCGGTGAACCAGGTAGCTGAAAGAAAGAATCTGGTTGAATAAAACTTTTGTTCTGTCGTTTTTATCCCAGGTGGCCGTGAAATACTGGAAGCTGACGAAGTCATTCCTGTACATTTTGTTTTTACCGGAACCGGTCTGGTCGAAAAAGAAGTAGGGCTCCCAGAATAGCTGGAAATGATTGCTGACATTGGCCCTCGCGTTCACCCATTCCATCCCGGCTCCTAAAGCGGGGGCGAATCGGTTATTGATGGCCTGAACGGACACCTGAACAAAAGGGGCAACCGAGGAGCGGTATTTTGTACTGTTCCAGGTATCCTGCATACGCCTGTTTTTGGAAGGATCCGTGGTATTGTAGTATCCGGATAAATGATATTTCCAGCTCCTGGATCCGCTCCATTTTTCATTGCTGTTCCATTCCGACCGGATCTGTTCAAGGGTGGAGTTGAGGCCGGCGGTTTGCAGTTCACTTATTTGTTCATAACTGTTCAGCAACAGGGTGATCCGGTAGGGCAGTACTTTGTAAATACCCCGGTAGCCGGTACGTATGGCTTCATTGTGTTTTATGACACCGGAGATAATAATCGTATCCTGTTCGATTTTCAGGGCGGCCACTTCATTTTTCTGTATCACATAATGTTTTCTGTTGTCTTCAATCCGTTGTGTGCGGATACGGACGGTTCCGGCAAAGTCGGTGGCGTGTTCAATTTTAAAATTTTGTTCTTCGGGTTTTAGTGAATCCCGGATTTCTTTTATGGCGGACCAGGCCTTATTGATTACGGAATCCATATTCAGCAGCTGCAATAACTGTTCTTTAGAAGAGACCTGTATCCGGATGCTGTTGCCGGCAGCCAGCTGGATATAAAAGCTATGCCGGGGTTGATTGATAAAGCCGGGAGTGAAGTACAGGTCGGATCTGGTAGGGGTCATCGTGTAAGACCAACCTCCGTACTGGTTGAAATACCAGCTGGTATTGTTTTGGGCGGACACGGTAATGGCGATGCCTGCGAGCAGGCACATAAAAACTGATTTTTTCATGGCTGATTATTCTTTTGTATTGAATGAAATGCCGAAAGGGAGTGTTCCTTTTTTCCGGCGGGCCGGCGGCTCAGCGGGTTGGAGCTGATCGCCTTTTATGCTGTTATGGTATTTTAATTTTCTGAGCAGGGATAGGGGATCGGTTCCGGTAGTTTCCTCTCCGGCCGGCAACAGTTCTTCCGGTTCAGCCCGGGCAAGGTCATTGTTATACACCACCGGTAGTTTTTTCATTGTTACGGGAACGGGTATGGTTTCTTCCGGAGGGATCGTTGCGGTCTTTACCATGGACTCATCTGGTGTATGGCTGATCAGTGCATTTTGTGTGGAATCTGGAATGGGGCCAGGGTTATCTGCATCTTTATTTATTGTTGCCGCTTTATCCGGGTTGTGCCGGGTTTTTGTTGCAGGGGAAATAGCAACCGCGGGTGCAGGAGCAGCGGGATGTGCAGTCCTGCTTTGCATTTCTGTTTGCACCGGTTTTTCCGGTAGCTGGTTGGTAATATTGTCTGCTTTTTTTCCGGGTATCAGTAACCAGGCAACGAAAAGAACTGCGGCGGCTGCAGCGGCCCATTTCCAGGGAAACAGGATCCTGGTTTTCTTTTTCTCCAGTCGTTGTTGCAGGTTATTCCAGGCGGCTGCGTTGTCGAATGCCGGTCCGGGTGTCAATGCATCCAGCCTGTTGCCTATGGTTTCAGTTGATTTTCCGGCTTTCATAATATTCGTTTTCGCTGTAAATCATTTTTTGCAATAAGGCTTTTGCCTTGAACAGTTGTGATTTGGAACTGCCTTCGCTGATTTTCAGCAGGGCGGCGATTTCCTTATGGGTCATTCCTTCCACCACGTTTAAATTAAATACGGTTCTGTACCCCAGGGGCAGCCGGATGATCAGTTTGAAAATTTCTTCCGCTTCCAGTTTGCCCAAAACTTCTTCCGGTACCGGAATGGTTAATTCATCCGTTTCCGCCGTGATAACAAAGGGATTTTTTTTGCGCAGAAACATCAGGCATTCATTGATCATGATCTTTTTGATCCAGCTGAACAAGGCGGCCTCTCCCTGGTAGTGAAAATCCCGGATACGGGTAAAGAATTTATAGAAGCCATCCAGCATCCGTTCTTCCGCATCCGCCTCATTTTTCAGGTAGCGCCGGCAGGTCATAAACATCTGACCGGCGTACAGATCATAGAGGCATTTCTGGGCAGCGGTGCTGCCCTGTTTGCATTCTTTGATCAGTTGTTCCTGGTTCATTGGCCCTTGTTGAATGGATAAATGCAAGTTGGGGGAAAGGGGTTGCCTGGCCAATAAAAATAATTAGGGTTTTTTTAAAGGGTCAGCGAAAATTCAATACAGGGGAAAGAAATGGTATGTAAGCCCACTCCTTTCCAAAATACTACGGTTTAAAAGTAGAGAGAAATCTTAATGAGAGATTGAGGCGTCGAGAGGTTGAGATGTCGGGATTGCGGTTGGTAGTATTACATAAACTGTGTCAGTTTTCATTTACTTTGATATGCAGTTTTATATCAAGAATAGGGTTTATTATATTCCCCTGTTTCGAACCAGCCTGTTCGTTATCTAAGCCTGGTTTTCTTTTTAAGTGCAGATTATTTCTTACGGAACGCTGAATTCTAAATTCAAAGAATTTTGTCACACCGCTAATTTCATTCCCGTGTGAAGATGTAAAAAAACAAAAAAGCCCAACCATAGGGTACGTTGAGCTTTTTTTGTAATCATCCATCCTTGTTGTGTGTCCAATCAGTCGTTTAATATCTTTGATCCTTGCTGGTAGTTCTTTTGCGGATGATAGATAAACAGGCAGGTGCCGTTTTTTATTGTTGCAATAATCGTATTTACTTCGTTCATGGGTACCGCGGGACAACCCCAGCTTCTTCCCATATAGCCACCACCGGCGGCGCGGCCCGCATTCACATAATCCGCTCCATGTATCACAATCGCACGCTCCATCGCCTTGTCATTGATGCCGGGCTCCACACCCGACAGGCGCAGGGAAAGTCCATGCTTGCCGGTATACGTGTTGCCGGTAACAAAGAATCCCAGGCTGCTCTGCAATGATTCCGGTTTGTTGGAAAACCGGGTGGCATACGCAAGACCGGAATTTTGTCCGTGTGCCACATAGGTATTCTTCACCAGTTCATTGTTCTCCATATCTATTATATACATCCTCTTTTTTAAGGAAGACTGGGAAAAATCACAGATGGTCAGGTACTGATGGCGGCTGATTTTTTTCTGCGCCAGCAGTGTATGGTATCCTTTCCATGCCTGGTCAAATGCTGGTTTTGTTAAACCGGATTGCGATAACTGCATCTCTTCATAAAGGGCAGTGGACGCATCCGCGGTTAACTTTACCTCCATACTTACTGTGGAATAAGCCGTTGCTTCGGGCATCCTGTTCGTGGGTTGAACAGCGGGGTTTAAGGCAAATGAACTGCACATAAACCCTATTGATATCGGGAAGATCAGGTTTTTCAAATCAGGTACGGTGTTACGGATTATCAAACGGTAACAGCTGCTAAATTATTATCGGATCATTGCATTTAATAGTAATAATGTTCTGTTTTTTAATGGATTAAGGATTAATACGTATATGCATAAATAGAGAATACCGGAGAATTACGAGATAAATTCCGATACGTAGTATGTGTACTACAAAGTGCGTATATCAGGATTGATACCGATCAATCAGTTTTCCATTATCTTATTGGCATCCCGTTGTTTGATTACAAACTCACTGGAGTAAATGCGCAGCAACAACATAAATAAGGAAATAAGCAGGGGGCCAAAGATGAGCCCGATAAACCCAAACAGATTGAGCCCGATGATTACACCGAATACGGTGGTCAGCGGATGTACATTGCCCAGTTTCTTTAATAAAGTAAAACGAAGTACATTATCAATGGTACCGATAATGCCAAACCCGAATACCAGCATGGTGATCCCCTGCCAGTTCTGCCCGTTGGCAAAAAACAGGATGGCCAGCGGTACATAAGCAAGGGCGGCTCCCACAACGGGGATCATACCCGCTATACAGGTCACCCCGAACCAGAAGAAGGGCTCTTTTACTCCAAGGATAAGATAACCGATTAAACCTACCACCCCCTGCGCAAACGCGATCAGCGGTATCCCGATCGCGTTAGAGGCGACCATATTGTTTACCTCTTTCCCCAGATGACCTACATTCTCGTCTTTCAATGGTATGTATTCATATAAGGCATCTTCCATGGCCCGGGCATTCATCAGCATGAAATAAAGGATAAAGTACATGAAGAAAATCGTGCTGATCGAATTGAACGTGGCGCCCACAATGCCGGGCAGACTCTTCGCGATAAAATCCCCGAGCTGATTGATATTCTCCTCACTCAGAATTTCCATATTCAGCTGTACCTCGGCATCGGCCACCACTTTATTCAGCGCCGTTACCAGTTCAGATGAATGCTGAATGGCATAACTCACTTTTGACGAAAGCATATTGATAAGCAAACCCACCGGCAACAGGATGACAATAAAGGAAACCAGCATGAGTAATAATGCCGTCCATCCCTTTCGCCATTTCCGCTTCTCGGTCAGGTTCAACATGGTCCCGTGCATTAATATATATAAAGTAATGGCGCCCAGCAAGGCGGGCAAAAATGAATACAACTGCCAGCTCAGCAAAATACCCAGCAACAGGATGATAATAATAAAGAACACCTGCCGGATACGGTTATGATCGAGGACATTATTGTTCATGGGTGTTGTATTTAAAGTACAATTTACAAGATTTAGACTTCCACCTGCTTCCACTTACCTTTCTTAAAATAATACCAGGCTACCAGCGCAATCAGGGTTTCGGCTACCGGCACCGCGATAAAGGCACCAACAGGACCCCAGCCCAACCCTTTGGCCAGTAACCAGGCAAAGGGAATCTGGAAGAGCCAGAAGCCGCCGATATTTATCCAGGTGGGTGTTTTGGTATCACCGGCCCCGTTTAATGCCTGCACCATCACCATACCGATACCATAAAAAATATAGCCGCTGCCGATGATCTGCATGGACAATACTCCAAAACGGTGCACGTCGGGCTGATTGGTAAAAATGCTGATGATCGGAGAGGCAAAGAGCAGAAAGATAAACATGACAAAGGCCATAAAGATCGCATTGAACCGGGTGGCCAGGATCACACTCCGCTCCGCACGATCCGGTTGATTGGCCCCGAGGTTTTGTCCTACCAGGGTGGCCGCCGCATTACTGAGTCCCCAGGCCGGTAATATAAAGAATACCACATTGCGGATGGCAACCTGGTAACCGGCCGTGGCATGCGTACCCCCGGTATCCGATACCAGCCAGGCCAATACGATCCAGCTGCCGCTTTGAATAAAGAACTGGAAGGTAGCCGGCCAGGCCACTCCGAGTAAATGCTTAATGACCGGGAAGTCAAATTTGAAATGCGACCATTTGATTTTGATATTGCCCTTGCTGTGAAACAGGTAATAGCATTGATAAATGACCCCCGTACCACGGCCGATCACGGTGGCAATGGCCGCCCCCTTCAGTCCCAGTTCGGGAAAGGGACCATAGCCATTGATCAGGGTGGGACATAGTATAATATTAATAATACTGGCCAGCCAGAGACTGCGCATGGCAATGGCCGCATCTCCCGCACCCCGGAATACGCCATTGATCAGGAAGATGAGGATAATGACCATACTTCCGCCCAGCATGATACGGGTAAAGACGGTGCCCTCGGCAATCACCTGCGGCTCGGCCTTCATCAGACGCAGGATATCGGGTGCAAAAATCAGTCCGGCCACACTGAGTACTAAGGCGGCCAGCATACCAATCAGGATAGATTGCGCCCCGGCATGGGCGGCCGCTTCCGGATTCTTTTCCCCGATCCGGCGCGCCACTACGGCTGTGGCACCCATTCCCAGTCCCATGGCAATGGTATAAATGATGGTAATAAAAGATTCTGTGAGTCCGACTGTGGCAATGGCCACTTCACTATTGGGGAGGTGACTGACAAAATACATATCCACTACGGCAAAAACGGATTCCAGCATGAGCTCTAGGATCATGGGTATGGCCAGCAGGACAATGGCACCCCGGATAGATCCCTGGGTATAGTCGTGCTCCCCGCCTTTCAGCGATTGCTTTATAATGGAAATAAAATGAGTACACCGGTTGGTTGGTTGTTTCAACATGAGTGAAATACTTTTAGTAAATAACGAATAATGGGAATCTTCTGCAATGCTGTATTGCAGATAAAAATGGTCCGTAAAATCAGGTTCTGATCCGGAAGACCCGGAGTACAATGGAAGCGAACCTTAGCAGTATTTCATATTCTTTAATTGAAAGAAGGACAAATGTAGGGGAAAAATCAAAATCAGGATTTTTCTAACGGGATAAAGTGGAAATTTGAGGTGGTTCGACAAGCTCCCCGCATTTGGCGGGGCAGGCACCATGACAGTAACATTAGCTTATCTAACAAAAAAAGTGCATATTAAAAATAACATATTAATCGTAGGCGTTGGCAACACCCTGATGGGTGACGATGGCATCGGCGCGTATGTGGCAGCCAGTTTGGACACGCTGCCACTACCGGGTGTACAAACGGTCACGGTACAGCAAATGACCAGCGATTTACTGGATGATATGCTGAAAGCGGATCATACGATTATAGTGGATGCCGCGGTGGAAGCCATGCCGGTTCAGTTTTATAAAGTAGAGGAGACGGCTCCCGCGGGTGCTTCCTATTCTCATTATACCAGTGCCATCCAGTTGCTGAAAATGGCGGCACTCGTGTATGAACGGAATCTATCCGTTTATATATGTGCCGTGGGTGCCCGGGACCTGACGCTCGGGGGAAATCTATCCCCGGATGGAAAGAAAAATGCTGACCAGGCGGTCAGCACAATTCTTGGATGGATTAATGGACATGAAAATCAGTAGCGTTCTATTGAACGAATGATATTCCCCTTCCGGTCTTTAATAGCTATCACGATCGGCATTTTTCCGATGGCGTGGGTGGAACAGGAAAGACAGGGATCATAACAACGGATGGTGGATTCCACCCGGTTCAGCATCCCTTCTTTAATATCTTCTCCTTTTACATATTGGCGGGCCACTTCCAGTACCGAACGGTTCATGGACGGATTATTCTGGCCGGTGGCAATGAGCAGGTTTACATTTTTCAGTTTACCGGTCTCATCGGTTTTATAATGATGGAACAAGGTTCCGCGCGGCGCTTCGGAACTGCCGATTCCTTCTTCATAGTTCCAGCGGCCATGGTGCTGGATATGCAGGGAAGTAACTTCCGGATCGAGCAGGATACGTTCCGCGTCTTCCACATCACTGAGTGCTTCAATGAGCCGGGTGTAATGATAATAGAATGTGCCGTGTACCGGACGTCCGCCACTCATCTGCCTGAATTTTTCAAACTCTTCCTGTGCCAGCGGGGTTTTCATGCGGCTGCAGACATTCAGCCGGGCCAGTGGTCCCACGCGGTAGAACCCTTTATCAAAACCATAGGGTTTATAATACGGGTATTTCAGGTAAGACCAGTTAACCGAGCGTTCCGCGATGAATTCCAGGTAGCGTTCAGGGCTTACCTGGTCCTGCAGAATAATGCCTTCCTCATCCATGAAGCGGAGTTTACCGTCATACAGCTCATGTTCGCCACCCGGTCCAACGGTTCCGAGATAGAGGGTAGGCGAATTGGCAAAAGAGTTCACCATCTCCCCGTTCTCTTCATGAAATTTCTTTATGATATTGATCCCGAGTTGCACTGTTTGTTTCGCTTCCGGTATCCAGTCCAGCAGGGCCTTCCGGTTGTCTTCCGTTAGGGGATAAGCCATGCCGCCGGGAACGATCCCCATGATATGAATTTTTTTCCCGGTAATGCGCTCGCTGATTTCCTGGCCGAACTTACGGAGACGTATACCCCGTAAAGCCACATCCGGGAATTGTTCGGCAATGCCGATGATATTCCGTTTGGCCGGATCACTGTCGTAGCCTAACAGAAAATCCGGGGCGGACAAATGGAAAAACGACAACGCATGCGATGACAGGTTCTGCCCGATATGCATCAGTCTTCTCAACAGGTTGGCGGTATAGGTCGGTTTGATGCCCTGGATCATCTCGCAGGCTTTTACACTGGCGAGGGTATGGCTGGTAGGACAAATGCCGCAGATCCTCGGCGTGATGGTGGGCATTTCGGTATACATCCGCCCTTCGCAGAATTTTTCAAAACCGCGGAATTCGTTTACATGAAACTGCGCGTCATGCACCGTGCCGTCATCATTCATTTCAATCGTGATATTGGCATGTCCTTCGATCCGGGTAACCGGGGAGATAAATATTTTACGCTTATCCATATTTCAGTTTTTTAGTCTTGCCCAGATCAGGCAGACGGTCATTGAGGAATTCAGCCAGTACATAGAAGATGGTATCGGCATCGGGCGGGCACCCGGGGATTACAAAATCCACTTTTACCACTTCCTGCAGGGGTACTACTTTATCATTCAGTCGTAATAAGCAGGGATGGTTGGGTAATTCGCCCTGCCCGTCGTTGCTGACGGCGTTTACATACGAGGCGTCCACCACTTCTTTCAAGTCAAAATAATTGCGCATACCGGTCACATTGGTCATGACGGCGCAATCCCCCAGCGCGATCAGGGTTTTGGCCTGTTTGCGGATATGCAGTATTTCCTTGTAATGTTCATCACTGGTGATGGAGCCTTCCACGAGGGCGATATCCACTTCGGGCAATTCTTTGCCATCCACCACGGGGCTCTTCACGATATCGGCCAGCTTCACGACATCGAGAATTCGTTCGTCAATATCGAGTAAGGACATGTGACAACCGGAGCAGCCGCCGAGCCAGATTGTCGCTATTTTTTTCTTTGCCATCTTAGTATTTTTATAATCATGTCACCCCTTCGGGGTTAAATGTATCATCCGCTATTCATTTACTATAATCATGTCAGCCTTTCAGGCTTTTAATCGGTAAGTTTTTAAGCACTACTATATTTCATTTATGTTGAGTTTTATCTTGGAAGACCCGTTCTCAAGTACGAGGTACGAGGTACGAAGTACGGTGCCACATTCAATATCGTTTTTCTGACATCTCACATCTCACATCTCAGGTACGAAGTACGGCGCTCCGTTCAACACCGCACCTGGCAACTGGCACCTCACACCCGTTACAACTTCATCTTCCTCTTCTCCATCAACTCTTCAATCATTCCCGGATTCTTATTCAGCTGTCCCTGCACAATCGCCTTTGGCCAGATGGCGCCGGTAGGGCAGGCATGCAGGCATTTGCCACAGGAAGTGCAGGTAATGGATTCGCCCCAGGGGGTATCGAAGTCGGAGATAATCCGTACCTGGTGGCCGCGGTTTTTAATATCCCAGTTGTGCGCGCCTTCCACTTCATTGCAGACCCGTACACAACGGGAACACATGATACAGCGGTTATGATCCAGTACATACCAGGGATGCGAAGTGTCTACTTCGCATTGCGGGAACAGGTGCGGGTAGCGGATATGATCCAGGCCTACTTTATATCCGAGGTCCTGCAGTTCGCATTTTCCGTTGGCCACACATACCGCGCAAACGTGATTGCGTTCGGCAAAAAATAATTCGGTGGTGATCCGCTGGTATTTCCGGATACGGTCGGTATTGGTACGGATGATCATATTGGCCCCCACTTTTGTGGTACAGGCACTCAGCAGTTTGTTCATGCCTTCGATCTCCACCAGGCAAAGCCGGCAGGCACCGATGTCCATCACGCCTTTCAGGTGACACATGGTGAGGATCTCAATTTCATTTTCACGGCAAACTTCCAGAATGGTTTTACCGGGATCCGCTTCTATTTTTTTATCATCTATGGTAATTGGTATGGTATTCATATTACTGTCGTTGAATCATTCGGATTAATCATGTTTCACAATCCTGCTTTCATATTCTTCCCGGAAATGCCGGAGCGTACTCAGCAATGGATTCGGGGCGGATCCGCCCAGTCCGCAAAGGCTGGCTTCTTTTACATAAACGGCCAGTTCCTCCAGCCGGTCGAGGTCAATCTGTGTGGCTTTATTGTCGCAGATTTTCTGTAAAAGGTCATGCAGCATGCGGGTACCAACCCGGCAGGGCACGCATTTACCACAGCTTTCATCCATACAGAATTCCATGAAGAAACGGGCCACATCCACCATGTCTGAACTTTTATCCATGATGATCAGTCCGCCGGAACCCATAATTGAACCGAGACTGACCAGGGATTCATAATCCATTTTTACATCGAGATGGGCGGCGGGAATACAGCCGCCGGAGGGACCGCCGGTTTGGGCCGCTTTGAATTCTTCATTGTGCTGAATACCTCCGCCGATTTCAAATACAATTTCGCGGAGCGTGGTGCCCATCGGTACTTCAATCAGTCCCGCATTATTTATTTTACCCGCCAGTGCAAAAACTTTAGTACCTGCGCTTTTCGGCGTACCGATTTCGCTGTACCATTCCCCCCCGTTGCGGATGATGGGGGCGATGGCGGCAAAAGTCTCCACATTATTAATCAGGGTTGGTTTGCCCCAGAGTCCTGATTCAGCGGGGAAAGGCGGACGGGGTTTGGGGGTGCCGCGTTTGCCTTCAATAGACGCAATCAGCGCGGTTTCTTCTCCACAGACAAAGGCACCGGCACCAATGCGGACTTCAATATCAAAGCTGAAGGCCGTGCCCATTATATTTTTGCCAAGCAATCCCAGTTTCCGGGCCTGTTTAATGGCCTGTTCAAAACGTTTGATGGCCAGCGGGTATTCGCCCCTTATATAGGCAAAGCCCTTGCTGGCACCAATGGCATAACCCGCAATACACATTCCTTCCAGTACACGGTGCGGATTGCCTTCGAGCACACTGCGGTCCATAAATGCACCGGGGTCGCCCTCGTCGCCGTTACAGATCACATATTTCTGGTCGTTGACATATTTATATACGCTTTCCCATTTCAACCCGGTCGGGTAACCAGCACCGCCACGGCCGCGGATACGGCTGTGTTTTACTTCGGCGATTACTTCTTCGGGACTGAGTTCAAACAAGGCTTTGTCCAGGGCTACATATCCGTCATGCGCGAGATAGTCTTCAATGCGTTCCGGGTTTAGTGTACCGCAATCTTTGAGCGCGATTTTCAGTTGTTTTTTAAAATAGGGATCCTCTCTTGCATCGAGGGATGGTTTTTCCCTTAAGTCGGCGAAGAGCAGCAGGTCTTCCAGTGGTTTTTTATCCACCAGCTGACTTTGAACAATCTTTTCAATATTGCTGCAATCCACTTTCTGGTACATGTTGTAACCGGGCAGGCATTTCAGCAAAGGCCCCTGGTTGCAGGGACCCATACAGCCGGTGGGTACTACTTCCACTTCCTGTTCGAGACCGCGGGCTTTGATTTCCTCCTGTAGTTTTTTCATTACTTCTTCCGCACCGGAGGAAAGGCAGCCGGCGCCGCAACACACACAAATTTTTTGTTTGCCGGTATGATTGAGCTCCCGGTTCTTTTCCGTCTGAATGATCGTCTTTAATTCTTGCCGGTTCATATCTTTCCGATTTTAGCGTTCAGTTTCTGAATAATTTCTTCCGGACTGGCTTTGGCCTGCACTTCTTCATCAATCACCACGGCCGGTGCCAGGCCACAGGCACCGATGCAACGGGCTACCTGTACCCCCAGTTTATTGTCCGCGCTTACTTTACCGGGGGCGATACCGGTTTCTTTTTCAATCGCCTGCAGGATCTGCTGCGCGCCTTTTACATAACAGGCTGTTCCCGTACAGACAAGACAGGTATGTTCTCCTTTTGACTTCAGGGAAAAGAAATGATAGAAAGTAACCGTGGAGTATACCCGGGATGGCGGCAGATGGAGGGCCCTGGTTATATAGGCCAGCACATCTTTAGGCAGGTATCCGTATGCATTCTGTGCCGTATGCAGTATTTCAATCAGGGCATCCGGCTGGTAATTTTCTTTTTTCAGCTTGGCGGCAATCAGTTTTACGCGGGGATCCGTTTTAGGCAATTCCTTAGCAGGAACAGCGGTATCGCTTTTCATAAATAGTTCTCCCGGATTTTTATAGTTGAATAAAAATGAGTAAGAAAGGCAATCGTTTTTGTACGTGGCTGGCAGTTCATAATGCCCTGTACGGTTAGTGACCATGCGAAACTATACAGGCTTATGAACGCCGGATATGATTAAAGTCATACATACATGTGTTGTTTTACAAGTACCTGCATCAGAGAGGGCTGTATCTCTTTTTCCGGTATTTCAGTGACATTAACCTGACAATTCGCTGTTTGAAAATTACAACATATCATATCCGGGTCTGATATGAGTCAATATCCGGGCAGGCGATTATCGCTAATATAGCATCCGCTTAGCCAATCTAAATTCATCGCCATATGAATTTCTATCTCACAGGATTGTATTTCCTGCCACTGATCGTGGGTGGAATACTCCTTATCGCGCCGGCAAAGATTTCCAGGCCCCTGGTCATTCTTTCCTCTCTTGTATTATCTGTGCTGGCCTTCCTTGTATTTCTTTCAGTAAATGAACCGGTGTATTTCAGTGTACCGCACTATGTGAGTCAGCTGGTGGCGGGAGCCGATATACTCATGCTTGTATTTTTTCTGTGGGTGGCCCTGCAGCGGAAAAGCCTGCTGGTGGGGATCATGAGTGTGGTACAGCTGGCGGGACTGCTGTATTTATTAAAAAACATGTCCGGCGGGGAATCCCTGCAGTTTATGGTGGACAAGCTGAGTACATTCATGTTTCTCCTTATTAATATAATCAGCGGGATCATCGCGGTCTTTACCCTGCGGTATATAGATGAAGAGGATTGCAGTGCTTTCCGGAAAAAATTCTTCCTGGCCCTGTTGTTCTGGTTTATCGGTGCCATGAATCTGGTGGTATCCGCGGATAACCTGGAATATTTCTTCCTGTTTTTTGAACTGACCACGCTGGCTTCATTTCTTTTTATAGGTTTCCGGAAAGACGCGGTCTCGATACAGAATGCCGTCACCGCATTATGGATGAACCAGCTGGGCGGAATTGCTATACTGGCCGCCATCTTCTTTATCGTGTATAACGGTTATGGGGAGATTACATTTACCAATCTGCTGGCCCATGCAAAGGCGGAAGGAATTCTGTTGCCGCTTGCTTTATTAAGTATTGCCGCATTGATCAAAGGCGCACAACTGCCCTTTAGTAAATGGTTGCTGGGGGCCATGGTGGCACCTACACCGGTGAGTGCCTTACTGCACTCTTCCACCATGGTGAAGATTGCTCCCTTTATAATATTACGTTTATCGCCTGCATTGAAGGATACGCCGGTGGCCATGGTGATTATCGGGCTTACAGGTTTTGTCTTTATTGCTTCCGCGGTGAGTGCCCTTTCACAGGATAATTTCAAACGGATACTCGCGCATTCCACTATCGCTTTACTGGCGTTGATGATCATGATGGGTGCTATCGGCACGCCGGTTACCATTGTCGCCGCCCTGGTACTGGTACTCTTCCACGGCATTTCGAAGTGCATGCTCTTTCTCAATGCCGGTGTGCTGGAACGGGTCTTTCATCTTAAACAATCCTCTGATATGGATCGCCTGGGAGAAAGCGGACCATTTACCTCCCTGGTAATGACCATTGGTTTTATGTCTTTATTACTGCCGCCTTTTGGCGCATTTATCGGCAAATGGCTGAGTATTGAAACACTGGGTGCGCTGGCTACCGAGAAAAAATTACTGGGTGCCCTGGTCATCGTAGCGGTGGCAGGTGGCGGTGCCGTTTTATCCTTATTGTATTTTAAAGTTATCGGGCTGCTGATCAACCGGACTGGCGCACAGGATCAGATCCGTTTTGAAAAGACAGGACCTTATTATGCTGCTACCATATATATATTGCTCGGACTGGTACTGGCATCCGTTGCCGGTCTTCCCTTGTTGCTGACTTATTATTTTGCTCCGGTGGCTTCCGCCGTCAATGGCAGTGCCGTGATCGTCATGCAGGAAGGCTGGAACCTGTTTGTCGGCAGTATGCGGATTCCGTTGCTTCCCATGTTAATTGCCTTCTTCCTGTTACCGGTTACCATATTGGTGGCCATGTTTATCCGTTTCCGTCATACAGACAGGGTAAAGGAGTATATGTGCGGGGAGAAAATTAATTATTCCTTCTCTTCCTTCTATTTCTCCACCGATCGGGCCATCCCGTATTTTTCAGCGGCGGGTATCCTGTTTTTTATCGCGCTGATCATTGTGGCATTGATTTAAAATGAATGTTATGAATGCGTATCTGATCCCGGTTTTGCTGATTGTACTGGCGCCTTTTATTGGCGGACTGGTCTATGGATTTGACCGGATTGTTAAAGCCCGTATGCAACGAAGAACCGGGCCGCCCCTTTTACAGCCATTTTATGATTTCCTGAAACTGGCCGATAAGCGCCAGATGATGGTACACTCCACCCATGCGTTCCTGGGTCTCATGCATTTTGTTTCGCTCTGGTTTGCGCTGGCTGTTTTATTACTGGGTGGCGATCTGATCCTGGTGATCTTCCTGCACCTGCTCTCCACTTCTTTACTGATACTGGCGGGGTACAGTACCCGGTCTGTCTTCAGTCATCTTGGTGCCAACCGGATGGCGTTAAGTGTGCTGGCGTATGAACCGGTACTGATTATTATGGCGGTGTCAGTCTTTATGATCAATGGCAGTTTTGATACCTCCGTGGTCTATGCTTCCGGTGAACCATTATTATATAAAATGCCTCTTGCTTTTGTGGCCCTGTTGCTGGTACTGCCTATTAAACTGAAAAAATCACCCTTTGATGTGGCCGAAGCACACCAGGAAATTACCGGCGGGGTGGAAATAGAATACTCAGGTTTGTTTTTTGAAGCGGTGTATACGGCCAAATGGCTGGATTATATTTTCTGCTATACACTGGTTTTCCTTTTTGCCGGCAATAATATTTTACTGGGTGCCGGATTAATCATCTTCACCTTCTTTTACCTGGCGGCGCTGGATAATTCCACGGCCCGGGTCAATTATAAACAAATGCTCCGTTTTTCGCTGGGCGTTGCGTTCACGTTAGCTTTTATTAATTTATTAATCAATAGCCTTATATGAATCTGGCTTCCTACCGAAAAAAATCACCCTGGATCCTGCATTTTAATGCAGGTGGCTGCAATGGCTGTGATATCGAGATTCTGGCCTGCCTGGGTCCCAAGTATGATATAGAACGCTTCGGGATGATCAATACAGGGAACCCCAAACAGTCGGATATATTATTAATTACCGGTCCGGTGACCAAACGTACCCGCGAACGGCTGGTGGAAATTTACGCGCAGATGCCTGAGCCCAAAGTGGTGATCAGTTGTGGCGCCTGTGCCAGTACCGGAGGTGTTTTCCGCGGCATGTATAACTGCGAAGGCGGCGTGGATCAGTTTATACCGGTGGATGTATATGTATGCGGTTGCGGCACCCGGCCCGAACAGATTATTGACGGGGTGGTGCAGGCATTGGGTATACTCGAAAAGAAAACAAAGGCGCTGGAACAATCAGTTAAGCTGAAGAAAGAGGCCTTACAGGAAGAAGGACAGCTGAACCGGCGGAATATTGCCGATGAGATAAAACCGTTACTGACATGAAAAAAATTGAAACCACACTCGCTGATTTGCGAAAGGATCTGGCGGCTTTTTACAAACCGGAGCTGCATCATTTTATGGTGATGAACGCGGTGGAAACAGGAGAAAAAATGGAAGTGCAATGGTTCTTTGCCGATTACGCGCATCCCTGCGAAACCACCTGCTTTTATGCAATGATCGGCCGGGAGGAAGAAGTACCCAGCATAAAAGATATTGTGTTGTCTGCCTGGGTAGCGGAAGCCGAACTGGTGGACCTGATGAATATTAATGTAGAAAACACAGCGAAAGGATTTGTCCTGGAGCCTGATTTTGAAAGCGGACCCTTATTAAAGAATAAATAGTATGGGAAGACAATATGAAATACCCGTCGGTGCGCAGCATATTTCGCTGCTGGAGCCTCTCCACTTTAAATTCACGACGGAGAATGAAAAAATTATCAGTACGGATGCCAATGTCTATTATGTACACCGGGGTATTGAACAGGCCTGTGTAAGCAAGTTTAAATTCCGCCAGGTGAGTTTTGTAGTGGGACGTGTATGCGGACTTTGTTCCATTTCACATACCACGGCCTACTCACAGGTTGCGGAGAAATTGCTGAAAATTGATATCCCGAAAAAAGCCAAGTACCTGCGGATGCTGGTGATTGAACTGGACCGGATCCACTCGCACCTGCTTTGCCTGAGTCACGTAGCGGAGAATTCCGGTTTTGAGGCGCTCTTTATGAAAACGATGCAGTACCGCGAATTTTCCATGGAATTACTGGAAGCGGTTTGTGGTAACCGGATACAATATGATTTTTCCATTGTAGGCGGTGTGGCCCGTGACCTGAAGCCGGAAATAGGTCAGCTGATTTTACAGCGATTGAAAACTTTTATGCCTCAGCTGGAAGAGCTGGTGAATATTTATCAGCATAACTGGACGCTGTCGTTGAAAAATAAAGGAGTGGGTGTTCTGACCAGGGAACAAGCGATGCAGCTGAATGTGGTCGGTCCTTTTGCACGTGCGGCCGGACTGGCAGTGGATGTACGTGACGAAACGGAAGACCTTCTGCCCTGGAAGGAAGTGGGCTTTGAAATGATTACGGATACCGCCGGTGATGTGCATGCACGGAATATGATCCGCCTGCGCGAGATCTATGTATCCATCCGCATTATTCAGAATATCATCAACGGTTTGCCGGAAGGCGACCTGGTTACTGAAACAAAGGCGTTCCCGGATGGTGAAGCCACGGTAAGACTGGAAGCGCCCAGGGGAGAGTTGTTTTATTATGCCAAGGGAAACAAAACACAGGTGCTTGAAAGACTGAAAATAAAAGCGCCGACTTTTTCCAATGTGGCAGGGATGGTAAAGGCGTTTGAAGGAAATGAATATGGTTCCGCTCCGGCGATTATTGCGTCGTATGATCCGTGTTTGTCGTGTACGGCGAGATAGAGAATTCCCGGGGAAAAGGCGTTCATGGCAGCAACAGGTTGAGGGGGGAATGAGTAATGAGCAATGAGCAATGAGTAATGAGTAATGAGCAATGAGTAATGAGTAGCTGTCTGGACAGACTTTTTAGAATTGATTATAATATAATTTGAAAATGGAATGAATAATAGTATTAGGAAATGTAGTGAAGTGGCTTAGTGGAATTCACGTCCTGCTTTTGGACACCACTCATTACTGATTACTGATTACTCATTCTGCAAATTGCGTCAAAATGAACAGTTTTATCTCCGCCCTCGGCAATCTCCTGAAGAAACCGGTTACGACCAAGTATCCGTTTGAGCAGACCTATAAACCCGATGATTACCGCGGGCTGATCGGGTTTGAAGAAAGTCTTTGTATCTGGTGCCGCCGGTGTGAAGCGGTATGTCCGCCGGGGGCGATTGTTTTTTCTCAGGATATGGAAGGGAAGCAGACGTATCATTATAACCGGGCGGTCTGTATTTATTGTCATGAATGTGTGCGTGCCTGTCCCAAGGAAGGAGCCATTTTCCAGACAGCCGAACCTGCTCCCTGTGCGTTAAAAGCAGAGAATATCAATAACGGCTGGAATAAACTGTTTGATGAGGCGTTGGAAAGCCGCGAACTGTATGCGGCAGAGAAGAAAAGAAAAACCGCTGAGAAAGCGGCTGCGGATAAAGCCGCGGCGGCGGCCAGAAAAGCGGAGGAGGATAAGGGAACTGATACACCGCAATAACCGAAATGTTCAGATTATGCACGAACTCTCCATTGCCCATTCCATTTTGTCAATCGCCGAACGATCATTTCCGGCCGGGACGAAAGGATATATTACCGGGGTGAATATCCAGGTGGGTGAACTGAGCAGTATTGATACGGAGGCGTTGCTTTTTGCTTTTTCCGCCATCCGGTCCGGCACCGTTTTAGAAAGGGCTGAACTACGTATCGAAACCATTCCCGGTGAAGCCCGCTGCCCGGAATGCGGCACCGTATTCCATATGGACAGCTTTGGAAAAGCCTGTCCGCAATGCCAGGGCTACCTGGTGAATATACTTCAGGGGAAAGAGCTTAAGATCCTGAGTCTGAGTGTGGAAGAGGAAGAACCGGCCTTACATGCCTGATTACAATCATACCTGTTTATGACCTTCCGTTGCGTTTAAAAGGGTAGTTTTTTGGAGATTTGATTAGGTATTATTATACTAACAAATGTTCATTCGATAAACTGCTTAAATCCCTGACAATGGAACAAAACAACAATAGTAACCCGGCGGGGAAGGAAAGAAAGGTCAAGGGGAAGGTGGAAATTGATATTCAACGCTGCAAGGGCTGCGAACTCTGCACCACGGCCTGCAAGGAACATGCACTGACATTATCCGACACCATCAATATCAAAGGTTACCGGTATATCCTCGCGAATAATGAGGTTTGTACCGGTTGTGTCAACTGTGCGTTGGTTTGTCCGGACGCGGTGATTACCGTGTACCGCACCCATCCCAAAAAGAAACCCGTGGATATAACGCCAACGGATATACGCGAACAACTGCAAACAATCATCGTTCCCGCAAAATAAACTGTTATGACTGAATTCAAACTGATGAAAGGGAATGAAGCCATGGCCGAAGCCGCGATCCTGGCCGGTTGTGATGCTTATTTTGGTTATCCCATTACACCGCAATCGGAAGTGCTGGAATACCTGGCCCGTGAAATGCCGAAGCACAACCGTATTGTAATGCAGGCGGAAAGTGAAGTGGCCTCCATCAATATGGTTTATGGTGCCGCCGGCGCGGGATTCAGAACCATGACCAGTTCCTCTTCCCCCGGTATCAGTCTCATGCAGGAAGGAATTTCCTATATCGCCGGAGCGGAACTGCCCTGTCTGATTGTAAATGTGAATCGCGCTGGTCCCGGATTGGGAACCATTCAACCCGGTCAGGGTGATTATTTCCAATCCACAAAAGGCGGAGGACATGGGGATTACCGCATGATTGTACTTGCACCGGCTTCTGTACAGGAGATGGCTGACTTTGTGTATCTCGGTTTTGACCTGGCTGAAAAATACCGCAATCCCGTACTGATGTTATCCGACGGAGCCATTGGGCAGATGATGGAGAAAGTAAAATTCAAACCATATACACGTCCTGAAGTGGATAAGTCCGGATGGGCTACCACGGGTAAACCGAAAACCCGGAAAAGAAATTACATCACGTCCCTGCATATTCTGCCGGAAAAAATGGAAGAGCATAACCGGCATCTCGAAGAAAAATTTAAAAAAATCCGCGAGAATGAAGTGCGTTTTGAAGAATACAATACTGCCGATGCGGAGTTCTTGTTTGTGGCTTACGGCCTGAGTGCCCGTATCTGCCAGAAAGCGATGGATATGGCAAGGCAGAAAGGCATTAAGATCGGTTTGCTTCGTCCGATAACATTATATCCTTATCCGTATCAGCGGCTGAATGAACTGGCTTCCCAGGTAAAACTGATGCTGAGTGTGGAACTGAACAGTGGCCAGATGGTGGAGGATGTACGGCTGGCGGTGAATGGAAAAGTGCCGGTGGAATTTTACGGACGTATGGGTGGTATGATGCCGACGCCCGAGGAAATTGTACATCATTTAGAAACTTTAATACAGTATCATCATGTCAATTGATCAGCATGTATTGCCCGGTCCTGAACCGGTCCTGAACCTGCCTGCCTGTCACAGGGAGGAGGATGAATATGAAATGGTGTACCATAAGCCCGCCACGATGGTGGATACAGCCATGCACTATTGTCCCGGCTGCGCCCATAGCCTGGTGCATAAGCTGATAATGGAAGTGGTGGAGGAAATGGATATCCAGGAACAAACAGTAGGTGTGGCCCCGGTGGGTTGTTCTGTGTTTGCCTATGATTATATGGATATTGATATGCAGGAAGCGGCCCATGGCCGTGCCTGTGCCGTAGCCACCGGAATTAAACGGCTGATGCCGGATAAATATGTGTTCACGTATCAGGGGGATGGAGATCTTGCGGCTATTGGTATTGCGGAAACCCTGCATGCTATCAACCGGGGAGAGAATATCCTGATCGTATTTGTGAATAATGCGGTTTATGGAATGACGAGCGGACAAATGGCACCCACTACTTTACCGGGAATGCATACCACCACCAGTCCGGATGGAAGGGATGTGAGTTATTATGGTGCTCCGATCAAGGTATCTGAACTGATGTCCAACCTGCCCGGTTCATTTTATGTAACCCGCCAGGCGGTGCATAACCCGAATGCGGTACGCCGGACAAAGAAAGCCCTGCAGAATGCCTTTAAGTATCAGCAGCTGCATAAGGGTACCTGCCTCGTGGAGATCATCGGTAACTGTCCATCCAACTGGAAGATGACACCGGTGGAAGCCGCAAAATTTATTGATGAGGAAATGGTTAAAACTTTTCCGTTGGGTGATATTAAAGTACCCAATGCGGAGGATCTGAAAATCTTTTAAAGCAACCGTATATGAACAGTCTGAATGATTGCCGCCAGCTGGAGGAACTGATTGTGGCCGGATTTGGCGGACAGGGTGTATTATCATTGGGTATGACCCTGGCTTATGCTGGCATGGTGGAGAACAAAGAGATTTCCTGGATGCCTTCGTACGGACCGGAAATGCGGGGCGGTACAGCCAACTGTATCGTGATTTTATCCGAAAACAAAATCAGCTCACCCATCCTTTCTCAGTTTGATTCGGCCATTGTGCTCAATCAGCCTTCGATGGACAAATTTGCACCGCGTATTAAGGAAGGCGGCTTGCTGTTGTATGAATCCGGAAATATCTTCAAACCCAGTACACGTACCGATATTATTACAATCGGTATTCCGGCCACCACTGAAGCATTGCTGATGAAGAATGCGAAGACGATGAATATGATTATGCTGGGGGCTTACCTGCAACTGAAGCCGGTGGTTCAGAACGATTCAATAATAGAAGCACTTACCAAAGTGTTGCCGGAGAAATACCATCATTTACTGCCGATTAACCGGCAGGCCCTGGAGCTGGGAGAGGCATTGGCCCGGGATTATAAGCCCGCATTGGTATAACCGCATTTCTGATTAGTAAGATTGAAGCCGGGGTGACCCGGTTTTTTTGTATCTTACTGTTACCAAAATTATTCTATGAGAAAATTCGGTGTGTGTTGCACCACCATATTCCTCTGTTGTCTGCTTGCGGGTATCTATGGTATCCTGCATGATCAGGTCAGTTATACCGTCTCATCAGAATATTATACCCACTTTAAATTCCCACAATACAATGTGAATCCGGCCGAGTATGGCGGGGAACGCATGACCGTAGCGGCTATTGGTTTCCTGGCTGCCTGGTGGGCAGGGATTATCATCGGTGCCGGACTGGGCATAACCGCTTTTATTTTTGAAAATTACCGGGAAATGAACAAGTATCTCCCGCGTGCGGTGGGTGTGGCTTTTGTCACTACCCTGGTCATGAGTTTCTCCGGATACTGCCTGGGAAGATACTGGCTGGCAAGAAAGGGGGTGGACTGGTGGCTGCCCAAAGACCTGGTACATACAGACAGGTATATTATTGCCGGCTCGATGCATAATTACAGTTATGTGGGCGGTTTTCTGGGCCTGCTGCTCGGGATCAGCTACCTGTTTACACAAAAAGCAAAGACTAATCTAAACAGGGTTAAATTTGCTGCATGAAACCCGAAGAAATTGCACAGATCCGTAAGGATTATACACTTCATTCACTCAATGAGGATGATGTGGCACCTTCACCCATTACCCAATTTGAAAAATGGTGGGATGATGCGGAGAAATCCCAGATTCTTGAGTTCAATGCAATGACGGTGGCCAGTACCGGTCATGACGGCATGCCCGAAGCCCGTACCGTTTTATTAAAAGCTTTTGATGAACGAGGTTTTGTCTTCTTTACCAATTATAACAGTGCCAAGAGCCAGCAACTGGATTTTAATGCCAATTGCTGTCTCCTGTTTTTCTGGCGTGAACTCGAACGCCAGGTCCGTATCAATGGACGGGCGGAAAAAATTTCGATGAAGGAGAGTATTGATTATTTCGACAGTCGTCCCGATGGCAGTAAGATCGGTGCCTGGGCATCTCCGCAAAGTATGGTGGTTGCCGGTAAGGCATGGCTCAAGGAAACCTTTGATTATTATGCAGAACGTTTTAAACACGGACAGATTCCCAAACCTCCGCATTGGGGCGGTTACAGGATCATTCCTGAAAAAATAGAATTCTGGCAAGGAAGGCCAAGCCGGATGCATGACCGGATTTTATATACGAAGGCGGGAGAGGAGTGGAAGAGGGAGAGGCTGGCGCCTTAAACTAGTCGGGAGTTAGTAGTCGGGAGTCGGGGGTCAACAGCCCTTTCTGTGGAGATAAATCTAAATGAGAGGCTGATGCTTCTATTTCGAGCGCAGCGAGAAATCTTGTATTTCCTTTTTCCCCCCTGCAAGCGCTGTCATTCCGACGAAGGAGGAAACTTCTTACCGGGGCAAGGAGTGTAAACCGCAACGAAGGAGGAAACTTGTATTTAAAACAGTTGTCAGATGTCTGTTGTCAGATGTCAGGGAACAACCCTCCTACGCTAAAGTTTCGGAGGGTAAAATGGTAGTTCGTAGTCAACAACCCTCCTGCGCTAAAGCTTCGGAGGGTAAATCGGTAGTCAACAGCCCCTCCTGAGGAGATTTGTCTATAATAACAAGTAGCTTCTCGTTTTACGGAATGCCTTTCGTACCTCGTACTTTTTAAAACAGCGTTAGCTGATTCTCATTTTTCAGGGCTTTCTTTCTGGTCTTCATTATTTCTTTGGGGACTTCTTTATCTTCCATGCGGAAGACTTCACCGGCTTCGTAGCGGGAGGCGACTACTACATTGACGCCGGCAGCATGCGGTGCAAAGAGACTGGCTACTGTTTCTGGCGAATTATTGTTTTTGGACAGATGCGAAAGAATAAGCAGTTCCAGTTCCGGGGAACGGTACTGCTGGAAAAGTTCCAGTGCCTGTTTATTGGACAAGTGACCTTCATCTCCGTGTATTCGTTTTTTCAGGTGCCAGGGATAAGAGCCATTCATCAGCATATCTTCACAGTAATTGGATTCCAGGAAAGCCGCATGGCATTGCCCGAAATATTTTATTACTTTTTTACAGGCATACCCGATATCAGTGATCACCCCCACATTCACACCACAACCTGAAATCATAAAACTATGCGGGTCGGCAGCGTCATGTGATTTTTTGAATGGAGTAATGCTGAGCCCGCCGATAATGACCGGTACCGCCTGTTTGAACGTACAGATCAGGTCTTCTTCAAGGGGCATCCGGCTGTTGAGGAACGTGCCATTGGTGATATAAACGGGGATATGATACTTTTTGGAAAGCCCCGACATCCCCGTGATATGATCTGAATGTTCATGCGAGATAAAAATGGCTTTTACTTTTTCCATTTCGAGCTCCCGCTGGCGCATCCTTCTCTCCGTTTCCCGGCAACTCAGCCCCGTATCCACCAGTATCGCTTCTTCGCCGTTACTGATATAGTAGCAATTGGCATTACTGCCGGAGTTGAGTGAGCAGAGGTAAAGGGGCATGAAGCGCTAAAATAGCGCTTTTTCCCCAGTACCCACTATCGGCTACCGACTGTCACATCCGTTCCCTCCACCCAGTCTTTATACTCCGGTGTATAATAGAGATACATGGTACCGGCTTTTCCTTTATAACTACCCGGTATCTCTGCTTTCAGATCAAGCCCGATGGTTTTGGTTTCACCCGGGGCGAAGCCCATCCAGTAAAACACGAGGTAATTATCAAATATTTCATAATAGGCCACTTTGTTTTTCTCCGTCAGTTCCTTTAATTGCCAGGGTTGTAATGACAGACCGGCGGGAATACCTATTTTGGCAATGGCCATGGGTTGCAGGATGGACCGGGTATTGCTGACTTCAATCTCCATCCGTACGGTTTCCCCCACTTTTACCTGCGTGGTTTTTAAAACTGTCTTCAGTTTCAGTTCGGCTTTTTCACTGGAAGGCGGCGTGAATGTGCTGTATTCCACTTCCAGGTTATACGGTACCGCATTTTCATTCCTGTTATACTGTATACGGAATTCATTTTTTCCGGATTGGAGTAAACCATTCAGTGAATCATAGTTGATCACCCGGCTGTTGTTGAGCGTAAATTGCACATCCGTTTCACCGGAAGCTTTTCCTGCCGCGCGGCCATAGGCGGTGATGGCTTTCAACGCGAGTACCGTTGCCTGGGTGGAACCATAGCCGTAATAACTTTTTTCGCCCAGTATTTTTGACAGTAACGCGGCCACCCGTCCAAGATCCGGCCTGGGGTTGCGTAAGAGAGCCAGTGCATGCAGTGACCAGGATTCCACCCGCAGGGAAGCGTCTCTGGAGTTTACCACCGTAGTTTCTGTTTTCAGTTTTTCAGGTGAATCAGTTAAGCGGCTTATCAGTTGCTGATAATTCAATTTGTCCTTCATATTATCAGCCGCCAGTGCCATCAGGGCCAGCTGGTATGCGTCATTGCTCTCCAGTGCTTTTTTCACGGCAGCTGCATATTCAGCCTCAATTTCATTGGTTACACCCGCTTCGGTTAGTGCATAGACGATATACAGGTGCGCAATATTGTTGGGTACGGAGGCAAACTGATCATACCCCCGGTTTTGTATCATAAACCCGCCTTTCCCATCCCGGCGGCTCAGCAGGAACTTCCGTGTCCGTTCCAGCATTTTCGGATCCACATCTATGAATTCCTTCATATCCGTGAATTCAAGCAGACCATAGGCCGTAAGGGCTTCATGTGGCGGTGTATTGCCAAACCATTCAAATCCGTCTTCTTTGGTTTCAAAACCGATCAGCCGTTTATAACCGCGTTGAATATAGTCGAGCGCTTTCTGTTCCGTTTTTTTATTGGCCTTTCCGGATTCCTTCAGGTACTTCAGGATAAATACATTCGGGTAGGTGCTGGATGATGTTTGTTCAAAGCAACCGTATGGTTCGCGGAGCATGGATTCAATTCCATTCAGTAATTGTCCCTCGAGGGAAGTAAACAACTGCAGTTTTGAATTAAGGGTGCCGGGGATCATTTTATTTACCGGGAATTCATGCCGGCCGGAATTGTTTCCGGAGAAAACCATTTTTACCGGGAACCCTTTATCCGTTGCCGCGATTGGTAAAAGAATTTTCTCGTCACCAAAATCGCTTCTTACCTGGAAACTGATCAGCCCGGAACTGGCTGAAATGGCTGAAAGGGGGATCAAAATTTCAACTGCACTGTCGGGCTGCAGGAAACTGCTCCGTGCATAGGCACCGGTGATGAAACCGGACGGTGCATCGGCTGTTATCTGGATACTACCGGCTTCCCCGCTGTTATTTTTTATAACGAGGGGAATCATCGCTTTATCACCCACGGTAAGATATGGAGGGATCTTTGCATCCACCCGCAACTGGCTTTGTACGCCATAGGTGTTTTCCGTACGTCCCAACTGGCCATTGAATCCGATGCCTTCCGCAATGGCACGAAACGTGGTGCTGGCATCTGAATTATAAAAACTAACTGTGGCCAATCCTTCTTTATCCGTTTGTACAACGGGATTCCAGTAAATCGTTTCCCGGAAATCGGTTCTTTCTTCCGTTTTTGTACTCTGGTACCGGGGGGCATAGAATTTCCGTACGGGTGTATAGCTGGTGCCGTTTGTGGTAAAGGCCTGGCTGGTATAATAATAACGGTTGCCGAATTTCAGGTTGATACGCTCTCTCCTGTATTTTTTTGTTTCAATGATAATCGCTCCGTACGCCGCGCGGGATCCATAAAGGGCGGAGGCACTGCCGTCTTTTAATACAGTGATATAGTCAATATCATGCTGGTTAAGGGTATTCACACTTAGCCCGTCAACCGGCACTCCATTTATGATGTAAAGAGGTTCCTGGTTGCCGGTCAGGGTGGATAAACCACGCAGACGTATAACCGGATTATTCAGAAAATTGGCCGGCTGGCTGATCTCGATACCGGCCACCCGTCCCTGCAGGGCATTGGCTACGTTGAGCTGTCTGAATATTTCATCTCCCCGGACTACGGATACGGAAGCGGTCATATCTTTTTTCTGCATGGCGGCGTAACCCACCACCACCACTTCATTCAGGGCAGTGGCCTTTTTCCCAATCCTCATCCCCCTGTCTTCTTCCCAGGCTGCTTTGTTTTCTTTTTTAGGCGACAAGGGGCTGATGGGCACCCCGTTGAATACAAGGGGCGCCATAGTACCCGGCATATTTAAAACCCGGGATTTTACCGGGTTATACCCCAGCCCGTTTTGCAGAATCATAATGACCACCCGCCCGGATTTATTGAGTGACTGGGCAAACAGATAGTAACCACTGTTTGGCCGGAGATCGGAGAAAAAGAACTGTCCGTCTTCGCCAGTGGTGAATTCTATTGCTCTTCCGCCGGATACATTGTTCATCAGGAACATCTTTGCCTGCACCGGTTGTCCATCCACATTCTTTACAACACCGCTTACGATATTATCCTGGTCGGGCAGGTATTTCAACGCGCCTTCCTGAACGATATAGTCAATGAAATCAAAATAACGGTACCCGTGTGTAAGCATCAGCAGATCGAGGGCGGGTACGGATTTGGGTTCTACTTTTTTAAAATAAAACTGCGGTTCTTCAATTTTCCCTTTGAGTTCACTGCTCAGCAGGAGCCAGGAAAGAATATGATCTTGTTTGTCATCGGCAAAAGTCCAGCGTTTATCATCAATTACGGATAAGGAGAAGTTGGAAGGAACCGGCAGGCTGTCCGTACCCGTTGTTTTGATGGTGAGTTTTACCTGCTCACGCGGGGCATAGGTTTTTTTATCAAAACTGATCTGTACATTCAGTTGCCGGTCTTCATTGAGAAAGATCAGTCTTTCTGCCAATGGCATTTCATTGGCTGCATAAAGCGTAAACCGGGCAATGCCTGAAGGGAAATGGGCTTCATCCATCACCAGGTTATTCTCCCCCTTGCGTATTGTTACATTTTCTGTGTAATAAGTGGTATTGCGGACTGTGGCACGCAGTTTCACTTCCATCCGGACAGAGGAATTCAGCAGCACTGTAATTTTCTTATTTTGTTTCTCCACATGCATCTGCACGCCGGTGACGGCGGCGGCAGGCAGGGGATACACCGCCTGAATACCGGCGGGTGAAGTAATCACTGCTTTATACTGATGCCCGGCGTTGGGGAGGAAACGGAATTTGCCCATACCAAAATGGTAAGAACTAAAAGTGGCAACGGTATTCCCGGATTCATCCCGTACTTCTCCTTTTATATCGGCGGCTTTGCCATTTTCATTCAGGGCTTTGAATGCCACCCAGCTTTCAATGCCTTCCACCAGTGTTCCGCCTTCGGGCATAAACTGCAGGTCAACATTATTCAGTACAATCGGGATACTCCGGGAAATGGATTCCGTATACGACTCATAGAAAATTGTTACGGTAAGTAAACCGTCGTTGACGGTCAGCGCGGCGGGTAGCGTGAATCCGATTTTTGCTTTGCCTTCCGCATCAGTCGTGAATGCGGCTTGCTGAATGACATTCCCGCCGATAAACACCGTGAATTTTCCGGCATAGTTCCGGATCGGTTCATCCATCAGGTTACGCATGGAAAATGCGGCGGTAACGGCATCACCGGGACCATATCCTTTTTCCGGAAAATCCAGTTTCATCAGAATCCGGGGAGCCAGTACTTTCTGTAAGGTGACTTCTTTTACAAAGAAGAGGCTTTCCTTTTCATTCTGCATCCAGCTGGTATAAGCCCTTAATTTATAGATACCCCCCACTGCGTCGGGAGCAAAAACAAAACTTCCTTCTGCATATCCGTCTGTTACCGGAAATTTTGCTTTTTCAACTATAGTCCCCGCCGGGCTGATGAGTTCGGCGTAAACTACATTACTGATCACGGTGGGCGTGTTGTCTTCTCCCCGTACCAAATAGGCTTTGAAATACACGATCTCATTGTTGCTATAAAAGCAGTGGTTGGTCTGGATATACAATTTTTCCTTCCGGGACGCATAATCCTGGGCCCGGTTTTCGGTGGTCATACAGGTAAGCAGGAGCAGCCACAGGGCTGTAACAATTCTTTTCATATAATTAAAATTGAAGGGCCATGGTAATACCTGCGGAACGGAGAGCAGGCAGGTTAAAGAAATCAAGTCCCTGGGTACCGGATTGATCATAGAGCAGCTGATTGGTATCCACGCCGTCGTAAGGCGACCAGAGCAGGATATTCGTGGTATATATTGTAAAACTCAGTTGTTGCAGGTGTTTTTTAATTTTCGGTTTCCAGGAAAGACTAAGCGAACTGATCCGGAGCATATCACTTCTTTGCATATAATCTTCCGCTACGCCAACAGACCCATACCGTACCCAACGGTTTTGAGCAAAGGGTAATGATGGGTCATATAAACTGACCGGCAAGGTATTGTGACTGCCATTGGCCAATACACCCGGAAAGACATAACCGGAAAGGTTGCGCTGATTGGCGGTATGTGATGAGCGCCCGTAATAATCCAGCATGGCCTGTGTTCCATTCCAGGTATGACCTCCTTTTTTCCACTCCAGGTCAAACAGCAGGTCCCATGTTTTAAAGCGGAGCCTGTTGGCCAGTTTCATAATAAAATCAGGGACGGCATTGCCCAGTACAGTCAGCTGGTTATCTGCAACGGGAAATCCGTCGTTACCAATAATGATATCCCCGCCGGCATTGCGCAACCAGCGGTTACCCATGACAGTACCCATGGGTTGGTTTTTTACCAGGGCTGTATGTACGGAACTGAAACCGGCCAGTGGCTGCTGATCAAAACCAGGGCTGATGTCCGTGATCGTGCTTTTGTAACTGACAAAACTGAGTAAGCTGCTGTATGAGGAAACAGCTTTTGAATTATTATAATAATTGTATTCAGCCTGTAATTCAATACCCCGGTTATAATGGCCGGCCATATTTGCCAGGCGGATGGTATTGTTTTGCAGGAAAGGAAATACATCTTTCCGGATCTGCCGGTTGAACCAGGTGCCAATGAAAGAGAATTTATTATTCAGGTTGAGTTCAAATCCGGCCTGTACTTCACGGTGCTCCACGGGTTGTATTCCGGCATAGCCGGCTGCTTCTGCAACAGGATTGTATTGGAGGGTGGCAGCCGGGTCCAGTTGCAGCAAAGCCACCGGGGCGAGGGAGCGGCTGACCGGTAATTCACTGTTAAAGCGGTTATACGAGGCAGTTAGTTTCAGGTTCAGCCTGTCTGCATTGAACAGCTGATTGAAGCGGTGAAAAACGGAAGCCTGTGGCAGCCAGTAAGATTTCCGGCTGGTGTTGGAGCGGAAAAATTTATACACCAGCCCGACACCTGATTCGTGTAAGTCGCCCCTGTGTATGGGCATAAAGCTCAGCGAAAGGTCCTGGGACGTCCGCTGATACCGGTACACCGGATGTTGCAGACCATAATT
>Ga0209480_10000326_pt1 | contig 41051 bp, 31 predicted proteins | sample JI61114C2DNA_FD_187501 | JGI IMG/M metagenome (GOLD analysis project Ga0209480, IMG submission 187501) | Wastewater effluent complex algal communities from Wisconsin, to seasonally profile nutrient transformation and Carbon sequestration -... | ecosystem: Engineered > WWTP > Effluent > Algae... | reverse complement strand
CTTTGGCTTGGGCCTCTTCGTGCTAGGTGCATCTGGTTTTGCCCGTGGAAGAACAGGCCCCAAGGAATTTGCACTGCTAGGGGCCGGCCTTTTTATCCAGTTGATCCTGAAATCCTACGTGCTGGCATGCTTGCTCCCAGCACTAGTGGCATACGCATGGAGCCGGGACGGAACTCCGAGAAGTGCAGTGCTGAAATTCGCCACCGTGTATTCCGCTGCTGTTGTTCTGATCTTGGCCCTACCGCTGGTGCAACCCGGTTGGGACGTACTCGGCCTCATCGCCCAGAAGCGTCGGGACATGCTCGGCGTGGTCTCCCTAACTGATCCCGGTTCATACATCGCATTTCCACCGTTGGCGAATGGTCCGTTCGGCTTGCTTTTGGACATTCCGCATGCGCTGTACCTTACATTTCTTTCCCCCTTTCAAACCTGGCACATCGGTGCCATGGGTTTGATCGGCGCGGCGGAAAACTTGGTGATGCTCGCCCTTGTGCCTGTGGCAATTTTATGGGCCAAGCCTTGGCGGCAGATCAACATTTCGCTCGTATTGCTCTGCGCAGGTTTCTGCTTGGCTTTGGGCCTGCTCGTGGGCTGGACTACTCCGGTGGTGGGCGCGTTATTGCGCTACCGTGTACCCTTGCTGCCGTTCTGGTCATTGGCGGTTTTAGCCGTTATCGACATTGAAAAACTACCCCTATGGAATTTGAGACAAATACGTTGAGGTCACTGAAATTCCTGTTGATCCCCGCACTGCTCTTCAGCGCTTGCGCATACAAGAACAAAGAGGCCGACCTCGTAGTCCGCAATGCGCGCATTATCAGCATGGACGCGGGCGGGCAAGAATATCAGGCTATGGCGATCAAGGACGGCCGAATTCTGGAACTGGGTGCCGAACAACAAATCTTGAACCGTTACAGCGCCAAGGAAACCTTCGATGCGCAAACGCAAACGATCTATCCGGGCTTCATTGATGGGCACTGCCATTTCCTGGGCTACGGGTTGAACGAACAAAAGGTGAATCTGGCTGGCGCGAAGAGCTGGCGCGAAGTGCTGGCGCGCGTTCGTGCATACGCCGACGCGCATCCGGGAACGGGCTGGATACTCGGCCGCGGTTGGGACCAGAATCTGTGGGCTGGGAAAATGAATCCGGGCAACGACAGCCTGAACGCACTGTTCCCGGACCGACCCGTGCTATTGCAGCGGATCGATGGCCATGCCGCAGTGGTCAACCAAGTGGCGCTTACAAGTGCGGGGTTGGACGCAAAGAGTTCCATCGCCGGAGGATTGCTCGAAGTGAAGAACGGAAAGCCGACGGGCCTACTTTCCGACAACGCCGTGAACGTTTTCCAAAAAATCTTCGATGATGCCGACGAAGCCACCAAGCGTAAGGCATTGCTGGATGCGCAGCGCGACTGCTTCGCCGCAGGCCTCACTATGGTGTGCGATGCCGGGCTGGATGCGGGCACCATTGACCTGATGCGCAAGATGCAGGAAGAGGGCGTGCTGAAGATCCGCATCTATGCCATGCTCGCCGACGATAGCTTGAATTTCAGCCGGTATGAAAGCGGGCCGTACATCAGTGACCGGTTGGTCGTGCGCGCCGTGAAGTGCTACGCGGACGGGGCGCTCGGCTCGCGCGGAGCCTTGCTGCTTCAGCCCTACAGCGATGATGCAGCCGCCGGAAACGGGCTGCAACTATCAACCCGCGAGCATTTCCTGCGGGTGGCCCAATGGTGCAAAGCGCACGGTTTTCAAATGGCCACGCACTGCATCGGCGACAGCGCGAACCGCCTGCTGTTGGGCGTGTACGGCGAAGAGTTGGGCGGCACCAACGATCTGCGCTGGCGCATCGAACACACGCAGTGCATGGACCTGCACGACTTCGACATCTTCAGCAAGTACAACATTATTCCCAGCGTACAGCCCAAGCATGCCACCAGCGACATGTTGTGGGCCATCGACCGCTTGGGTCCGGAACGGTTGGCCAACGCTTACGCCAACAAAAGCCTGATGCAGCAGAACGGCATGGTGGCGCTGGGTACCGATTTCCCCGTGGAAGCCATTGATCCGCTCAAGACATTTTACGCTGCCGTTATCCGCAAAAACGCGGACGGCGTGCCCGAAGGCGGTTTCCAAATGAAGGATGCGTTAAGCCGCGAAGAAGCAATGCGCGGCATGACCATCTGGAACGCGTTGGCAAGCTTCACCGAAAAGGACCTCGGCAGTTTGGAGGTCGGCAAATTCGCGGATTTCACCGTAGTGGACCGGGACCTGCTTACGGTTAGCGAAGAGGAACTGCTGAAGGCGAAGGTGAAGGCAACCTTCGTGAATGGCGAACAGGTGGGGGAGCAGTAGGGCGCTGCTTTCAGTTCATTGTTGGGGTGAGACGACTTTCAAAGCACGCTCCAATTGCAGGAAATGCCGTTGCTGGTGCGCGATCATAAAGCGAAAGGCATCGCCAGGTTTAAAACGGAACAGTGGCCCCAGCGTGCTGGTAACTTTGGTTCCATCCAAACCTTTCGTGCGCGCTGCGTTGAGCAAGGCCAACTGGGTCTCAAGCATGGCTTCGAAACCGGTTAGACTATTGATCCCTTTTGTAGCTGCCGCTTTCGGCTTAAAAAACCAGATGGTCCGCATCGGGTTGGCAACGCTTCCATCCGGAAGCGGTAGAATGGACTGCGTGAATTTCTCCCCCCATCGGCCCGGCACGAACTGTTCCGTCAACGTCAACTTTCCATTTCCGGCATAGATCTTTTCCAACCGCCGCACATAGTGTCCACTGCTCAGGTTCAAGTGCTCCAAGACCTCCAGGATGCTCCAAGAATCCGGTCGCGGCCTGCGTTCCAGCGTGCTTTGCGGACTTCCTTCAAGCGACCGTACACGGTTGAGCTGGTTTCGTACATGCGCCGTAAGCTCTTCGATCAACGGTTGGACGGCAAGTGACTTTCCCATGCCGCAAAGCAAATACGCGGGCAAGTCTTAGCCGCTTGACCTGCATCAAGAAAGTTCACTTCTTAGCCCGCAGTCGGCTCAACGTCTCGGGGCTCATTCCCAGGTAACTGGCAATGTCTTTTTGTGCCACAAGCTGCATCAGCTGCGGACTTCGGGCCATTAACCTATCGTAGCGTTGTTGCGCTGAAAGCGTGAGTTGCTCGATCTCGCGCGTAGCACGTCCCACCACCAGTTCTTCCAAGATCAGCCGGCCAAAGCGTTCCATGGCCGGTATCCGTTCATACAAGCGTTGCAGGTCATCGTGGCGCACCGAAACAAGAATGCTGGGGCTCACAGCTTGAAGCACGAACCGGCTGGGTCGCTGTTGCACGAACGAATCGAAAATGCCGCTCCAGCTTTCGCCATAGGAGAAGCCAATGCAAGCCTCGTTCCCGTCATGCTCGAAGAACAGCCGTTGTGTGCCTTCCTTCACTATGCTGAACCAATGCTCAACGTCTCCGGCAGCAGTGATCACCTCGCCTTTGGCGAACGGCCGCTCACGCCAAACGGACAAGACCTCTTGCCATTGGGGTTCCGTGAACTGCACATAGCGGGAGATCGTATTCCTCACCAGCTCCATCTTCAACCTTTCGCCTCCAATTGCTTCTTCGCCCACTCATAGCCGATCCGCTCGATCATATCCGCTTTGCCCATTTCGAACATATTGAAAGCTGACAGCTGCGGCGGTTCCACGAACAGCCCACAACCTTTGGCGGAGCGTACTACGAGCTCGCGAAAATTCAAGTGCCACACGCGGTCCATGGTGCGTAACATGCCGCGTTTGGCGGGATCGAACACCGGCAGCGGATTCACATGCACGGCCACTACTTGCGCTTTAGTCGCTGAGAAAGGTTCCACCGGCAGGTTGTTGCTCACTCCACCATCCACATAATACACGCCTTCTACTTGCACGGGAGGAAAAACCACGGGGATGGCGCACGATGCCATGAGCGCGGGCAGCAGTTCACCGCTGTGGAAGATGTGCTGGCCACCTTTTTCGTAGTCCGTAGCAGAAACGAAGAGGGGCATTGGAAGATCTTCGAAACGCTGGTGCTTCAAGTTCTTCCGGAGAAAAGCCTCGATGCGCTTGGAGACCGTGGTGGGCCGCCGCGTTAAACGAGGACGTTTCAGTTCCTCTTTCACCAATGCAAAAACCTCTTGTGGTGTGCGCCCATCGGCTAGCAGGGCGCCCACCAAAGCACCCGCACTGGTTCCACTTATAGCCGAAGGACGGATGCCCGCTTCAAGAAAGGCGCGCAACACGCCCAAGTGCGCAGCACCCCGGATGCCGCCGCCGGAAAGCACGAAAGGACGTTGTTCCATCCGTGTAAAATAAACGTTCTGATCCAGGATCAATCCTTCACGAACCGCAAACCGGTCAATGCCGCCGTGTTCGGCCAACGCAACAGGTAAACGCCAGGGGCCAGTTTGCCAACGGCGATCTGGGGCGCTCCGGAATTCAGTACTCCGAATTGCACGGTGCGCCCGCGCGCGTCCACGATCTGGTAAGCCGGGGAACCGTGCCCTTCGCCCAACCCGCGTACGTTCAACATTTCCGAAACCGGGACCGGCCAAACCGATGGACCTTGGGCCACCTGATCCCCGACCCCGACGCTGAAGACCAGCACCGTGTCAGAATTCGCTGAGCAGCCCAAGCTGTCCGTTACCCGCACATAATAGTTGCCGTTTTCATCCGCAATGAGGCTCTGCCCTTCCGCTCCCGGAATGGGGCTGTTCTCCAAGAACCATTGATATTCCGCGGCTTCCGTGCTGGTAAGCTCCAACCCCACCGCTGTGATGGTGGCCACTGGCAAAGGGTTTTCCGCAATGATGATGGTGTCACTGCGGCCGAAACAACCCGAAGTGTTGTGTACCGTTAGTTGAAGCGTGTCGCCCGGTTGCGCCCATGTACCTGAGTCGTGGTCTTCGTTGGTCCATGCATAGTCGAACATGAAATCCGGGCCAAGCAGTTTTGTGCTGTCTCCGGAACAAGCGCTATAGGGGCCGCTTATCGGAACGTTGAAGTTGGTCCCCACTAAGGATTGGAAGGTGTTGAGCTTGCCATGCCCCCACGCGTTGTTGGGCAGGTTGAAGGCGAAGGTGTCGCCAAAGGCCGCCGCATTGATGGCATTGAGCACCATCAGGTTACTGGCATAAGGACACTTTTCCAACAACAGCGCCGCCGTTCCCGCCACCGAAGGCGAGGCGATGGACGTGCCGCCGTTGCGCATGTGCAGGCTGTCGATCAGCTTGTCCACGCCATTGATCAAGTAAGTCTGCACGATCACCAATGGGCCGGCGCTGAAGGTGGCATCGCCCGGCGAGGCGAGGTCCGGCTTCAGAAGTCCCGTGCGCGTGGGTCCATGACTGCTGCCATTGCTCAAGTCGCCCGTAGGGTCGTCAAAATCCCGCGGAGTTCCGGATACATCGATGTAATGCTGCTGGTTGTAGTAGTTGCCCACCGTGATCACGTTCGGCGAGCAGGCCCAGGAATCCACCACCTGCATGGTGCTGTCCGGCAAAACATAATTCACGATCGCCGGGAACGAAGCGCTGTCCGGAATGTCCACGACCATCTTCGAGGTGCCGAAAACGTCGATGCTCCATGCATCGAACCGTCCGCTTCCGGTGGTGCTGAAACGGTACCGGTTTTGCGTTGTGGAATCAGCTTGCGGGATGTACACCTCCATGTGTACTTGGCCGCCCCGGTATTCAGCGTATGTATGTACTACGCCGAGCTTGTTGCCGCTAACGCTCCACAGCGTGTCCATCGTAATTTGCCCAATGGTGCCGGAAACTTGCCTGTATGGGATCGCCCCGCGGAATTGCAGGGAGGGGCTGATCCGGTCCGCGCCCACGCTATAGTGCACTTGGCTGAAATCCGCCGTGTCGGCCCACAGGTCGAAGTACATGGCACCAATGCCCAAGGCGCTGTTGGGGTTGTAATTGAACCATGTGAAGGTGGTGTCCGCCCCGACTTCATGCCGCAGGTGATAGGGGGGGAGCGAGCCACTGTTGCCTGCTGCGCATACCAACACCCGACCGTTTTCCTCCGTGAGCATTTGGTCGATCATTAAAGCTGCAGGGTCCAAGCCGTCGTGGCTGCCGTAGTATGCGCCCAAGCTTAGGTTGATCGCTACGGGCCGCCCCAAACTGCTGGCAATGTCCGTGATGTATTTCACCGCGTCCACGATGGAGGCCGTCCAGTTTACATGGTCCATGTCGTTGGCCACCACGATGAGGTCCGACTTCGGGGCCACGCCCGCGCAATGCCCGTTGCCCAAGTTATTGCCGGCCGCGGTGCCGCCTACGGTGGTGCCGTGCCCGTAGCCCGCCAAGTCGTTTACCGGGCAATTCCCAACATTGATCGCGGTGCTGTCCCACTGCTGGCCATAGCCGTATTCAGCAGGCGTCAACGCTGCATTGAAAGGCATGTTCTGGTCCCAATAGTGCAATACCCGCGTATTACCTAAGCTGTCTTTGAAGTCCGGGTGTCGGAAGTCCAGACCGGTGTCGATGATGCCCATCAGCACGCCTTCGCCTTGGTACGCTTGCGGAAGAGGCGCCAGACCTTGGTGCGCCTCATCAACATGCGCTTTCACGCGCATGCTGTCGTTGAGCGCGCGACCTTTGGAAAGTGAGAATGAAATGGAGCGGATGGCGGGATCGTTGTCCAACGCCGGCACCGCTTCCACGGGGAGTGTGGCACTTAGCCAAGTCGCCGTGGCCATCTTCGGCAGCCCGTGAAGCCCCAACACGCTACGGGTCACTTGTGCCGCATCACCTTCCAGAAAAAGGTCCACGCTGGTTCCCGGCTCCGCAGTGGCGAGGTAGACCTGCAACTGGATGCCGATCTTGGTTTGCCGCTGGCCGAATAGCTGAACAAAGGCGAGGGTTGCAAACAAAAATGCTGTGGTTCGGATGCCGATCATGCCGGAAAGTTAAGCAGATAACGCCTTCGACATCGTTTCCCAATCCGGCACCGCCGGAAGAAATTCGAAAGTGCCGTCAGGACCGATCTGGCAACAACTATGCGCCAGCCCGTTCGTAACCAGCAAAAACGGGACCTTGAACACCGTGTTGTAGCGTGCGGCCTGCTCGAATACGGTGGTGTCCAACTTCACGCCCGGTGCCTTGCATTCCACCAGCAGCAAGGGTTTTGCCCCCGGTCCGTGTACTAATATGTCAGCCCGGCGCGCCATCCGGTTCAGCACCAGCGAATGCTCCACGGCGATCAATGAAAGCGGGCAGCACAGGTCACGTATCAGGTGGTTCAGCACATGCTGCCGCACCCATTCCTCAGGCGTAAGCACCACCCAACGGCGCCGCACCGGATCGAATACGAGGTCGCCTTCGGCGCGTTGCCTAATTTCGACCCCATGATCAGGAAGGTTCAAGCCTTTCATCATCCACTTAATCGACAACAAAAGTGCATACCAAAGAAGATATCGTGAAGAACTGGCTGCCACGCTACACCGGCGTAGAGCTGAAAGACTTCAAAAAGTACGTGTTGCTCACCAACTTCGACAATTACCTGCACCTCTTCGCAGCGCAGACGGGCGCTACGCTGCACGGCGTTGGAAAGCCCATGCAGGTGGCCATTGCGGAGGATATGGTTATGATCAACTTCGGAATGGGAAGCCCCACCGCAGCCACCGTCATGGACCTGCTAAGCGCCATTTCGCCCAAGGCCGTGCTGTTCTTGGGCAAGTGCGGCGGCCTCAAGAAAAAGAACGCCATCGGCGACCTGATTCTTCCCATAGCAGCCATCCGCGGGGAAGGAACCAGCAACGACTATTTCCCGCCGGAAGTGCCCGCCTTACCGAGCTTCATGATCCACCGGTCCGTAAGCGGGGTGATCCGCGACATGGAACTTGACTATTGGAGTGGCACCGTTTACACCACCAACCGCCGCGTGTGGGAGCATGATGAAGTGTTCAAGGAACGGCTGCGTGTTGACCGTTGCATGGCCGTGGACATGGAAACAGCAACCATATTCATCACCGGTTTCCACAACGAGATCCCCACAGGAGCCTTGCTGTTGGTAAGCGATCAGCCCATGGTGCCCGAAGGCGTGAAGACCAGCGATAGTGACAAGAAAGTCACCGGTAGCTTTGCTGATACGCACGTAAAGATCGGGATCGAGTCACTGCGCGACATCATCAATGAAGGCCGCACAGTGAAGCATTTGCGGTTTGAGTAGATGGAACGCAAAGAAGTTTCTACCGCGAAGAACACGAAGGACACGAAGGATGTCAAGGCGTGCCTGCGGCACTGGCTCACCAGGGAATGAGATGGAACGCTGATTTGGCTGATTTTTATGATGAAGGATGATTTGTGGTGAATGGAATTGCTTGTACAGGGTATTGGGGACTGCCGACCGGCTGCCTACTGCCGCTGCCAATTGCCACTGCCAACTGACAACTGATAACTGACAATAAGAACCTTGAAAACATGAGCACCACCGACGATTTCAAGAAGATCGTGAAGGAGGTCCGTGGTGGCACGTTCAAGCCCATCTATTTCCTGCATGGTGAGGAGTCCTACTTCATTGATCGCGTCTCGGAGGAGATCGAGATCCACGCGCTACAGGAACACGAGAAGGATTTCAACCTGAGCATACTCTACGGACGCGATACCGAACCGGAAGCAGTAAAGGATTCCTGTCTGCGCTACCCCATGATGGCCGAACGCCAGCTGGTGGTGCTGCGCGAAGCACAGACATGGAGAATTGATGCCTTTAAGAAGTTGGAGGCGTACTTCAAAAATCCCACGCCCACCACCATTTTGGTGATCTGCTACAAGCACAAAAAGGCAGACGGGCGACAGACTTGGTTGAAGGACCTGGCCAAGAAGCAGGTGGTGTTCGTAAGCGATAAGTTGAAGGATGAGATGCTGCCGGATTGGATCCAGAAGTATGTCACCTTCCACAAACGCCGCATTGGTCCGGTGGAAGCAAAGCTGCTGGCGGACCATCTCGGTAGCGATCTCGGCAAGCTCACGAACGAAGTGGAAAAACTCTGCATCGTGATCGACGAAGGCGGCACCATTACCGGTGATCTCATCGAGCGTAACGTGGGCATCAGCAAGGAGTACAACATCTTCGAGCTGCAAAAAGCCATCGGCACCGGCGACCGGCTCCGCGCACAGACCATCGCGAAATACTTGGCCACCGACAAGGAGCACAAGGTTTTCCTCACCGCCGCCATGCTGAGCAATTACTTCAACAAGATCGGTGTGGTCCACGAAAATCCGGGCAAGCAACAGGGTGAACTCGCCGCAGCCTTAGGCATTCCGCCGTTCTTCGTCCGCGAATACGCAAGTGCCGCGCGGCTCTATCCACAAGCGCGCTTGCGCAACATACAGCACCTGCTTCGCGAAGCCGACCTGCGAGGCAAAGGCCTGGGGAATACAAGTGCCGATGATGGTGAACTTTTGCGGGAGCTGTTGGCGAGAGTGATGAATTAGTCTTGAGTCTTTCCGTCGGGAGTCTCGAGCCAGACTCTCGACTCAAGACTCACGACTCCTGACTATAACCTAACCTCCGGTACTTTCGCGGTCTGATGCAAACAATGGAACTTCCCAAACGCTACGAGGCCAAGGAGATCGAAGGCAAGTGGTACCAATATTGGCTCGATAACCGCTATTTCCGCTCCGTGCCTGACGAGCGCGAACCCTATACCGTGGTGATCCCGCCGCCGAACGTTACCGGCGTGCTCCACATGGGGCATATGCTGAACAACACCATTCAGGATGTGCTGGTGCGGCGCGCGCGGATGCAAGGAAAGAACGCCTGCTGGGTGCCGGGAACGGACCATGCCAGCATCGCCACGGAAGCCAAAGTGGTGAAGTTGCTCGCGGAACAAGGGATCAAGAAGAGCGTGATCGGAAGGGAGAAATTCCTTGAACATGCCTTTGCGTGGAAGGAGAAATACGGCGGAACGATCCTGGAACAATTGAAGAAACTCGGTGCCAGCTGCGACTGGGACCGTACGCGCTTCACCATGGAACCCGCGCTGAGCGAGGCCGTGATCGATGTCTTCATCGATCTGCACAAGAAAGGCCTCGTATACCGCGACTACCGCATGGTGAACTGGGACCCCGTGGCCCTTACCGCCGTTAGCGACGAAGAAGTAATGCACAAGGAGGTCAATTCACGGTTGATCTATGTGCGCTACAAAGTGGAGGGCTCGGATGAATTTCTCACCATTGCCACAACACGCCCCGAAACCATTCCCGGCGATACGGCCGTGGCGGTGCATCCGGAGGATCCGCGCTTTGCACACCTAAAAGGCAAAAACGTGATCGTGCCGCTGGTGGACCGACCCGTGCCGGTGATCTTCGATGACTACGTGGACATTGAATTTGGTACAGGCGCTTTGAAGGTGACGCCCGCGCACGACACCAACGACCATGAGATCGGCAAGCGTCACAAGCTGGCAGTGATCGACACCTTGGAGCCGAACGGCACCATGAGCGCGGCCGCGCAATTCTTTGTTGGCGAAGACCGCTTCATCGCGCGGAAAAAGTTCGTGAAACTGCTGGAGGAGCAAGGCCACGTAGTGAAGACGGAGGACATCGTGAACAAGGTGGGCACGAGCGAACGCACCGATGCCGTAATCGAGCCGCGCTTGTCGTTGCAATGGTTCGTGAAGATGGGCGAGATGGCGAAGCCCGCGCTGGACGTGGTGATGAGCGGCGAGGTAAAACTGCATCCGCAGAAATTCGCCAACACCTACCGCCACTGGATGGAGAACGTACGCGACTGGTGCATCAGCCGCCAACTGTGGTGGGGCCAACGCATTCCCGCGTGGTACAACGAAGCTGGCGATTTCGCGGTTTGCAAGACCGAAGCCGAGGCGATCGCACAATTCACTTCCGCAGGAAACAGCACCAAAGGCATCCGGCAGGACGAGGACGTGATGGACACCTGGTTCAGCAGTTGGCTGTGGCCCATCAGCGTGTTCGACGGTTTCAAAGATCCGGACAATGCGGAGATCAAGTACTACTATCCCACCAACGATCTCGTTACCGCGCCGGAGATCCTCTTTTTCTGGGTGGCACGCATGATCATGGCCGGGCTGGAATACCGCAAGGAAGTGCCGTTCAAAAACGTGTACCTCACCGGCATCGTGCGCGACAAGCAAGGCCGGAAAATGAGCAAGAGCCTCGGCAACAGCCCGGACCCGTTGGAGCTCATCGAAAAATTCGGTGCGGACGGCGTGCGCGTGGGCATGTTGCTCACTTCCCCAGCTGGCAACGACTTGCCATTCGACGAGAGCCTCTGCGAGCAAGGCCGCAACTTCAGCAACAAGATCTGGAACGCCTTCCGCTTGGTGCAGGGCTTTACGGTGAATGACGACAAGCAACCGGCGGGCAACGCTGCGGCCTGCGCGTGGATGCGTTCGCGCGTGAGCCGGGCAACCACGGAGATCGACGCGCTGTACGCGCAATTCCGCATCAGCGAAGCGTTGATGGCCACCTACAAGCTGATCTGGGACGACCTCTGCAGTTGGTACTTGGAGAGCATTAAGCCAGCCTTCATCAACGGGGTGGCCGCGCCTATCGACCGTACCACGTACGCCGCCACCATCGCGTTGTTCGAGGATGTAATGAAGCTGCTGCATCCCTTCATGCCTTTCCTCACCGAGGAACTGTGGAGCCATCTGAACGAGCGGAAAGGCCCGCAGGACGCACTCATCATCGCGCAATGGCCCAAGAGCGGCGAGGGCGATGCGAAACTCGAAGCAGAAATGCAGCACGCCTTCGATCTCGTGACCGCAGTACGCAACATCCGTAATGAACGCGGCATTAGCCCCAAGGAAGCGTTGGCCGTGCAAGTGAAGGCCAAGTCACCATTGGGTGAAGCCACGCAAGCATTGGTCGGGAAACTGGCGAACGTATCCGCTATCGAAGCGGCTACAAGCGCAGGTGCCGGTTCCATCAACTTCTTGGTCGGCACCACGGAATACGCCGTGGACCTCGGCGAAAACGTGGACAGCGAAGCCGAGCGGAAGAAAGCCGAGGAAGAGCTCAAATACGCCCGCGGATTTCTCGCCAGCGTGGACAAAAAGCTCAGCAACGAACGCTTCGTAAGCGGCGCACCACCACAAGTGCTGGAGAACGAGCAAAAGAAGAAAGCCGACGCCGAAGCGAAGATCAAAGCGATCGAGGAGCGGCTGGCGGTGTTGGGGTGAAACCGATCAGAAAATCAGAAAATCAGAAAATTAGACGATCAGACGATCGAACCCGCAGACGTAGAGCAATGCCGGACGTATCGAAATGTTCAAGGTTTTGACGCGATTAGGGCGCTGGACGTTAGGTGCATATTGCCCGGCATTCAATTTTCTGATTTTCTGATCCAACGATTACCCCCACTACCTTTGCACCATCGCCCGCGACCTTACATACGCTGCCATCGACATCGGTTCCAACGCGGTGCGCCTGCTTATCGGCGACGTGGTGGAGCGGGATGACCACCCGGTGATCAAGAAAACATCACTGGTCCGCGTGCCGATCCGCTTAGGAGCGGACGTGTTCGACGGTGGGGCTATCACCCCGGCGAAGCGCGATCAGCTCATTAAATCGCTGAAAGCATTCCGGTTGCTCACTGAAGTGTACGGCGTGCATTACCTGCGCTGCTGCGCCACCAGTGCCATGCGCGAGGCCACCAACAGGGACGAGATATTGGCCCGCGTGGAAATGGAGAGCGGCGTACACGTTGAGGTGATCGGCGGAACCACCGAGGCCGACCTCATTATGAGCACCTTCTGGACGCAGGACTTGCTGAAAGACCGCAGCTACCTCTACATCGACGTGGGAGGCGGAAGTACCGAGCTAACTTGGATCGAGAACGGAAAGCGCAAGCATTCCTCTTCGTTCAAGATCGGCACGGTGCGTTCACTTCAGCATAAAGTGAACGAAAAGGAATGGGAGACCATGGCCGATTTCCTCGCTGAGATCCGGGACAGTGGTGCCAAGCTAACCGCCATCGGTACGGGCGGTAACATCAACCGCCTCTTCAAGGAGAACAAAAACGGCTACGGTGAACCACTATCCATCGAAGATATCCGCAAGCAACGCGACCGAATCGCCGCGTATTCCTTCCAGGACCGCGTGAATCTGCTTCGCTTGCGACCCGACCGTGCCGACGTGATCATTCCCGCTGCGGATATTTTCCTGCGTACGATGGGGGAGGCCGGTGTGAAAGAAGTCTTCGTACCCAAAGTGGGTCTTGCGGACGGCATCGTGTACGACCTGTACAACAAGCAGTACGGCAAGCAACGGTACGCGGTGGAAACGGTGTGAGTTAGCTCCATCAATTGTCTTCCGCAGGAGACGTTGATGCTAAACCCGTCGATGATCTTTCAGCGTTCATGCGCTGCTTCCCGCTTCGCCGTCGAATGGTTTCGGATCGTTCGGTTTCCCTCCCAACTTTGGAACAGGAGCACCGTACTACAACCCGACGCGACATCCCATGGCAGTGACACCCTACACCGGCGCCTTCGGGCCACAAGAGCTGCGGCACCTGCTGCGACGTAGCTTATTCGGCGTTTCACCGGCCGACATGGCCCATTTCAACGGCATGCCCCTGAATGCCGTGGTGAATGAACTGCTGAATTTCACCGACGACACCACGCCGCCCATCAAGGCTTACAGCGACTTGAGCGGTGGTACGCCAGACCCCAATGCCATTGATGCGCCTGTCGCGTTTGGTGATACATGGACCACCGTGCCCATCGATTACAACACCCTTACCGACGACTCCATCGGCTACCGTGTGAACAGTTTCCAATACTGGTGGGCCGGCCTGATGGTCCACCAGGAACGCAACCTGCGCGAAAAGCTGGTGCTGTTTTATCACAGCTACCTGGTTACGCAGGGCTACGTGGTGTTCGATGCAAATTCGCAGTACGCGCTCAACCGCCAATTCCGCCAGCAGGCGCTCGGCAATTTCAGGCAGTTGGTGTACGATGTTACGCTGGAGCCGCACATGCTGGTCTACCTCAACGGCTACCTCAACGTGGCCAGCGCGCCCGACGAGAATTATGGGCGCGAACTGATGGAACTTTTTACCCTGGGAGAAGGCAGCGGATACACCGAAGCGGACGTGCATGCCGCAGCCCGCGTGCTCACCGGTTGGTCTGTGGCCTACGAGAACAACGGACAGCCCGCCCTGCCGCACGCGGTGTACTACCAAGGGAACCATGATGCCACGGACAAGCAATTTTCCAGCTTCTTCGGCAACGCCCTTATCGCCGGACATGCCGGACCGAACGGCGGCGCAACCGAGATCAATGAACTGTTGGACCTCATTTTCGCGAAAGAGGAATGCGCGCTGTTCGTTTGCCGCAAGCTCTATCACTTCTTCGTCCACGGCGAGATTGATGCCGATACCGAGGCCAACTTCATCACGGAGTTAGCCGCGCTGTTCCAAGCCAACACCGGTGCGCCTAACCAGATGCGCACCGTGCTTCATGCCTTGTTCACGTCGGACCATTTCTTCAGCAGCACCATCCGCGGTTGCATGGTGAAGAGCCCTGCGGACCACGCCGTGGGCATTGCACGCTCGCTTGGCATGCCGTTCCCCGGACCGGACGAATTTGAAGCGCAGTATTCACTCTGGGGCGACGTCTTTTGGCAGATCGCATACGCCGGCCAACAGCTCACCGATCCGCCCAACGTGGCTGGCTGGTTGCCCTATCGCGTAGCGCCCGCGTACGACCTGCTGTGGTTGGATAACGCCACCTACCCCGCCCGCCGCGACATCTACAATTACTTCTGCTATTCCGGCCTCACAACGCCGCCGGACATGGTGCAAGCGCAAAGCGCGAACGTGAATTACCCCATCGATTTCGTGGCGCTGGTGCAGCAACTTACGGATCCGTACGACCCCAACATCCTCATCAACGATCTGGCGGAATTGCTCTTCGCGGTGCCGGTTTCACAGGCCGTGAAGGACCAATTGAAGCACAATTTCCTGTTGCAAGGCCAACAAAGCGACTACTACTGGAGCAGCGCATACGAGACCTACGTAACCGACCCGAACACCACGGACATGACCGCGCAAATGGTGCCCAGCATTCTGGTGTGGCTCATTACCGACATGCAGGGCGCAGCCGAAAACAACCTCTTCTGAACCTTCAACAACAGCACAATGAACAGAAGGGATTTTCTACGCACCACCACCATGGCCACCGTGGGCGGCGTTGCCGTGCGCGGCTTCAGCAATCCGCTGATGGCGCCACTCGGATCGGAACTCGCGGAAGACCGCGTGCTGGTGATCGTGCAGCTTTTCGGCGGCAACGACGGCCTCAATACCGTGATCCCGCTGGACCAGTATTCGCTGCTGCAACAGTTCCGCTCCAACGTCATGATCCCACCGGGCAACGTGCTGCCTTTGAGCGGCCTTTCCGGCACCGGCCTGCACCCCGCCATGACCGGCATGCAGGACCTCTGGAACGACGGAAAACTCTCCATCGTGCAAGGCGTGGGCTATCCGGAACCCAACTATTCCCACTTCCGCAGCATGGACATTTGGGAGACCGGCGCCGATCCGGACCAGATATTGGACAGCGGCATCGCCGGCCGTTATTTGAAGCTGGAGTACCCGAATTATCCACTTGGCTTTCCCAACGCCACCATGCCCGATCCGCTCGCCATCCGCGTGGGCGGGCCGGTCTCCATTGGCATGCAGTACATGGGCGGCAACATGGCCGCGGCCATCTACAACACCGCCGATCCGCTGAACCTGGCAGGCAACATCTACTTGGACCCCATCGCGCCGGATTGCGCGGGCAACCACTTGGACGCCATCCGCACCGTGCAACACCAGACCGATCTGTTCGGCGATGTGATCCAAGCCGCCGCGCTGCCGGGCTGCAACCTCAGCACGCTGTACCCCACGGGTTCGCAACCCGGTGCCGAGCTGGCGCAGAATTTGAAGATCGTGGCCCAATTGATCTGTGGTGGCCTGAAGACGCGCATCTATTGGGTGAGCGTAACAGGATTCGATACCCATGCCCAACAAGTCGAACCCGGCGCGCACGGCACCGGCGTGCATGCAGAGCTGCTCAAAGGCGTAAGCGATTCCATCCACGCTTTCCAGAACGACCTGCAGCTCCTGGGCTTGGAAGACCGGGTGATCGGCATGACCTTCTCCGAATTCGGCCGCCGCGTACAGAGCAACGCATCCGGTGGTACCGACCACGGTTCGTCACTACCCATGTTCATGTTCGGCACCAACGTGATCCCCGGCATGCTCGGCACCAATCCGCAGATCGACCCCAATACGGACTACGACACCAACCTGCCCATGCAGTACGACTTCCGGAGCGTGTATGCATCGGTGCTGAAGGATTGGTTCTGCCTGGAAGCGAATGAGATCGAACAAGTGTTGTTGGGCACGTACCAACCGCTATCACTGCTTGATCCCTCGAATTGCCTTTCCGTAAACGTGCATGAGGCCAACCAACAGGCTGGCGTGAATGCACTTGAGGTGTATCCCAATCCGTTCACGGAAAGCACCTCGGTGAAATTCACCGTAAGCGACGGACAAGTGCTCCTGCAGGTCTTCGATGCGCAGGGCAAGCAGATCACTACGTTGATGAACCGGCGCATGGCCGCAGGCACCTACACCGTGCCTTGCGACTTGGGGCCAGTGCCTGTCGGTATCTACTACTGCCGGTTGCAGAACGGTAGCACGCAGCAGGTGAAGAACATGTTGAAGGTGCAGTAGGGGGGGATTAGTTCCATCAACGTCTTCCGCAGGAGACGTTGATGCGCATTGAACAGGATACGCTCATATGATAGTATCACTCGGCTTCGCGATTTTAAAGTAATGCTGTTTCGCAGTGTCACCGCCTTTCGGCGGGAGACACTGCGTACAACGACGAAGCCCCGACCAAGGCCGGGGCTTCGAGTTGTTCGAAACGGTGTTGGGCTTACGCCTTACGCACGTCGATCGCGCTGAGCCCTTTTGGGGTCTCCTCCACTTCGTAGGATACTGCATCACCTTCCCAAAGCGCATCACGCGTGCCGGTCTTGTGAACGAACACGTCTTTGCCGCCTTCATCAGGGGTGATGAAACCGAAACCTTTCTCCGTGTTGAAGAACTTTACTTTACCACTTGCCATTGTACTGACTGTTTTGTTAGGGCGCAAAAGTACGCTTTTACAGCTTTCCTTCTCAAAAAATCGTTCACCCCCCTTTTTTGACCTGCCCCAAACCGCAGCAGGGTCCCGAATACGGAACCCTGCGCACGGAAATTGAGACGATCACGCGGCTTCGTTCACTCCTTCACAAACGGCAATGCTTCCGGCCCGAACGGACCATCCACAAGCATTTGGTAAAGCCCGGAAGCCAGCCCCGAAACAGGGATCACCTGTTGTGGACTGTTTAATTCGCCGCTGGCCACAAGTGCGCCCGTGGCGGAATAGATCCGGTATGGTGCGTTGCCTTCTTCTCCGGAATCGCCGCGGAACACCGTTAATTCGCTGGTCACCGGGTTTTGCAGCAACGAAGCGCCGAAACCGGCCTCATCCGCATCAGCCTGCAACGACCGCAACTGGAAGCCCGGCGTATCAAAGGTGCTGGTGGCGCTCCATGGTGATACAGGTCCGTTGCCAGCGTCGCAATACACGCGCACCCGCCACGTGTAGCGCTTCAACGGGTCGATATCAGGACGGGAATAGTTCAATGGCCACCAGAAAAAGTCCTGACCCGGCTTTGTCTTTTGGGAAAGCAGGCTATGTGGTGCATTCAGGATGGGTGTGTTAGTCGCCAAGTCTCGGGTGGCCCAAAACTCAATGTCCACTGCCACGTTGTCCGCTGCGCTGTACTTCACGGTCGGCAGGGCTTTGTACCAGCCAACGATCACGCGGTTCTGCTGGTTCAGCTTCGCCAAGCCCACTGGGGCGTTCTGGTAGAGGTTGCAGGCTACTTCGTCCTTGTTGATGAAGATGGCGACCGTGTGCAAGTAGCACGCCACTACGTCCAAGCTGCCATCACCGTCAAAATCCGCTGGCGCAGCATCTTGGGGCCTTTCATAAACGTTCGCAATGGTGTGCTTGGCAACGAATGCGCCATTTTCCACTTCCAGCCAATTCAGCTTGTTGCTGGCGTAGGAGCTGGTCACTAGGTCGAGATCTCCGTCCGCGTCCATATCACCGGTTTTGACCGAGGAAGGATTGATCACGCCAAATCCCGCATCCAGTCTGAGGCCGAAGCCGGTGGCTGAATTCAGCGCGTAGTAGATCTTGTTGGTGTATTGCGCGGCGACGAACATGTCCAAGTAGCCATTTCCGTCCAGGTCCATCAATGCCACCTCTTCGGCCCCGTTCACGGATTCGATCGCTACGATCGGGCTGCTGAACGACGATCCGCCATTGTTCCGCATCCACATCACCCGCTGGTCGTAGGCGGAAAGAATGATGATGTCCTGGTCACCATCTTTGTCGAGGTCCGCGCCCATGAGGTCCTTGGGTCCGTTGATCACCGTGTCCAGGATGTGCTTCGCGCCGAAGGTGCCGTTGCCGTTGTTCAAGTAGTACGATGTTTCGTATCCGTTGCGGTCGGCGGCCAATGCGTCAAGGTCGCCATCGCCATCAATATCCGCCAGCCCGCACCCGGTGATCACGTTGAATCCCGCGGCCACGGTAGCAGGTGCCGCGAAGTTGCCGTTGCCGAGGTTGCGGTACCAAGCCAGCTTCTGCAAGCCCGAAAGTGCTAACATCAAATCCGGCTTTCCGTCGCCATCGATGTCGCCGATCTCCATGTCCAATGCGCCAACGGCATTGCCATCTATGGTCTGTTGCTCCGCGAAACCGGTCCCGCCCAAATTTTTGTACAATGCCAATTTCCGGTCGCCGGTGGATATGCCCACCACGTCCATGTCGCCATCTCCGTCTACATCAACCGGCACTGCCTTCAACGCGTACGACGCCGTTTTCGCAATGAAATGAACGCCGCTGAAGTTGGTTGTTGCAGCATCGCACCAGATCAACTTGCCGTCGTGATGACCTCCGGCTACAATGTCCTGCAACCCATCTCCATTGATGTCTGCCAATAAGGCCAACCAAGGATAAACCATGGTTTCCGGTACCGTGCCTTGGGTGAAAATGCCGCTGCCATTGTTCAGGAAGTACGCTAAATAGCCGCCGTCCGGAGCCGGACAAACGAGGTCCAGATCGCCGTCGCCGTCAACATCTCCGGCATTCAGGTCATAAGCACCCGGTACTGAGTTTGAAATGGTGATTTGACCACTGAAATTTCCGTTGCCAAGGTTCCTGTACCAGGTCACGTCATCACTGCCGAAGGCACTTGTTGCGATGTCGTTGTCCCCGTCGCCATCCAGATCTGCTGCAATAACCGCAGTGTTGCCAATTGAAGTGCTTGGGAGCAGGTGCTGCGGGCCAAATGCATTGTTGCCCAAGTTTTCGAACCAGGCTACGTCCTGTATGTTCAAGCAGGAAACCACAAGGTCCAGATCGCCATCACCGTCAAGGTCGCTGGCCACAATGTCGTCCACATCGGTGCTCGTGGTGTTGATGATCGTCTTCACGCCGAAAGTGCCGCCGCCCAAGTTCTGCATCATGCCGATCCGGTCCGCGCTGCCTTCGCCGAAGAAGATGTCCAGATCGCCGTCACCGTCACTGTCCGCAGCGGTAACCGCGCGGCCGTCGGTGATGTTGCCACTTAACAAAATAGCCGCACTGAACTGCATGTTGCCCAGGTTGCGGTACCACCACAAGTGCGTAAAATCAATGCTGAGCAAGTCCGGCTTGCCATCGCCGTCCAGATCCGCAATGCAATTTGCGTAGCCGCTTTGACCAGTGCCAATTTCCGCAGTAGTGAAATTCCCGGCCCCGTCGTTTCGGTACGCATACATACCGCTCACGCTGTTCAACGAACTGTTCGTGGAAACAACATCGATGTCTCCGTCGCCATCCAGATCCGCCGACACGGCATTCAGGAATTCCGACGAAGGCGTTACTAGCTGATAGGCCGGCAGGAACCCGGATTGTGCGAAAAGCTGTGCACCCGTCCAGAGCGTCACCAGAAGTGTTGCGGAGGATTTCATCGGGAAAGGGGTTTGGTTTGTGTAAGGGTGCTCTAAGATAGGTGAATCGGGGATTATTGGTTTCCGGAATTAATTGATGAGTCATCGGGAAAGGCTTGTCAGTAGAAGCATTCAAAGATTTTCCCGCTGATGGGGGCCTGGTTTTCAAAAAAAAACAAGCGCGTGCGGCTTTTTCGCGACCCCGGCGCAAGAGGCCCGGGTGACAACCAAGGAAAGGAGCAACGGCTGATCGAATCTTCGCTTCCCCGCCAAACTTTACATTCGCAGCCTGTCCGACACAAAGCAGGCACTTTATCAGCGAACAACATGAACCTTCACGAATACCAAGGAAAGAGCATTCTCGCCCAATATGGCGTCCGCGTTCAGCGCGGGCTGGTGGCCTACAACGCCGATGAGGCGGTGGAAAAGGCCAAAACCCTCAGCCAAGAGACCGGCACCAAATGGTGGGTAGTGAAGGCGCAGATCCACGCAGGTGGCCGCGGCAAAGGCGGCGGCGTGAAGCTGGCAAAGAACCTCGATGAAGTGCGCGAACGCTCCGAAGCGATCATCGGCATGATGCTGAAGACGCCGCAGACGCCGCCCCAAGGCAAAAAAGTGAGCAAGGTGCTCATCGCCGAAGACGTTTACTACCCCGGTGCCAGCGAAACCAAGGAGTTTTACATGAGCGTGCTGCTCGATCGCGCCAGCGCCCGCAACATCATCATGTACAGCACAGAGGGTGGCATGGACATCGAAGAGGTGGCTGAACACACACCGGACAAGATCTTCAAAGAAGAAATCGACCCGCGCGTTGGCCTGCGCCCGTTCCAGTGCAACAAGATCGCTACCAGCCTCGGACTTTCCGGAGGCGCGAAAAAGGAGATGGCGAAGTTCGTCGCTTCCTTGTACAAGGCATACGAAGCCAGCGACAGCGCCATGTTCGAGATCAACCCCGTGCTGAAGACCAGCGACGACAAGATCATCGCGGTGGATGCCAAGGTGCGCCTCGACGGCAACGCGCTCTACCGCCACCCGGACTACGTGGAAATGCGCGACAAGAGCGAAGAAGATCCCATTGAAGTGGAAGCCGGCGAAGCGGGCCTGAACTACGTGAAGCTCGACGGCAACGTGGGCTGCATGGTGAACGGCGCCGGTCTGGCCATGGCCACCATGGACATCATCAAGCTCAGCGGCGGCAGCCCTGCGAACTTCCTGGACGTGGGCGGCACCGCCGACGCGGCCCGCGTGGAGAAAGGCTTCCGCATCATCCTGAAAGATCCCGGAGTAAAGGCGATCCTCGTGAACATCTTCGGCGGCATCGTGCGCTGCGACCGTGTGGCACAAGGCGTAGTGGATGCCTACAAGAACATCGGCGACATCAAGGTGCCCATAATCGTGCGCCTGCAAGGCACCAATGCCAAGGAGGCCAAGGAGCTGATCGACAAGAGCGGCCTGAAGGTGCTTAGCGCGATCTCGTTGCAAGAGGCTGCGGACGCGGTGAGCGAGGTGCTGGGGTGATCCCAACGTCGACTCATAGAGGTATTTAGTCACCACTCGGTGTTCCGCGACCTTGGCCGCTTGCCAATTGGCTTGTGTGGTCAACGATTAGGCTATGAGCGGTTCCGTCACTAATGGCTATATATAACTTATAGCTTTTGTTAGCGGCTGTAATGTTTTTCAAAGGAGGCTTATTATATTTATGTCAAGGTCTGCCTCGTTATCTATATCAAGTTGTCCAATGTTCCCTTCAATTAAAGGCTCGACATCAAAGCTGGTTCTGATTCCGCTGGTTGCATCTACCCCTAGTAAGTTGGTTCCTTGTTGAAAGTGGTTGTTCTTAATCGTTACTTCACCTTGATACCAACAGTCAAAGAAGTTCACGAAGTTTTTAAAAATCGAATTAGTTATTGAAACCGCTTTCTTGTTATGGCCACCAGCTTGCATGTCAAGATAACCCTCAAAAGTGCAGTTGTCAATTACTAGCCCTCCAGTAAAATAAGTGTAGGCAAAATCACACCTTGTAAATTTTGAATTCGTAAGCCTGACACTGCGGATAAATTCAACACAACTTCCTTCTAACGATTCAAATATGCAATTCTCCGCTACTATATCTTTCTCACATTTGTAATTATAGGACCCGGTCAAGTTAAGTTTACCTGAAACAAATAGATTATTTAAAGGCTTTCCGGCATTTATCAAATCCATTACTTCGGTAGCAGTGATATTTTGTTTGGGAATTGAGTCAAGCATTTTGAATATTTTATTTACTACTAGTCCCTGTGGATCTTGACGTGCAAATTATAGCCGCTAAATAGTGGGTTGTCGTAACAGGTGAGTTTATTTCGCTATTGGAGGTGTGTATATCATCCCGCATGGTCAGATAAAGCACACCTTGTTGTTAAATGTCCAGATCATCAAGTGGGCTGCGGATATTACCGATGGCCTTGGTGCTTACGTGCGTGTAGATCTCGGTGGTCTTGCTGGAACTTGTCCTAGCAGAGTTTGAATATAGCGCAGATCGATTGTCATTTCCAAAAGCGGGACACCAGCATTTGGTATCTAGTCGGAGTTCGGCATTTGATTTTCTGATTTCCAGGTCGTCTTGTCGTTCGGTGCTACTCTCGCGCCGCCTTCCGCTCCTGCATATAATTCGCGATTGTCGCGCCGTTGCCCACCAACCAAAGCACATCGCGGCTTTTGAACACTGTTGTGCCGTCCGGGTTCATGATGCGCTCGCCGGCCCGCTCTATGCCCGCCACCATGGCGCTGGCCTCCTCGCGCAGGCCGCTTTCCCGGATGCTTTTGCCCACCAGCGACGATTGCGGCGTGATCCGGTAACGCCGCAGCCGGATGTCCTCCTTGGCCATGCCGCGCTTGCCCGGCGAGGTGCGCGGTTTTTCCAAGGCTTGATGAAGTTGGGCCAATTGGGCATCGGTGCCGATCACCATCAGGTTGTCGCCTGGAAGCAGGCGGTCGGCATTGCCGGGTGCGGACACGGTGCTACCGTCGGAACGTTCGATCAGGGCGATGTTCACGCCGTATTTTTCACGCAGCCCCAGTTCCGCCAAGCTTTGGCCCGCCAAGGCAGAATCCATGGCCATGCGCACCTGGGCCACGTGCATGTCCCACGGAGCGAGGTCGGTGCGGCGCTGGCTCAGCTCGCGCTCGTTGAGGTTGCGCATGAAGCGGGCTTCCATCCGCAGGTAGAACCGGTGCAACCGCTGGCGGAACATGCCCACTGCGAATACCATCAGTACCAACAAGGCCAACAACGCCCAACCGGTGCTGAAGAACACGTTCACCAGCAACGCCAGTACCACCACGGCAGCAGCGAGCCGCACCAGTTCCAACATCACCAAGGGGCCGCGCAAGTGCCGCTGGTTCAGCCATAGTGCGCGATACGCGTTGCGCGCGATGCGCCGCAGGCTCATCGCCCAAATGAGGGGCATCATCACCACGAACGTGGCCATGCCCGCCCAAATATGACCGTTCAAGCCCAGGAAGCTCTTGCCGAACAGTACGATGAACGCGGGACCCAAAACGAAAATGGTGGCCAAACACAGCACCGCGAACACCGCCAAATTGATGATGTAGGAGCGCAGCAACAGCCGCCAAGCGCTGGTCTCTTTTACCTGATCCGCCTGTTGGCCGTATCGGTCCAGCGCACTGGTCCACCTTTTCGGCAGGGTGCGTTCCAGCCAGCCCGCAAAGGGACCGCTGGCTTGGATCATGTATGGCGTAGTGAAGGTGGTGACGGCGGAAACGGCCACCGCGATGGGGTAGAGGAATTTGCTGGTGACATTCAGCGTAAGGCCAAGCGTGGCGATGATATAGGAGAATTCACCGATCTGCGAAAGGCTAAGACCCACGCGCACGGCCCTTGGCAATGGCTCGCCCGCGAGCAGGGAACCGATGATGACGCTGAGCGGCTGCCCGACCACCACGACCAATGAAATGAGCAGCACGGTTTGCCAATGTTTGATCAACATGCCGGGGTCCAACAGCATGCCCACGGACACGAAAAAGATGGCGCCGAAAAGGTCTTTTACCGGTTTTACCAAGTGCTCAATGCGCTCCGCTTGCACGGTTTCCGCGAGCAGCGCTCCCATGATGAACGCGCCCAACGCCGCGCTGAATCCCGCGTTCACGGCGAAGACGACCATGGAAAGACACAGCGCTACGGCAACGATGAGCAACGTTTCGTCGTTCATCAGCTTGCGGGTGCGCTGCAAGAGTGTGGGGATAAGAAAGATACCCATGGCGAACCACAGGATGAGGAAAAAGCCCAGTTTTCCGAGTTCCCAAAGCATGGCACTGCCGGAAAAATGCTGGCTGATGGCCAAGGTGCTCAGCAGTACCAAGAGCATCACCGCCACCACATCTTCGATCACCAAAACGCCCACCACAATGCCGGCGAAAACCTGCGTTTTCAGCCCCAGCTCGTCCAATGCACGAACGATGATGGTAGTGGAGGAAATGGATATGATGCCGCCCAAAAACAGGCTGTCCATGCGGCTCCAGCCCAGGGCCTGCCCCAAAAACCAGCCCACGCCCAGCATGAACGCCACGGTGACCAGCGCCGTGATGCCCGCCGTGCCGCCCACTTTGATCACCTTTTTGAAACTGAATTCCAAGCCCAAACTGAACAGCAGGAAGATCACGCCCAATTCGCTCCAAACACCAATGCTTGCTTCGTCGATCACGGTGGGCGTGAGCGACATGTGCGGGCCCACCAACACTCCCGCGATGATGTAACCCAGCACCAACGGCTGCTTGATCTTCTTGAAGACCAGTGTGGTGATGGCCGCTACCGACAGGATGAGACCGAGGTCGGCGATCAAGTCAGGGAGATGGGTCATGGGGCGGATGGTGCGGTGCCAAGGTAATCCGGCGTTGTTCTCCGGTGGTGTGACTTCGGGTTTAACCGCAGAGCGCGCGGAGACATGCCTACAGCAGTTAAAAGCGCAAAGAGTTTTCCGCGGTAGTAATGGGTTTTGAACTGCTGCTGAACCGCGGTTGATTTTTTCCTTTCCATATTTATCCGTGGTTCAAAATCATCCTCAGTTCATCCGCTCTTCGCATCTTCGTGCCCCATTTCCTAGCCGATGAAGAAGCGTACCATCAAGAAAATCCTCATTGCCAACCGTGGCGAGATCGCCCTGCGCGTGATGCGCTCCGCCAAGGAAATGGGAATCGCCACCGTGGCCGTGTATTCAGAGGCCGATAGCAACTCGCCCTTTGTCCGCGCTGCCGACGAGGCCGTGTGCATTGGCCCGGCGCCCAGCAAGGAAAGCTACTTGGTGATCGATAAGCTCCTCAAGGTCTGCAAGGACCTGAAGGTGGATGCCGTTCATCCCGGATATGGCTTCCTGAGCGAGAACGGCGACTTCGCAAAGGCACTTGGATCCACCGGTGTCATCTTCATCGGCCCTTCGCCGGAAGCCATGCACATCATGGGCGATAAACTCGCCGCCAAGGAAGCGGTGAAGAAGCACGGCGTGCCCTTGGTGCCCGGAACGGAAGGCGCCGTGGCAGACCTGAAAGAAGCCATGGCCGTGGCGAAGACCATCAGCTTTCCCATCCTCATCAAGGCCGCTGCTGGCGGCGGGGGCAAGGGCATGCGCATCGTTGAGCAGGAAAGCGAGCTGAAGGAAGGGCTGGAACGCGCCATCAGCGAAGCGCAGAATGCTTTCGGCGACGGAAGCGTCTTTATCGAGAAATTCGTGACCGGGCCGCGCCACATTGAAGTGCAGGTGCTCGCGGACATGCAGGGGAACACGGTGTATGTCTTCGAGCGGGAATGCAGCATTCAGCGCCGCCATCAAAAGGTGATCGAGGAAGCGCCGAGCGCAGTGCTCACTCCGGCCATGCGCAAGAAAATGGGCGAGGCCGCGGTGGACGTGGCCAAGAGCGTGAAGTACGTGGGTGCGGGAACCGTGGAATTTTTGCTCGATTCCAACGGCGATTTCTACTTCATGGAAATGAACACGCGCCTGCAAGTGGAACATCCAGTAACGGAGATGATCAGCGGACTGGACCTGGTGAAGGAGCAGATCAAAGTAGCACAAGGGGAGGAGCTCTCGTTCAAACAAGCCGACTTAAAAATCGAAGGGCACGCGATCGAGGTGCGTGTTTACGCCGAAGATCCCGCGAACAATTTCCTGCCGGACATCGGCACGCTCACCACGTACCGCCTGCCCGAAGGCCCCGGCGTGCGCGTGGACGACGGCTTTGAGGAGGGCATGGCGATCCCCATTTACTACGACCCCATGATCGCGAAGTTGATCGTACACGGCAGCACCCGCGAAGAGGCCATCGCCCGCATGGAGCGCGCCATCGACGATTACGCCATCGCCGGCGTGGAGACCACGTTGCCCTTCTGCCGTTTCGTGATGGGTCACGAGAGCTTCCGCAGCGGGAACTATGACACCCTTTTCGTCCGCGACCACTTCAAGCCGGAGTTTTTGAACGGAACCGACCCCGAAGCCGCAAAGGCCGCTGCACTTGTGGCAGCGCATTTGCATGAGGAGCGTTTGAAGGTGCCTGTGTTGGGTGCCGGGAACGCCCATCAGCCTTCACCTTGGTGGTTGGCGCGCCGGTAGGGCGAAAAAGCATCTTCGTCGATAGTGCCGACCTATTTGCAACTAACTGCGTTGCAAGGGTAACTTCGTAGTGTCTTGCAAATGAGGACCACTGTCTCAATTCTGCTTCTACTGGCCTGCATGGCCCCGGCTTCCGTATGGGCGCAGCAGACCATGGTCTCTGTGGTGATACAGGGCGGTGACACCATGCCCACTTACACCCTGGCCCCAGTATTGGTTGAGGCTCAAATGACGCGCAAAGTCCGCCGCAACGCCGAACGCATCGACCGCCTTACACGCTATGTGCAGAAGGTTTATCCGTATGCGCTTATCACGGCCAAATTGCTGGATGAATACGACCACGACTTGGCCGCAATCCACCGCGAAAGCGACAAGGAACTGTATTTGAAATTGGCGGAAGCCGAGCTACGAGCCGAGTTCGACCAGGATATCAAAAGCATGACCGTTACGCAGGGTCGCATCCTAGTAAAGCTCATCGACCGACAAACCGGCCATACGAGTTACGACCTCGTGAAACAACTCCGCGGTTCCTTCCAAGCTTGGATGTGGCAAGGCGTCGCCAAGGTTTTTGGCAACGACCTCAAAGGCGAATACGACCCCGAAGGCGATGACAAGCTCGTGGAATCCATCGTGCGCCGCATCGAGAACGGCGAGCTGGCCACAACACCCCGCGAAGCCCGCACCGAGAAGGCCGTGGCCCGATTGGTGAAGCGGAAGGCGCGGTTGTACAGGAAGTATGGGGTGGAAACGCCTGTGGTTACTTCTAATTAGTTGTCCGTTGTCCGTTGTCAGTTGTCAGGCGTTCTCAAGGGACCCTTCAGCTTGCGCATGGCGGTCGGTTGTTCTGCAAAGCACGTGCTCGGCTATTTGCCGAGTGTGCACAGTTGAGGGCCTCTGGCCCGTCGATCAGGAAGAGGGGCCAGAGGCTCTATTAATGCACCCACTCGGGAACCCCGGATGAGGTTCCGGGGCCGAGCGGGGGCGTTGGATTTCGGACCAACCAAGGAACTACTTAACAACGGACAACTATTCTTCCCTCCTCCGCGAACCCGCATAAAGTTCGTACCGCAAAAAGCGGCAATCCAAGGCTCCGTTGAACAAACGGATCTTCGGCCTCGGCGTTAGCTTGATGAATTTCGCGGCCTCCAAATTCGGCGTGAGCACCCAAGCTTCGTAGCCCGTCCAGTTCTTCTTCAGCGTGTCGCCGATCATCTTATACAACGCGTTGATGTCCTCATCCTCGTCCATCCGCTCGCCGTAGGGCGGGTTAATGATGAGCACCCCGCGGCCCTCGGGGGCGGGCAGGTCTTCAAATGCCACGTTCTTCACTGTGATCTCTTCCTTCAGGTCCGCGATGGCAATGTTCGTCTCCGCCTTGCGCGCCACGTTCTTGGAAACTTCGCCGCCCAAGATCACGGGTTTGTTGCCGGTGATACGCTCCATCGCGCCGGCATGCACTTTCGCCCACAGCTCCGCATCGAAATCGCTCCAACGTTGGAAGCCGAAGCCCTTGCGGTACGCGCCCGGCGGGATGTTTGCCGCGAGCAGAGCCGCTTCGATCAGCAGCGTGCCTGAGCCACACATCGGGTCTACAAAATTGCTCATGCGGTCCCAGCCGCTAAGCATCACCATACCCGCTGCCAACACCTCGTTCAACGGTGCCAAGTTGGTCTGCTCGCGGTAGCCACGCTTGTGCAAGGAATCACCGCTGCTGTCCAAGGAAACGGAACAATGATCGCCGGTGATGAACAAGCGTATGCGTAATGCCGGATCCTCCACATCCACCGTGGGGCGCTTGCCCGTTTTCTCGCGGAAACGGTCCGCCAGCGCATCCTTTGCCAACAGCGACACGTACTGCGAATGACCGAAAAGTTCCGTGTTCAGCTTCGCCGAAAAGGCGAACGTATCGTCCATGCCCATGAACACTTCCCACGGGATCTTCTTGATGCCGGCATAGATGTCCTGCTCGCTCCGCACCTCGAAATCCTCTATAGGGACAAGCACGCGCAAAGCCGTGCGCAGGCACAAATTGGCTTTGTACATAAAACCCAGATCGCCCCGGAAGCTCACCGCCCGGTTGTGCTTCTCCACGTCCTTCGCGCCTAAGCGCAGCAGTTCTTCCGCCAGCACCGGCTCCAAGCCGTACATGGTCTGGGCGGTCATGTTGAAATCGGGACTTGGCTTGTAGGCCGGGCGCTCGGGCATGGGGTGAAATTAGCGTGACCTTAGAATGCCGTCTGAAAGACTTTCGCTCAAGTGGGCAACACCAACCCCAAAGCAGTATGGCTCCGGGTCCTTACCTCCTTTATCAACGCCGCTTCATCCGCGAGGATCCGGCCATGCGAAGGCACCATGCTTTTCAGGCCATCCTGCCATTCTGCAGCGCGCTCCGGGAAGCATTTCAACACCAGTTTCAGCATGATGGAAACTGCCGTGCTGGCCCCCGGAGATGCGCCCAACAACGCGGCCAAGCTGCCATCGGCAGCGGAAACCAGCTCGGTGCCGAACTCCAGCACGCCGCCTTCCTTCGGGTCCTTTTTGATGACCTGCACACGTTGCCCGGCAATGGCCAGTTCCCAATCCTTTAGTACCGCCGTGGGCATGAACTCTTTCAACTCTTCCAAGCGCTCTTCCGGTGTAAGACTTACCTGCTCGATGAGGTATTTGGTGAGGTCCATGTTCTTCCATCCAGCTTGTACCATGGGCATAATGTTGTCCCATTCCAATGAGGACGGCAGGTCCAGCCAACTGCCGTGCTTGAGGAATTTGGTGCTGAACCCCGCGAATGGGCCGAAGAGCAGGGCTTGCTCGGTGCCAATGGTGCGCGTGTCCAAGTGCGGCACGCTCATAGGCGGACTGCCGCTCTTTGCCTTGCCGTAAACTTTAGCGTGGTGCTGCTGGATGATCTTCGGGTCGAGGCAGCGCAACCATTGGCCGCTCACGGGGAAACCGCCGTATCCTTCAGCTTCTGGAATGTCGCTTTTCTCCAGCAGGGGCAAGGCTCCGCCGCCCGCGCCAATGAAGACAAAACGAGCATGGTATTCCTTTTTTTCGCCGCTCTTGAGGTCGCGTACTTCTACGCGCCATTGGCCGTTGTCCATGCGCTCCAAATCGCGCACATCATGGCTCAAGTGGATGTCCGTGTCCGTTAATGTATCGAGGTCTTTGAACAACATGCGGGTAAGCTCGCCGAAGTTGACGTCCGTGCCGAGCATGCTGCGCGTCGCGGCGTACGCTTCCGTGTCTGTGCGGTCTTTCATCAGCAGCGGTGCCCATTCGCCGATCTGCTTTCTGTCCGTGGTGAACTCCATGCCGTGGAAGAGCGGGTGTGCGTTCATTGCTGCATGGCGCTTCCGCAGAAATTCCACATCGCTTGGCCCAGCCACGAAACTCATGTGTGGTATGCTGTGGATGAAGTTTGCCGGTTGTATCCGCTTTTGCCGCGCCAGCCACGCCCAGAACTGTTTGCTCATTTCAAATTCCTCGTCCACTTTCAACGCCTTGGAAATGTTGATGCTGCCGTCGGCGTTCTCCGGCGTGTAGTTCAGTTCGCACAATGCGGCGTGACCAGTGCCAGCGTTGTTCCAAGCGTCGGAGCTTTCACCGGCGATCTCATCGAGCCTTTCAACGATGTGGATCTTCAGCTTCGGGTCGAGTTCTTTTAGCATTACGCCAAGGGTGGCGCTCATAATTCCGCAGCCTATGAGGACCGCGTCGGTTTGAATGATCGTTATGGACATGCGTTGGTTTTGGGTGGAACAAGTAACGACGGGAATGGGTTGGGGTAATGAAAAATGAAAAACGTAGAATTCAGAATTCAGAGCTCGAACTCAGCATGTCGTAGGGTTTCGCGGATGTACCCAACTCCGTTCGAGTCAACGGACAATTGGGCCAATGGCCTATGTTTGCTCAAACAAAACCCGCACACATGAAATCACTCTTTACGCTCGTCGCCGGCACTGCCGCTTTCTCCACATTTGCTCAGATGGGCGTGCTCAACAGCAATGAAATGGCTCCGGTGGGCTCTGTATTTACCTACCAAACCGCAGTGAACTTGGATGTTCTCGACACCACGACCGGCGCGAATGTGAACTGGAATGTGACCGGACTTTTGCCAACCACCCAAACACCTTGGGATGTGGATTACTTGGCACCCGCCACATCGCCCCATCCTACGGCTTTCCCAACGGCGAACTACTGCACGTTTGAATCGGAAATTCCGCGTTACAACTATTACACGCTCAACAGCACCGCCATGGATAAGGTTGGATCCTGGACAACTTCCCAAGTCTCTTACTCAGATTACCAGCGCGAATACGTTTTCCCATTGCAACTTGGAACAACGAATCTTGATACGTGGGCTAATACCAGTTCGACGTTCGGTGGCACTTACAGTATTACCTGCATTGGCAGCGGTAGCCTGAATTTGCCGGTCGGTACGTTCAATGATGTGTTGCTGGTCCGCGTGAAGGGATATGACATCCTCACGATAGTGCAGTACCTATGGGTTGATGCGACCAACGGCGCTCCCTTGCTGATATACTTTCCCGGTGATGACTTCTTTATTCCTGAAGCTGCCGCATACGCGGTGAATACAGCAATTGGTATAGAAGAGAATGTTCAAACCACCGAGTTGCGTCTGCATGGTGTGGTGAATGACGAACTGCTGGTGTCATACGCTTCGTTAGCGCCGCTTACCCTTTATGTGCGTTCGGCAACGGGACAGTTGGTGCGCACGGTGGAATGGCCTGCTTCGCCTACGCCAAGCACAAGGGGTGTAGATGCCGCAGGTTTAGCTTCTGGCGTTTACATTTTGCAAGTGCAAGGTGCGGACGGTACCGTGCAAGCAGCCAAGTTTTATAAACCTTGAAGTAGGGGCTAGGTTGGAGGTAGTTGGCAGCCGTTGCCAATTACCTCCAACCTTCTTCACTTTTTCAAAAAGGCTTTTCGATAAGACCAGAGGACAACGCACTACTCCCAACCCCGCGCCCGGAAGAAAATGGGCCGGTAGTGGTCCGCGTTCTGGAACAGGTCGAAGAAGTTCATTTCGTTAATGCTGTAACACACCAGCAGATCACCTTGTGGCGTGATGAACTGTGGGTGCGCCAGCGCATTGTAGGTCCATGTTCCGGTGGGGACCGGTGTGGTGGCCAACAGTTTCTTGTTCGTGAAAGGGCCTATGGGTGAGTTACCTTGGTATATGTTGACTTTCGGGCCCAAAAAGCCTTCCTGCGAGAGCAGGTAGTATTTGCCATTGTGCTTGAAGACCGAGTAACTCTGCGATACGTCATTCCTAATGGAGATCGAAGAGGAAGCATCCGTGGTCCACGTGGTGCCGTCCCAGAATTCGAGCGTGCTGAACGGTGCAGTGATCGGCGTGCGTGCCACGTGAACGTATTTGTTGTACTGCTGGCTCTTGGTGCCGTAGATGTACACGTAATCGCCATCTTCTAAAACGGCCAAGCCCCATGCTACTTCGTTGTCATAAGGGAATGGGGCTACATTTTGCAATACAATGTTGGGCAAACTGAAGCGCGAAACATCTACACCTGTCTGGGCAAAGCCGAATACGCCGGAGCCTTGATTTTTAAGACGTTGCTGGAAAATGTACAAGGAGTTGCCGCTTATGAAACCATCGCCCGGCCAATACCATTCGTTCGGATTTTGCGGTGCAATAATGGGCTGCACCGCTCCACCTGCGGTTTGGTTTAGTGTTGTGAGCTGGTTGCCTTGCTGCATTACGTAGGCGTTCCGTACCAACGGACCTGGCGGCCGGGTGCGGTCCGCGAACACCGTGTCTATGAATGAATCGCCGAAGAGCCATAGGTCGCGGCCGTCCGGCAGGCGGATGCTGTAGCCTTGGTCGCCGCCACTCCAATCGTTGTACCGTGTGAAGAGTTGGTTGAAGGCCGGGACGGGTTGCGCAACGATCGCTGACTTCACCGTGCCGAGCTCATCGGGGACAGGGGTGGAGAGTGGTTCTTTCTGGCACGATGAAACGCCGATGGCGATGAAAGATGCGATAAGGAAGTATGCTGACTTCATGGGATGAAATGGGGCTGGGATTGGCAAGTTAGGGTATAAAGGCTTTTCACCACAGCGGCACAGAGGACACGGAGGGTAGTGGCCGCAGGCAATTGAATCAAAGATCGCCTCCCGGCTTGTAGGCCGGGACTCCTCGTGAACGGGGAGGAACAACGTCGGTCGGCATTCGCCCCCCCAATACGTATCGGGGAACTATCTGCATTTCTCTGTGCTCTCTGTGGCTCTGTGGTGAACCTCCACACCTCACCCCACCCACAAGATCGCCACTAACGACTTCGTGCTGATCAATACCCACAGTATGATCCCCAGCACCATCGGCTTCACGCCCACGGCACGCATGGTTTCCAGGGTGAGGCTGGCGCCGATGAGGAAGAGCGTGAGCGTGAGACCGCGTTTTGCCGACAGTTCAAGCCAACGGTAGAGTTCGCCAAACTGCAGGAAATAGCTGCTGATGATCATGGCCAAAATGAACAGGCCGATGAACCAAGGGATCTTCACCTTGCCGCCGCCCTTCATCACCAGCGCGGTGATCAGCGACAGCGGGATGATCCACAGTGCGCGCTCCAGCTTCACCGTGGTGGCCACCTGCAGTGCTTCGTTGCCGTAGGCTGCGCCCGCGCCCACCACCGAGCTGGTGTCGTGGATGGCGATGGCGCACCACATGCCGAACTCGTGCTGGCTCATGTTCAGCAGGTGCCCCAAGAGCGGGAAGACCAGCAACGCCACGGAATTCAGGATGAACACGGTGCCGAGCGCGACGGACATCTGGTTGCGGTCCGCGCGTACAATGGGCGAAACAGCAGCGATGGCGCTGCCCCCGCAAATGGCGGTGCCGCTGGAAATTAGGAAGGCCGAAATGCCGTCCACCTTCAAGCGCTTCGCGATGAACCAGCCAGCAACAAGGGTGATCGTGATGGAGAACACGGTGAAGATCAAACCGTCCTTCCCGGCGGCGATGGCGTGCTGCAAATTCATGCCGAAGCCTAAGCCTACCACGGATGCTTTCAGCAACCAGCCCGTTGCCTTGTGGTTGAAATCCGCGAACGGATCACCGATGGTGATCGACAGCACCAAGCCTAGTAACAGCGCCAGCGGCGGGCTCATCGCCGGGCTGAGGCAGAGCAATATGGCGATGATGAAGACGGCCTTGCGGGCGTTCGGGCCTACGTGCAAAGGCGGACCTTTGTCCGGGGCTTCGCTGGTGGCATCGGTGGCAACGGGGCCGGACATGTCAAATTCTGCCTGCAAATGTCCGATATTATCGGGAGCACTCCAGTCGCAATTTGGCAATTGCTTGAAGGCCTATCAAACTATCCTCAATACTCGAACGGATTGAAGCACCTTCGGTGCGCTTGGCGTATTCTACGAAGTCGTGAAGTCACTTGCCGACGGCCTTGATGAGATCCTTTAGCAGGGTACGATTGAATTGCCGGCTGTACATCATCTCAGACCTGGAAAACATCCGGATTATGTCCAGGTATAGCGTCTGGTCCTGCTCCGGGTCGAAAACCGAGACGATCATGCAGGGAGAATAATCGACCAACAAGTAATTGTAAGCCGGATCACCCTCGCGGATCCGGACTCTGTATTCGTCATTGTCCACGATCTCCAACGGGTGTTGATAGGCTTCCCTGAAGTCTTCTTCCGTAACACGTTGGTTGAAGATCTTGCGGTTGACCAACAGCGGTTTTTTAGCGCATGTTTTGGCATCGCGGGTCCGATTGAACGCTGCGGAGTATTTCGATAACTTGAGCCACCCCTCACCCGTGTAACTGTTGTTCTTGAGATAATCGACCACCTCATTGAGTTGGGCGATGGTCACACCGATCCGGTAGCTGCAGTCCTTGGTTGCGTCGCAATCCTCTGCAGAGCCGGAGGATGGATATTCACAGTAACCGCCTACACAGGCGATCAATGACTTTGTATTGAACTTTTCCTTGGTGTAAGTCCTATCATGGTACTGGGCGCCCCAGCCGTAGTATACATCCTTTACGATCCCATTCTCGACACCGTATTCTTCCGCGACAAGCCTGATCTCCATAAAACTCAGTGTGCTTTCGGCGGCATCCCAAGTGGCTTGGTCGGTAGCGTAGATCACAGGCGTTTGGTGCCAGTGGTTCTCGATCGCTTTTTGTAAGGCGGCATCGAACTGGGGGCATCCCGTGAGCTTTACCGTAAGGGTGGAATGAAGGAATTGGTCAACATATTCAGCATTCGACGCGCTTAAGGTGTATTGGGCCCAAATGCATGTATGTACGACCAAGGATCCAAGGATGAGTAGGGTTTTGCGCATTTGCCAAATGTATGCGGCCCCGTATTAGGCCGACGAGCGGCCAAACCCCACCTCCCATTACCGATCACCAAACGAACGGAATGATCCGCTTGGTGCGCTTGGCGTCTTTCGCGATCGACCACTCACCGCCGCTGAGGCCCTTTCCGCTCCGGCGGCAGCTTCTTTGCGAACCACAGCGTGTGCCGCGTGCCTTTCGTGCCCGTTGCCGGCACTTGCACTTCTTCAACCCGGAAGCCGCCCATGCCCAAGCGCCGTGAAAAGGGCTTGTCCGGGTGCGTGCTCCACACGGCAAGTACACCACCGGGGCGCAAGCAATCATGAATGGCGCGGATACCCGCAGTGCTGTAGATCTTTCGGTTGTCGTTCTGCGTCAAGCCTTCCGGACCGTTGTCAGTATCCAGCAAGATAGTGTCGTAAGCCTCTTTCCGCTCGCGGATGATCACTGCCACGTCGCCCTCACGCACCAAAGCACGCGGGTCCTGCATGGGGTTTCCTGCTTTTTCGCCCAGCGGACCTTTGTTCCATTCGATCACCTCGGGCACTAATTCCGCCACCACAACTTGCGATTTCGATCCCGTGTGCTTCAATGCTGCGCGCAACGTGAACCCCATGCCCAAGCCGCCCACCAGCACACGCGCCATGAGGGGAGAGGCCAAGCGCTTCAAGGCCATTTCAGCAAGCAATTCCTCGCTGCCATGTACGGCGCTGTTCATCAGGTCACCGTCGATGCCCACTACTTCGATGGCGAAATCTTCGCCGCGCTGGTAGAAGCGGAGCTCACCGCCGTTGTTCGGTATCGCCGCCGTGCCAAGCAGCGTGTTGGTGCGCATTTTCATGGGCGAAAGGTCGGGGGAAATGAGCTTGCCTTGATCCAGCAACGGGTGTATGTTGCGCCAAACGCGTTCTTTTTCCTGCTCCCAACACGGCTCCGGAGGCCGACTTCAAGGTTCGGGCAGCAAAGAGTTATAAACACTTGCGCAACGGGTCTAAAGTTGCCGAACTTTGATATCCAAAATCCCGCTAAAATGAAACACAAACTACTCTTGGTCGGCGCCGTTGCCGCACTTTCGTCCGCAACGGCCTTGGCCCAAATACCCAATGGGGGCTTTGAAACCTGGAACACTGTGGGCACCTATCAGGACCCCGCCCAGTGGATCACGTTCAACGCTCTTACCTCTCTGGCAGGTGCCCAGCCGTCTTGCGCGCAAGGCAGCCCTGGGGCGGTAGGCAGCTACTACGCCACAGTAACAACGCGCAACACGGCGTTTGGAATGATACAAGGCATCATGACCTTGGGGGACGTGAACAGTGGAAGTGCGGGCTTTGCCTACTTCTCCCGTCCGGCAGCACTCACCGGCAAATGGCAATATGGCATCCAACCAACGGATTCAGGCTTTGTCGCGATCTACCTGACGAAATGGAACTCCGTGACGCAACACAGCGACAGTGTAGGCGGGGGCGCTGCCACCGCTAACGGCACGCTTTCCGGATGGCAAAACCTCAACGTGCCGATCCAGTATTTCAACGCGATGAACCCAGATACGGCCTACATCATCGTTGCCTCCAGCCTCAATTCACCGGTGGAGGGCAGTTTCATCAAAATAGATGACCTTGGTTTCGGCGCTGCGAGCGCCATCGGGGAGCTGGACCAGGTCTCAGGCCTTCGCATTTTTCCTTCTCTTGCTACGGATGAAGTAAATGTGACCGCGGACAGTCCCATCGCCGATTTGATGGTGATGGACCTCACCGGCCGTTCAGTACTTGAGCAAGCCGTTGGTGCGCAGCAAGCGTCAGTGGATGTTGCGGATTTATCTACAGGCCGTTACTTCTTGCAAGTCCGCATGGTGGACGGGAAACGCCAGGTGCGCTCCTTCGTGAAGCGCTGAGCTTAGTTGTATCGGGAAGGTAAAAGAGGGGTCGCTTTAGCGGCCCTTTTTTTACCGTGGTGCGTGTATTGAAGGCCATTGGCCGCCCCATCCGCACATATCAGCTCCATCGCAGTTCCAGCAGGCGATTGTGGTCATGCCATCAAAGAGGTCCTTCATTTACAGGGAACCTCCCGGAGTGGATTCCCATAACTGACCTGCGATTTATCCTTGAAGAGCCACACGCCTTCGCTCTGAACTAACTGTCCAGTGCCCACACGTAATCCGCCGGTTTCCAATTTGAACAGCACTTCCTCTTTAGCTGTGATGCCTTCAGCCGTGTAGGTCAACAACGCAGTGACTGTCCCGTTTTCGAGCGTGCCGGTGAACGATCCGGATTTACGGTCTTTTTCCTGCGGATGCCAGTTGTACGTACCGTTCGCCAGCTCGCCAAGCACGTCCAATTTGATGGACAGCGTATCCACTGCGCCGGGAATAGTGTCCGTGCCATGTACGGCCGGCGCGCCTTTGGTGACTTGCAGATAGCAATGCGATTCGTTCTCGGGGTGCGACGTTACCGTGTTTTCTCCAGCGCCCCTGCCCGTGCTTTCAGGCTGCCCGCAGGATCCCAGTAGGAGCGAGGTGGCTGCGATAAATGCGAGGTGCCGAACCATGTTCACGAAGCGAACGCTGGCGCCACTACTGCGTCCTTACTGCCAGGGGTGTACTTGTAAAAGCCTTCACCGCTCTTCACGCCAAGCTTGCCCGCTGTCACCATCTGCACCAGTAGGGGACAGGGCGCGTATTTCGGTTGGCCGAAGCCGTCGTGCAGTACACGCATAATTGCCAAGCACGTGTCCAAGCCGATGAAATCCGCCAGTTGCAACGGGCCCATGGGGTGCGCCATGCCCAGCTTCATCACCGTATCGATCTCCGCCACGCCGCCCACGCCTTGGAACAGCGTTTCGATGGCCTCGTTGATCATTGGCATCAGGATGCGATTGGCCACGAAGCCTGCGTAGTCGCGCACTTCCACCGGCTCTTTGCCGATGGCGCGGCTCAGCTCCATCACGGTCTTCGTTACGGCATCGCTGGTGTTGTAGCCGCGGATCACTTCCACGAGCTTCATCACGGGAACCGGGTTCATGAAGTGCATGCCGATCACTTGGGCCGGCCGGCCGGTGACCGCCGCGATCTTGGTGATGCTGATGCTGCTGGTGTTGGTAGCGAGAATGCAACCCTTCGGGGCATGCTCGTCCATGGCCTTGAAGATCTTCAATTTTAGGTCCACGTTTTCCGTGGCGGCTTCAATAACGAGCTCGGCGTTCTTCACGCCAATAGCGGTGTCGGTCTGCGTGGTGATGCGTGCCAATGCAGCCTGCTTGTCCGCCTCGGAAAGCTTGCCTTTTTCCACCTGCCGACCCATGTTCTTGCCAATGGTGGCCATGGCCTTGTCCAAGCTGGCTTGCGCAATGTCGATAAGGACCACGTCGTGGCCGCCCTGGGCGAATACATGCGCGATGCCGTTGCCCATTTGCCCTGCGCCGATAACGGAAATTTTCATGCCGCGAAGGTAGGGGCCGCATTCGTTGGGGCCGCAAATTTGCGGCCCCAACGAATGCACCCTACAAATGCGGCCCCTACTTCCCGTCCCCCTTCAAAATAATGATCACCGTGTACGCCAGGATCTTCAGGTCCACCGCGAGGCTCATGTTCTCGATGTACAGGATGTCGTACTTCAACCGGCGCACCATTTGGTCCACGTTTTCGGCATAGCCGAACTTGACCTGGCCCCAGCTGGTAAGGCCCGGACGCACTTTGTGCAGGTGGCGATAATGTGGCGCAACTTGCAAAATGCGGTCTATGAAGTGCTGCCGCTCCGGGCGCGGGCCCACCAAGCTCATGTCGCCTTTCAACACGTTCCAGAACTGCGGTAGCTCGTCCATTCGCGTGCGCCGCAGGAACCGGCCGATGGGCGTAATGCGCGGGTCGTCGGCACTGCTCAACTGCGGCCCGCCGCTCTCGGCGTTGGCCACCATGCTGCGGAATTTGATGATCCGGAACGGCTTGCCGCCCAAGCCGATCCGCTCCTGACGGAAGAACACGGTTCCCTTGGAACTGGTCTTTACCAAAATGGCGGTTACCAGCATCACCGGGCTAAGCAGGATCAAGGCCAATAAGCTGAACACCACATCGAATACACGCTTCAGCGCGAATTGCCACGCCGGCATGATCTGCGGGTTCACCTCGATCAGCGGCGCCCCGAAGATGCTGGTCATCTTCACGCTCCCCGCCAGAATGTCGTACATGTCCGGGATGATCTTGATACGCACCGCCGTGCCGTCCAGCTCGTTGAGGATCTTGCTGATGTGCGCGTGTTCGCTGCTTTCCACCGCGATGATGGCTTCTTGAACCTGATGTTGGGGAATCAGGCTTCGGAGCTCATCCCACTTGCCCAAACGTGGTACGCCTACTTCCGCCAATTGCTGGTCACCGCCGTTCACATTCACGAAACCCACGAACCGGTTGCCCGGCGATTTCCGCAGCCCTTCGATCTCCGCATGGATGGCGATAGCGCGTTCGTTGCCACCTATCAACAGCGTGTTGAAGCCGATGCGCCGGTCATGCACGCGGTTCACCGTGCGGCTGGTCAGTAGGAAGCGGAAGAGGAACAGCAACGCGAAATTGAGACCGAACAGCGCACCGAAAGAGCGGTAGTAGAACTTGGGCGCCGCAACGGTATCGTCCAACAGCAGCGCGAAGAATATCATCATGGAGCCGATGAAAGCGATGAGCAAGGTCTGCCCCAATTCCTTGGTGCGGAAGCGCCGGAAGATGTCCGAATAACCGCCGATCACCACGAACAGACCGACCCAGAAGAGCGGTACCAAAGCCAGTCCCAGCCAGTATCGTCCGTCCAGTTCCACCGGCACCGCATGATGGAATTTCATGGGCTCCATGTACATTTTCCGGAACAGGAAGAAAAGCGTCCACGCCAAAGCACTGGCCAACAGGTCGGCCAGTACATACAACATGACTTGGCCGCGTTTTTCCATGCTTAGGGCTGCACCAGTTTGATGTTGTCCAGCTCGACCGACGCGGAGGTCGATCCTTCGGGCAGTTCAGCGCGGATGTAGAAGCGCATGTCCGACCCGGCAACGCTCATCGGCGTGCCGATGTTGATGTAGATCTTGTTCCACGGCCAACTGCTTCCATCATGCGATGTGGGGGCGGCGTAAGCATAGCCCACTTCGTACGGTTGGTTCGTGCTACCGGCCGTGTATTTTACCCCGAACAGCAACGGCACGTCGCTGCGGTAGTCAACTTCCAAAAACGCGTTGGGGCTTGTGGAATAAAACGGGTCGCCGCTGCTTACGCCGAGGTACAAGGAATGATCTGCGTCCAGCTCGATCCGCCCCACGCGCGTTTGTTCGCCCACCAGCGTGCCGTCCCCCGGCACTGGCAGCATCACCGCGGTGCAGTTGGAGGTGTCGAAACGCACGCCGGACTCAAAATCCGCCAGCCAGTAGGAGAGGCCGCCGTAATAGTGGAATTCCGGCGCGTAACTCACCGATTGCTCCGGCACCAAGTCCACTTGCTGCTCCCATGTGGCGTAGTACGGGTATTGGATCCGGTCGTCTGTGCTGCCGTTGTTGCGTATCCCTGCGATCACCTTCAAGCGTGCGCTGCCGGAGCCGATCAACGGGATTCTGCTACCCGGCTCCCAAACGCCAACAGGCTGGTCGTTAAGGAACACCCAGCAATCCGTGACTTTGGAGGATGCTTGCTCGCCGCCTTCGGCAACCACCGTCGGAGTGCCGAGTTGTAGATAGGCGGGGGTGGCCCCGTCTTTGGTGCAAGAGGCTAACAACAGTAAGATCAAGCCGCAGAAGGGCAGGGGGCGGGTCATGGTGTTTCCTGTGCGGGTAACGCGGTGCAAGGTTGATCAGTATGGCCGGGCGGCGGCTTTGGCCATGGCATCGAGCACGCGATGGGCCAGTTCCAGCGCGGCCAAACCGTCCTTGGCGGGCACAAGTGGGCGTGTATTGGTGCGAACGGAGTTGGCAAAGGCGCGCAGTTCCTCCCGGATGGCGTTGTCGGCGGGCACGTCGGGTTTTTCAAAGGCGATCTCGCGGTGGCCCTTGCCCGGGCCTAAGTCGATGGTTACCGCGAAGGGGTCCGGCTTTTCCACGTTG
>Ga0209480_10000323_pt1 | contig 41133 bp, 26 predicted proteins | sample JI61114C2DNA_FD_187501 | JGI IMG/M metagenome (GOLD analysis project Ga0209480, IMG submission 187501) | Wastewater effluent complex algal communities from Wisconsin, to seasonally profile nutrient transformation and Carbon sequestration -... | ecosystem: Engineered > WWTP > Effluent > Algae... | reverse complement strand
GCTGCTGAGTCTGGCCGTGCCCTGGTAGCTGGTCACGGTGCTGCCGCCTGAGTCTCTGGCAGTGACAGTGGCGGCGAAGGGGACGTTCGCGACCTGCGGTGATGGGAGGGTGCTCCACAGGAAGTTGGCGATGGCGTTCGTGACGTTCAGGGTGACGGCGACGTTTTGCTGCGGGTTGATGATGTCATCCGAGATGAAGCGGAGACCACCCGCGTGGCTCATCACGGGCAGTCCTGCTGGGTTGAACGTGAGCGTCACGATGTCGCTACCACCTGGAGGAATGGTGCCGCTGGAGGGGAAGATGGTGAGCCAGGTGGCGGTGAGGATCTGCCCGGTCCAGGCCAGCGGGATGCCGCCGGGATTGGTGAGGGTGATCGTGGTGCTCTGCTGCGGCTCCAGGGAGGGGATGCTGCGGGTGATGCTGCTGGTGGAGAGCTGCAGCTGCGGTCTGGCGGCGACTTGGAATACAGCACTGCTGATGCTGACGCTGCCGGAGGTGAGCGTGAGCACGACATCCGCCGCAGGTGCGGCGAACTGGATCTGCGGGCTCCACTGACCTGCGACGAAAGTGGGCGGTCCAGTTTGCGTGAAGGACAGCGGTGCTCCAGCGGAGGTGGCGGTGAGGGCGAAGCTGCTGCTGAAGCCGGTGATGACCTGATCATCCACGGTGAGGGCGCTCATGCTGAGGCTGATGGGCAGGAGTGCAGCCTGTGGCGAGGAGATGGGTGCGATGGTGAAGTGATGGAGATCGTCATCTGTGACGGCAATGCTGTGCGTGTCCTGCGTCACACCTGAGGCGGTCGCGGTGAGGGTGACGTCTCGCGTGCCATCGAAGAGGGCATTGTTTTGCGGTGTGGCAGTGAAGTCCACCGTGGCACTGCCAGCGGGGATGGTGACATTGGCTGGCACGGTGAACGAGGCGCTGTCTGAGCTAACCAAAGACACGATGATGTCCGAGCCGGCGCTGACAGGTGCGGCAAAGCCGACGGTGCCGGTCAGCGGTGCGGCTGATTCGACGACGCTGGAGGGCAGGGTGATGATGAGCGGCGCGCTGGCGTCATTGTCCGTCAGGGTGAGGGGGCTGCTATCCGTCGCAGAGCCGCTGCTGGCGGTGAAGAGCGTGCTGGTGGCTTCGAGAATGAGGGTGTTTTCCGGTTTGCCCAGTGTGAAGCCCTGATTCGTGCTGCCTGCGGGCAGGATGAGGGTGGGTGGGAAAGTGAGGCCAATGCTGGGCGCGGCACTGAGTGCCACGCTGAGGTCCAGCTGCATGGCGCTCGTCATGGAAACGGTGCCGCTGATGCTGCCGCCCTCTGCCAGACTGCCGGCGGAGAGGCTGAGATCAAAGCCGGGCGTGGCTTCATTATCCACCAAGGCCAGACTGCCGATGTGGCGGCGGAAGCCGGGGGCCTCGGCGATGACTTCCACCTGCTGCATGCCAGCGAGCACGCTGTCCTCCACGGATTGGAGGCTGATGGGCGCACTGCTGATCTGCCCGGCGGGGATGGTGATGCTGGCTGGCAGTGTGAGCTGGCCGGGGCGGTTTGTGCTGAGTTGCACGACGGTATCGACTCCGCGCATGGCTGGCAGGGTGACTATCGCATGGCCAGTGCTGCCCTCGGGCAGGCTGGCGGGCAAGGTCAGCGCGAGCTGGGCTACGGGCCGCGCGGTGATAAGGATGTCATCAAAGGCGAAGCCATCGGAGGGGAGCTGGAGGTCATCGTAGTGATTGAAGCGGATTTTGAACCCGGGCCCAAAGACGAGTCCATGAGTGTCGGCAGCGGCGCTGAGATCGACGGTGAACTGCTGATAAGTATCGCTGATGGCATCGGCCGAGCGCAGGCCCTGAACCTCATACCACGTCACGCCATCCGCGCTGATGGCCACGCCGTCAAAGTCGGCTCCATTCGTGAAGGGAGTCGTGGGTGGGCCGTGGCTTTCATCGAGGAATTCCTTCATCCAGAAGCTCAGCGTGAGATCCTGGAGGCCGGAGAGATCAAGCGTGAGCGTGGCTTCATTCCGCGAGGTGCTGGTGGCATGCACATCCATGAGCAGGTGCTGATTGTCGCGTGGGGCCAGGCTTCCAGAAATGATGGTGCGGTGCAGGCCTGTGCCGCTGATCTGCCACTCAGGGCGGAAGCCGCCTGTCTCGAAGTCCTCCGCAAACACGCTGACCTCCGGCTCAGGCTGGAGGGCGGCGAGATCTGGAGTGGTGACAGCGAACACGGTTGTCTGTCCGCTGAGTGCCCCTGCCGTGGCGCGTAGATACACGGCAGGTACGGTGGCTGGCACCGTGAGGCTGGGGAGTGTGGCGCTGCCATCGATCAAGGTGGCCTGCTTGGTGGAGATGACGACATTCGCGGGTGAGCTGAGCAACTCCACCGTCACGGCACCGCTAGCCGCCGTCACCAGCACGCCGCTGGCATCGACGGCAGAGATTTGCACTGGCAGGGCCGTGCCTGCGATCTGAGGTGAGGGGATGGGCGCAAAGGTGAGCGCGGTGGCTGCACCGCCCGCGACTAGGTCGAAGGGATTCGAGAGGCCCGTGGCTCCATCAGTGCCAGCGATGCTCAGCGTGACACCGCTGCCCGTGCTGCTGAGGCGGACATTGCCACTCCAGATGCCATTCACGAAGCTAAGCTGCGCGGAAGTGCTGAGAGTGATGCCGCTGCTGGTGTCGAGTGTGACGGTGCCGTTGAAGTCGGTGACAGATTGGTTGCTCTCATCCTGAGCGGTGATGATCAGGGGGATGAGCGCATCCCGCGTCTGCGGTGAAGGGATGACGGAGAAGGAGAAGTTGTTTGGCTCATCGTCACGCACGAGGACGCTGGTGGAGCCTGAGATGAGGTCAGCCGCGCTGGCGCTGAGGGTGACGCTTTGCGTGCCGTCCTGGAGGCTGTCATCCACAGGTGTGGCGAGGTAGTTCACACTGGTCTGCCCGGCGGGGATGATGACGCTGGCGGGCACGGTGACCTCCCCCGTGTCGCTGGAGCTGAGCATGACGGTGGTGGGCACAGCGCGCAGACCGGTGATGGACACGCGGCCCACTTTGGCCTGGCCTCGCTCGACGAGGCTGGTAGGCGGGATGAGGGTGAGCTTGGTGGATTCATCATCCAGTACATCCATGCTGGCACTGGTGCTGGTCAGGCCCTGACCGCTGGCCTCAATGGTGATGTTCCTCGTGCCATCGAGTCGCGTGTTATTGACAGAGGTGATGGTGAAGGTGGCAGAGGTGGTGCCCGCATTGAAGGTGGCATTCGCCGTGACGGTGGCCTCGGAGGGAGTGCTGGAGGTGAAGAAGACGCTGGTGGCGGTAAGCAACGGGGTGGAAAGCGTGGCTGTACCAGTGCCATTCGCTCCGCCTTCTGTGATGGCATTCGGCAAAGTCAGGCTCAGCACCGCATGCTCATCATCCACGATCTGAGTGTAGGTGTAGCTCGTCGTGTAACCGCTGGCCGTGGCGGTGATGTAGGCGGCGTATCTGGCGTCTGGGTAAGAGTTCTGCGGTGCGCTGGCCGTGCCGGTGGCGGTGGTCTGCCCGGCGAGGACAGTGACGGAGGCGGGCATGGTCAAACGCACGGCCGCGCTGCTGGAAAGAAGCACCGTGGTATTCGCTGCAGGCGCACTCGGCAGGGTGACGGTGAATGGCACGCTGGCAGTGCCCTCCGCAATGTTCGGAGGGATAGAGAGCACGATGGCAGTGGTGGGATTCGCCCGCACGGCGACGTCATCGATAGCTAGGCCGTCATCGGGGATGGCGAGGTCGTCGAACTGCGCGAAGCGTATCTGGAAGGTGCTGTTAAAGTTCCAGCCGAGGCGCTGGATCAAAGGGTCGAGCACGACTCTCGTCAGGCCGCCATAGCTGGAAGGCAGGGAGCGCAAAGGAGCGATCTCGAACCAAGTGCTGCCATCCTGGCTGATCGCGACGCCATCGAAGCTGGCATTGGAGCCGAAGGTGCCGACTGGGCCGGTGAGCGGCACAAAGTGACCCTCATCCGAGAATGACTTCGCATACCACTCGACGGAGACATTGCTGCGCCCCGCGAGATTGAGTGTCAGCGTCGGAGCGTTTCTAGCGACGACGCCCGCCGTGTTGTTTGAGTTATCCATCGTTAGATGGTACAGGCCTGCACGGGAGGAGTTCGCCGTGGTGACGAGCGTTCGCGGTGTGGTGCCGCTGTTGCCCGTGATGTTCCATGCTGCGCCCAGAATACCGCTTTCAAAGGTTTCTGTGAGCACGGTGCTGGTGCCCACTGGGGCGGAGACGGTCCCGATGGTCAGCCGATTGCTAAAACCCACGACCCCCGATGGTGCCAGGGCTCGCAGCCAGAAGGAGGAGTTGACTGTATTTCTCGGCACATAAGCCTGCCCGGTCCAGATGCCCGCACTGAAGGCCACAGGTGATGCCGGGATGGCTCCGAAGTTCAGTGCCTCAAAGAACATCACATTCGGCACCTCATCACTGACTTCGAAGTTCGAACCGGTGAAGCCTGACCACTGCAGCGGGTCGCCATTGAGACTGTTGCTGCTGCTGGATAGAAGGCGGTTTGGCCGGGAGGTGTAGAAGAGGGTGCCTGCGGTGGAGGCGCTGGTGCCATTGAAGCTGAAGTCCATCATCAGATTCCGCACTCCGTCATAAAAGAAGGGTCGAGTGAAGTTGATCGTGGTGGTGCTGGCCGGGAGTGAACTGACCGTGTAGGCGGTCTGCCAGCCACTGCCCTCCCAGCCAGCACCCACGAAGTCAGCTCGGTCAGTGTGCTTGATGCGGAGGTAGGCATTGCTCATGCTCCCACCCGTGGCAGCGCGGCTAAAGCCGATGCCACTGATCCAGCGCGGCCTGCTGCCCAGCTCTGCGGCGGTGAAAATCATTTGAGCGCGGGAGTCATGCGCGGCGGTGTTGTAGATCCTCGATGTCGTGAGCGTGTCTGTGCCCAGCGTGCGGTCAAAGGCTGGCAGCCACAGATCCACGGTGGTGGATTCAGCGTAGCTCGAATCTGTGCCACCGAGGTCATCCACGGCAGTGGCCGTGCCACTGAACAACGTGTCCGCCACGACCGCCCCGGTCGGCAGACCGCTCCAGAGGAAGCTGTCATGCACCACAGGTTCGACATCGAAGGCATTGCTCGTGCCAGTATTGCCGCCGGCATCGGTGGCGATCAGGGACATGCCCGTAGCGGCCCCTGAGACCGCGATGTTTTCCACCGTCACGCCATCGACGAAAAGATCTGACCGCGTGGGGAAGAACGGCACCGGTCCGGCACCCGAGGTGGAGGTCAGATTGACATTGCCACCGTGATTCATGATGGTCACCCCGTTGATATCACGCGCCGTCACGACGATGGGGAAGGGCTTGCTGCGCTTCTGAGGTGAAGGGATGGCGGCAAAGGCATACGAGGCCGCGTCATTGTCCGCGATGCTCACCGCCCGAGTGCCGCTGAGATAGCCCACCCGGCTGCCGGTGATCGTGGCTGTCTGCACGCCGTCTTTGAGCGTGTCATTGACGACGGTGACGATGAAGTTTTCGGACAACGCCCCTGCAGGAATCACGACGGTGGCGGGCACGATCAGCTCGCTCGTGTCATCGGAGGTCAGTGTCAGCGTCAAAGCAGAGGCCTGGACCGTGTTCACCGCGGCGGTGAAGGCGCTCAGCCCATTGCCCTCACGACCATTGGAGGGACCGGTGATCATGATCACCGGCACGTCATCATCGGTGATCTGCACGTTTTGAATGGCGGGGGTCCAGTTCGTGACGCTGGCTGTCACCAGTGCTGCCTTCCCCCCTTCCGCGAGGGCATTGTCCGGTGTGCTGAAGGTGAAATTCACCGGCCCGGTGCTGCCTGCGGGGATGAGTGCGCTCGCTGGCACACTCAGGGCGGCATTGTCCGAGCTGAGCGCCACCGTCACGTCCCGCCCAGGCGCACTGCTGACGCTGATGCTGCCCGTCTGACCCGTGGCACCCTCCGCCATGAGCGCGGGCATGTTCAGGGTGAGCGTGGCCGTCTCATCGTCATGCACTCGCAGCGCCTGTGCGGCAGACACGAAGACGGGAGCGCTGGCGCTGATGAGCGTCGGCTGCGTGCCGTCCAGCAGTGCATCATTCACCAGGGTGATGAAAAAGGGCACACTCGTGACCCCGGCATCCAGGGTGATCGTGGCTGGCACCGTGGCGGCTGTGGGGTCACTCGATGTCAGGGTGACGGCCACCGGAGTTGGTTGGGCTGCGTTGATGCTCAGCGTCGCTGCCAGCGGCCCGGTGCCTTCGTTCGCGTCAGTATTGAAGGCCAGGCTGAGCTGCGCTGTCACCTCTCCGAGAAGCTGGATGTCATCGATGTTCCAGCCTGAGTAGGTGTTGGCGCTGCTGTTGTTTTGATAGCCCCAGCGCACCTGCACGGCGGCCTGACGATCCGCGATGCTGGAGATGTCATAGTCCACTAGCGTCCAGGCATTCGCCGTCGTGATCTGGCCTGGATTCACATAGACCTCACGCCAGTTCGTGCCGTCCACAGACACCTCCACGGTCAGGCGCGTGTTCGAAAGCACGTCCGCATTCAGCCAGCGCATAAAGCGTAGCCGTGTGTTCTTGTGTAGGGAGAGATCCACCGCCGCGCTCGTCAGATAAAAAGGTCCGCTCACTCCACTCGCGGCATTGCCGCTGAGATTCACGCCGAAGACATTGCTGCCGGTGGCACCTGAGGTGGGGTCCACCATGCCGCTGCCGCCCGCTGCCGCGCCACCGCCACCCGTCGGTGTGCCAAAGGCCCACTCGCCCGTAGTCGTCCAGCCGGGATTGGTGCTGAGGTCGAAGCTATTTGCGACTGGCGGTATGACATACAGCCTCACGCCCACCGGTTGGTTAAAGGCCGTGGTCGAGTTCGTGAAAACCACGTTCGTGCTGTGAAAGCCTGCCTCCACTCCATTCGCCTGTGTCGTCACAGTGACGACGACATTCGCCCCGGCTGCCAAAGTGCCGCTGCTCGGGCTGATCGTGAGCCAGTCAGCATTCGGAGTGGCGGTCCAGTCCAGGGCTGCCGTGCCGTCATTGCTCAGCGTCAAAGTCTGCGCTGCTGGGGTGAAGGGGCCGCTTTTGACACCGCGAATGTTCCAACCGCTGCGGTCGCTGATTTCCAGGCTGTCGGGCACCGTGTAGCTCTCGACGATGCCGGTGGTCGTGGTGCTGACTGGCGCGGTGGCTCCATCACCCATCCCGCGCTTTGCGAAGGCGGTCCACACCTCTCCAAGGTCACCCGGATGATTTACCAGTGCGGCCTGGACGATGCCATTGCGCGACTGCACGAAGTTCGGGTTCGCTGGGCCATACTTCATGCCTTCTGTCACGAGGAAAAGGGCACGCTCATTGCCGATGGTGAAGCCGTGCTTGAGGATCAAATTTGCCCGCAGATCCCACAGCATCGTACACCATACCGTCCCCTGATAATGAACCTGAGTCGCGTCCTGCGTGGCGGCATACGTCGGGTTCCTCGGCACGCTCGTGTGCCAGTCCACTTGGTTAGGGTCGATGTCTCGCAGCGTGTGCGGATTTTTGAGCGTATCCGTGCTGTAGCTGTAGCGCCGCGCCCCATAGTAATAGTTCTCTGAGAGCCAGCCGCTGCTCAGATAGCGGCTCCAGCCACCGCGCGCCCAGTTGCCGTGCGGATCGTCCGTGGCCTCCGCCGTCAGTGCCAGCCCATAAAAGTCAGACCAACCCTCTCCCATGCCGCGTGAGCTGAGATTCGAGATGCTAACGGAAGGACCACCCACGAGACGATTGCTCACGCCATGGCCATATTCATGCAGAACCACCTCCGCCTCAAAGGAGCCATCGCGATCCGGCGTGGGGCTCGTCCAGAGATACATCTGCATTCGTCCCCGCCCACCATCCACGGGGGTTGAAAAGTTGGCGTTGTCCGTGCCCGAGCCGTCCTGGGCTTCTGCATTCACCGGATCATTGCCGATGCCGCCGCGTCCGAAGTTGTCGATCTGGAAATTCCCCGCCGCCTCGGTGAAGCCGAGCTGGTACATCCGGTCATGCATGAAGTTCGTCCAGTAGAAGAGCTGGGTGTTCGAGGCGTCTTTGAAGCTCGCCGGAGCCTGGGTCAGATCCAAAGGGAAATCGAACACGCGGTTAGGGATTCCCGTCGTGCGTGGCAGGTCGGGTGTGTTGGTGTTGTCAGTGTCCGTGTAGGTGTCCGTGTTGTTGCCGCTGGTGATGTTGATCCCATCATTGATCCAGCCGTTTGGAGAGGCCGTGGTGTTCAGGGCATCGAGAGTGATCAGCTCACGCGCGATCGGCAGCGGCTGGAGGCTCGATGGCGTCTCATGGCCCGGCGAGAAAGGCGTCGGGCTTTCTTGGGTGTAAACGCGATAGCTCGCCGGGCTGATGTAGGCCGTGAGCGCCTGCCTCACCAGCACCGCAGAGGTCTGCGCATCCACCAGCACGCGATACATCTCCGCACGGGTGCGGCTGGTGAGAGTCACATCCCAGGCCAGGCGGAGCGTCTTTTCATCCATCGGCACCCAGATCAGTTTTGCCTCCGCATCCGTCAGCATCGCGGCACGGAATTGCTGCCGCTTGTCCGGCTGGGCCGCTGGCGGAGCCATGGGGCGCACTCCGTCTGCGTCGATCTTTTCCCCCACATTCGCACCGGATGCCGCCACCGCCTGCTCCACCGCCACAGGTGGCTTCGCCGCTAAAATCGCACGCGTGGCTGCATCCAGGATCTTTTCAGGCTCAGGCATCATTTGACTGCCAATATTGATCAGTGCCGAGTTCGTGGTCAGATTCGCCTGCAAAATGGCCTCGAAGATCTCGATGCCATCGAGCTGCTGATGCCACACCACTTTGCGCGAAGGACCCCGCGCCGTGCTGTAGTCCGTGACCCGCCGCGCCGAGTCCAGCACCTCCGGCCCATGCCCGAATAAAATACGATGTGCCGCGATGAACTGCCGGATCGGTGCGTCCGCATCCTGCGCAGCCAGCACTGGCTGGGGCTCCGTCAGTAGCCGTGTCGTGGAGCCGATCCACCTCGGGGACTTCGTCACGGGGTCAAAGTCCACCGATGTATCTGGCAGGCTCTTTTTAAACTCAGCCAGCTTCTGCACTCGCCCAGTATTCAGCACCACCTCAGCACCCGCCCGCGTGCGCACATCCAGATTCGCCAGGGGCTCGCGTGTCTTCGGCTCGCTGTCAGCCGTCTTGACCACTGGCTCCACGGCTGTCCGAGACAGCACAGAGCCTGACTTGCCCGCCAAGTCCCTTCCCCCTTCACGGAGTAGGGTAATCAGCAGTACCAAACCCAGGAGTAACAGGGTAAATCCGAAAGTGCTTCCTTTTTTCATCAGGGGATAATTAGCTCACGAGCCTACAAAACTAACCGGGGCGGCATCAAGTAGTAATCTGACTGAAAACGATTTAAAGGCATGCTGGCGTCTCATTCATGGCTTCGATGCAAAGTTTGCCGCCTTTGGGTGGCACTCGTGGGTTGTATGGGGCGCATGGCGCTCCATCGTAGCCACATGATGCTCCTCTCTGAAGATACCCTTTCCTGCCTCGGGGCCGAAGTCCCACTGCCAAAGATCGACCGCGCCTTGAAGGAGATCTGGGCCAGCGATGAAGCAAAGACGCGCTCTTCTCTGATCAACCTCGCCATTTACTCGGAGGATCCGGAGGCGCTGGAGCGGAACAATGCCTCCCTGGCGACGATTACGGCGGATCATTCCTGCCGCGCCCTGCTGATCACCTGCCTGCCGCAGATGCACCCGCAGCGGGCACGGGCGTGGATCAATGCTCTTTGCCGTCCTTATCAGGGAAAGCAGGTCGTGTGCAGTGAGCAGATCAGCTTTGTGCTGGAAGGTGGCGATGCGGCGCAGGTGCAAAACATCGTCTTTGCCCATCTCGACTCGGATCTGCCGCTCTTCATCTGGTGGCAGGGCGCGCTGACGCTGAACTTCGAGGAGCGTCTCTACTCCCGCATCCACACGCTGATCGTGGACAGCAGCGCGTGGGCGCAGCCTCAGGTAGAGCTGGCGAGCCTACTAGCGGCGCGGGATGCGGCCACCTTTGATGTGCGTGACCTGAGCTGGACTCGCAGTCACTTCCTGCGCACGGCGCTGGCGAGTTCCTTTCAGGATGTAAAGGCACGGGAGCATCTGCCGAAGATCGAGGCGGTGGAGATCACCCACGCGGTGGGGCAGAAATGTTCCGCGCTGCTGCTGGCGGGCTGGATCGCCCAGCGGCTCAAGGCGGAGCTGGATGAGACTCAGCCAGGTCTCGTCTTTAAAAAGCCGGACGGCACGCCGTTGCGGGTGACTTTGGTGGAGTCAGACCAGGCCTGCGCTCTCTCATCTCTTCGCATCATTGCCCCATGTCTGGATCTCTCCATCACGCGTGATGGAGGTTCCGCTTTTGTGCGCACCAGTGCCACCTGTGAGGGGCACAGCCATGAGGAAATGCTGCCCGCTGATGTGGTGAGCGATGCCGAACTCATTGGCGAGCAGCTCAGCCGTGCGGGCGGGAACACGCACTTCCGTGCCGTGCTACCGTTGCTGGGCCGGATGCTCGCATGCTAGCTCATCTCAGCAGGTTCCACAGATGCGCCACATCCTCTTCAGGGATGAGCGGGTCGATCGTGTGACGGGCGATTTCAGCAAAGATGACGCGGGATTTTTCGATCAGGTTCACCATACGAACACGCAGGGCATTGGCAGTGATGCCAAGCTCCTTTGCCACCTCGGTTTGGACCGGGCCGTTTTTCGGCCAGCCCTGGAGCAGGTGCGGACGGATGGCTTCATAAATGGCAGGCCGTTTCTGGATCTTCGGGTCCATATCCAGCCGGGTGAGAGTCATGTCCCAAAGCTCCATCGCCAGGGCCAGATCACAGGCATGGGCAGCGTCATGTCCGGCGCGGTGCTGGCGGTTGAACTCGATCTCCACACTCGCGAAGTCCCACTGCACATGCTCCACCCCTCCACCGCGTTTACGGGCGCTGCTGTGCTCACGGCGATTCGTGAGCCGGTTGTTGAAGGAGCGGGTCATCCAGCCACGAAGGCGGCCTTTTTCTTTTTGCAGCGTCTTCAGCGCATTTTGGCCGAGCACATGGACAAAGAAGTCCTGCACCGCATCTTCAGCATCGTGCGGACTGTAGCCGGAGGCGCGTGCATAATGATAGAGTGCGCGGCGGTAGGCGGCGCACAGGCGGTCCAGGGCAATATCAGCCCCGTGTTCATCAGGGGAGCTCAGCAGATGGACCAGAGTCCATTGAGTGGTCGGAAACAGGCTGGGAGGTGGTTCCACGGTGGTAGGTGTTCCTATGCTTTACCGGAAAAGGTGAGTTTTGTTACCAACAAAGCCAAAAGAAATGGCGGCAGAGTAGTTTTATCATCGCATCGTAAGCGTCCCTACAGCCCTTCTGATGGAATCAACGCGCCAAAAAACCTCCACGCCGCCAGTTCCCGACTGGCTGCGCGAGCTTGGTTGGGAGGAGGTCTATGAGGTGCGCAGACTCATCGCCCGCGGTGGCATGGGGCGGGTGTATGAGGGCTGGCACCGCACTCTTGGCATCCCTGTGGCGTTGAAGATCATCGACCCACACCTGATTGGGGAGGATCACATCCGGGCGAGGTTTGAAAAGGAGGCCATGACCCTGGCCCGCCTCCAGGAGCCCGTGCCTCACCCAAACATCGTCCGCGTGCTTGACTTCAAGCTGCTCGAAAGCGTCGGCTGCATCGTCATGGCCTATATCAAAGGCATGGATCTGCGCGCGTGGTGCGTGGATCATGATCTGGGAGACAATGCGCGGGTGGGGCTCATCGAGCAGGTGGCGCGAGCGGCGGGCTACTTCCACAGCTTCGGTCTCGTGCATCGGGATCTTAAGCCGGCCAATGTGCTCGTGCGCGATGGCTGTGGGGAGCCGGTGATCGTGGACTTCGGCATCGTGCGTGGGCGTGAAGATGTGACCCTGACACGCACCCAGCAGGCGCTCGGCACCGCTGCCTACATGGCCCCTGAGATCCTCGGCGTAAAGAGCGTCGAGATATACACCCGCTGCACCACCACCGACGCGGATGCCGAGCCGCGCCCACCCGGAGAGATCAGCCCCACGGCTGATGTCTATTCGCTGGGCGTCATGCTCTATGAACTGCTTTGTGGAGAGCTGCCCTATGGCAGCACGCTGGCGGAGGTGCTGCCAAAGCATCAACATGAAAGTCCGCCCGGCATCCTCAACTCAGGGGCACGGCGTTTCCCGCGTGATCTGGAGCGCGTGTGTCTGAAGGCCATCGCCCACCGTCCATCCGAGCGATATGCGAATGGCGCCGCATTGGCTGAGGACCTCGCTCGCTACCTGCGCGCAGAGCCGGTGCATGCACGACCCATCTCAAAGATCCGCCATGCCGCCCGGCGTGCCAGACAGCGGCCCATTCTATGCATGGCAGCAGGGGCGGGGATCGTGCTGGCTCTGCTGGCCATCAGCCGCCTCGTCTGGGATATGGAGCAGGTCAGGCTGGCCCGCCTGCGTGAGCAGATCGGGGTAAACATGCCGGTGGCAGCCTTGTCCTCTGCCCATTTACAAAAAACGGATCGTTTGATCAACGAGCTTCATGGCTACGACTCGGAGCAGGCGGCGAGATTTCATCAAACGCTCACTCAAGGTGCAACGCGTGAGATTCTCCAGCGTCTGAAGCAGCCGAGGATTAGCGGAACTGACCGCGCTGAAATCGACGCCACCCTGGCCTGGATCAAAAAGCACGACGCGGCGGAGGCGGAGCGTTTGCGTCTCGTCGTCGATGAGCGCCAGTCACGCTGGGACAGCTTGTTGGAGATCCGGCCACCGTTTCACAACCTCGGCAAATACTTGAAGGCTGACCAAAGCCGGGTGGAGGGAGATCTGCTCATCATAGGTCGCGAGAGCACCCAGAAGCCGCTGATCCAATTCACCCGCCCTCCGCCGCTGGAGGTCAGCGGCACCTTCCAGATTCCTGAACAAGGTGCCCAGGAACTTGGCTTCAAATTCCTGCTCTTCGATGAATGGCACACGGCTCAATATCATCAGCCGCCGCCCGCCTCTCTCATCCGCCATCTGGCACAGTTCCAAAGCATCCTGGACCCACCAAAGGCAGTCCTCGCCATCTCCCGGCAGGACAGCGTCCTGGCAGTCACCTCTGTGAATGCTCCCCTGTTGCCTGGAAGGGAAGTCCGCATGAAGCTTCATCTCGAAAACAGGAAGATCAGCTTGGAAGTCAGTGACGGAAATCGTGTCGAGTATCTCCAGCGCTATCAGCCTGTGATGCCGGTCTCCGTGGCACTGATCGGTGAGCCGCAGATCCAGTTGCATGATCTGCGCTGGAGTGGTCCGGACGAGTTGCCGAAGACCAGCAGTCTCGAAAAAGGCGACAACTATGCTGGCCGTGAACGCTGGTGGCCTGCCGAGACCTATTTCCTGCAAATGATCGGCGATCCCGAGTATGGCGCCGAGGCCCTCTTCAAAGCTGGAGACTGCCAGAGGCGGCAGGGGCGCGCTGGCGATGCTCTGGTCACCTGGCAAAAAGTCATGCAAGGACCGGACTCCCCCTGGCGCAAAGAGGCATGCCTCCAGCTCTGGTATCTGCACGCCAATGCAGGTCGGCTTGATAAAGCACGCATCTACCTCGACCAACTGCCCGGCCCTGAAGACTTGCCTGCGGACTATCTGGCCCAGCTCAATGAATCAGGTCGCAAGCTGGATGACATCTACCGCTCCGTCGGACGCGGCATCAATCTCCTGCGCCCCATGCCCGATGTGGAGGACGCCGTGCGTGTCCACCGCATGCTGCGCTACTCTCCTCACGAGCTCGCTGCACGCTTCGCCCTCTCTCGTCACTTTAATGGCACCGATGAAGCTGCGCGTGATCTGCTCATCCGCGGCCTCGCGACGAAAAAAATGGCGACAGTCACGCCCGAGGAAGTCCGCACACTCAACACCAACTTCGAACTCTGGAGTCTCATGGCCCATGCGGAAACAGATGACGGGCTCGCCAAGCTCCAGGCAGACTGGCTCGCCCTCGCACCACCGGACCACTCCATCGCCCTCACCATCCGCCTAGATCAAGCCCGCCAGCTCGCACGCGCCGGGCAGAAGGCGGGCGCTGTCACAATCGCGCAGCAAGTCCTCAAGGCGGAGCAATCCACCATCATGGCCTTCACCGGTGCCGCGTTGCTGCTCTCCGCGCTCGAAGCTGATCCCGATCATGCGGCGGTGAAGCTGGCGCTCCAGAGGATCAATCAAGCGCCGAGACAAGTTCATGAACTCACCCTCACCCACCGCATGCTGCTCCACAGCATCGCCCAAAACTGGACCAGCCAGAGTGCCGTGGAGATACTCTCCCAGATGCTCAGCTTTGGTGAATCCGGCGAGAATCGCGAAACCCTGCGTGGCAGGATCAGCCGGTTCCTGATCCAGGACGAGAACATGGTCCGTGCACTCAACCAGCTCCTCGTCGATGACAACGGGCGCAAGCTGCTCAACGCCTTTGCCCTGCGTCACCAGCCAGTGCGTCAGTCCATGCACGAAATGATCTACATGATCCTGCGTCGTCACGTCATCTTTTCAGCGTTCGGCACGCAGCCAGCCAACGAGCAGATGACCGCCGCCGCCGTCCTCACACGTCTTTGGCTCGACTCCTTCTCCGCGCGTGCCATCACCGTCCATGACTTCCTTCTTCTCATGGCGAACCTGCGTGGCAAAGAGCCTTCTCTTCCGCTAAAAGGTGCCCTCCCGCGCTGGCCGCAGCCTCTGCAAAAAGCCGTGCTTCACTTATTCCCGGGCCACAGCACCTAACGGCTGCGCATCGTCTCCGTCTGCGCCAGCACATCGGCAAAGGGCACGCTGCCAAGCATCCCAAACGAATCATTTCGTGTCAGGCGTTCGCGCGAAGTCGCCGGACTCGTGAGACCACAAAGAAAGCGTGCAAGCTGCCTCGGGGTCCGCAGAGAAGAGTGACCTTCATCCATCAGGGCGCGGATGGCAGACACATCCTCCACCGTGATACCATGCACTGCCGAGCGTGGGATGACACGCGGCTCCTCGGCGGTGGAGCCTTTCGCATGCTCCAGGCAGCTCGTGCACTGGCCGCAGTCCTCCGTCATCTCCTCACCAAAGTAGCGCAGCAGCCAGCGTGTGAGACAGCCGCGATGTCCCGCCAGCTCCAGCACCTGCCGCAGCCGCTCCACATCCTTCGTTTCACGCTTCGTGAAGAGCTCCTGCATCTGCGCACTGATCACCGCCGGATCACGCTGCTCACGTTCATCGCAGAGCCGATACCGCTGGCGTGCTCCGCTCGGCTTCAGCTCGATCTCCCCCGCCTCCTGCAACCACGTCAGCGCACTCATGATCCGCTCGCGTGGCTCCTCCATCTGTGTCGCAGCCTCATCAGGATTCAGCGTCGTCCACTTCGTGCCGCGTTTGCCTGCTGAAAAGAGCCTCCGCAAAAACGCCTGCCGCTCCGGTTTGTGACCCGAGAGCACACGCGCCTCTGGCTGGAGAACGCGGAACTGATAGCTCGCATAAAACGACCCCAGCGGCCGCACCACACCGCGCAGCTCCAGATTCGTCAAAACCGTCTCGATCACCAGCGGGCGGATGTCCGTGGCCTGCGAAAGCTCATAGAGAGAGAAATCAAACTCCTGCCCCTGCCGCAGCAAATGATCCACCAACTGCCGCAGCGCCTGCGGTGTCGGAGTATCGCCAAACGTAAAATTCTCCAGCACGATGCAGTCATCTCCACAAGCCAGCAGCTCGCAGACAGATGTCTTGCCATCGCGTCCCGCACGACCCGTCTCCTGCATGTAGTTCTCCAGCGTCTTCGGCAGATTGTAGTGATACACCGCGCGGATGTCCGCCTTGTCGATCCCCATCCCGAAAGCGATCGTCGCCACGATCACATCCACCGAACCATCCATGAAGGAATCCTGCGCCGCGTGCCGGTGCTCGTCCGCCAGTCCCGCGTGGTAGGCCAGAGCGTTCACGCCGTTGCGTTGCAGATGCGTCGCCACCTCCTCCGCCGTCTGTTGCAGTGTCACATACACGATGCTCGGTACCTTCCGCTTCAGCAGCACCTTCGTCAGATACTCCTTCTTTTTCCCTACCGGGCAGGGCGTGATGCGGAAATGCAGATTCGGCCGGTGAAACGAAGTCTGCACATGATCCTCATCCGCGATGCCAAAAGCCTTTCGAATATCCCGCGCCACATCCGGCGTCGCCGTTGCCGTGAGGGCCAGCACCGGGGTGATCCCCAGTTCCTTCGCCACCAGCGCCAGCCGCAGATATTCCGGGCGGAAATTGTGCCCCCACTCCGAAATGCAGTGCGCTTCATCCACCGCCATCATCGCGATTTTGAGCCTCTTCAGTCGCTCGATGAAGTTCTCATTCATCAGCCGCTCCGGCGCGATGTACAGCAGCTTCAGCACACCTGATTTCAGATCATCAAAGACTTGCATCACCTCCGCTGGCGGCAGCGATGAATCCAAGCGCGCCGCCTTGATCCCCCGCGCCCGCAGCGCCTCCACCTGATCCTTCATCAGCGCGATCAGCGGCGAGATCACCAGCGTCACCCCATCCATCAGCAGCGCCGGAAGCTGATAGCAGAGCGATTTCCCCGCACTCGTCGGGAACAGCGCCAACGCACTCCGCCCCGCCCGCAACGCCTCCATCACCCGCTCCTGCCCTGGCCGAAACGCCGCATGGCCGAAGTGCTTTTTCAGAGTCGCGTGGAGATCGTGCTGCATCTGTAGAGGTGGAGCAACCTCTGCATCAAAGCACTTCATTTTGTGTCTCTGGCCTCAAATGCATGCCATAAATGCAATAGTGCAGCCACTTTGGCGATCCCTGACCCAGTGGTTGCTCCCGAAGTAAGCATCGAAGATTTTTTCCTGTCCAAGAAATCCACCCCGCCGCCTGTATTAGCCGATGATGACTCCCATCCCCCACCACGAAACTCTCACGAATCGTCGCGACTTCCTGCGCCGTGCTGGCGGTGGCTTTGGGGCTTTGGCGGCGGCGGCCATCCTGGGTGAGGACTCCGCTATGGCAGCGCTCGGCGATGCCGGGGGCGCGGCTGGCAACCCGATGTCCGCCAAGCTGGCGCATCGCATGGGCAAGGCGAAGAGCGTGATCTTCCTTTTCATGGAAGGCGGCCCGAGCCATCTCGATCTCTTTGATCCCAAGCCGCTGCTGCGTCAGCTCGCGGGTCAGCAACTGCCGCCGAGCTTTGGCAGCGTGATCACGGCCATGGGCGAAAGCCGCGCACCGCTACTCGCCGACAAACGCGAGTGGAAGCAACATGGGGAAAGCGGCCTCTGGATCAGCGACTGGCTGCCGCACACGGCGCGCATGGCGGATGACCTTTGCGTGATCCGCTCCTGTGTCTCCGATGGCATCAATCACGCCGGCGGCGTGTGCTCGATGAACACGGGCAGCATCTTCGGCGGGCGTCCATCTCTCGGTGCCTGGGTGAACTATGGCCTCGGCACGATGAATCAAAACCTGCCCGCCTTTGTCGTGATCAAGGATACCGACGCACAAGTGGTGAATGGCGTGCGCAACTGGGGCAGCGGCTTCATGCCCGCCGTGTATCAGGGCGTGAACTTCGAGCCCGATGGCACCCCCATTGCGAATCTGAATGCACCGAAGGGCATCGGTCAGGACCGCCAGCTCGCGAAGCTCTCCTTCCTCGACAAACTGAATCGCGACTATGGTCGCGAGCGCACGGACAACACGCAGCTCGATGCGCGCATCAAGGCCTACGAACTCGCCTTCCGCATGCAGGCCCAGGCCCCCGAAGCCGTGGACCTGAACAAGGAATCCGCCGCGACGAAGCAGCTCTACGGCATCGACGATCCGAAGACGGCCACCTTTGGCCGTAACTGCCTGCTCGCGCGTCGCCTCGTGGAGCGCGGTGTGCGTTTCATCCAGCTCTACTCCGGCTCTGGCAGCAAGTGGGATGCGCATGACAAGATCGAGGAGAACCACACTAAGTATTGCGGCGAGACGGACAAGCCTGTGGCCGGTCTGCTGATGGATCTGAAAGCACGCGGACTGCTCGATGAAACACTTGTCATCTGGGGCGGTGAGTTTGGCCGCACGCCGATGAGTGAGAAAGGTGATGGCCGCGACCACAACCCGACCGGTTTCACCATGTGGATGGCCGGCGGCGGCATCAAAGGCGGTCAGGTCATCGGTGCCACCGACGACCTCGGCCTGCGTGCTGCGGACCAGAAGATGCACGTCCACGACCTGCACGCGACCATTCTGCACCTCATGGGCATCGACCACACGAAGCTGGTCTATAAATACAAAGGCCGCCCCGAGCGCATCGATATGAATGAAGGCAATGCCTTCACGAAGATGAAGATGATTTAGGTTCGGCCAATTCCGAGCTTGCGCCTCACTTCTCCGCCCGCCCAGGCTCGCGGCTGCCGTTGCCTTTGGGCTGCTTCATGAGGCTGTCACCAAGCTCGGCGCGGATGGCTTCGGCATGCTTCTGGAGCTTGGCGACTTCTTCGGGGAACTGCGATGCGAGGTTCTTCGACTCACTGACATCGGCGTAAAGATCATAAAGCTCGGGCTGCTCGATCTTCTCCTGCTTGTAGAGCACGGGGATGCCGCCGGTGGCTTTTGGCTGGTCTGCGGGTAACGAACGATAACCATGCGGGAGCTGGAGCTTCCAACGCCCGTCACCACTGGTGATGGCCTGGAGCTGGTTCTGCTCATAGTAGTAGGCGTAGAAGTCGTGCGGATTCTTCGCGCCAGCATCACCCGCGACGATGGGCCAGCAGTTGAGGCCGTCGATCTTGTGCTCGGGCAGCTTGGCCTCAATGACATGTGCGATAGTGGGCAGCACGTCGATGGTCATCATCATGGTGTCTGCCGTGGAGCCAGCGGGGATCTTGGCGGGCCATTTCATGATGCCGGTAACGCGTGTGCCACCCTCCCAGCAGGTGCCTTTGCCCTCGCGCAGCAGACCCGCGCTGCCAGCGTGATCACCGTAGCTGAGCCATGGGCCGTTGTCGGAGGTGAAGATGACCCAGGTGTTGTCTTCGAGGCCGTGCTTTTTCAGCGTGTCCATGATCTGACCGACGGACCAGTCCACCTCCAGCATGACATCGGCGAAGAGGCCCTTGCCCGACTTGCCTTTGAACTTCTCACTCACGAACAAGGGCACATGCACCATGCTGTGCGCCAGATAGAGGAAGAAAGGCTTGTCCTTGTTCTTCTCGATGAACTGCACACCGCGCGTGGTGTAGTCCGTGGTGAGATGCGTCTGATCTTCGGGTGTGATCTCTTCATCCACGATGCCATCGTTCAGCACCATCGGCAGTTTTGGATACGCGCCTTTCTTCGCCTGCGGATGGTAGGGCCACATGTCGTTCGAGTAAGGGATGCCGTAGTATTCATCAAAGCCGTGCTTCACCGGCAAAAACTGCGGCATGGAGCCGAGGTGCCATTTACCGACAGCGGCGGTGGCGTAGCCCTTTTGCTTCACCACCTCCGCGATGGTCATCTCACTGGCATTGATGCCATGTTTGGCCGAAGGCCCGAGCGCACCGTGGATGCCGACACGGTTCGGATAGCAGCCAGTGAGCAAAGCCGTGCGCGAGGCCGAGCACACCGGCTGGGCGACATGGAAATTGGTGAACTTCCGGCCCTCGGCGGCGAGCTTGTCGATATTTGGCGTCTGGTAACCCTGGGCACCGAAGCAGCTCACATCGGCGTAGCCCATGTCATCCATGAAGATGATGACGATGTTTGGCGTGGCAGCCTGGGTCGCGGTGAGCAGGGCGGAGGAAAGAAGAGTCAGCAGAAATTTCATGCGGCACTGCAACGACCGTGAAGCTGCGGATATGTCTGGCAAAACCATGCTCAGTCATCTCAGGTGACGTTTGTCACACATTGCGGGTGTTGGTCTATTTTGAGGCACCGCCGGGTCTGTGGAAGACGGTGACACTTCATTTTCATTTTCCTCACATGTCGAAAAGCAAACAAATCGAATCAGGTATCGAGGTGCTTCAGGAACTCGCCTCCAACACCGGGGTCGTCCTCGGAGCCATCGGTGACACCACGGGGCAGGCGGTGCCTGCGGTGGCCAGCATGGGGCTGGGCGCCGGGCTGGACGCGGTGGACATGTTCAAAGCCATCAACAGCCTCGGTCAGGATGCCGCCTCGCTGGCCAAGCAGGCCAAGAGCGAGCTGGACTACAAGGCGGCGAAGAAGGATCCGCAGATCCAGGCCCTGCTGGGCATGCGATCCTATGCCAATGGCATGCTTAAACTGCAACATGCGGCGGAGGACCAGGCTCAGCAAAAACTGGCCGGTCTCGACAAGTTCGCCGTTCTCGCCGAGCAGTTCGATGCTGATCCTAACATGGAGCTGCCTGACGGCCTGACTCCGGACGAGGGGCGGATGCTCTCCATGAGTCCAGATGAGCGCACGCAGGCCATCGAGACCCGGAAGCAGGACCTGGGGCAGCAGATTGAAAAGATGCAGCAGGCCGCCGCCCAGCTCGACGTGATGGTGAATGCCGTGAATTCCCACCCGCGCATCAGCAGCCCTGAATTCCGCAAACTGGAGGCGAAGCATGATCTGGAAAACAACCTCGGCAAAGCCGGGGCGAAAACTGTCCGTGACATGATGAATGTCACGAAGTCTGGAGTCGGCCTGGCAGGGAATGCACTCGGCGCGGCCTCCACGGTCATGACTGTGGCCGGTGTCGGCGGAGCCGTGGCGGCCAGTGCGCTTGGCGCGGCCTCCGCAGGGGCCACCATCGCCGGTGGAGCCATGATGGTGGCAGGCGGCACCGCAGGCATGGCGGCGGCGGCCTACAAGCACCACGAGCTTTCCAAAGTGCAGCAGGCCGCCGGTGTGGCCGCCAAGGACAGCATGCAGATGGCCCAGGGCTCTGATGATCCTGACAGCGCGGTGGAGATGGCCTTTGCCATGAGCTGTGTGGAGGAGAATGCGCGGCAGGGAAAAAACATCGAGAAGCTGAAGTTCGTCCGCAATGCGGGCGTGGCTGTGGCGGGCGTGGGCGTCACCACCATGGGCACAGGCGCCCTGCTCTCCGCAGCCGGAGCCGCAGGCTATGGTGCCGGTGCCACCCCCGGACTCATCCTGACCGGTGTGGGCGCTGGAGTCGCGGCAGGCGGCGGTGCGGTGGCCCTGGGTGCCCAGGTCGGCATCAGCGGCTACAAAAAGTATCAGAGCCACCTGATGAAGCAGGATGTGGGGCAGGCCCAGCTGGCCCTCCAGGCCCAGGACATCATGATGAAGCTGGCCACCACGGAGGGCTTTGATGCCAGGGATGATCTGGAGTCTCAGCTCACCCCGGAACACTTGAAGGCTCTGGACAACATGAAACAAGGGCTGAAGACCACACTCAAGGGGCTCGGAGTCGATGACAAGGTCATCGCCCAGCAGCTCAATGATGCCTCCCAGGTGGCCAAGTTCGCCTCCTGTGTGATGATCCAGCGTGATCCGAAACTGGCCTCAGAAACCATCGCCAAAGCAGCTTTGAATGAGTGCCAGGGAGCCTTCCTCAAACGAGCCCAGGGCGGCGCGACCGCCCAGGGTGCCGGCATGGCGGGCGGCGGACGTGCCGTGAATATCATCGAGGCCGACCTGCCGAAGGACAGCCCGGCCATCAATGCCCTGCGCAAACTCGGCATGGATGACCGCAAGATCACCCAGACCATGAATGCCATGGCAAACCATGACACGCGCCAGATCGCCCAGAAGACTCTGCAAAAGCAAACAGCCCTCAAATAATCACCTCCCCCATGGAATCCGCCCCAGCCCACATCACCCGTCTCCGCTTCATCTCTGAAATCCTGGCTGAACGCCAGATCCCCGTGGCCTACCTGCCTGCGGATGAAGACACGGGGGAGCTCCTGCTCGTCACCGCCACCATCATGGACGGTGTCGTTGTGCCTCTGCGTCTCGTCTCCCTGAACGAGATCATCCCCCCGGCCTCCGAGACGATCGCCCCGCTCACCTCCTGGCTGCTTCATGCCTCCCTCGTCTTCCCCTTTCATGTGCCTGCGGAGCAGACGACGGAGGTCATGCGCGCCACTCAGCTCGTCAGCCGGGTGCTGCCGCTTTGTTCACTCGGCGTCATCGAGCCCGAGGGCGGCTGCTACCTCCAGGCCTGCGTCGCCATCGAAGACGTGGATGCCATCCCTCGTGCCGTCCTACTGGACGTCATCGGCATGGCCCGCATGGCCGCATCCACTTATGGACCAGCCCTGGCAGACATTGCCGCAGGCCGCCTCAGCTACGCCGACTTTGCCAAAGCGCTGGCAGCCAGTGGCCTCATGCCGCCACCGCTTTTCGGCACACCTGAGGAGCAGGTCTGAGGGCTCCCGGGTCTTTTCCTGAAGCAGGCTCAAACAACGCCCAATTCCGTCCACAGCCGGGCTGGAGTCTGACGAGCCGCATGAATGCCCGGCGTGGCGTCAGAATCCCATGTTGCCCCCGGGGAAAGCTCTGCTAACGAGAGCGCTCCATTATGCTCCGAAGAATCCGCCCCCGGTTCTCACTGCTCGCTGCGATCTCCGCCGGGCTTGTCTTGGTCAGTGCCGCCCAGGTGCTGGCCCAATCGTCCGTCATCGTCGTGGACAGCTTTAACCGTAAAGTCCACGTCGCCGGCAATGCCAATGCGCGCCGCCCGGTCGGAGGTCTGGCAAAGATCGCCACGGGTATGGTCGCACTGGACTGGTCCGTGGCGTCCAAGGTGGGGGTCAACGTGCTCGCCCCCGTGCCCGCCTATGCCCCGCAGATGGCTGGTATCAACACCCTCGGCCTTCAGCCCGGCGACAAGCTCACCCTTCGTGACCTCATCTATGCCACCATGATGGGCGGAGATGACCTCGCGGCGATCACGCTCGCGGATTTCGTCGGACGTGATCACCTGTACCGTCTCGGGCGTCAGGGAGATCCGCAGGTCGAGTTCGTCCGCCAGATGAACCAGCTCGCCTACCGCGAAGGAGCCACTGGCACGCGCTTCCAGAATCCCCACGGCTATGAAAACACCCGCACGCCCGGCCTTTCCACCGCAGCGGACATCGCCCGCCTCACGCTCTACGCCGTCTCGCGTCCAGCCATGCGCTTCTACACCGACCAGCGTACGCGCAATGTCACCATCTACCGCGCCGGGCAGCAGCTCTCCGTGCCGGTAAATAACACCAACAGCCTGCTTGGTGACTCCGGCATCGACGGTGTTAAAGCCACTTCGACTCCGCGTGCAGGCGGCTGCGTGGCACTCTCCGCTGAGCGTCCGGCCTCGGTTTACAAGCAGCCAAACGGCAGCAGCCTCATCTATCGCCACCGTCTCGTCGTCGTGGTCATCGGTTCCGGCAATCCTTTTGGCGAGGCCAAGGCCCTGCTCGACCAGGGATGGAACGCCTACAACCGCTGGGTCGCCGCCGGGCGTCCGATTGCTGACGAGAAGCAGCTTTTGAACAACTTCTAAACGGCGCGCTTCCTGCGTCAGCCCCAACTCCCACCCCCTACTTTTTCATCATGCGTATCGGTATCCTGAACAGCGGCGGCGACTGCCCCGGCCTCAATGCAGTCATTCACGGCGTCGTTGGCGCAGCACACAATCTTGGTTGGGAAGTCATCGGCTTCCGTGACGGCTTCGAAGGCCTGCTGCCTCCCGGAGACTACATGCTGCTCGATCCCTCACGCACCGTCGGCATCACGAAGCTCGGCGGCACCATCCTGGGCACCACGAATAAAGGCCACTTCGTCGCCAAAGTCGGCGAGGGCAATGTGTCCGAAGTGCCGAAAGAGATCGTCGATAAGGCCAAGGCCACCCTCCGCCACCTTGAGATCGGCGCGCTCATCGTCGTCGGCGGTGACGGCTCACTCACCACCGGCTTGCAGCTTTATAACATGGGCGTGCCTGTCATCGGCGTGCCGAAGACCATCGACAACGACATCCAGGCCACGGCGATGACCTTTGGCTTCGACAGCGCCGTTCATTCTGTGGTCGATGCTCTTGATCGCCTGCACACCACCGCCGAGAGCCACAAGCGCGCCATCGTGCTTGAGGTCATGGGCCGTCATGCCGGCTGGATCGCCTTATACGGCGGCATGGCAGGCGGTGCGGATGTGATCCTGTTGCCCGAGATCCCTTTCCAAATGGAGCATGTGGCAGATGCCATCCGTCAGCGCGATGCACGCGGGCATCACAGCACTCTCGTCGTCGTCGCTGAAGGCGCGCGCATGGAGAGCGGTGAGCTTTTGAAGAAGGAAAACATCGGCAGCAAGGGCGAGGACCGCCTCGGCGGCATCGGTGACCATGTGGCGAAGAAGATCGAAGCCATGACTGGCAAAGAAACCCGTTCCTGCACTCTCGGTCATCTTCAGCGCGGTGGTGCTCCCACGGCGCTCGATCGCATCCTCGGCGTGCGCTTCGGTGCCATGGCCGTCAGCCTCATCGAGCAGGGCAAATTTGGCCGTATGGTAAGCTATCAGCAGTATCAGGTCGGCGATGTCAGCATCGAGGAAGCCGTGAACCAACTCCGCCTCGTGAAGTCCGACAGCGAGATCGTCAATGCTGGCCGCAGCATCGGCATCTGCTTCGGCGACTGCCCTGTGAAGCGCTAAAACCACTCAACCTCCCGACCAACCATGGGCGCACAATGGAAACAAAAGTGGCGTGAACTCGCCGCCGATCAAAAGGGCAAAATCGTCGGCAAGCTGACGCGTGAAATCCAGGTGGCCGCACGTCTCGGCGGCCCAGATCCTGACCTCAACGCCCGCCTTTACGCCGCCCTCGTCGCCGCGCGGAAGCAAAGCGTCACGCGCGACTCCATCGAGCGAGCCATTGCCAAAGGCAGTGGCATCGGTGGTGAGCCAGTGAACTACCAGACCGTCGTTTTCGAGGGCTTTGCCCCGCATCGTGTGCCGGTCATGGTCGAGTGCCTCACGGACAACAACAACCGCACCTCCTCAGAAGTGCGCATGCTTTTCAAAGCTGGCAGCATGGGCACTCCCGGCTCCGTTGCCTGGATGTTCGAGCACTGCGGTCTCGTCGAGGCTCAGCACAAGGACAAGACCCTCGACATCGAGATCGCCGCCCTTGAAGCCGAAGCAGATAATGTGGAGCCGCTGGAGCTGGATGAAGACGATGCCGCCGGACACATCGGCGCGCGCTTCTTCTGTCCCATCTCAAATCTGGACATCGTGACCAAGGCGCTCAAAGCAGCCGGCTGGAGTGTCACCACTTCCGAGCTGCATTACCATCCGAAGGACTACCCTGAGCTCAGTGAAGACCAGCGCGAGGAAGTGACAAACTTCCTCCAAGGCCTCGATGGCCACGCCGATGTTCATCGCGTCTATGCGGCGATGAAGTGATCTATTTGAACCAGCCGCGGATGCGGTCAAACAAGCCCGGTCCGCGTGGTCCGGCTGCTCTCGGTGAATTCTGCGGCTGCGCGATCATACCGCTGTGAGTCTGGCAGAAGCCCTGAGGCACCAGATCATAAGGCAGCTCATCTTCATAAGCCATGCCCGCCGCCTGACAGGCAGGGCTGGCTAGCTGGCTGGTGCTGCGGCAGAGAGCCACCGTGGTGAGCGGCGGCTCGGCGCGCGGACCGGCGGGGATGTAGCCGAGTTCGACAGCCTTCTTTGCCACATCGGCCCAGATGGGGATCGACATGCGGCTGCCGTAGCCTTCATCAATGATAGTTTCCGGCTTGTCCAAACCGACCCACACGGCGCAGGTGATGCGATCCGTGTAACCAGCGAACCAGGCATCCTTGTAATCATTGGTTGTGCCCGTCTTGCCACCGCCGGGCTCTTTGAATCCATGCTGGGAGCGGACGCTGGCGGCGGTGCCCTTGTCCATGACCTGCCCCAGGATGCGCCGCATCACATGAGCCACACCAGGCGTGAGCACCTCCACCTCAATGACACTGGCGTCGTAGAGCACGTTGCCCGCTTTGTCGGTGATCTTGTGGATGAGGAAGGGGCGGCGCCTCATGCCGTCGTTTGGGAAGATGGTGAAGGCACTGGCGAGCTCTCGTGGATTGCCCGCGAGATTGCCGATGAAGAGCTGGGGAGTTTTCGACGTGTGATCGCCGATGCCAGCGTCACCGAGCACACGCATGACTCGGTCCAGTCCGGCGTAGTTGCCCAGGCGGATGGTCATGGTGTTGCGGCTTTGGACAAGACCGGCGGTGAGTGTCTGCTGGCCGAGGAATTTGTTATCTGAGTTCTGAGGATTCCAGGCCGGGTCAGCACCTTCGATCTCACCGGGCCGGAGCGGCGCATCTTCAATAAAAGTGCCGGGCAGGAAGCCGCTGGCGAGTGCCGAGGCATAAACAAAAGGCTTCACGGTAGAGCCGATCTGGCGCTGGCCGAGCGTGGCGCGATTGAATTTGCTCTGGCGATAGTCACGTCCGCCTACGAGGGCCAGGATGCCGCCCGTTTCGTTGTCCAGGATGGTGAGTGCGCCTTGCAAATAGGGCGTGGAGGTCAGCTCGGTGGCGGGGTCCCAGGTGGCGTCGAACTGGGCTTTGGTCGGGTGTTTGAAGCCCGGCAGCTTCTCCACGGCGGCGAGCCTTTTCTCCACCGAGGCCTCAGCCACGCCCTGCAATTCTTTGTTCAGCGTAGTGTAAACCAGCAGTCCGCCATCTTCGATTTCATGCTGTTCGAGCAGGCGGTCGAGATCTCGCTTCACCGAGTCGAGCGCCCAGTCACCCTGGCTCTGGAAAAGCGGCTGCGCGCGCATCACGATGTCGGCATAGCGGGCGGCCAATTCCTCTTCGGGCGTGATCATTTTCAGCACCAGCATGCGCTGGAGCACATCATTCCGCTCTTTGATCGCCCCGTCGAAATTACGGAACGGGGAGAACCTCACGGGGCTGCGGATGATGCCGGCGATCAGCGCGGATTCACTGAGCGTGAGCTGGCTGGCGTGTTTGCCAAAATACACCTGACTCGCGCGCTGGATGCCATACACACCCGTGCCGAAGAAGATGCGGTTCACATAGTGCTCGATGATCTGGTCCTTCTCCCACACGCGCTCGATGCGGCGTGCCAGCATCATCTCCAGCAGCTTGCGGTGAAAGGAGCGGTCATTCAGATCAGGGTAGCTGTTACGCGCGAGCTGCATGGTCAGCGTGCTGGCTCCCTGCACCACGCGGCGTTCCTTCACATTGCGTACGGTGGCACGTGCCACGCCATAATAATCAATGCCGCTGTGGCTGTGAAAGCGGCTGTCTTCACGTGCCAGCAGTGCCTTGACGAAATGAGGGGAGACCTGGCTCAGGGGGACAACAATGCGGTTCTCTCCATGCATCCGCCCGAGCAGTTCGCCCGTGGAGTCCATGACCATCGTTCGTTCGGGCATCTGGCCGAGCGCAGCCAGGTCATACTTCTTTGCCATCTGCGAGTAGATGCCCACGACCACCGCCACAGCGACCGTGCCGATCAAACTCACGCTCATGATCAGCAGCAGGAACCGACGCCGCCAGGCAGCCCAGCGCGAATAACGAGGCGGTGGACGATGCGGAGCGGAGGATTTTTTCTTCATAGGAGGCGGGTTCAGACGCCGAAGCGTCACTTTCCATTCTGGAAACTATCGTGCAAGCCTCACCGCTTGTTGCCTCAAAAGTCAATGACCGCCCAGGGGCGCGCTGAAAAGCTCGCTGGACAATCAGGCATCCCCTCCTAGCATTTGCCCCTCATGACCGCGCCCGCCCAGGCTCTGCTTCTGCTCTCCCTTCGACTTACGCAAGGGTAGGCGGCCCGCGTTTCCTCGTCATGCTCCCCAGCCGTCACGTCACGGCTACCGATCTCAGGCTCATCCTGAGCCATCCGGTCTTCCTGTTCATCCTTTAAAGAAAGCTCGTCATGTTAAAGAATCCTTCCGCCAAGTATCAGCCCTTCCCGGCGATCCCGATCCAGAACCGTCAGTGGCCCAGCCGTACCATCACCCACGCGCCCATCTGGTGCAGTGTGGACCTGCGCGATGGCAATCAAGCGCTCGCCGTGCCGATGAATGTCTCCCAGAAGCTCGACATGTTCGACGCGCTCGTGAAGTGCGGTTTTAAAGAAATCGAGGTCGGTTTCCCCTCCGCCTCAAACACCGAGTTCAGCTTCAACCGCCGCCTCATCGAGGAAAAGCGCATCCCGGACGATGTCACCATTCAGGTGCTCGTGCAGGCGCGTGAGGACTTGATCGAAAAAACCGTGCAAAGCCTCATCGGCGCGAAGCAGGTCGTCATCCACATGTACAACTCCACCTCGCCTGCGCAGCGGAAGTATGTGTTTGGCAAGACCAAGGAGGAGATCATCGCCGTGGCCCGAAATGGAGCCAAGCTGATCAAAGACCGGCTGCATCGCCTGACCGAGGGCGGCACCAAAGTCACGCTGCAATACTCCCCCGAGAGCTTCAGCGCCACGGAGGTCGAGTTCGCCAAAGAGATCAGCGAGGCCGTCATGGATGTCTGGCAGCCCACGCCTGAGCATAAGATGATCCTGAACCTGCCCGACACCGTCGAGGTGGCCATGCCAAACGTCTATGCCGACCAGATCGAGTGGATCTGCACGAACATCAAAAACCGCGACAGCCTCATCATCAGCCTGCACACGCACAACGACCGCGGCACCGGCACCGCCGCCACCGAGCTGGGCTTGCTGGCGGGTGCGGATCGCGTGGAAGGCACGCTCTTCGGCAATGGCGAGCGCACGGGCAATCTGGACATCGTCCAGGTCGCCATGAATCTCTACATGCACGGCACCGACCCGAAGCTGGACTTCAGCGACATGAACGGTCTCATCCGCATGTACGAGCGCACCACCGGCATGACCGTGCCCGCCCGCCAGCCCTACTCCGGCGAACTCGTCTTCACCGCCTTCAGCGGCAGCCATCAGGACGCGATCAAGAAAGGCCTCACCGGCTACGACGAGCACAAAACCATCTGGGATGTGCCCTACCTCACCATCGATCCGCATGACATCGGTCGCGAATATCACGAGGTCATCCGCGTGAACAGCCAGAGCGGCAAAGGCGGCGTCGCCTACCTTCTCGAAAGCGAGTTCGGCATCGAGCTGCCCAAAGACATGCAGCGCGAATTCGGCCCCATCGCCAATGATCTCGTGGACAAGCTGGGCCGCGAGGTCAGCGGCACCGAGTTGAAGGGCATGTTCTGGAAAGAATACATCGAGCGCGAGACCCCCTTCGCCCTGCATCACTTCCATGCGGATGGCGTGGACGGCGTCTTCACCTGCCGTTGCAGCCTCGTTGTGAATGACCAGGAGCGAGGAGTCGTCGGCACCGGCAACGGTCCCATCGCCGCCTTTGTGAACGCCCTCATCACCGATGCCGGAGCCCCGAGCTTCGAGGTATCCACCTACCGCGAGCAAAGCCTCAGCTCTGGCACCGAAGCCGCCGCTCTCGCCTTCATCCAGATCAAGACCGCCACCGGCAAACTCGTCTGGGGCGCCGGAGTCGATACCAACATCGAACTCGCCTCCATCAAAGCCGTGCTCAGCGCGGTGAACCGGGCGGGGTGATTTCCAGGAGCGCACGCGTCCTCGCGTGCTGCCTTGGGCGTCTCGCCAAAGGCCTGCCCAGCGTGTACGAAGGCTTCACTCGCTTTCGTGCACTGGGGACTGTCTTCTGCGGGGACGCAGAAGACAGCACGTGAGACGCGTGCGCTCCTCAATCCGTTCGCCCGCAGTGATTGAGAACGACGGAGGTGTCCGTGACGACGATCACAGGCTGCGCAGGGCGCGGATGGTTTCCAAATCCTGCTCCCAGCGTTCCTCATCATACGATGGAATGCGGCGCGCAAAGAGAGCCTGGTCAAAGGCGTGGCGGTCCAGGCCGGCCATGCGGGCAGCCACTCCGCGGGAGACATGACCCGCCGCATAAGCGCCACAGGCAAGGTCGAGCAGAATTTCAGTCTCACCCATCTCAGTGAGTACAGGATCGTCAGGAAGCGTGATGGTCATGGTCTGAGGATAAGAGAAAAGCGGGTGGTGGCAAGGCGGCGTCTCGAAGGTTGATGGCAAACAACTTCGGACTGAAATCATGCTCGCCTCCATCAAAGCCGTGCTCAGCGCGGTGAACCGGGCGGGGTGAGTCCTAACCAACTGACAGCAAATGGGGGCAGAAAGCAGAAAGATGATAGGATCATTTTTCTGCCCTCCATTTGCTGGGAGATCACCCCACCGCCGTCAACATCTTCCTGAAGTTTGCCGAGGTCTTTTGTGTCAGGGAAATCATGCCCCTCCTCCATCAAAACCGTCCACCCTTGAACAACCGACCAGCATCACCGCTATCATCGAGTTCCAGGATGATTTCCTGTGGTTTCGGACAAATGCCGGTGGTGTCTTCCGATGTCGGCAGGTCTTCGTCTAGAGTGCTCAGGATGTATTGGATGTGGTGCTGCGCACACGTCGTTCGAATCACTTGGAGCAAGGCTAGCTTCATCTTGCTTTGCTTCTGTTCCAGCCCGCCATCGTGATACACGAAGTGGAAAAACGGTTCATCTGCATAGGCGGTTAGTACAGCGAGATCGAAGGCAATGCAGAGCACTTGTTTGAATGTGTTCCCACGATGCTCTTCCGTTGGCGCTTCAGTCGTCGAGTCCGTAAACTCAGCGATGAAGTCTAGATTTCCTTCGCCGTTCTGCTTCACATAAAACAAGGCTGTGCGGCGAAGCACCTCTTTGATAATCCGACTGAAATGCAGGGATATGGCTTGGTAACGAGGCACTTGATCACGAGCTTCCAGAACCATCGACTCAATTTTTCCCGTGAGTTCTTCCCGCTCGGCCCGGGCCTGTCGTAAATCGTCATTTAAAGCGATAATCGCAGCCAGCCTTCGCTCTTTCTCCTCCATCAAAGCAAGGTTTGCACGGTCCGCATCCAACTCGCGTTGAAGATCCTTATACTTCTTCAGACTGTCCGTTCCTCCAAGCACCTGAAGCAGAACTCGTCGACGTGAACTCAGATGTTCGTTGGTTTGATCTAACCGTGCAATTTCGCCGCGTAGTGCCGTGGCTCGCTCCTGTAGGTGCTGCCGTCGTTCAGTGAGGATTCGCCGATTGAATTCGACGAGGTCAGAATAATCCCTCGCCAACTGATCGGGGAAGGTCAGACTGGATTCCGCGAAGACTCGTTGCACGTCCGCGAGGTCAAAATGAACCTCATCCTGCAGGCCTCGTTCTATCTGGGCCAAATCATGCTTGGCGTTGTAGAGGTGAGTATTGATCTCTGCAATTTCCGTTTCGATTTGGTCGGCGACCTCGCTTGTGAGTGCGATTTCTTGAGAGTGAAAGTCGAAGCTATCAATCGCACTAACTTTCCCATCAACTTCATCACGTTTAACTGCAATGCTCGCCTTGAGCTTTTCAAAATCAGCCGGACGAACGGTAACCCCTGATTGAAGTTCCCTCTGTTCGTCCGTATATTTTTCAATCTTGGCATCCGCCTTGTATTTGTTGATAAGCAGGCCGCCATCGAGTCCTACCGTGTGCGCCAGATACGGCTTCCATTCGAGATGCTGACCGTGCCCAAATTTCCCGAGTTGAAAAACATCCTGGTAGTCCTTCTGGCTGCGGAGGAAATAGGTGATGCCCTTCCGGTAGTTCCATGGCTTGATGGCGGCAAGTCCGAGAAAGCCATCCATCATTAAGCGGGCTTTTTTGAACGGCACGCGGGTATGATCCCATTCCTCATCCGGCAGGTCGGTGAAGTCCTGATTGGGCACCTCGTGTCTTTTGAAGCTGGCCTTGGTGGGCTCGCTTACAGACCGCTTTATCGTGATGAAGGTGTTTAACGGCGTGCGGACCTCAAGATAAAAGACGAAGTCCTGAAATCGATCTGATTGAGTCCTTAGGAAATGTTTGCTGTTACTGTTGAGTCCACAAAGAAGTCCGAAATCAATGACATCAATGAGGAGTGACTTGCCAAGGCAGTGGGAGAGCTTTTCCGGATCTTTGGGGAACCGCACACGAGCCAAAACTACGTTCAGCCCTTCATTGAAGATGATCGGGTTAAATAGGGCGGGCTTATTGCAATAAAGGCGACTGAGCTTCATGAGGCACCTCCTGGTTGGAGGTATTCAAAGGAATCCGTCTGGCTGTGGTATTCCACGCGCCCGACCAGGAAAAGAAAATGCACAGTAGGCAGGAACAGCACATCGGCGTCTGGCCCAAGATCATCGAGTGAATGGCGCAACTCTTCGAAACGGCACAATCTCTCTTCCTTCAGCCTCGTGAGCAGACGGCTGGCAGCGCGCAGGACGCAGGTGTTCAGATTGAGGTGCTTAGCTGGACGAATCATGATCCTTTTTCTCCGATGTCGCAGTTCACATACATGTAGTGGATAAAGACCTTGGTCAAAAGCCGGTGTGGAGCAGACTGCAATTGTGGGCTTCGTTCGTGCATGAGTTGATAAACGTGTTCCAGTGCTTCATCAAACGTCACAAATTGCTGCCGATGGGTGATGATCTGCCCCTTCAGTTCATTGGCTGTCGCGTGATACTGAGCGGCTAGCTCCCAATTGCGGGGGTTCTCCAGAAAACGACGAATTTCAGGGAACCTGGGTTCTGAATCGGCAAGGATGTATTCTTTGAAATAGGTGTCACTGAGTCCGTTGATCTGGTTCTTCCTTGGCAGGCCGGGATAGTCACGAAAGTCGTGCTGACTGTCGAATGCTGTGGCGATTGCGAGACGGTGGGTGTGGAAGGCAAGGATGACATCTCGAATGTCGTCGGGCATGAACTGGATTGGCGAACGCAGCTTGTCGAGGCCTATGATTTTGACGATCTCTGGGTAGTGGAGGAGTTCTCTCTCGATGTCTTCTATCCCTCGAAGCCAAACATGCGAGACACCTGTCTCAGCTTTGATGCGGTCAGGGATGGCATCTTCTTGGCCCCCCGTCTTTTTGCGGTTGGTAAACAGGATGTAGTGCGTCAATCGGCCTTCATCGAACTGGCGTTTGATCTTGGGGATCTCTTTTCCGATTAGCGCGGTCTCAAACTCATAGTCTGAGCAGGAGGCGATGGGGTTCGACGTGTGCTTGGCCTGAATGATGAATCTCCCAGACTCAGGTGCGGTGATGCTTGGAAAGGCGGTAGCTGTTCCCTCAAATTTGGCGTCCTTGCCACCATCGGGGCCTGGAGCAAATGATGTGACGCCACCCCCCAAAATCTGCCGGCAGATCAAGGTAACGAGTTGCTCAAACTCGGTATCGTGAAGGGTGTGAAGAGGAAAGCGAGTCATCAAGTATTTCGGTTAGTGAATGTAGCTAACACTTTCTCTGTCTTGCTACACAAAAATGCACGCTCACCCGAATCTACATCATTATCAAATTTGTAGTATGTACGGGCGGCAGAGGGGTGTGCAAGCAGCGACCAGAACCAAGATTCGAGGGATTTGGTGGTTTCGGAAGCCATGCAGTGATTTGCTTATGAGAGCAGGGAGGAATAATGAGGGCAAAGCATTCCAGCCGTTGCGCCGATGAGTTTTAGGCTGTGCCAAAGGATGATAGGCAGATACAGTTCTGAAACTGCTGGCAGACAAACAAGCCTCTTCCCAAAACCGGCGGAGTTTGGTAAATTATTGGGTAATGAAATTTCCACTCAGCCTTTGCCCGGCTTGTGCCGGAAGGATGGCTTGGCCCGAAAATCGAGGCCAGCGGGAGGTTTTTGTGGGGATGCTGAACGCTGCGGGCTGGCGTGGGGAAGATGGACTGAAGATGTCACGACACAGGGCCTCACAATCGGGTGGCAGGGTCAATTTGTGTGAATCCCATTCAGGCGGGGATTTGCACGGCGCGAGATTGTTGTCACACAAAATGGTTTTGTCTGAATCCCATGCGGGTGGGGATTGGCACTCTACGAAAATGTTTTTACACAACATGGGAATGGATGAATCCCACGGCGGATGGGATTTACTCAGCGCGAGTTTGTTGCGATCCCATGACGGCGGGGATTCACACAGCGCGAAAAAGTTCCTGCACTCGGCGAGAATGTCTGAATCCCATGGGCGATGGGATTTAGACTTGGCGGGAATGTTGTCCTACAGCGGCGTTTTGGGTGAATCCCCTGGCGGATGGGATTCATGCTTTTGGGTGCCGGAGGACGACGGCGCGGTTTTGTTTGAATCCCCTGGAGCATGGGATTCACACTTTTTCAGCCAGGGCGGCGGTCGCGAGAGTTTGTTCGGGGCTGGAGGCCGCCCGAGTAGGCCCTGGGCTCTTTGGTTCGTTCCACCTTTCACCAAGCATTCACCATGAAACAGCAGCTCTATTACCCATCGACCATCGCGAAACAAATTCTCTGGCTGGCGCAGTTCCGGCGGGGCTTTCCCGAGGTGGCGGCCAAGCTGGAGATCGCTCCGAAGGACATCGCCGACACGCTGAACGACATCGACTGGATGCTGCATGGCCTGAGTGGCCTGCGGGCGCCGCTGGTGCATCTGACGAAGGCGGTGACGGCCTATAACAAGACGCTGCAGACCGGCAAAGGTCCGGAAGTGATGCTGCCGCCGCCGCTGATCTTTCCCGAGGCTCCCACCACCACGCCGCCGCGTCCGGGGGCGCTGAAGCGGCTTTTCAACATGGTGCAGCGGCTCAAGGCCTCCAGGGGCTACATCAAAGCGATGGGCATGGAACTGGGCATCGAGTCGAACCTTTTTCCCGAGGCTGATGCACCTGCGCCGACCTTCACGCTGAAGCTGGTGGCGGGTGACACGGTGGCGATCGTGGAGGGGCGTTTCCGCCGCTTTGGCCGACCCGCCGTGTGGGTGGAGTGCCAGCGTGGGGAAGGGGACTGGGAACCGGTGGGCGGAGGCGTCTTTGCCCGCACGACTTTCCGTGATGACCGGCCGCTGCTGGACCCGCTGAAGCCCGAATACCGTCGGTATCGGATGCGCTTCTGGCACGAGATACCCTTCGGCGAATGGTCGCCCGTGGCGACGATCATGGTGGGATCAGCGCTGTGAACTGGGGAAGGGTGAGTGCTGTTTTTCTCTGCGGATCACGATTTCGTGCTCGCATCGGCTTTCAAGATTCTGCGAAACTACAGGAAGGAAAGGTTTGGTCCTTTCCGATCTCCTCCACCCATGAATACCCAACCTGTCCTTCTCTCTCGTCGTCGTTTGGTAGGTGCTGCCGGTCTCGTCGCCGGGAGCATGATCACCCGTCCGCTCTTCGGCCAAAACGCCGCCAGCAATAAACTCAACGTCCTGCTCATCGGAGTGTGGGGCCGTGGGCTGGCGCATTATGACTCCATCTCGGAGGAAAATGTTGTCGCGCTCTGTGATGTGAATGAGGCGCGCTTCCCGGATGCGCTGAAGCGCTTCCCGAATGCCACGACGTATGTGGACTGGCGCAAGGCGCTGGATCACAAGGGGCTGGATGCGGTGGTGATCTGCACCACGGACCACACGCACGCGTTCATCGCCAACTGGGCGCTCAAGCGCAACCTGCACGTCTATTGTGAGAAGCCCCTGGCCATCACGGTGAATGAAGCACGCACGGTGCGTGCGACCTGGGAGACGAAGAAGGGCAAGCTGGCGACGCAGGTGGGCATGCAGCGCCACGCGCAGCCTAACTTTAATCGCGTTAAGGAACTCATCCGTGATGGTGCCATCGGTGAACTGAAGGCCGCCTATGCCTGGGGCAACCGCCAGATCGCACGGCCTGGCTACTTCCCGGAGGAGGGCACGCCGCCGAAAGGGTTCCATTATGATCTCTGGCTCGGCCCTGCGCCCTTCCACCCTTACAATCCGGCCTACTTCTCCGGTGGAGCCGGGGCGAACTGCCTTTCCTGGAACATGTTCTGGGACTTCGGCGCGGGCCAGATCGGCGACATGGGCAGCCACACGATGGATCTGCTCTGGAACGCGGTGGATGCCAAGCTGCCGACCTCCGCCGATGCGAAAGGCGAGGCGATGAACTCCGATGTCACGCCCGTGAATTGTGAGTCCCACTTTGAGCATCCGGCGAATGACTGGCGCGGCCCGATCACCATCAGTTGGTATCAAGGCGGGGCGATGCCGCGCTCGCCGAGGCCCTCGATCGACCTGACGAAGATCGGCCACGGGGCCATGTTTAAAGGCACGAAGGGTTTCCTGATCGCCGACTTCGACTCGCGCATGATCATCCCCTTCGGTGATGACGCGGATATGAGCTATTACAAGCCACGGAAGAAGGAGGACATGATCCCCGACCTGGGCCACTTCCAGAAGCAGTGGTTCGATGCCTGCCGCGATCCCTCGAAACCCACCGCCTGCGACTTCGGCTACAGCTCCTACATGATCGAGCAGATGCTGCTCGGACTGGTGGCGTATCGCGTGGGCAAGAAGATCAAGTATGACGGTGCCACGGGCACCAGCCCCGACACGCCGGAAGCCAACGTCTTCATGACCAAGGAATACAGCAAAGGCTGGAACATCGACGGCTGATCATAACTGTCCGGCGGGCTGCCCTCAGCCCGCCGGACCTGTCTTTTTGACGGAATGCGACATTCCACACGACTGATCTTGATCCTCTCCCTGCTGCTGAAATGTGTGGCGGCGGGAGTGGAACCGCTGGAAGCGGAGGAGAAGGCGGATCGCCTCATCCTGAAACAGGATGGGGATGTCATCGGCGAGTTCATCTTCCGTCATGCGACCATGCTGCGGCCCGGATTCGCCAATCTGCGCGCACCCGGCGGCATTCAGGTCACGCGCCATTTTCCGCCCATCGAAGGCGTGGATGCGACAGATCATGCGGATCTGCATCCCGGCATCTGGCTCGGCTTTGGTGACCTCGCAGGTGAGGACTTCTGGCGTAACAAAGGCAGTATCCGCCATGATCAATTCATCAAGAATCCAGAATGGAAAGAAGGCAGCCTGACTTTTGCCACGCAGAGCACCCTCATCACTTCCAAAGGCGCCACTCTCGGCGGGATGATCAGCCGCTTTATTCTCACGCCGCAGGAGCGGACGCTGCGCATCGAATGGGATGCGTCCATCACGCCGACGAGCGATGGGTTTTACTTTGGTGATCAGGAAGAGATGGGACTTGGTGTGCGAGTCGCCACGGGCATCAATGAAAAAAACGGCGGCCTCATCACCAGCAGCACGGGCCAGACAACTGCCAAAGCCACCTGGGGCCAGCCTGCGGCATGGTGTGATTACTCCGGCGTCATCAACGGCCGTCACGTCGGCATCATGATCGTGCCTGATCCCTCGAACGCACACCCAAGCTGGTGGCACAATCGTGACTACGGCGTCTTCGTTTCCAATCCCTTTGGCCGCAAAGCGATGAAGCAGGGTGAGACGAGCCTCATCGAAGTGAAGCGTGGTGAAACCTACCGCCTGCGCCATACGGTCATCATTCACAGCTCGCCCGATGCGAAGGCGACGGACCTTCAGCAACTTTTAAAATGAACACCTGCGGCATCATCGGCATGGGCCTCATGGGATCTGCATTGATGCGGATGACTGGTGCAGCACGTGGCTGGGACATCGACGCGAGCCGCTGCGTGAATGCCTCAACGGCGAATGAGGTCTTCGAGCACTGCGACATCCTTTTCTTCTGCCTGCCAAACTCCAACATCGTGTGCTCCGTGCTCCGTGAGGCGAGTTTGAAGCCCGGCCTCATCCTCATCGACACTACGACTGGTGATCCAACCGAAATGGCTGCGATGGGAGCCGAACTCGCCAAGCAAGGTATTCATTATCTTGATGCGACCGTCTCTGGAAGCAGCAAGCAGTTGTTGCAACGCGACGTGCTCGTCATGGTCGGCGGTGAGGTGGACGTGTTTGAACGCTGCCGGGGATTGTTCGCGAAATTCGCCCGAGAAACCGTCCATGTCGGCCCCTGCGGCAGTGGGGCAAAGATGAAACTGGTGACGAATCTCGTGCTCGGGCTGAACCGTGCTGCTCTGGCCGAGGGGCTGGCTTTGGCCTGGGATCTCGACCTCAACCCCAACCAAACACTCGACATCCTCCGCCGCAGCATGGCCTACTCGCGCATCATGGACACGAAGGGTGAGAAGATGATCACGCAGGACTTCACGCCGCAGGCGAAGCTTTCTCAGCATTTGAAGGATGTGCGCCTCATGCTCGCTGCCAGTTCTATTCCGCTGCCGCTGAGTGAGACACACCGGCAATTGCTCGAAAAAGCTGAGGCGCTGGGCTTTGGAGATGCAGACAACAGCGCGGTGAGCAGAGCTTACAGCATTGCTTAAACCAATTTTCTTACCTTGAATTTTCTTACCTTATTCTCGGAATATCTGGGCAAGAAAATTGAAGGTAAGAAAATTTTAAAAACTCCTCCTGACTTATGCCTGCTGAGTGTCCCATACATTTCCCGCGACTAACCACGAAGGAGTTTGCCGACTTGGATTATGCGGTGATGGAGCATGTCTTCGCCAGTCATCGAAGCCTTGGTCGGCTGGCGGACGAAGTGATCTACAAAGGTGACCTCGCTGACAGGCTCCGCAGCGCTGGGTTTGAGGTCGATCTCGAAGTGCCAGTGAGGATTTCCTTCCGAACCTTTGTGAAGACCTACTTCCTGGATCTCGTGGTGAACCGACGAGCCCTTTATGAACTAAAAGCGGTTCAGCAACTCATGGCGGAGCATGAGGCCCAGTTGATGAATTACCTGCTACTGCTCAATGCCAGCCGGGGTAAATTGCTGAACTTGCGTTCGAGTTCGATCGATCCAAAGTTCGTCAACACGCCTCTAACCAGCGAGTTCAGGCGTGCATTCGCAGTAGATACTCGTCGATGGCAGGGAGATGCAACCACTCTTGAGTGTGTGCTCGAGATGTTACGAGATTGGGGCACTGCACTCGAACTTCCCCTTTATCATCAGTGCCTCGTGCATCTGTTCGGCGGTGAGGAAAGTGTGGCACATCATCTGCCGATGAGGCGTGGCGGCGTCCCGCTGGGCAATCAACGATTCCATCTGCTCGCTGAGGGTGAAGCATTTCGACTAACTGCCTTCAATGAGGACACAACCGCCTACGAATCACAGATCAAACGCCTTCTGAAACCAAGTCCGCTGAAGGCCCTTCACTGGATCAACATCGGCCACGAACAAGTCACCTTCATCACTCTCACCCCCTGATTCTCCTGATGCTTTCAGTTTGCTCTCGTTTGGTCGTGCTCGTCACCGTCTTCCTCGCGCTCGTCTTTGATGGTGTGGAGCTCGGCCTCATGCCCGTCGCATCGCTTTCGGTTTCGAAGAGCTTGCTGGGCACTGCTTTCACGCCGGAGCTAGGCGGCGAGTGGTTCGCTCGCTTCACAGCCGCGCTCATGCTCGGTGCTGCCATCGGCGGGATTGCGCTCGGCAATCTCGGGGACCGTGTGGGGCGCACCCGAGCGATGGGTGTGTGCATTCTGTTCTACTCGATCTTCGCTGCGCTCGGAGCGTATGCGCAGACACAGGAGCAGATGCTGGTGCTGCGTTTTCTGGTCGGCCTGGGGGTCGGTGGCTTGTGGCCGAATGGCATCGCGCTCGTCTCGGAATGCTGGTCGGGTGCCTCACGCCCGCTGGTGTCCGGGGCGATGATGGCGGGTCTGAATGCGGGCATCCTGCTGCTGTCCCAACTGGCGCGGAACTGGCCCATCACGCCGGAGTCGTGGCGCTGGTTGTTTCAATTTGCGGGTGTGCCCGCACTCCTCGGCCTCTTTGTACTTCTCGTGCTGCCGGAGTCGCCGAAGTGGCTGGCCTCCCGAGGAGCGGCCAAAGGCCCGGTGACACCGCTGCGGGAACTGTTTCAGCCGCAGCTCATTCGCTTCACGCTGGTGGGGATCATGCTGAGCACGATCCCGATGGTGGGTGCCTGGTCGGCGAGCAAGTGGATGATTCCGTGGGCGGACAAGATCGCCGGTGCGGTGGATGTGGGCTACAAGGCGGCGACGCAGGGCTGGTGGGCGCTGGGGGCCACGCTCGGCAGCTTCGCCGGAGCGCAGCTCGCGAGCTGGATGGGGCGGCGGCTGAGCTACGCACTGATCAGCCTGACCACCTTTGTGATCACGGTGACGATGTTTCAAAAGACCGCGCCGCTCGCGGCGGGTTTTCATGCCATCGTCTTCATCCAGGGCTTCGTTGCCACGCTGTTCTTTGGCTGGCTGGCTCTGTATCTGCCGGAGCTTTTCCCCACGCGAGTGCGCGCCACCGGCAGTGGGTTGGCCTACAATTCCGGACGCTTCGCCACGGCGGCCGGAGTGCTGCTGGCGGGATTCCTTTTCATGGCGCTGGGCGGGGATTACCCGAAGGTGGGGACGATCTGCGCCTCCATCTACGCCCTCGGGTTCATCGTCATCTGGTGGGCACCTGATACGGTGAAGGGGCTGAAGGACTGAGGTAGCCTGGTTGTTGTTATTTTTTGCGCCCACGCTCCTATCCACCAGAACATGCCTGCACACGCCGACTCTTTTTCCATCACCACCCGGGGGAAGGGAACTTATGAGATCACAGACCGCTGTGAGCAGGTGGTCCGAGCTTCGGGCATCAGGACAGGCACGGCGACGGTCTTCGTGCAGCACACGAGTTGCAGTCTCGTCATCTTTGAAAACGCCGACCCTTCAGCACGCGCGGACCTGCATTCGTTTTTTGATCATCTGGTGCCGGAGGACACTCCCTACTTTGTTCATACTTATGAAGGTGCGGACGACATGCCCAGCCATCTGCGCATGGCGCTCACCCGTACGAGTGAGGTGATCCCGGTGGTGAATGGATGTCTCAGTCTCGGGACCTGGCAGGGGATTTTTCTTTTCGAGCACCGTCGTGCGCCGCACACGCGCAGCATCGTAATCACTGTGGTGGGGGATTAAGGGAAAACCCGCCTTGCATTGCCTCATGGCTTTGGCGAAAGGGGCAATGATGTTCTCCCTGCCGATATCGGCCCATCCTACATGATTCGCTCCTGGTTCCAGAGGGTGCAGCACACCCGTGCTCAAAACCAAGGTCACGAGATTGGCTCATGGTCACCGCGGATGCAGGCGGCGTGGACTCTCTTTCGCAAGGTGATGCCAGAGGATGTTCCGCCACTTGAAGTTGCCGACTATGGCTGCGGCAGGCGGGAATTGCGAGATCTGCTGCCCACGGGCTGGACTTATGTGCCCTATGACTGGATCAGCCGCTG
>Ga0209480_10000322_pt1 | contig 41161 bp, 31 predicted proteins | sample JI61114C2DNA_FD_187501 | JGI IMG/M metagenome (GOLD analysis project Ga0209480, IMG submission 187501) | Wastewater effluent complex algal communities from Wisconsin, to seasonally profile nutrient transformation and Carbon sequestration -... | ecosystem: Engineered > WWTP > Effluent > Algae... | reverse complement strand
TGGCCGTAAGGCCGGCAAATCTTATAAGAATCAGGTAAAAAGTTGGAATAATGCGGTTTTAAGATTTCGCAACTTTGTCTTATGAAAAAGGAAATTATTACCGGCAATACACCTCCTGTGTCTGATTATAAGGCTGCAGAGATGGAAAAATCGCTGGCTCATATAATTGTGGAGATTATTGAGTATGTGCCCAATTCGGTAGTGACCAAAACGATTCTCAAAAAATCAACCGGGAATATCAGTGTCATGTCGTTTGATACCGGCGAAGGCCTGACTGAAAAAACTTCACCCTTTGACACGTTTGCCCAGATTATAGAAGGGAAGGCCGAAATCGTAATTGATAAAATACCTCATAAACTGCAAACCGGCGAAGGGATCATTATCCCGGCCCATACCTCCAATTTAATTAAACCGAATGGTCGTTTTAAAATGATCATTACCGTTATTAAAAGCGGGTATGATTCCTGATGAGATAAATTCAAGCTGATGATGCCGCAACACGGAGATACAACCGGAGACATCCATGCAGAAGCTAGTGACCGCTATCCGGATGATACAACCGCCGTCTTATGTTCAACTGCTTTTATTTCGATTGACGCCCGGTGGTGTGTTACTTATTGGAATGAAGAAGCTGAAAAAATATTTCACCGGAGTTCGGGTGAAATGATGGGAAAGAATCTGTGGGATCAGCTATATCCTGTACTGCCAGTTGAATTTTATGGATTCTATGATTTGATGTGTAAGTCTGGTGCTGCTTACCAGTTCAGTTATTTCTGGTCGGAAATTAATGCATGGGTTGACATTTCGACTTTTTCCGAAAGTGAAGGGTTTTCCATAGCTCTCCGGACACATACCCCACCCGGCAGTCCTGCATCCGAAACCCAATCGCGTTTTCTGTACCCGATTTATCGTGTTTTAACGGAAGCCAGCCGGGGATGCCTCTGGTATTGGAAAACGGATACAGGCGAACGTTTCTGGATTGATGGTGGATTGAAAGACCTGTTTGGTTATAATATACAAAACAGCTATCTGCCCCTGCAGTTCTGGGAAAGCCGTATACATCCGGAAGATCTGGCGGATGTACGTGTACGGATTGATCAGCTGATTCATAACCGGGAACAGGAATGGGTTTTGCATTATCGTTTCCGCAATGCAGAAGGAAAATATATTGCGGTGCAGGAAAGGGCCTTGCAGTTTGGCAACAAAGAAACCGGAAAGGAGGTGATCGGTGCGATGTACGATGTAAGCCTGGACCCGCCTGAAGATGCGCAGGAGAAAAAACCAAGGTCCAAAAGGCAGAGGGAAATTGCGGAAGCAATTATCTCCGCACAGGAGACGGAACGTCATGAGATAGGGTATAAATTAAACGAAGATCTGAATCAGGTACTGGCTATAGCGAAAGTATATATACAGCTATCCATGAAATCGGCCTTGTCACGGGATGCCTACCTCCGAAAAGCAGATAATCTGATTGACCAGGTAATCACCGGAATCCGGGGAATTACAGAAGAAATTTTATTGCCAAGCAGCAACCTGATCGGGTTATTTGAAAACCTGCATAATCTCAGTAATCACAGTCTTGCCTCTTATAATATTCATATGGGTGTTACACACAGCGGTTTTGAACAGGAAGAGTTGCAGGAAGATTTTCAGTTTGCGGTATACCGGATTATTCAGGAACAGATACGGGCCGTTGCCGCCGGTAAAAAGGGCGCCCAGGTACAGGTGGATCTGCGACGCAAAGGTAATAAGTTGAGGCTACTGATAAGCGATGACCGTCACCTGAATGTACTGGTTGAGGAAAAAGGCCTGAACAGTTTTACCAATATACGGAGTCGCGCCGGTATATTTAACGGAGCCACTTCATTATATGCCGGCCCTGGCAGCCGTTGCACACTAAAAGTGGTATTCCCGTTGAATCAGGGAAGGGAGAAGAAACAGGTTACTCTTCGTACCCGCTCTTGATTACCGTGGAAATAATCTTGAATTTTTCTTTGGCGCTAAACGCATGCTGGGCGTGTGCCGGGATGACAATTCCGTTTCCCAGTTTAAGCTGATGAACTTCATTGTTGATGGTCAGTTCTGCAACACCATCAATGATCTGAACAAAATTGTCGAATGGCGAAATTTTATCACTCAGTTCTTCTCCGGTGTCGAAAGACATGGCGGTAACATTTCCCGTAGACTTTTTAAGAATGGTTTTGCTCACTACGGCATTGTTTATGTATTCGATAATTTCAACAACAATGTGCGGAATAGCTTTTGCTAATTCTCCGCCTCCCGGGGTAGTAGACTGGTTCAGTTGCATTCTTCGGATAAGTTTTATAAATACAATATACAAGTTAGTGATTCGGCAAATAAGGGGGGAAACTATTATTCAGACGGGTAGTCAGCTGCAGTACACTGGGTGTTTACATATCCTGCTGCCTGTAAACGACTGATGGCTGACTGTTTAGCCAAAGAGGAACTGTATATCATCTTCCGACAGAGCCTTTACAAAGCCTTCTTCTTCCGGTATCAGCTCTTTTGACAGTATTTTTTTCCGTTCCTGTAACTGCAGGATTTTCTCCTCAATCGTATCCCGGCAGATCATTTTATAGGCAAAAACGCTTTTCTGCTGGCCAATCCGGTGTGTACGGTCAATGGCCTGCTGTTCCACCGCATGATTCCACCAGGGATCAAAGAGGAATACATAATCCGCGGCGGTGAGGTTGAGGCCCGCATTGCCGGCTTTTAAACTCAACAGGAAAATCCGGTGTGCCTGTTCATCCGAATTGAAGGAGTTCACCATCCTGTCTCTTTCTTTTGGGGGCGTGGCACCGGTCAGCAGCAGATAGGGGAGTCCCCGCTGCTGCAGCGCCGCTGAAAGCAGGTCAAGCAGACTGGTAAATTGGGAAAATACCAGTACTTTATGATCTGCCAGGTTGTTTTCCAGTTCACTGATCAGTGTAATCATTTTTACCGAGGGAATCTGATTGCCTTTAAATTCTTCCACCAGTTCAGGCGAGTTGCAAAGCTGCCGGAGTTTTAATATGCCTTCCAGTATCTGTAGTTTGCTTTTTTGCAGCCCCTGTTTTTTTATGATATCACTGAGTGTTCCTTTTACATTGTCCTTTATTTCATTGTAGGCACTCATCTGTTCCGGTTCCATCTGGCACCAAAGCGTAATTTCCGTTTTGGGAGGCAGATCCCGCGCCACCTGTTCCTTGGTCCGGCGAAGGATAAAAGGTGCCGTCAGTTTTTTGAGGGCCGCCATCTTTTTTTCATCCCGTTGCAGGTCGATCGGATCGGCATACTCCCGTTTAAAAAACTCACGGGACCCAAACATACCGGGCAATACAAAGTGCAGCTGACTGAACAGATCCGTGGTGTTATTCATCACTGGAGTGCCGCTGAGCACTACCCGTTTTTCTGTATTTAACTGATGTATCAGCCGGGTGATCTGGGAAGAAGGATTTTTGATGGTATGGCTTTCATCAAGGATCACCGCTTCGAATTGTTGTGTCAGGATGAATTCCTCATCCGACCGGATGGTGCCGTATGTGCTGATGATGATCTGCATCCCGGCGTGTTCAAAAAGCGATTCTTCGCGGGTACTGCCATGATAAATCACGGTTTTCAATGCCGGGGCGAAACGGTGTATTTCATGTTGCCAGTTATATACCAGCGAAGCCGGACAGATGATCAGGATATTCCCCTGGTCCCGTTGTTCCCCCAGCCAGGCCATATAGCAGATTGTCTGCAACGTTTTACCCAGCCCCATGTCATCGGCCAGAAAAACACCGGCGTCTATTTCCCCCAATAAACGCATCCATTCATAGCCTTTTTGCTGATAGTTGCGCAGGGTGGCCTGTACGGTTACCGGCAAGGGGTAGAGTATTTCATCCTGTTGTTGCCAGCGCATCCATTTGTTCCGCCAGTCGTCCTGTATCACGTTCAGTTCCTGCTGGCCGGCAGGCGCCCCCTGTTCCAGCGCTATAAACACCCATTTGGGCACCCGTATCTGCTTTTGTTCTATACGTGCATGTTTGATGATGATGCCGAATCGTCTCTGCCAGTCGTCATCCAGTAAGGTAATAGATCCGTCTTTGAGCAGCAGTGCCTGCTCGCCGGTACGGAGTATTTTCTGCAGCTCTTTATTGCTGATGACTTCTTTGCCCACTTTTACGCTGAAATGCAGCAATAGCCAGCCTTTCTCTTCGCTGATGACTGACATACTGGTTTCCGGTATGTCCTTACTGTACCTGAAATGCTTCAGCATATCCATTCCCAATACCTGTATATCGTGATCCAGCAAGTGACGGAAAGCTTTGAGGAACCAGTGGTTTTTGGAAGCATTGGCAAAACTCAGGTAATAATAACCGTTTGACTGATTGGGAAAACTGCCATGAAGTTGTTCAATTTCCCAGCGGATGGCTTTTTCCGCTTCCTGGTCCCGCACAATATTTATTTCTTTTCCTTCCCGGTGCAGGGTAGCTGTCCCTTCCCAGGGGCCTTCCATAACGTGACCGTCATAATCAAACTGCGGGGTGAGCATCAGGAACTGTCCGCTGAGTTCACTCAGCACCACCCGGCCCAGGGGTGGCACGGCAATACTGTCTGTCGTTAATAAACCGTTTCTGTTCACCGGGTAGGAACTCAAACGGCCAAGTATATACGATATAAATGTACTCTCCGGATAATTTTCCGTTGCCCAGTCCCTTTCCCGTATCCACTGCAACACCTGGTAATCGGTATATTTCAACATAAAATATTCATTCCGGTGTTCGAGCAGAAACCCGTTTTGCACAAACTGACTGATTGGGAAAAGGCTGCCGTTCAGCTCAATCACGGTGTCGAGGTAAAACCAGCCGGTTTCATTTTTTCTGACTTCAAACTGCAGCCGGGGTGTATACTGGCTGAATGTACAGGGTCCGGTCTTGAGTCGTTTTTCGTCACCGGCTACAGCCGATTGGTGATAACAGGGCAGGAGCGGGAGCAAGGGTTTGAGTTGCTGCATTTCCTGACAGAGTTTACGTTCCAGCTGAACCTGTACAGCGGCTTTAATTCCGGGTTCATCCTGTACGTTCTGTTTCTTCAGGGCATTGAACAATTCAGCCCGTAACACATCCAAACTGCTTTCAGTAAAGCGGTTGATGCAGGAGAAGAAAGCACCGGGCAGTCTGGGGTATTGTTTTTTTAATATGGCCAGACTGATTTTTTCAGTAGTATAAACGGGATATTTATCTGCTTTATCAATTTGCAGTAATTCGAACAGGTATCCGTTCTTTTTCAATTGGGCCGGGCGCAGCAACAGGGCAGTCTTCTTGCTCATCAGTCAGGTAAAAAATGAGTGCAAATAAAAGGAATCCGGGCCGGATTAAAGATTTTTACCTGCAGGAATTAAGAATCCGGATTGATTTTGCCGTATCAGGGCAGGGGTGCTGATCCCGCCTGTTTGCATCGGACCGTTTCTTTCAGGGAAGCACGGGACAGTCAGCTACCCTGATTTAATAATTTTGTAGCAGAATGTAAATATGCTGTATACCGGCAACCGGAAGTAAAGGCACTGATGCCGGCACCGGTTGGTATTGACGCCCTTCTTCCTGTTGTCGTGCACCACATCTCATCCTGCCACGCATTGTATTGCCTTAAAATAATTTCACTATGACAAACAACACACTTGATCCCCGTCTGATGCATCCCCGTGAACAGATTACCATGGTTATCGGCCGTATTTACCGGCGGGGGCTGACCACTACTTCCGGGGGGAATATTTCCGTTATTGATGAGAATGGCGATATATGGGTAACGCCTTCAGCCGTGGACAAAGGTTCCCTTACCGCTGACGATATTGTGTGTGTAAAAAAGGATGGCAGCATTATCGGCCGTCACAAACCTTCTTCTGAGTTTCCCTTTCATAAAGCCATCTATGAAAAGAGGCCGGATATTAAAGCGGTGATTCATGCACATCCGCCGGCACTGGTTTCATTCAGTATTGTCAGGAAGATTCCGGATACAAAGATTGTATCACAGGCAAGGCATGTATGCGGCCCGATCGGGTATGCACCCTACCGGCTGCCCGGCAGCCAGGCCCTGGGTGATATCATTGCGGATGAATTTGAAAAAGGATTTCATGCGGTGATTATGGAAAACCATGGTACGGTTGTGGGGGGCTATAACCTGGCAGATTGTTTCCTGCGTTTTGAAACGCTGGAATTCTGTGCACGCACTATCCTGTATGCGCATATGATTGGCACGCCTTCTTTTTTGACGGAAGAAGAAATCACCGCCTTTGATCAGCAGATACCCGAGCTGCTCCCGGAAATGGAACAGACGGAATACAGCAGTACGGAAAGAGCCGTACGGTCAGAAATATGTAGTATCGTTCAGCGGGCCTGCAGCCAGGGACTGATGACCAGCTCGTATGGTACCATATCCTGCCGCTGGGAAGGGAATGATTTCCTGATCACACCAACTGATGTACCCCGCTGGGACCTGCAGCCAAGGGATATTGTGCAGATTAAAGACGGGAAAAGGGAAAAGGGTAAACTGCCCAGCCGATCCACCCATCTGCATCAGCTGATCTATGCCACGCATCCGGAAATCAACTCCATCATACTCACTCAGACGCCTTATCTCATGGCTTTTGCGGCATCGGATGCCGTATTCAATGTCCGGACAATACCGGAAAGCTGGATTTTCCTGCAGGATGTATATACCGTTCCATTTGGCGGCCATTTTAACGGCAGTAATATGATACCGGAAAAGCTGTCTAAAAACAGCCCGGCCTTATTGGTAAAAAATGATTGTGCTTTAGTAACGGGGAATAAACTGCTGCAAACCTTCGACTACCTGGAAGTGGCAGAATTCAGTGCCAAATCGCTGATCATGTCGGCCAGCCTGGGACAACTCGTCCCGATTAATGACGAACAGGTAAGTGAACTGCGGGCTGCCTTTCTTAAATAGGCAGCGTTTCCGGAGCGGACATGTATAGCGGTAAAACGGGCTTGCGATGGCCCGCTGGCTGGTTTGTCCGGCAACCGGAGAAGAGGCCACTCAGCCAGTCTGCGGCATTACTGACTGAGTGTACAGGAGGTGTTAATGATTAATGGAATCCTTCGTTTTCAGGGGAATATTTTGTGGCGCGGTTAAAGAATCAGCACGAGTATCAGAATCACAATCAGTAAGGCGCCTACTGAAAGATATACACCTCCATTCATTTGTTTCATTTCTTTGCGGATTTCCCTGACTTCTTTCCGAAGTGTTTTCTTTTCAGAACCGGACATTTCCGATTTGTCCAGCTTCTTTATTTCCTCCAGCCGGTTGGTCAGTTGTATGGCCCTGGGATCTTCTGTTGCCGGTTTACGGCTTTGTTGTCCGGGATCCGTACTGCCGCTGGCCTGAAGCGCCGGCACAAAAAGTGCACAAGTCAACAGGATAATGATCGGGCGGGTAATTTTTTTTATTGTCATAGTATTGTTTTTAAAGGTATTAAAGGAAGCAATCGCCGTTTTAGACGCTTCCCTGGCCCTGCAAAGATGCGACAGGTATATACTTAAACTGTTACAGGAAGTTCTGTTAATGTTATAGAATTAGTAAAATGAAATGAAATAAAGGCAAAGGCTGTTTAATTAGTGTACCTTCATGTAGTCAGGATTTTCCCTGTTGCTTTCCCCATCTGATTTGCCTGGCTGTTTTCTTATTATTTTAAATTTTCTCTTTGAAACTGTACATCCGGAATATGGTCTGCATCCGCTGCAAAATGGTGGTGAAAGACGAATTGATTAAACTGGGCTTTCATCCGCTCGTTGTGGAATTGGGTGAAGCCGAGATCGCAGAAGACGTAAGACCGGAGGATATTGAAAAGATCAGGCAGGCCCTGGTCAGGTCAGGACTGGAACTGATGGATGACAAAAAAAGTGTGCTGATTCAGAAAATAAAGAACCTGATCATTGAATTGGTGCATTATTCAGAAGAACCGCTGACGGTCAACCTGTCAGAATACCTGCATCAGCAACTGGGACAGAATTACGCGGTACTGGCGGGTTTGTTTTCACAGGTACAGGGGATTGCCATTGAGAAATTTTATATCATTCATAAAATTGAACGGGTAAAGGAACTGCTGGTTTACAATGAGCTCAATCTTACGGAGATCGCCTGGTTGATGCATTACAGCAGTGTGGCTCACCTTTCGGCCCAGTTTAAGAAAGTTACCGGGCTTACTCCCTCTCATTTCAAAAAAATGAAATCGCTCCGGAAGAATCTTCCGGACAGTGAGTGAAAATTATAAGAATTCCGGGTTCAGATGTAATGAAATTCCTGGTATTCCAACCGAACTTCAGTTGTGATATTCTGTATTCAGTTCATGTTTATTTCAATAGTCAAATTAAATAGAGTATAAATTATATGCGCATGTCGTCCACTTTCAGTGCAATCAACACATTTTTTTCCAGGAAAAGAACCAGCTCACTGGATTATTTCGCCATGGCACTTCGGAACGAAAATGACGGGTGTTATAATGAAGCCCTGCTTAATTATGAGCAGGCGCTTATGGAGCAGAATAAGCAACGGTTCCGGGACGACAGGCTGGCGGCCCGTATTGCTGATAAAATAAAAGTGCTGCATACCACCATCGATTATGAACGGAATTTCCATGTCAATGGATAAACGGGTTTAATTCTGATGATTCGTGCAAGTGTCGGCTTCTTGTTTATTTTAAATCTTTTTTTATGGGAAATCTTCTTTATGTCATTGCTGTTATACTGATAATCGGATGGCTGTTTGGCTTTTTCGCGTTTCATGCCGGAGGCATTATTCATGTCCTGCTCGTGATCGCAGTAGTGGCTATCCTTCTTCGTCTGATTCAGGGGAAAAGGGTATAACGGCAATCTGATGGGATTGTTATAATCTTATACCGGATTCATATAACACCCGGCAACCTATTTATTACCAACTTCAACGGATCAGACAAATTTCCGCACACGGGTTGTATGCCCCTGCTGCTGTTCCCGTCTGTAAAATCATGATTGAAGTCAGAAAAGAAGGTATTGTACTCGAAAGCACCCCAAATGGTTTTGAACAGGAGGGGGTGCTGAATCCGGCGGTTATTGATTATGACGGAGCCATTCACCTCTATTACAGGGCCGTCGCCAAAGGCAATTACTCCACTGTGGGTTATTGCCGTTTATCCGATCCGCTAACAGTATCCTACCGCAGCAATTCACCTATCCTTTTTCCCCAGTTTGATTATGAAGCTGCGGGTATGGAAGACCCGCGTATCAGTCTTATTGACAGGCAGTTTTATATGAGTTATACCGCCTATGACGGGGTAAATGCGTTGGGGGCATTGGCCGTGTCGGCCGATCTGATACAATTTGAGAAAAAAGGATTGATCGTTCCGCAGATTGGCTACGACGAGTTCAGCCGGCTGGCCGGATCTAAGGAGCATATTAACGAGAAGTACCAGCGGTTTAACGATATCCGTCATATCAAGGAAGACCAGGGGCGGAAAATCATGGTCTGGGATAAGAATGTTGTATTCTTCCCCCGGCGTGTTAACGGAATGATTTATATGCTTCACCGGATTAAACCGGATATACAACTGGTAAAACTGAATTCATTAGAGGAGCTGAACCCGGAATTCTGGCAAAGCTATCTGTTGCGTTTTGAAGAATCTATTATACTCACGCCACGACATAATCATGAAGTGAGTTATATAGGCGCCGGGTGCCCGCCGGTGGAGACGGCTTCAGGCTGGCTCCTGATTTATCATGGTGTGCATGATACAGTCGGGGGATATGTTTATACAGCCTGTGCGGCCTTGCTCGATCTGGCAAACCCGGAAAAGGAGATCAGCCGGCTGCCGTATGCATTGTTTAAGCCGGAAGCGTCGTGGGAATTAAAAGGGGAGGTGAATAATGTCTGTTTCCCTACCGGTACCGTTGTCCGGGATGGACGTCTGTATATCTATTACGGAGCGGCTGATGAACGGATCGCCTGTGCCTCTGTAATGGTAAATGACCTTGTTGATGAACTCTTAAAATATAAATAACTCAATGATGATGAATAATACGGGTGAAAATATAATGCAAAGCGGTTTTGCTGCAGGGATAGGCAACGACCGTGGCTATTCTGTTGAGGTAAAGGAAACGGATGATCAGGCGGCAACTGGCTTGTTATTTATCACCACATTCCCGCCGAGGGAATGCGGTATAGCCACTTATTCGCAGGACCTGGTTCATGCCATTCAGGAGAAGTTTGGTGCGTCGTTTACAATCAATATCTGTCCGTTGCTCACCGGAGATGAACAGGTTGCCACAGCCCGTCAGCATACCTATTCCATGTACCCGGATCAGTCCGCCGGATTTCCCAGGTTGGCTTCACGGATTAACAGGGATTCCGCTATTCAGCTGATAGTGGTACAGCATGAGTTTGGCCTGTTTAGTAACTGTGCGGCTGAACTGACTGATTTTCTTCAGTTGCTCGAAAAGCCGGTGGTACTTGTATTTCATACAGTGCTGGCTGACCCGGATGAAAAATTACTGAACCTGGTGGTTGAAACGGTCAATGCCTGTGACCAGCTGATTGTAATGACACTGCATTCTGCCATGCTCCTGCAGGAGCAATACGGGATTGCGGGGGATAAAATAACGGTTATTCCGCACGGGACGCACCTGGTACCCCACAGCGATAAGAATAAATTAAAAGCATCACTCGGTTTAAAGGGAAGAAAAGTACTTACCACATTCGGACTGCTCAGTTCAGGAAAAGGTATAGAAACAACGCTGGATGCATTGCCGGCCATTGTGGCTGAATTCCCGGATGTATTATTCCTTATTATTGGAAAAACGCATCCTTCTGTGGTAAAAGCAGAAGGCGAGTCTTACCGGAACCGGCTGATCAGGCAGGTGCAGGCATCGGGACTTGACAGGCATGTCCGGTTTATAAATTATTTTGTCAGTCTGCCTGAGTTGCTGAATTATCTTCAGCTGACCGATATCTACCTCTTTACTTCCAGGGATCCGTTGCAGGCTGTAAGCGGAACATTTGCGTATGCGATCAGCTGCGGATGCCCGGTAATTTCCACGCCGATTCCGCATGCGTTGGAAGTACTGGGCCGTGATACGGGGATTTTTGTTGGTTTTGACCGGCCGGATCAGTTGGCGGCAGCGGTTATTGCTTTGCTGGGAGATGATGATAAACGGGAGGCTATTGGTTCAGACGGGTTGCACCGGATGGCATCCACTGCCTGGGAAAATGCGGCGATTGCCCATGCCCGGTTATTCTCCTGTTTATTAACGGGAAGGGGTATGCTTGAATATAGCTTGCCCGATATCTCACTTGCCCATCTCCGGAAAATGACTACCCGTAATGGCTTGCTGCAGTTTTCCCGGTTGAATAAGCCGGATATTGAATCGGGTTATACACTAGATGACAATGCCCGGGCAATGATTGCCATGTGTATGCATTTTGAACAGACCGGTGATCTGGCCGATCTGTATTATATCCGGGTATACCTTGACTTTATACAACTTTGCCAGCAGGCAGATGGCCGGTTTCTGAATTATGTGGATGAAGACATGCTGTTTACTCCTCAGAATGATGTGACCAATCTGGATGATGCAAACGGACGGGCGGTCTGGGCCCTTGGCTTCCTGGTTTCGAAAAAATCCCTGTTGCCGGATGTATTGTCCACACTCGCCTTTGATATGATGAAGCGGGCATTACTTGTGATGCCGGAAATTCACTCCACGCGGGCCATGGCATTTATCCTGAAAGGCTTGTATTATAAAAATAAAGTGCACCATGAAGACAGTGATATTGCACTGGTTACCCTTTTTGCAGATCGGATGGTACAGATGTACCGGCATGAGTCAGATCAGGAATGGCATTGGTTTGAAAATTACCTGACCTATGCCAACAGTCTGCTGCCGGAAGCGTTATTGTGTGCCTGGGAAGTGGTCCGGAATAATGTGTATAAAGAAATTGCCAGGGAATCGTTTGATTTTTTATTGAAACGGATTTTCCGGAATAATCATATTTCTGTTATCTCCAATACATCCTGGCTGCATAACCGGACGCGGCCGGTGCAGGATACTGAACCCGGCGGTGAACAACCGATTGAGGTTGCCTATACGATCCTGGCGTTGGAACGGTTTTACAGGGTGTACCAGCAGGAGAAATACGCTTTTTATATTAAAAAATCATTTTATTGGTTCCTGGGGGATAATCACCTGCATCAGATCATCTACAATCCCTGTACAGGCGGTTGTTATGATGGATTGGAGGAAGGATATGTCAACCTGAACCAGGGGGCAGAATCGACCATCAGTTATCTGCTGGCCCGTTTGGTGACAGGCCGGCAATTGCAAACGGATGATGTCAGGCAACAGCATTATGCGCTGGAAGAGGCCTTATATGACTACAATTCAGCTTAATGATGAGTAACCTATTCCTCTTGCAATTGCAGAAAAACCTGGTGGAGCGTATTTTCTGTCAGCGTCAGGTTTTCCCGGAGTTTTTCCGTTATAGCTGTACCTGCAAAAAGTTCAATTTCCCGGATTACAGTATAGAGAGTTGATATGCCCATATTGTCGATGGAGGGTTTCATCCGGTGCGCCACTTCCTTTATTTTTTTTATATTCCCGGTGTCGGCTGCGTTTCGCAATTCTTCCAGGTCAATAGGCGATTGGTTCAAAAACAACCGGGTCATTTTTTTTACAAAATCCATATTGTTGGCGGCAAGATTGGTCAGCCTTGTCAGGTCGTAAAGCAGGGGAGGTTGTTGATTTTCCATTTTTATTATTGGTTAAAGTTCGGATTTCTGAAGCCATTTTATCATGGTATTGATCAGGTGTTCTTCTTCAAATGGTTTTGACACATAGTCATTCATTCCGGCCTGTAAGCATTTTTCCGATTCTCCCTTGATGGCGTTGGCAGTTAACGCAATAATGGGAATATGTGGATTAATGTCCCGCCTGATGATTTCTGTGGCTTCCAGGCCATTCATGACCGGCATTTGCATATCCATCAGCACGAGGTCATAGATCTTTTGTTTTAAGGCATGAATGGCTTCAATTCCGTTCATAGCTTCTTCGGTTATGATCTCATAATTGTCCAACAGGATGGAAGCCACCAGCCGGTTCATTTCATTGTCTTCCACCAGCAGTACTCTTTTCCCTTTAAGAAGGCTGCTGTCTGCGATAAGCTGACTTTCTTCCGGAAGATCCTGTTGCGATCCGGTGACAAAGGGGATGGTTACCATTACAGTTGTTCCTTTTCCTTTTTCACTATGAATTTCAATCTGGCCACCCATCAGTTCTGTGAGTTCCTTACAGATCGACATGCCCAGACCGGTACCTCCGTATTTACGGGCGATGGATTTGTCTTCCTGCGTGAATTTCCTGAATATCATATCCAGGTATTCCGGATCCATACCAATACCCGTGTCTTTTACAGAGAGATTCATCAGCTGTGTACCGTTCATCTCCGGTTGTACTATCACGGAAACGGTGACACTGCCCCGGTCAGTGAATTTAATGGCATTGCTGATCAGATTGAGCAAAATCTGGTTCAGACGGTATGGATCACCCTGGAAAATAACTTCAGCTCCGGGGCAATTTTCTGAGATCAGTTTCAATCCCTTTTCCTCCGCTTTATGTTCCATTACGAGCAGGGAGTGATTGATGGTGTCGCAAAGCCGGAATCCGATATGTTCCAGGTTCATCTTCCCGGCCTCAATTTTTGTAATATCAAGTATATCATTTATCAGCACCAGCAGGTGCTCGGATGATTTAACGATTGTATCAAGGTAAAAGGCCTGTTCCTGATTGAGTTTGGTTCTGTTGAGTTGCCGGCTCATGCCCATAATCGCATTCATGGGGGTGCGGATTTCATGGCTCATATTGGCCAGAAACATTTCCTTGGCTTCAGCCGATTGTTCGGCGGCTTCCCTGGCTTCGAGTAAATCCAGTTCCAGCTGTTTCTGCTGCGTGATATCGAGGTGGATGCCGATAGATCCCACCAGTTTACCAGTATCATCAAACCGTGGTGCACCACTGATCAGCCACCATTTTGTTTCTCCTTTTTTGTTTTGTACCGATATTTCGTAAGCATCAGAAATACCCTTTTTGCGGAGTTCGTTTTTTTGACCCGCCGTTTCAACGGCTTCACCACGTACAAACAGTTCAGCCGCTTTTTTGCCGGTAAGTTCGCCGGTCGTAAATCCCGACATATCACAGAAACACTGGTTGGCAAACAGAATTTCTTCCTCCGAATTTACTTCCAGCAGCCCCAGGTTCATATTGGCAATGATACTTCTGTATTTTTCTTCATTTACCCGTAAGGATTGTTCTGCCTGTTTCCTGTTTGTAATATCTGTATGAGTTCCGACAATACGTAATGGCAAATGATGTTCATCCCTTTCAATTACCACACCCCGGTCCAGCACCCAATGTACTTTGCCGTCTGAACCGGTCATTCTGTATTCAAGGGTGTGATGATCAATTTTCCCTGCTTTATATAAAGTGTCATTATCTTTTACAAGGAAAAGATCTTCCGGATGGATATGCGACCACCATATATCTTCCACCGTTTCTTTTTCACCGCCTGTCAGGTTAATAAATAATTGTGATGTATTTGAAAAATAGGTTTTACCGGTATTGAAATTATGCTCCCAGGCATTGTCGCCCACCCGTTCCAGCGCTTTCCGGAAACGGGCTTCAAATTCACGGATTTGTTTCTCTGCTTCTTTTTCTCTGGAAATATCTTCAAGCAAGGCAAAATATCCCTGCAGTTTGCCCTCATTATCTATGAATGGCTGACCTTTTATCCGAACCCAGTATTTTTCGCCGTTTTTTCTATAGTTAATTAGTTCTGAGGAGAAAGGAAGTTTCCTTAAAATTTTATTTCGAAGAGTCGTCAATGCCTGCCTGCTGGTCTCTGGACCATGAAGCAGTTCAGATGGTTTTTTACCAATTATATCTGCCATCTCATATCCGGTCATCCGCAAATAGCTTTTATTCACCCAGTTGATCGTACTATTTTCATCACTGATAACAACGGCATTGATATTGTCTTCAGCTATTTTTGACAATATCCGGAGCCGGTCTTCTCTGTTCTTTGCTTCAGTAATATCTTCAATTACTGTAAAGTATTCAATTATAGTATTGTTACTGTCATATACCGGATATCCCTTTGACTTTGCCCAGAAATGCGATTTGTCTTTTCTGTAACATATAATCTCCAGCTCAAAATCCGAAGCTGTATAAAACTGCTGCAGCATCTCCTTGATGGCTTTTTTGTCGGTCAATTCACCTCTGAGCAGGAGAATGGGCGTGCTGCCCAGTATTTCAGCCCTGGAATAGCCGGTCAATTTTTCAAAACGTTCATTTGTCCAGAATATACTTCCGTCATTTTTCGTGAATATGATACCGTTTTTGCTGTTTTTAGCCACAAGGGATAACCGGCGTAATTCATTTTCCCTCTCTTTCATCAGCGTAATGTCGGTATGCGTTCCTACCAACCTTGCCGGGTTGCCATTTTCATCTGAACCGATGAGTTGTCCCCGGTCCATGATCCAGAGATAATACCCAAGCCTGTGTTGTATCCGGTATTCCAGTTTGTGTGTAGTGATCCTGCCTTCTTTATAATCCGCTTCCAGTGAAGAAATTATTTTTTTATCATCCGGATGGATATATGCCTGCCAGTTAAAATCAGGAGTATCCTCGGGGAAACCAAGCATTTTCATGTTGCCGGATGAATGGAAGATTTTCCGGGTATTGAAGTTGAAATCCCAGATACCATCACCGGCTCCTTCGATGGCAAACTGCATCATTTCTTCTGAGGCTTTCAGTTCTGCTTCCACTTTTTTGCGGGCAGAAATATCCCGGATAAAACTGCAAAAAATGGTTTCTTCCTGTTGGCGTATGGTAATTATGGTTAACTCAACAGGGAATTCAGCCCCGTTTCTATGTACTGCTGTAATCTCTATGTTCTTGTTCAGCACCACACCTTCTCCTGTCGTCAGGTAATTTTTCAATCCCCGTTCGTGATGCTCCCGGTAGCGAAGAGGGATGATCAGTTCCGACATATTTTTTCCATATACTTCATCAGTACGCCAGCCAAAAATGGTGGTGGCCTGCGGATTCCAGAATATAACTTTACCGGATATATCAATATGAATGATGGCATCAAGCGCTGAATTGAGTAAAAGGCGAAGCCGGGTTTCACTTTCGGCAATGGCGCGCTGGCTTTGTATTGCGGTCGTTACATCTCTGTATTTCCACAATTGCCCTTTGTGTTCTCCGTTACTGAATACGGGTATAAAATCACGCTCAAGGATACGCCCGTCGATCAGTTCTACAATATCATTAGTTGCCAGCTTTTTCTCTTGTTGTATCTTATTCAGACTGAAGGAAAAATGCTCCGGGTACTTAACTTTCAGTTTGAGCTTCTCTTTGGTTGCGGCACTGGATTGTCCGATTAAAAAAACGGGTTCTTTTCCCGGACATACAATATCGCAGTAATCCTGATTGGTCAGTATGACGATCCCGTTCTCATCCTCCACCAGAACAGCGGCATTGCTGTTCTGCAGTAATGATGAGAACCGCATGATGGTTGAGCGCAGATCACGTTGCGCTAACTCCTTTTTAGCGATTTCTTTTTTCAAGTAGTGAAGAATATCCAATAAATCATTCGTGCCGGATTCTATAAAATTATCACTGATATCAGCAATGGCTTCTTTCAATTCCTTTATTGAGGTTTCCCGTTGCCGGATTTCCTTTTGCAGCTGTTCATTCAGTTTTTTATACTCTTCTTCACTCAGCTGGAAGGCGCGGTTGGATAACTGGTTGTCGCGTTCAAAGGAATCATAGGAATCACTGATACGCTGTAGGAATATCTGCATAGCCGGATCTTCCAGGGATATATCCCCGAAGCATTTGCGGATCTGGCGTTGCAGCAGTTTATTGAATTTCATCAAAGGTGGTTATAGTCATTGTCTGGTTGTGCAGTTCACAGCGTCCGCCGATTCTGTTTGGCGATATTTCTCCATGTGAATAGAATCCGGAAAGCAACGTCTGATCTCCCAGTACTTCATTCACGGCTTCCACTTCCTCATCCGTTCTTTTCTTCAAAATGATCTTCCGGCCCACGCAGCTGATGAGCAGGGCCAGTCCCGGTGATGCATGGCTGCTGGTCCGGGCTGATTCGGCTGCCCCGGAGGCCGCATTGGTCAACTTGTCAAAATTAGCTTTCATAAAACGCACCATCGATCCTTCCGGAATATCACCCGCGAAGGTCAGGCTGCCGGAATTGTTGTCGATTGACAAGATGGTGCGGACAACGGGCTCATCTGTACCTGGCAGTCTTACCGAGAGTGGGAATAATAAGGCCGATCCCGGCAATGATTCCGCTTCAGGCCCCAGGTATTGCTTATAAAGTTCAAGTGCATTATAATTGTCTATCTGGTAAAGTACATTATAGCTTGATTTTGTAACCAGTTTCTCCATGCCAAACGTTTCCCATCCGCCCCTGGAGCCATGCTGCACCCTGATTTTATTTCCATAAAATCCAATGGCCGCTATCACACCTTCCTGCGGCGGGGCATTGAGGCCAACCAACGTTGAACTGAACCGGCTGCCATCTCCGGCCAGCCCTCCGGTTATCAGAATGCCTTCGCCCGCACTTTCATTCATGCCTCTTACCAGTTCACTGCCATTCACATAAATACCGTCTGACAAAACAAGGACATAGGAAAGTCCCTCCCTGGGAAATAAACGAATCAGTTCTTTTCCCGCTTCATAGCTGTCCGGATAAGCGGCTATGTTGATTTGGTTAGATTGAATTTGTGTTTGTTCAAATTCCATAACGGTGATGGATAACGTATCATCCATCACTTCTGTATGAAAAATTTCTCCGGAAGTGGAACAGATGGCAATCGCGGCGGCCGGGAATCTCTTTTTTAAAAGTTCGTAAGCATCTGTTTTGCGCAGCAGGTCTATGCCGCCGAAGCAGAGTACGAGTTGTGCCTTATTTTCATTTACCGGTTGATTGCCGGGATGGCCGAAATAGCGGTCCGCATGATAGGAGTAAATGGCTGCTTTCATCGTTAAATATTAAACGGTTATTTCCTTTTGCTGGAGCATTTTATATATAGTGGATTTGCCGATATCCAGTTTGTCCGCCACTTCCAGTACGTTGTTATTGTATTTTTTCAGGTAATGGCCGATGATATGGGCGGTATATTCTTTCAATGTTTTCACCTCCCCCATAAACAAATCATCGGATCGGGTGGCATTGATGGTGATTTCCTGGGCCGTTACTTCCTTGCCATTGCTCATGATGGCGGCCAGATCCATCATGGCTTTCAGTTCCCGGATATTGCCGGGATAATTATACAACAGTAGTTTTTCCCTCGCGGATGCAGTAAGGAGCTGTGGTTCCATTTTGTTTTCCTGGCAAAATTCATCCAGGAAAAACTTTGCCAGCAGCAGGATGTCGTTTTCCCGTTCACGCAAGGGGGGCAGGGGTATAGGCAGACCAATGATCCTGTAGTATAAATCTTCCCGGAATGAGCCTTTCCTGACTTCTTCTGCCAGGTTGCGGTGTGTGGCCACAATCAGCCGCACATCCAGTTTTATTTTTTCATTGCCTCCCACCCGCACCAGTTCTCTTTCCTGTAATACCCGGAGTATTTTACTTTGCAGATTCAGGTCCAGTTCACCTATTTCATCCAGGAAAAGTGTACCCTTGTTGGCTTCTTCAAATTTTCCGATTTTCCGGCCCGTGGCGCCGGTAAAAGCGCTTTTTTCATGGCCAAACAATTCACTCTCCAGTAATTCCCCGGGGATTGCGGCCATATTCACGGCCATAAAGGGTTTGTCTTTCCGGTTTGAATTGTAGTGAATGGCTTTTGCCACCAGTTCCTTCCCGGTTCCGGTTTCGCCGGTAATAGAGACGTTGATATTGGCCAGGGTCGCTTTCTCCATCAGCCCGAAAACGCGTTTGATGGCAGGTGAATTTCCTTTGATCAGTTTTTCAAATTCGTATTTTTGATGAAGTTCTTTCCGGAGGGTTTCCACTTCTTTTTTAAGTGATTGATTTTCCCGTATTCGAAGAATGGAATTCCATAAAATGTCCTTGGTATTTTCATCTTTTACGATATAGTCATTCACGCCTTTTTTGAGCAACTCCACGGCTGTATTGACATCTTCCTGACCGCTGATAATGATGACCGGCATTGAAGGATATACAGACCGGATCATTGTGAATAATTCGAGCCCGTTTGTGCCTGGCAAAGAATAATCTATGGTGACCAGATCGGGTTTCTGGTGTAACTGATCGAGGAAACTTTTCGCATTGGTAAACCGGGTGACGGTGTAGTCCGGGTTGAGGGAAAGGTGATAGTCAAGCAGTTCGCCGTACCAGGGGTCATCCTCGACTATAAAAATGGAATAGTTTTCCATATGGTGGATTTTTTCCAAAATAAGCGCAGGTTTCCATAGCCTGTAATGACGGGACTGATTTTTTTCACGTATTAAGTACATTTACTTATTCTATAATATCGTTTCTAATTAGATTATAAATTATGGACCAGATTCCGGTGATCCGCCTGGCGGAAAGAAAAGATGTCGCTTCCATGCTGGCTATCTACGCGCCTTATATACGCGGGACCTCTGTGACCTTTGAAACAGACATACCCGCTATTTCGGATTTTGAAGCCCGTGTAATGCATTACATGGAAAAAGCGCCCTGGCTGGTGGCTGAAATCAATGGCCGGATTGCCGGTTATGCCTATGCGTCAGTATATCGTGACCGGGTGGCTTATCAGTGGTCAATGGAATGTTCGGTTTATGTGGATGACTCCTTTCATCGCCGGGGTGTGGCACAGGCATTATATGCAGCGTTGTTTTCCATATTGCAACAACAGGGATTCCGGAACGTGTATGCCGTCATCAATCTGCCCAACGAAAGAAGCGTGGCCCTGCATGAATCAATGGGCTTCAGTTGGTTTGCCACCTATGAACAGGTGGGTTATAAACTGGGACAATGGAAGAATGTAGGCTGGTGGCGGCTGATCCTGAATGAATTTGGTCAGGAACCCGCGGCACCTGTATTCTTCAGTGAGCTGAAAAAGGATTTTCTGCCTTCACTCTTTATTGAAAAGGCGGCCATGATAAAAAGATGAAGTAAATGCCGGTACGCGAAAAAAAAAGCCGCTCCGGTGAGGAAGCGGCTGTGGTTATGGCATGCAAACATCAAAAGCTAAAGGCAATTCTGGCAAAGACACGGCGGCCATTGGACCCCATCTGAACAGCGTCCCAGGCACCACCGGTTTCCGTATTATAAGCCCAGTCTTTTGCCCCTTTTGCTACACCGAAATCAGGGTGCACATTGAGCAGGTTGTCAATGCCGGCATAAAGGGTCAGCCGCTTTGTGAGCGGATGGCTGAAATAAATATCCGTTACAAGTTTTCCTGCATAGTCAAACTGGTCGGGTACATCGCCACTGCCATTATCCAGTGGAACAGTAGGGCTGATACCCAGGCCATCCTGCCCGTATCCCAGTAACGTGATTTTTCCAAAATAAGTCAGCCGGCTGCCCACCGTCCATTTACTTCTGGTATACTCCAGATTCAAGGCCCCTTTCATACCTGGTGCAGACGCCAGGATAAACTTTTGTTCACGGTCACTCAGAAAAGTTTGTTGCAGGGTGGAGGAACCGTTCAGTTTAGCCGGCACATTAATTTTATTAATCTTCATTTTTTGCAGATTGCCGGCAAATAAGGCACGGAAACGACTGTTGTCAGTGAGTTTTTTATTGTAATCGAGTACAATGTCCACGCCGCCATTAGTGGTGGTTACCCCATTGGCAAAGAATTGCGCCAGGCTGACATTCAGGCCGGACATCATGATTCTCAGGTTGGCATCCAGGTTAGGGTCGCTGCCATCAAACTGTCCGCTCAGTACCACCCGGTCTTTTATCCGTGTGAGATAGCCGTCTACGGAAACACTCAGGTTAGCCGCGGCTTTCCAGGTAAAACCAACACTGGTACTCAGGCTCTTTTCCTGTGTAAGTGCAGGTATGCCGGCGGCTTTGGCCAGGTTGCTGTAATTGGGTGCAATTTTTACTTCGGCAATATTCCCGGCCTGTACGGTGGTAAATGTGGAACTGAAATTCATTTGCTGCAGGGAGGGAGCCCTGAAACCGGTACTGACTGATCCGCGCAGGTTGACGGTTTTTGATGCTTTGATCCGTGTAGCCAGTTTGTAATTATGGGTAAAACCGAAATCACTGTATTCTTCCAGGCGGACAGCCAGGTTCATCAGCCATACCGGGAGTATATCAAATTCAGCATCCGCATAGGCGCCAAACACATGTCTTTTTGCATCCACCACATCCGCCGGCTGATAACCGGGAAATCCCTGGGAACCGGAAGCTTTATTGCCACTGGGATCATAGTTTTTATATGAAGCCTCTTCGCCGGCAAAGATTTTATAATTCTCAAATCGGAATTCAGCGCCAACACCCAGGTTGAAATTTTTTGCAAACTCGCGGCTGAAGTTCAGGTTACTCGTATTCTGCAGAAATGAGAACCCGCCGTCATCAAAATGCTGCTGGGAAGCACCCATGGATGCATTAAAGGTTTTGTCCCCGTAAAAATGAAAATCATTTTTGCCGGTGGTATTGCTGAGGTCCCAGTTCCAGTTGTTAAATATAATTCCTTTCAGTCCGGCCGTGGCGGCTTTGTCTTTTATTTTAGTCTGAATATGCGGACTGTACCAGATTTCACCATCGCTGGCTGTTTTCATGATGCCGGGTACATTGATCAGACTGCCATTACTGGTGGTCGGGAACCGGTCAGGACGGGCCGACCAGTTACGGGTGAAGGCAAAAGCGTCACTTGATTTACTGTTGGTGCCGCCAAATGCATACAGGGAAATTTTTGATGAAGCCGGAATTTCCAGGTTAAAAAAAGTGCCGAACGCATCGAGGGAGGCATCTCCATGACCGCGCCGGTAAATATTCAGGTACATCGCCTCTTCATCCTGCTGGTAGTTATCCGTTTTTAATGCCTGGCGGAAGGTTTTGCCGGTGCTGATGCCATCAAAAGTCAGATTAAGAAAGCCTCCTTTTTTGCCAAGTGGTACGCCAAAATTCACATTGGCTGCGAGGGCACCTCCATCCAGTTTACCGGCATGTTCATAATCCTTGTGCAGGGCTGATTCAAAAGCGGTATTAAATTTCGGATCATAGTAAGCGGATGTGCCAACCGAGCCGGTAATCTGGTTGACCGTTTTTTTGGTAATAATATTGATTACTCCCGCAATCGCATCGGAACCATATTGGGCGGAAGCGCCGTCCCGCAGAATCTCCACACGGTCAATAGCGCTGGCGGGGAGCGCGTTGAGGTCTGTGCCAGATGATCCACGGCCCCGGGTGCCGAACATGGCAACAAAGGCCGTCTGATGCCTTCTCTTGCCATTTACCAGTACCAGGGTCTGATCCGGTCCCAGACCGCGCAGGGTAGCCAGATCAATATGATCCGCACCATCGCTGCCGGTTTGTTTATTATAATTGAAAGAAGGGGCCGAATAATTTAAAATGGAAGTAAGGTCCATCCGGGCTGTTGGTCCGGCCGCCTGCGCCACATTGATTACATCCACAGGGGCGGTGGTTTCCGTTTTTACCCGGCCGGCACGTCTGGATCCTACCAGTACCACCTGGCTGAGTTCTTCAACAGACTGGGCCAGTACAATGCTGAGATTGCTGCCCGCTTTCACGGTTTGTTTTACATAGCCAACGGAAGATACTTCCAGCTCTTCTTCCGCCGCCAGGTTCAGGCTGAAACTGCCATCTGAACCGGTCAACGCTATTTTCCCTGTTTTTTTAGATTTTACAGATACGCCGGCAACAGGCAATCCGTTGGTATCCGTTACTTTGCCCGAGACAGGAAACTGGGCATATAGCAACATGGTTGAAAAAAGACTGATACAAAAAAGCAGAAGCGCTTTACGCATAGTAGTTGGTTTTGGCCTGTCGTCAGCAGGCGGTTAAAAAGGTGGAATAAATATAATGGAAAATTGATATAAAGCAATAGGCAGATGTGGGTTGTGGGTTGTCAGATGTCAGTAACAGCCCCTTCTGAGATGCCTTTTCAATACCTGATAAACTAAAGGCAGATGTGAGATGTGGGTTGTCAGGTGCCAGTAACAGCCCCTTCTGAGAGGCCTTTTCAATACCTGATAAATTATAGGCAGATGTGAGATGTGGGTTGTCAGATGCCAGTAACAGCCCCTTCTGAGATGACATTTCTAAACCCTAAACTTTAACCCCCCCAAACCTTCTTCTCACTTCCTCCCCGGATACACTTCCAGCGCTTTCTCCAGGCAATCCATAGCGGCGGAGATGGCATCCAGGTTCAGCACATAGGCCAGACGCACTTCATTTTTTCCAAGTCCGGGTGTACCATAAAAGCCAGTAGCAGGGGCGAGCATGACAGTCTGGTTATTCCATGAAAACTCTTCCAGCAGCCATTGGCAGAATTTGTCGCTGTCGTCAATTGGCAGGCGGGCCATTGCATAAAAGGCACCACCGGGATTGGGGCAGAATACCCCGGGTATCGCGTTGAGGCGACGTACCAGTAAATCTCTCCGGCGCTGGTATTCCGCCTTGGGTTCATCAAAATAACTGGCCGGGAGATCTACGGCGGCTTCTCCCATAATCTGGGCCAGTCCGGGAGGACTCAGCCTGGCCTGAGCGAATTTCATGGCCGAATCATATACGGCTTTATTCTTTGTAACGAAAGCACCCAGCCGCGCGCCACAGGCACTGTATCTTTTTGAAATGGTATCCATCAGTACTACATGCTCATCCAGTCCTTCCAGATGCATGGCACTCACGTATTCACCATCGTAGCAAAATTCACGATAGGCTTCATCACTGAACAGGTAGAGATTATACCGGAGACAAATATCTTTCACGGCTTCCATTTCGGCACGGCTGTAGAGATAACCGGTCGGATTATTCGGACTGCATATGACGATGGCCTTTGTTTTGGCAGTAATCACTTTCTCAAATTCATGAATAGGGGGCAGGGCAAAACCGGATTCAATGCTGGATGGGATGGTAACCACCCGGATACCGGCGGCACAGGCAAAGCCATTATAATTGGCATAAAACGGTTCCGGAATAATGACTTCATCACCCGGGTTCAGACAGGTGAAAAACCCAAACATGATGGCTTCACTGCCCCCGGTGGTAATCAGAATCTGATCGTGACTAACATGAATGCCTACTCCTTTATAATATTGGACCAGTTTACGCCGGTAGCTTTCATTCCCCGCACTATGGCTGTATTCCAGAACTTTAATATCCGCATTTCGTACGGCATCCAGTATGGCGGGCGGTGTTTCGATATCCGGTTGCCCGATATTCAGGTGATATACTTTAATACCTTTTTTCTTGGCCGCCTCGGCATAAGGCACCAGTTTACGTATGGGGGAGGGGGGCATTTGTTGCCCCCGTTGAGATAGGCTGAGCATAAGACAAAGGTAGTCATATAGGTCAAATGGGCAGATCCGGAAATAAGGGATTTTTTTCAGCTACTGTAGTGATACCGTATATATTATATATTTCTGTAGCGTAAACATGTCGTTGATCAGCTACACAGCTTTATAAAATCAGGTTGAGATGTAACGTAAATCACTATCCGCTAAAGTCAGGAAAAATAAATTTGTGGATCGGTTTCAAACGTATTTAGTGTAAACCCTTACAGAAAATACGGTCTGAGGTACAGAAAAACCCTCAGATTTTGATAAAAATCACTGAAATCGTATAAAAAGTGGCATCCTTATTGTTATATTTACCAAGATAAAATCTATCATTATGATAACCGTCACAATTATCGCCTGGGTAATGTTTTTTGCGTTCCTGGCAGGTTCTGTTATGATGATCACAAGAGGTACAGACAAGGCTTAAAATCAGATTGGAATTATTGCTTCACAATTTGCTCAGTGTTAGTAAACAAACTTTAAAGCCCCGGTAACGGGACTTTTTTCATTTTATACCATCTGCATTTTTTTAAACGAAGGTGGCTGCATCCTGCCGACCGCGGTCTGAAGCAGAAACCCATGACCCCTTTTTCTGGCAGATTGGTAAGTATTTACCCGTAATAATCTGTTTTTGTTTCTGCATAAGCGGATCCGCTTAATGCATACTTGGTACATTTAATTCTTCCATTATAGGTAGATGCTGTGATTTTAATAAGTGCTTCTACATATTCTGCTGAGAAATGGTGGCAAAACATTAAAACAGGTGAGGAAAGTCAGGGGAATATACCCGTTGCTTGTTGAAATTACGAACGGTTTAGACGTACTGATACCTGCCTGAAAGTAGCTGTTATGAAGAAAAACATTGCCTTTAGAATGTTGACTGTATCACTGTCGATTGTGGTTTTCACAGTGCTTACAGTCCTGTTGATTTCAATAAAGCAGGCAAATGAAGTACAAAAGAATAAAGATTCAATTTCACATACAGAAAAGGTATTGCTGATGGCCACTGAGATTGAATTTCTCAGTTCCAAAAACATACTTATTGCCCGGGAATTGTTGAATACCGGTAAAGCCGCTTATGCGCAATTGTATGATCGCGAACAGGACCGGTTACAGCGGGTAGTGGATGAGTTGAAACAGTCCGAAACTACGGATGAAATTCAACAGGCTTCAATTGATTCTGTACAGCAGTATGTTCAGCAGTTGACAGGATACAGCGTAAGGCTGAACAAAGTGGTGCGGATGACTGATTCAGGAGATGAGAAAAAAAGGGCGGCGGATCAGGTTAAAAGAGAATTTTCCGTAATTCTTGAACTGCTGGAAAAGTATACAGGCCTTATCCGGGAAGCAGAGAAGAAAGAAAGAGCGGCGCAGCAAATGGCCAGTGAAAAAGCACTGAACTACTTAAAAATTATACTCTATTCATTTCTCGGTTTTGTTTTATTGATGGGCGTAGTACTGTTCAGGGCCATCCGGAAGGAAGTCGCCCGTCATTACAGTACGGAAAAAAAGTTCAGCACTTTGCTGGAAGCGGCACCTGATGCCACGATTATCAGCAACGATGCGGGTATAATAACCATGGCGAATATTGCTGCCGTGAACCTGTTTGGATATGCAAAAAAGGAATTAGAGGGGATGAAAGTAGAGCAGCTGATTCCGGAAGATAAACGTGTAGCACATGTGAAAGCTCGCGAAAAATTCAGCCTGAAACCGGATCCCCGTGGTATGGAGGCTGCAGGTATGGATATGCAGGCCCTGCACAAGGATGGCACATTAATACCTGTTGAAATCAGCCTGGCGCCGATTGAAACAGCTGAAGGCCGTTTTATAGCGGCCGCTATCCGGAATATCACCCAACGGAAAAAATCGCAGGAAGAAATCCGTCAGTTGTTTACACAAATCAATCAGGCTACAGAAGCAATATTTGTTACGGATGAAAACCTGTTGATAACAGCCTGGAACCATGGCGCTGAATTGCTCTACGGATACAGCAGGGAAGAAGCTATTGGTCAGAAGTCGCTGGCGCTGCTGAAAACACAATTAACCGGAGAGCAGGTCTCACAGGTTTTAAAAGAGATTGATACAAATGGATTCTGGGTGGCAGATGTGAAAAGAATTAAAAAGGACGGATCACTGCTGGATGTACAGACCTCCCATTCGGTGATCCGGAATGATGCTGGTGCGATTACCGGATATGTGGCGGTCAGTCATGATATTTCTGTTGAGAAAAAACTAAAAGCACGTTTACACTACCTGGCTACGATTACCAACCAGATGTCGGAGGCTGTATTGTCCAGGAAACTGGGAGATCACAGACTGATCAGCTGGAATGAAGGAGCTGTACGCCTGTTTGGTTACAAACCTGAAGAAGCAATCGGGAAATCGGTGAATGAGTTGGGTATTGTTGAATTACGTAATGAAGAGTTCCGCGAAATAGAACAGGAACTCCTGTTGAATGGAATCTGGAAATCGGAAAAGGTATTTACAAGAAAAGAAGGTCCTTCATTTACAGGAGCGATTTCCGCCAGCCTGGTACAAGGGGAAAATGATCCGGATAAATACCTTGTTTTCTTAATTAAGGATGAAACGATTGAAAAAACCCTGCAACAAACACTCCGGAACCAAAAAGAACAACTGGAAAAGGAAGTGGAGACAAGGGTTGGTCAGATTCAGCAAAGTGAGCAACAGTACCGGTACCTTTTCGAGAATAACCCCATGCCTATGTGGGTTTTTGACCTCGAAACATTTCAGTTCCTGGATGTGAATGAAATGGCCATAGTCAAATACGGGTATACGCGCGAGGAGTTTTTACAAATGAACCTGACGGATATACGTCCGGAATCGGAGAAGGCCCGGTTTAAAAGTTTCGATCATGCCTGGCGGGTTTCTTCAACAGAAGCCAACCGGGGTGTATGGAAGCATTGCCGGAAGAACGGGATAGAAATTGATGTGGAAGTGTTTGCGCATTCGATCATGTTTCATGGCCGCAAAGCCAGACTGGTATTGCTGAATGATGTGACCGGCCGTATCCGGTCTGAAAAAGAACTGGTAGCCAGTGAGAAAAAATTCCGGGCCCTGATCGAGAATAATAATGATATTATTACCCTGTTTGATGCGGGCGGAAAAATCATTTACCGGAGCCCGTCCGCTGAAAGGGTGATGGGCTGGAGCAATGATGATCTGGAAACGCTGTCCTTCATAGATGATATCGTACATCCGCAAGACCGCAAAAGGATCAGTGAACTTCGCCAGGATGTGTTGAAAAACCCGGGTGTACCCTTCCAGACGTATTACCGGGGTATGCACAAAGACGGCCATTATGTGTATCTCGAGGGCACACTGATAAACCTGCTGCACCGGAATTTTGTTCAGGCGATAGTGTTTAATATCCGGGATGTGACAGTACAGAAAAAGGCAGAGGAAAAGCTATTAGCCAGGGAAAAGCGCTTCCGTTCATTGATTGAAAACAGTTTTGATATTATCGTTCTCCTGGATGAACAGTTTAAAGTGATTTACAGAAGCCCGTCTGCCGTGCGGGTAACCGGCCGTACGGATAGTGATGTGTTTGGAAAAGATCCCAGGGAGCATGTTCATCCGGATGATATTGCTGAATTGGGGAAAGGCATACGTAAACTGTTGAGCGCCCCCGGCAATACCGAGCATGCGCTTTTCCGGCACCTGAAGGCGGATGGCCATTACGTCTGGATGGAAGGATATGCCACCAACCTGTTGCACGATGAAAGTGTAAATGCGATTGTTTTTAATTACCGGGATGTATCCGAACGGATTAATGCGGAAGATAAACTGAAAGCCAGTGAAGAGCGTTACCGTCTTACCCTGGATAATATGATGGAGGGCGTGCAGATTATCGGCTCCGACCTGACCTTTAAATATGTAAATAAAGCATTGGCCGCCCAGTTGCGTACCCCCCGTGAAGAACTGACCGGAGCGCGACTGGTGGATAAACTCCCCGGTTTTGAGCAATCTCCGCTCTTCAACCTGATCCGGCGTTGTTTTGAGGAACGGGTTCCTTTCCAGGAAGAGAGCCTTTTGTTGTTGCCGGATGCCACAAAAATCTGGGTACGTTTCAGTGTTCAGCCAGTGCCGGAAGGTGTGTTTGTACTGACAGAAGATATTACTGAAAAGATGAAAGCGGCCGAGGCCTTAAAAGAGGAACAGCAGAAACTGGATGCTATTGCCAATTCCTCCCCAGGACTGATCTATTCTTTTCAGATGAGTCCGGATGGGAATTTCAGTTTCCCCTATGCCAGTAACGCGCTGGAGGAATTGTTTGGACTTACCCATGAACAGATAAAACACAATATCACCTATCTGCTTGATTCAACCGTCAAAGAAGATCAGGCTTTGTTTATAAACAGTATCTATGAATCGGCCAATAGTCTTCAGCCCTGGAACCTGGAATTCCGTTATCATCACCCGGAAAAAGGGGTTATCTGGCTGGAAGGTAATTCCATCCCGAAGAAAGCAAAGGATGGCAGTATCACCTGGCATGGGATAATCATGGATGTAACGGAACGGAAAATGGCGGAGAATGCCATTCGGGAAAATGAGGAAAAATACAGAACGGTTGTCGACCAGGCTTTCGACGGTATTTTATTCTATAATATAGAAGGCGAAATAGTGGATTGCAATAACAGTGCTTCCCTTACTATCGGCTACAGCCGGGAAGAATTGCTGAAAATGAATATTGCTGAATTGTTTTATCCCGAGGACTTATCCATGCGGCCCCTGAATATACCTTCAGTAATAACCGACGGGCAGATTTTTGATTTCAGAACCATGCGGCGCAAAGATGGCACATCTGTTGAGATAGAGCTGGTAACCCGGATACTGCCCGACGGACGTTTTATTGCCATGGGCCGGGATATTACTGCCCAGAACAAATCACTTTCCCAGCAAAGCCTCTTGTCTTCCATTGTTAACTATTCGGACGATGCCATTGTCAGTACGAACCTGGAGGGAGTGATAACGAGCTGGAATAAAGGCGCTGAAAAAATTTACGGATATACAACCGAAGAAATGGTTGGGCAGAATATAAACAGGCTGTCACCATTGGAAAATATGATTGATGGTGAGGATGTCATCGCCAAACTGCTGAAAGGTGAAACGATACAGCATTACGAAACCGAACGGATGAGAAAAGACGGCACCGTAATCAGCGTATCCATTTCAGCCTCCCCGTTGTATAACAAGGATGAGATAAACGGGGTGTCCAAAATAGTCCGGGATATATCCAGGCAGAAAGCCGATGAACAACGGATCCGTGTTTCCAACGACCGTTACGAAGCCGTTGCCCGTGCCACCAGTGATGCTATCTGGGATTTTGATTACCTCACCGGAAAGACGTTTATTGCCGGGACAGGGTATAAGTTTCTGTTTGGTTACAATATGGTCAATGAATTCAGTGAGGCTGATTTCTGGGAATCCCGGCTCCACCCGGACGACAAAGAGCGGGTGATAGCGGCCATGGATGCCGCTAAACAGGACAAGAGCATTTCCCAATCCAGTGTGGAATACCGCTTTCGTAAGGCGGATGGCACGTACGCGTATGTGAATGACCGGTTCTTTATCCTGCGGAATAAGGAAGGGCAGTCATTGCGTTTGCTCGGGGCCAAACAGGATATTACGTTGCGGAAAGAAGCCGAAGAAGAGTTGCACCGGAACTTTGTGGAAAAGCAACTGTTGCTCGAAAGGCTGTCTGTAATCCTGAATACACTGCCTGCGAGTGTGGCCCTGCTGGATACACGCGGAGTGGTTGTTGAAGTGAATGAAGCATGGAAAGTATTTTCCGATGTGAATGGATTTTCGGATGCGAACTATGGTATTGGCACCAGTTACCTGACGAACTCCACCCAGTCTTTTGGTGATAACGAAAAAGATGGTAAAACAATTTCAGAAGGAATCAGTGATATACTGGCCGGCCGGAGCAGCCAGTTTGAATATGAGTATTCCTGGCACCTGACCAAACTCAATCGCTGGTTCAGGATTGTGGTTACCCCACTGAAAGGAATGGAGTTTGCAGGAGCCGTAGTTATGAATATGGATATTTCTGAAATCAAAAGACTGGAACAGGAACGCATTGAAAGCCGTATTGAAGAGCAGAAAAAAATCACGGAAGCTATGTTGCGCGGGCAGGAGAAGGAAAGGAATGCCATTGGTATCGAATTGCACGATAATGTAAACCAGATCCTGGTTGGTACCAAAGTCCTGCTTTCGGTGGTGCGTGACTTCCCGGAAAAAAATCCGGAGTTATTACCTTCCTGTATTGAAAATATCAGCATGGCGATACAGGAGAACCGTAAAATAGCCCATGAACTGGTAACCCCGAACCTGTCGGCCGAAACCTTGTTGCAACAGATTACCCGGCTGAGTGATACCATGCTTAAAAATGCAGGGATCAGTACCTATATCAACAGTGAAAGCTTTAATGAAAACCTGCTGAGTAATGAAATGAAACTGGCGCTTTACAGGGTGGCACAGGAACAATGCACCAATATCATTAAGTATGCGGAAGCCGGACAGGTAATCATATCACTGGCTACCAAACGGGAGATGTTTATCATGCGGCTGGCCGATGATGGTAAAGGAGGCGACCTCAACAAAGTAACCCACGGCATTGGATTGAAAAATATTTCAAGCCGGCTGAGTGTGTTTGGTGGTACGATTAATATAGATACGGCCCCCGGACAGGGTTTTGCCCTGGAAATAGAAATTCCCTTGTTTGGAGAAAAGCAAACCCAGGAGGAGGAATCCTAACGGCACACTTGCTCATTTTCTGCAATTTGTAGTGATGATTTACGTGATAAAATGAGCTAACTTTACCGGATAAAACCTGCCATTGATCAAGCTGTTCCGATTGTCCCTACCCGGCCTTACCGGCTTAGTGCTCTTGCTACTGAGTGCAGCAACTCCCGTTTATTCCCAGTTATGTACCGGCAGTCTTGGCGATCCTGTGGTGAATATTGATTTCGGGTCGGCTACAAACCCGGCTACCAATTTTGTGGCACCCGGGTATACCTATACATCTTCCAGTTGCCCGAACGACGGCTACTATACCATTACCGGCTACAGCACCGGTTGTTTCGGTAATGCCTGGCATACGGTAGCTGCAGATCATACAGGGAATGGCTTTTATTTGCTGGTGAACGCGTCCTATCAGCCAGGCGATTTCTTTGTGACTACGGTTAATAATCTGTGCCCGAATACCACCTATGAATTTTCCGCCTGGATGATGAATGTGTTGCTTTCTCCTACGGGGATTAAGCCGGATATCACGTTTCGGATAGAAACAACCGGAGGGGTGGTTTTGAACCAGTATAGTACCGGTGGCATATCGGTTACTTCCCAGCCGCAATGGCAGCAGTATGGGTTTTATTTTACCACCACCCCGGGTAATACGCAGGTGGTGATCCGGCTGACCAATAATGCCCCTGGTGGCGGGGGAAATGATATAGCACTGGATGATATCAGTTTCCGGCCCTGTGGACCGGTAGTAAATTCAGTAATACAGGGAGTAAGCACGCCTGTGGACGTGTGCGTGTACGAACAACAGACCTATACTTTTTCTTCTACGGTTTCTCCCGGATTTATTGCTCCTGTTTACCAATGGCAGGTAACGGCAGATTCAGGACGCAGCTGGACGGATGTTCCCGGTGCAAACAGCCTGACTTATCAGCGCCCCATAACTTCGGCTGGCCTTTACCGTTACCGTCTTACCGTTGCCGAGAGTGGTAATGCCGGAATTACTTCCTGCCGTATTGCATCTAATATACTTCAGGTAAACGCCCATCCGCGTCCGCTGGTAAATGCGGGACCGGATAAAATACTGGTTACCGGGTACAGCAACACGCAACTGGATGGGGCAGCCAGCGGCGAGGATATCCGCATTCGCTGGCTCCCGCCGGATTACCTCAGTAACGATACAATCGTCAAGCCGGTTGTAACGGCTGACCGGGATATGCAGTACCGCCTGACGGCTGTTTCTGCATATGGTTGCACCAACGAAGATGCCGTACAGGTAAAAGCGGTAGCCGGCGTTTTTGTGCCGACGGCCTTTACACCTGATGGTAATGGAAAAAATGACCGCTGGACAATTCCCTATCTGGATCCGGCGTGGGGAGCCAGGGTGATGGTTTTTGACAGAGGCGGCCAGGTTGTATATGAAGTAAAAGGCGCTGAAGTCAGTTGGGACGGACGATTTAAAGGAATGCCCCTGGATGCCGGCGTATTTGTATACTATATTAAATTCAGCGATGGTAAGCCGGATATCAAAGGCACCCTGACATTGATCCGCTGATTTTCTCCCCGATAACAATTTTACCTGTTCTTCTTCTCCCGGCAACAGCATGGTTGCCTGTCAACTCACTTTACGGAGATTACTGTACAATTAACTTATGGCGGATGTATCAGCTGTCAACCAGCCGGCATCACTTACAAACTGAGCACCTTCATGCAACAAGTGTATTGAAAATACTGGTATGCCGTCTCTATTTTCACCGGGTAATTATCCAATATTCATTATTAAAATCAACACCAAATGAAAATGAAATTCATGGCAATCTGCCTGATGGCCGGCCTGTTTTTAATGCCTTCCTGTAAGAAAGACAAAGAATCCACACCCGCTCCCCCGGTAGTGGCCAACCCCACGCTCAGGGCAATCAGCCCTTCCGCCGGACCCAAAAACACCCTGGTCAGTATCAGCGGAACCAATTTCGGTACCAATACCGCCAGTCTGAAAGTTTATTTCAACAATGTACTGGCCAGCATTCAGTCGGTAAATGATACCCTGCTCACCGCCCTTGTACCGGTGAATGCGGGTACAGGTACCGTTAAACTGGAGAAAAACAGTGTATCAGTTAATGGTCCGGCTTTTGAATATTATGTAACCAACCGGGTGATCACATCAGCAGGCAGCAGCCAGGGTTTTGCGGATGGAAATGCTTCAGCTGCAAGATTCAATATTGTCAGCGGGGTGGTAAAAGATGCGGCTGGAAATTTATTCGTTTGTGACCGCGACAATCACCGGATCCGGAAAATAACACCGCAAGGCGTTGTGTCCACATTTGCCGGAGGTACCATGGGTTATGTGGATGGTACAGGGACAACTGCCCGGTTTAACCAACCGTATTGTATAACGATTGATGGGGCCGGAAATCTCTACGTAGGGGACCGGATCAATCATTCAATCCGGAAAATTACCTCAGCCGGCGTAGTAACCACATTGGCAGGTAACGGAACCTCCGGGGATGCCACAGGTACGGGAACTGCCGCCCGCTTTAATGAGCCGATTGGCATCGTGTCCGATGCGGCCGGTAACTTGTACGTAGCCGATTATATCAATGCAAAAATCAAAAAAGTTACTCCGGCCGGCGTGGTGACCACCTATCAGAATATTGTGGCATTTGGCCTGGCACTGGATGCAGCCGGTAATCTGTACGCTACCGGTTATTATAATCATTATGTGTACAAGTACAGCTCAACAGGAGTGTATAGTGTAATAGCCGGCACAAACGGGGCGTCCGGTAATTTAGACGGAACGGGCACCGGGGCTCAATTCAATTTTCCGTCCGGTATAACCGTTGATGCGAATGGTAATCTCTATGTCTGTGACGCTATGAATCACCGGATCCGCAAAATCACAACTGCCGGTGTGGTAACCACCCTGGCAGGCAATGATCCCGGAGTAATGGATGGTATTGGCAGTGGAGCCTCTTTTAATACGCCGTTGGGTATCTGCGGTGACTTTGCCAATAACGCGGTCTATATTGCCGACTTTGATAACAGCCGTATCCGCAAACTGATTATTGATTAAAACGTAAAATATGAATAAAACAGAATGGTGGCCCAAAGAGGGCAAACTCAAAAAAGGCCTGATTATACTGGGCATCGTAATCGTTGCCGCGTTAGTTATGACACTGATGGAAGAAAAAGGGTTGACATTCACGAAACGGATGCCTTTCGTCATCGCCCTGGCTTGTCTCGGAGTATGGGTTTACCAGCCAGGCAAAAAGGAAAAAGTATGAACCGGCGTTCCTGACAGGCTTCCATCCTGATCAAAAAAGGTTCTCCGGAGAATAAAATAATCTGCCAACCATTAGCCTTTTCAGATAACCGTTACCCCAGCCGTATCCCCGCATCCGCGGGGGTGCGGCTTTTTTAGTTTATAACTGCCTGCAGGGAAATGATAACTGCAGGCTTCGGATTGAAGTCTGCCGGTTATTCACATTCCGGAAATAAATCCGGAAAAACAGTTCCCGGGATAACCGTGTACTTCCTTATTTTTAAAAGCAACCACACTCAAGAAACCTGTTATGAAAAGATACTCTTTTCTCCTTATTCTCTATATCCTGGCCCTTATACAGCCGGTCATTTCACAGACCTGCGACTGCCCTGAGTTTCTCCCACTAAAAGCAAAATGGGAAGCTGAGGGGGGTGACAGTAAAGGGTATTACAGTCAGTTACGTGCTTCCGCCAATAAATTTTGTGTGGCCAAAAGTTATGAGTGGCAGGCCTATGAATACATGGAAGCAAGTATATACGACAGCTCAGATTTTTTCTACAGGGAAGCGGAAAGGCTGTTCAGACAAACCGGATGCAGCGATAGTGTCCTGGTTCGAACCTATAAATTCTGGGCCCAGTTGTATTTTATCCAGTCAGATTTCGGCAAAGCACAGGAGTACAGTTTCAAATTACTGAAGGCGGCTGAGTTATCCGGTAATCCGGAAGAAATCGGGAATTGTTATACCATGATTGCGCATATGTTTAATCAGACCGGACAGGCGGAGAAGGGGGTGGTGTATTCCAGGAAGGCCATACCCTACATCAAACTGGTTATGGACCCTGTCAAAAAATCCGACCTGCTTTATAAGTTGTCTAAGCGTTATTTATGGTATTACCAGGACACCAAAGCGAAGGGGAGTCTGGATACCTCTGAAATGTTTAGTTATCAGCAACTGGAAGTGGCCCGGTCCATCAACCGGAGAAGTGCTATTGCAGCAGCATTCAACAATTTCCAGGGTGTTGCCTGGGAAAGAGGGGATCTGAAATTGGCGCTGGCATACCTGGACAGTTCATTTAAGTACACGGATCTGGAGAAAAATGATATGGCCGGCACCAATTATTTTGACAAGGCCGATATCTATATCGAACTGAAGGATTATGTCAATGCAGCCCGGATGGCCGATTCTGCGCTGTATTACCGTATAAGGGATAAGAACCCCGCTTATCTGGCGGATTCCTACGAAATCATTGCCCGTATCGGTCTGGAGACCGGCGATTACAAAAAGGCCTATGACTACAGAGAAAAGGCATTAGCAATCACAGACAGTATCCGGAATGTAAAAAAGATAAAAGAAGTAGCTGAGCTGGAGAAAAAATACAGCCAGGAAAAAAATGAAAACAAGATTAAAGACCTGGCCCGGCAGAAGCAGGTTTATCTCTTATTGGCGATTGCCGGCTTACTGGGCCTGGCCGTCCTTGGATTTTTTATCCGTCAGCAATCGCTGAAGAATAAACAGAAAATTCTGGAGACTGAGCAGCGCCTGAACCGGGCCCGTATGAATCCGCATTTCTTTTTCAATGCCCTCACTTCTTTACAGCTGCATGCCCTGGAAGAGAGCGACGGCAAAACACTGGCCAGCAATATTTCCAAATTCTCCCATATCATGCGGGAGACGCTTGAAAGCACGTATAAGGAATACGTGACCATAGCCCAGGAAAAGGATTTCCTGGAAGAATATATGGAACTACAGTCCATCCGTATACCCGGTCAGTTCCGGTTTGCGGTTACTTATGCGTCGGCCATTGAACCGGAGGATACGATCATTCCTTCCATGATCCTGCAACCTTTTGTGGAGAACAGTATTGAACATGGCTTTGCCGGCATCGATTATACCGGACAGGTGGATATACATTTTGACCAGGTGCCCGGTGAATTATTGGTCCGTATTTCAGATAACGGGAAAGGGTTACTGACCGGACCCAAAGAGAATAATGAACATATCTCCCGGGCCAGTCAGATCATTAAGGACCGTATCTATCTCCTGAATGTAAAACTCAGGACGAAAGCCTCATTTTCCATAGACAATAATCCGGACGAAAAAGGGGTAACCGTTTTGATCCGGCTACCCCTGATGTATAAAAACCAGATTAGTTAAGACTATTTGAGTTTATCACATCCGATTTCCCTTTTGCCGCCATAGCTGTTGAATTTTATTTTACTGTCGTAGTTCCCGTTCCCGGCATAATCCTGCCGGAAGGTGAACTCCTGATAATAGCATTTCCCATCCGGACTTTTGATGGTGCAGACCGCGCTGAGGTAACGATACATAATCACACTGGTCAGACTGTTCTTTTCAATATTCCAGGATGAGGAAGTAATGATGGCTTTCAGAAATTTGTCATTCCATCCTTCATTATTGGCAGCGGCTACCATCTGTTGTTCTAAGGCAGCATTATTCATACCAGCCTTGGGCAACTGGCGGCTGGCCATTAGCTGGTCATGCAGCTTTGCAGACTGCGCTTTGATCTCAGCCGAGCCCGCATTCAGGTCAAGGGTGATACTGGTTTTGATATTTTTCACAATGGAGGTCGGGAAATCCAATTCAAAATTGATGGTATGGCTGATGTCTCCACTCTTTGCGAGATCATCATAAAAGTAGGAATACGTCCAGTTTTCCCTGGCGATGTAGGGTGCATAATTGGCGGCCATCCATTTGGCATCGGGGAGCAGGGCAAACTGAATGTAGGATTTGTCCTGTACAGTCAGCGGAATAATGTAATTCGACAGGTCTCCTCCCCATACGGCTGTGCCACCATCTATCCTGATGATGATATGTAACTGATCATTGCCGCTCATGAGTTGTTTGGCCTGGTTGCTCAGATAAACCGTACCAAAAATGGCTTCTTCTGACTTGAACGCATTTTTAATCGATGCAGCCATCTCTTTTTCCTTGCCAATCACCAATGGCTGGTTACTCCATACAATCTGGTTCACATGTTCTTTGTGAAAATCGCTGGTATAGAATTTTGCCGCTTCTGCATCCGCATTGCCCAGCAATTTTTTTACATCAGCCAGTTTTTGTTTAAATTCCGGATGGTCGGGTGAAAGTATCAATACGGCTTCGCATTCATATTTCACCTCTTCCAGCATTTTCATCTTATCCTGCGGATTCGCCACATTTTTACTCTTTGTCATCACCTCTGTTACATTCCATCTCAGGCGATCGCTTCTTTTCAGATAGTTATTGTAATCAGCGAGTTTTTCATCTGCCAGACCGGCATAGCTTTTAGGGTCAATCGTACCCAATGCTTTTCGTTTTTCTTTGTATTCTTCCAGGTTCAGCGCCATGACCCGGTCATAATATGCTTTGCCGGTTACACCCGGTTCAATATCATGCCCGGTGGAATGGACGCCGATCATTTTTGACCAGAAATTTTTGAAGTAGTTTTTTTCTTCGGCTTCTTTTGCCTTCGCTGCATTTTTATCGCCATCTTCTTTGGCGGCTTTATCTTTCCAGATTTTTACTTCCGCTTCAAGCGGAGCTACATTATAGGAAGGGTCCTTTTCTTTGACCTGCTGGAGCATCCGTTCGGCATTACTGATGGTGGAACTGGTACCGGTACCGGCTTTCAGTTTTTCAATATGCGTCCAGAAGTTTTTAAGGGGCATTTTGGCGGGACCGGTATAACCGGGATCCTGGGCACGGAGGCAAACGGTGAGGGACAGGCATAACAGACAGAACAAGACTTTTTTCATATTTGACAGATTTTAAGGTTAAAATAAAGGACTGCAACTTTATTTATCGGGCCGGATCGACAGTTGCGCCCTGCGGGTCGATAGCTGCAACAAAGGGTATGATAACTGCCGGTTGCCCACATATCAGAAATCAATCAGGATAAATAGTTTTTGCCGTCCTGTTCTTTGTTGGCATATTTGATACGGACAGTAAGTGGCGTCCGTTTCTGACAGCACCTTAAATTCCTTGCAAATGAAAGTATTACTGATCGACGATGAAGCCAACCAGCGAAATGCGGTAAAACTCCTGCTGCGTTCTTTTTGTCCGCTGGTGCAAACCATTGAAGAAGCATCCGGTGTAAAAAGCGGGTTGCAGGCGATCCGTGATCTCCAGCCCGATCTCATATTTCTGGATGTGGAAATGGGAGATGGAACCGGCTTTGATCTGATGAGGGAAATAAAGAATCCGGATTTTCAGCTGGTATTTATTACGGCGCATAACAAGTATGCGATTACCGCCTTTCAGTTCAGTGCAATTGATTACCTGCTGAAACCCGTTGATCCCGCCGAATTGAAGAGAGCCGTTGACCGGGCGGCTGTTCATTTGAAAAATTCAAGTCTCCGGGAACAACTTCAGGTACTGATGCAACAGCTTTCCGGTATACACAACCAGGACCGGAAGATCGTGCTCAAGGATATTGACAACACGTATTTTATTAAAGTAGCGGATGTGCTGTACTGTGAAGCCGCCGGATCATATACAAAATTCCATTTTACCAATCAGGCACCCATTCTCGTTTCCCGCAACCTGAAGGAGTATGAGGAATTGCTCGAAGGCATGGGCTTTCTTCGTACACACCATTCTTTCCTGGCCAATCCGGAGAAAATCCGGCTCTTCGATAAAACAGACGGAGGAATGCTGATCCTGGAAGGAGGGGGCTCCATTCCTGTCTCACAACGGAAAAAGGACTTTGTGATGCAGGTACTTGAAAACAGGTAACAGAATACTATACATAAATAGTTATGGCATAAAAAAACCTCCCGGACAGGGAGGTTTTTTGTATTATTTTAAGGCTGATTAACCTTTCTTGGGGGCGGGTTCTTTTGAACCTCTTTCTTTCATATACGTTTCATACGCTTCGGCTGTCATTACTTCACCGGTGATCTTGAGTGTTTTGATCTGATCAATACCGGCCAGTTTGATAAATACATCCTTGTTGATCGGTCCTACTGCAGCGGCATTGTAATCCACTTTCAGTTTTACTGTAGCGCCCGGCATGATCGGCTCAACAATTTTTTCAGGGGTGGTACAACCGCAGCTGGCGTATGTGTTTTCCACCACTACCGGTTTGTCCGTGATGTTTTTGATTTCGAAAAAATAGGAAACAGGTACGCCCTGCTTTACTTTACCGAAATCATGTGATTCTTTATTGAACTTAACGGCATCTTCCACTTTTGTCTGGGCAAAAGCACCCATGGTGCATACAAAAGCGATGGCGAGTAAAATTGTCTTTTTCATTTTGATGTTTTTTTAGAAAGTGTTTTAAAATAGGATTTTATTAATAATCAAATATCGTTCCGTGATCAGAAAGTCTGTTTTTTTAACAGGTCCACGGCCGGGTTAACGGGAGCTGGTCCATCGGGTGCTCTCCATACAAATCCTTTAATCTTGATTTGTTTGCTATGGGTGTTATTGTCATATAATACTGTGATGTATTTGTCAAAAATGCCTTCGGAAGCGGCATTAAAACCGATTTTGATTTTAGTGCTGGCACCAGGCGCCAGTGGCTCACGGCTCCATTCAGGCGTGGTACATCCGCAACTGGCCTGCACATTATCCAGTTTTATGGCCGTTTTCCCGGTATTCACAATTTCAAAGAAATGATAGACCGGCTTTCCCTGAGGAATTTTGCCAAAATCATATTCCATTTCCTTCATTTGCAGGTTGTCTGTGGCATTCGTGGTAGCCGGTTGTGCCGGGGTTCCGTGATTATGCCCGTCTTTATCGTCATGTACCGGCTGTTGGGCCTGTACACTGATAAAACTGGCTGCACCTAAAAGAAAAAGGGTGATTTTCTTCATACTGAGTTATTTAGCGGCTCAAATTTAGGGGAAAGATGCCAGATGTCATAGGGGGGTTGCATGGGTTATCAGCTATTTTTTAACAGGGGGTTTGTACGCTGTCATTCTCCCTATTTTTGTTGTATGGAAAATACCCAATCGGAAATACTGACGGATGCCGGGAAACTCTCCTATGACCTTTTCCGGGACCAGGTACTGAATGACTACCGGATTTCCTGTATCAGCAGGGAAACCAGTTTGTTAGGTAGAAAAGAAGTACTGGGCGGAAAGGCCAAATTCGGCATTTTCGGCGATGGTAAGGAAGTGGCCCAGGTGGCCATGGCCCGGTTTTTTCAACCCGGTGATTTCCGGAGTGGCTATTACCGGGACCAGACTTTCATGTTTGCGATCGGTCTGGCCACGGCAGAACAGGTATTTGCCCAGTTATATGCTGACCCGGATCCGGCCAGGGAACCTTTCAGTTCCGGCCGGCAGATGAACTGTCATTTTTCCACCCGGAATATTAATGAACAGGGGGAATGGGTGGACCTGGCGGCCTCATTAAATATCGCCAGTGATATGGCGCCTACTGCGGCGCAAATGCCCCGCTCCATCGGTCTGGCTTATGCATCAAGGGCCTTCAGAAATGTGGAGCAATTAAAAGCTTTCAGGGGGTTATCCGATAACGGCAATGAAGTCTGTTTTACCACCATCGGGGATGCGTCCACCAGTGAAGGTCATTTCTGGGAAACCATGAACGCGGCCGCCGTATTACAGATTCCGCTGGCCGTTTTTGTGTGGGATGATG
>Ga0209480_10000321_pt1 | contig 41210 bp, 39 predicted proteins | sample JI61114C2DNA_FD_187501 | JGI IMG/M metagenome (GOLD analysis project Ga0209480, IMG submission 187501) | Wastewater effluent complex algal communities from Wisconsin, to seasonally profile nutrient transformation and Carbon sequestration -... | ecosystem: Engineered > WWTP > Effluent > Algae... | reverse complement strand
AACAGGAGAATCCATCAACAGCTTATCCACAAAGCCTTGTGGATCAGTTGGGGATAGTTTCGAACGTCCTGTTTTGTTGATTGAATCAGCGAAACGGGGCCGTCGCAGACCTCGATTCTAGCGTTCGGCCAGAGCAATCCCTGCTCTGGAGTCACTGTTAGTGACGACTGACTTTTCGCGACTCGAAAAGCCGGACTGCAGCTTGGCTTCCCGGGTGTCATCACCCCGCCTCACATCCCGGATCATGGAAAGACCCGCCTCGGCAGTAGGACGCCCGGCGTCAATGCCGGGCTCCCCGAACGGGCCCGCCGCAGCATTCAGCGCACTGGGCGGATGATCAGAAAGTTCACCGTGTCGCCACGCCGCACGAGCGCGGTGACGGCGCGCGACTTGTCCAGCTTCGAGACCACGGCCTCGAACTGCTTGGCGCTGGTGATCTCGGTGTTGTCCAGCGACAGGATCACGTCACCCTCGCGCAGGCCGGCGCGCGCCGCAGCGCCATCGGCCACCTCGACACGCACGCCGTTCTTCAGCTTGAGTTCGCGCTTCTGCGCCTCGTTCAGGTCGGACACGGCAATGCCCATCGTCGAGACGGTGGCCTGCGGCTTGGTCTCCGCCTCCGCGGTGCGCTTGACCTTGTCAGGCTCGATCTCGGCCACCACCACACTGAGGTCCTTGTAGGCGCCGCGGCGGAACACCTGCACGGTCGACTTGCTGCCCGGCTTCACTCCGCCGACGATGCGCGGCAGGTCGCCGGACTTCTCGACGACGCGGCCGTCGAAGCGAGTGATGATGTCGCCCGCCTCGATGCCGGCCTTCTCGGCCGGGCCGCCGGATTCGACACTCCTCACCAGGGCGCCTGTGGGCTTGCCCAGGCCGATGGACTCGGCCACGTCCTTGGTGACCTGATCGATGCTCACGCCGATGCGGCCGCGGCTGACACGCCCGGTCGACTTGAGCTGTTCGGCCACGCGGCTGGCCTCGTCGATCGGGATCGCGAACGAGATGCCCATGTAGCCGCCCGAGCGGCTGTAGATCTGCGAGTTGATGCCCACCACCTCGCCACGCATGTTGATCAGCGGACCACCCGAATTGCCGGGGTTGATGGCCACGTCGGTCTGGATGAGCGGCAGAAACTCGCCGGTATCGCGCGACTTCGCGCTCACGATGCCGGCGGTGACGGTGTTCTCCAGTCCGAAGGGCGAGCCGATGGCGATCACCCACTCGCCCACGCGCAGGCGACCGACGTCCCCGATGCGCACGGTCGGCAGCCCGGCTGCGTCGATCTTCACCAGCGCGACGTCGGAACGACGGTCAGCACCAATGATGCGGGCCTTCAGCTCGCGCTTGTCGGTCAGCGTGACGAAGACTTCGTCGGCACCTTCGACCACATGCGCGTTGGTCATCACGTAGCCGTCGGCGCTCAGAATGAACCCGGATCCCACGCCGCGCTGCTGCGGCTCGCCGTCCGGAGCGGGTCGCTGGCCGCGAGGTGTCGGCTGGTTGGGGATGGGCAGGCCGAAGCGCTTGAAGAACTCCAGCATGTCCTCGTCGATCTCCGGCCCGCCGCTGCTGCGCGCAGCGCGCCGCTCGGTGGTGCGGATGTTGACAACCGCCGGACCGACGCGCTCGGCGAGGTCGGCGAACTCCGGCAGCGCCTGGGCCTGTGCCGGCTGGCTGATCACACCGCCTGCCGCGGCCAGGACGAAGCCGAACAACGCGGCGACGAGGCTGCGGCGTGCCGCGTGCGGGACGGAGGAGTACATCTGGGTCATGGGTGAAGGCCTCAAACAGGAAACCGAGCCAGTTGGCGATTCATTTCTTGCGTTCAAGCCCGTTGGCGAACATCAGCAGCGTGGCGGGCGGAACGTCGCCGACGACAGTGACCCACCAATCGCCATGCCGGCGCATCAGGGTCTGCGTCGCTCCGACAGCAGTGCGCATGGAACGCTGGTGGCGCTGCGCATTGAATGGCTCGATGAACAGCGACACGTAGGTCAGCCCGTCGGAGAAGATCGTCTGCAGCACCGGCTCGGCCGAAGCCTCCTGGCTGTTCGAGGTAGGCGACTCCATCGGCCGCTTGACGCAGCTGACTTCGCGGAACCCGGGCACCAACTGACGCATAGACCAGCCTTCGGCGTCCAGCCGCGTGGCAGTCAGCGCGGGACGGATCACGCGGTAACCGTCGAGCTTGCGCATCGGCACGGTCACGCTGTCGAGTTGCGGCTTCACTCCGATCGTCACCTCGGAAAAAGCCGAGGTCTCGAGCACCTCGTTTCGGTCATTGACCACGTCGGCGCGCAGCAGCAGGCCCGAGGCCTTGTCTGACCATAGCCGGTAGCCGAATCGGTTCGCATCGCGCGGCTGCACCATCAGCACGTTGGCCTCGCGGCCGGCCACACGCTCGCTGCCCTGCGGATTGACCTCGTAGAACTCGGCCAGCCGGTCGACGCCTCCTTGCAGCAGCGCGGGAAAACTCGTCATCGACTGCGCCTGCTCGACCAAGGCGACACGGCTGCCCGGCCACACCGTGTGGACCACATCGTTGAGACGGAAGACGTGGCGCGCCTGCCCGTCGAGCGACTCGATGCGCTCGTACTGGTTGTTGCCTTCGCAGTAGTGGGCAATTCGGGCACTGGATACCGCGCCACCGCCGCTCACCACGAATGTGCCCTGGAAGTTCTGCTTGCCCGCCGCCTCGTGGATGCGCGTCAGCCAGACGCGCACCTCGCGAGCTTCGGCGTCAGAGGACATGGCCCCGCCGCCCGCCGCGGACACAAAACCGCAGAAGGCGCCGAGCAGGGTCAGCGCAAAGATCGGACGGATGAACATGTGGGAGACAGGCCGTTCGCGGAAGTCAGCGCTTCGATGCATCGGTGGTCGCACTGCGCAGGAATGCCGAAGGCACGCCCAGCGCCGACGCACCCGCGAACTGCTGGTGGGCCGCGAGGTAGCGATCCAGGCGTGCGTCGCGCATGACCCGCCCGTCGGTGACATAGGCTGCCTGCTCGACGCCGGCATCTGCCGCGACTGGCACCACAGGCGAGACCACCGGCGCGCGCGCCAGCTCAGGCGCAGCCTGCGGCACCGGCGAACGCATGACGACCAGCACGCCCGCCACTGCAACGAAGCCGGCGGCGACGGCAGCACCGGCTCGCCAGTGCCGCAGCGCGCGGCGGCCAGCGATCGCCGGCACGGCAGGGACTGCCGGCGGCGCCAGCACCACGGGCTCATCGGCAAGGCGCTCGCGCAGCCGATTCAGGAAGTCCACGTCGCGATCAGGGTGCGAAGCCAGATCGTCGGAACGCAGCACGTCTCCGATCAGGTGGTACGCGTGCCAGGTCTGTCGCGATCGGGCGTCGCTGCGCCAGCTCGCGCAGGCGCGCACCAAGCCATCGGGGCCGAGTTCCCCATCGACCAGCGCAGAGAACTCTTCCGCGCCGTTCGAACCGACTGACTGTTCACTGGACATCTTCGACTCCAAACATCTCCCGCCCCCTCACCACCGTTCGCCTTCGCGCGTGTCGAGCAACGGCCGCAGCCGCAACGCGATCGCTTCGCGGGCCCGGAAGATGCGCGATCGCACCGTTCCGATCGGGCAGTTCATCAATTCGGCAATCTCTTCGTAGCTCAGCCCCTCGATCTCGCGCAGCGTGATCGCCTGTCGAAGGTCTTCGGACAACGCTTCGATCGCGGAGTTCACCGCCGCCGCGATTTCCTTGCTCGCCAGCACCGCCTCGGGGGTTTCGCCGTCGGTTAGTTCATTTTCGACGCGCGAAGTTTCCTCGTCCTCGTCACGCGAGGCGAGTGCGGATTCCGTCACGATCGGGTCGCGCTTCAAGTCGACCAGGGCCTTCTTGGCAGTGTTCACCGCGATGCGGTAAAGCCAGGTGTAGAACGCGCTGTCGCCGCGGAATTGCCCGACCGCCCGGTAGGCACGGATAAAGGTCTCCTGGGCGATGTCGGGCACCAGGTCGACATCGCGCACCATCCGGCCGATCAGCCGTTCGATGCGCCGCTGGTACTTGACCACCAGCATCTCGAAGGCCTTGACGTCGCCTTGTTTGACGCGTTCGATCAGCGGTGCGTCGGCGTCGTTGGGATTCATGCGGAAGGGGCGGCAGGAGCCTGCGCCGAGCGGCCGGCCGGTTCGGGTCGCGGCGAATATACCGCACAGCGCAGGGCGTGCCATTGACCGCCGAGGTCGCGACGGCTCAACGCCAGCCAGCGCACGCGGCGCCACGCTGGGCCCTCTATCGAGCGCAAGCGCAGGAGCATCCAGTGGCCGCCATCCAGCGCAACGGCCAGGGTGCCTGCCTGTTCGGCCCCATCCAGACGCCAGACCTCACCGTCCCAGCGCAGACACCCGCCGCAGATCCAGCGCATCGTTGCCGCGGCCGCGAGAGCCAGCCAGGCCGGCAAGGCCAGCAAGGTCAGGCCCGGCGCGCCTCGCTCGAAGGCGGTCAGGCTCCACCAGACCAGGCCGAACGCTGCTGCCAAGGTCACTGCCGCAGACCCGAGCCGCCACATGCCGGCAGTCCGGATCTCAATGCAGAGCGCTTCGGGGCCGGGCATGGCAGCGCGTGCGCCCGCGCGCCGTCAGGCGCGACGGAACACCAGCGTGCCGTTGGTGCCGCCGAAGCCGAAGTTGTTCTTCACGGCGTACTCGATCTTCATCTGCCGCGCCTCGTTGGCGCAGTAATCCAGGTCGCACTCCGGGTCCTGGTTAAAGATGTTGATGGTCGGCGGCGATACCTGGTGGTGCAGCGCGAGCACGGTGAAGACCGACTCGATGCCGCCAGCGCCGCCGAGCAGATGCCCAGTCATCGACTTGGTCGAGTTCACCACCAGCTTCTTCGCGTGGTCGCCGAAGGCGAGCTTGATGGCGTTGGTCTCGTTCACGTCGCCCAGCGGCGTGGACGTGCCGTGGGCGTTCAGGTAGTGCACCTGGTCGGCGTTGAGGCCGGCATTGCGCAGCGCCGCGCGCATCGAACGCTTCGGTCCGTCGACGTTGGGCGCGGTCATGTGGTACGCGTCGGCGCCCATGCCGTAGCCGGTCAGCTCGGCATAGATCTTCGCGCCGCGCCGCTTCGCATGTTCGTACTCCTCGAGCACGACCACGCCCGCGCCCTCGCCGAGCACGAATCCGTCGCGGTCCTTGTCCCAGGGGCGCGACGCGGTGGCGGGATCGTCGTTGCGCGTGGACAGCGCACGCGCTGCCGCGAAGCCGCCGATGCCCAGCGGCGACACCGTCGATTCGGCGCCGCCGGCGACCATGACGTCGGCATCGCCGTACTCGATCAGCCGCCCCGCTTCGCCGATGCAGTGCAAACCGGTGGTGCAGGCGGTCACGATGGCGAGATTCGGCCCCTGGAAGCCGAAGTGGATCGACACGTGGCCGGAGATCATGTTGATGATCGATGCCGGCACGAAGAACGGCGAGATGCGACGGGGGCCGCGGCTCGCGTACTCGGCCTGCGTTTCCTCGATCAGCGGCAGGCCGCCGATGCCCGAACCGACCAGGCAGCCAACGCGCTCGGCCGCCTCTTCACCCAGTGCATCGTTGGTCGGCAAACCGGCGTCGCGCACCGCCTGGATCGACGCCGCCAACCCGTAGTGGATGAAGGTGTCCATGTGACGCGCTTCCTTGGCGGGGATGTAATCCTCGATCTGGAAGCCCTTCACCTCGCCGGCGAACCTGCACGCGAACGCCGACGCATCGAAGCGCGTGACGTTGGCGATGCCGGAGCGCCCGGCGATCAGGTTGGCCCAGCCCTCGGCCACCGTGTTGCCCACGGGACTGATCAGACCGAGCCCGGTGACGACGACGCGGCGACGGCTCATGCGCTATGCGGATGCAAAAGGGAACGAACGACGGCGCGCGCTCAGGCGGCCTTCTGGTGCTTCACGGCGTAGTCGATCGCCAGCTGCACGGTCGTGATCTTCTCGGCTTCCTCGTCGGGAATCTCGATGCCGAACTCGTCTTCGAGGGCCATGACCAGTTCCACCGTGTCGAGCGAATCGGCGCCGAGGTCGGCCACGAATGCTTTCTCGTTGGACACATCGGCCTCGGGAACACCCAATTGTTCGGCGATGATCTTCTTGACTCGTGCTTCGATGTCGCTCATGACTCCTCCGGGAGTGTTTACAGAAACAGGGCGGGATTCTAAGGCTTGGCCGATCCGGGCCGCGTGGGGCCCGCGAAGCCGGCTTCAGGCCATGTACATGCCGCCATTGACGTGCAGTTCGGTGCCGGTGACGTAGCCGGCCAGCGGCGAGGCGAGAAAGGCCACCGCGTGGGCGATCTCCGCGGCCTGGCCGAGCCGGCCGACCGGGATCTGCGCCAGCAGTGCAGCCTTCTGCGCCTCGGGCAGCGAGTGCGTCATGTCGGTGTCGATGAAGCCCGGTGCCACGCAGTTGACGGTGATGCCGCGGCTGCCCAGTTCGCGGGCGAGCGACCGCGTCATGCCGGCCACTCCGGCCTTGGCCGCGGCGTAGTTCGCCTGGCCGGGGTTGCCGCTGGCACCCACCACCGAGGTGATGTTGACGATGCGGCCGTAACGCTGCTTCATCATCGGCCTGATCGCCGCCCGGCTGGCGCGGAACACCGCCTTGAGGTTGGTGTCGAGCACCGCGTCCCAGTCTTCGTCTTTCATGCGCATTGACAGTGTGTCGCGCGTGATGCCGGCGTTGTTGACCAGCACCTGCAGGCCACCATGCTGTTTGACGATGCCGTCGATCGCCGCGTCCAGCGCCGCCCCATCGGTGACGTCGAGCTTCAGCCCGCTGCCGCCAAGTGCGCCGAGCGCCTCGCCGATGGCGGCGGCGCCGGCCTCGCTGGTCGCCGTGCCGATGACCTTCATGCCCTGGGCTGCCAGCGCCATCGCGATCGCCCGGCCGATGCCGCGCGACGCGCCGGTCACCAGCGCCACCTGGCCTTGAGTCCTTACTTCGGTCATTGCAGCAGCCCCTTCGCTTCGGCCAGCGTCGCCGGGTCGAGCACGTTGCCCACGACCAGGCTCGCATCGATGCGCCTGGCCAGGCCGGCGAGCACCTTGCCCGGGCCGCATTCGAACAGGTGAGTGGCACCGCGCGCGCGGATGGCCTGCACCACCTCGACCCAGCGCACCGGGCCGAAGGCCTGCCGGTACAGTGCCTCGCGGATGGCATCGGGATCGGTCTGCACCGCCACGTCGATGTTGTTGACCAGCGGGATCGCCGGCGCGCGCAGCGTCACGGAAAGCAAGCGCTCCTGCAGGCGTTCGGCCGCCGGCTTCATCAAGCTTGAATGGAACGGCGCCGACACGGCCAGCGGCAAGGCGCGCTTCGCTCCGCGGCCCTTCAATGCCTCGCAAGCCTGGTCCACCGCGCCCTTGGTGCCGGCGATGACGATCTGCTTCGGGTCGTTGAAGTTCGCTGCCTCGACCGGTTCACCCACTGCGGCGGCCACTTCGGCACAGGTGACACGCACGACCTCGGAATCGAGCCCGAGGATGGCCGCCATCGCGCCCACGCCGACGGGCACCGCCTCCTGCATCGCCTGTGCACGAAAGCGCACCAGCGGCAGGGCATCGGCCAGCGTCAGCGAGCCTGCCGCGACCAGCGCGCTGTACTCGCCCAGCGAGTGGCCGGCGACCAGCGCCGGCGCCAGGCCGGTCTCGGCCATCCAGGCGCGGTAGCAGGCCACCGCAGCGGCCAGCATCACCGGCTGCGTGTTGGTGGTGAGGTCGAGTTGTTCCTTCGGGCCTTCGTGGATCAGCCGGCCGATGTCGGTGCCGAGCGCGTCGGAGGCCTCTGCCAACGTGTCGCGCACGGCCGGGTGGTCACCCCACGCGTCGAGCATGCCCACCGTCTGCGACCCCTGCCCGGGGAACACGAATGCGAAGGTCGTCATCGACTGTTGTCTCGCTCTTGTCGTCTCGGCCCGTCGCCGGGCCTGATTCTGTGAATTCGATCAGAAATCGAGCAGCACCGCGCCCCAGGTGAAGCCGCCGCCCACGCCTTCGAGCATCACGGTGTCGCCACGCTTGACTTGGCCACGTCGCACCGCGACGTCCAGCGCCAGCGGGATCGATGCGGCGGAAGTGTTGCCGTGTTCGGCGACAGTGACCACCACCTTGTCCATCGGCAACTTCAGCTTGCGCGCCGTGCTCTGCATGATGCGGATGTTGGCCTGGTGCGGGATCAGCCAGTCGATGTCGGCCTCGCTTCGGCCAGCCTTGAGCAGCACGGCACGGGCGGCGCTTTCAAGCACGCCAACGGCGAGCTTGAACACGGCCTGGCCATCCATCTTCAGCAGCGGGTCGCCGAGCACCTGCCCGCCGGAGACGTTGCCGGGCACGCACAGGATCTCTACATGGCGGCCGTCCGCATGCAGGTCGGTGGCCAGGATGCCGGGTTGCTCGCTGGCTTCGAGCACCACGGCGCCTGCGCCGTCGCCGAACAGCACGCAGGTCGTGCGGTCCTTGAAGTCGAGGATGCGCGAGAACACTTCCGCGCCGATCACCAGCGCGCGGGTGGCCGCGCCACTGCGGATCATCGAATCCGCGATGGTCAGCCCATAGACGAAGCCGGAGCAGACCGCCTGCACGTCGAACGCCGCGGCGCCGAAGGCTCCGAGCTTGTTCTGCAGGATGCACGCCGTGGACGGAAAAACCATGTCCGGCGTCGAGGTGGCGACGATGATCAGGTCGATGTCGGCGGCCGTGCGGCCGGCTGCCTCCAGGGCGTGGCGCGCAGCATGGACGGCGAGTTCGCTGCTGGTGACGTCGGGTGCGGCGAAGTAGCGCGCGCGGATGCCAGTGCGCTCGACGATCCACTCGTCGGAGGTCTCGACGCCGTCGCGGGCCAGTTGCGCCGCGAGCGCCTCGTTCGATACGCGGTTCGGCGGCAAGTAGCTGCCGGTGCCGGCGATGCGGGAATAGCGAGGTGTGATCGAGCTCATCGTGATGCGGCCAGCGCCGGCGGATCGGTCTGAAGCTCCGCAGCCGAGGCCGGCATCGCCGCCAGCGTCTCGAGGATGCGGTCGTGCACGCGGTCGAGAAGTCGATTGCGCGCTGCATCATAAGCCCGGTTCAGCGCCTGCTGGAACGCGAAGGCATCGGCCGAGCCGTGGCTCTTGAAGACCAGCCCGCGCAGACCGAGCAGCGCCGCGCCGTTGTAGCGGCGGTGGTCGACACGCGCCTTGAAGTGCTTGAGCACCGGCAGCGCCACGATAGCCGCCAGCTTCGTGAAGACGTTGCGGGTGAATTCCTGGCGGATGAAGTTCGACAGCATCGAGGCCAGCCCTTCGGCCGTCTTCAGCGCCACGTTGCCGACGAACCCGTCGCAGACGACGAGATCGGTGGTGCCCTTGAAGATGTCGTTGCCTTCCACGTTGCCGTGGAAGTTGATGTGCCCGGCGGCGGCGGCGGCGCGCAGCAGTTCGCCGGCCTGCTTGATGGTCTCGCTGCCCTTGATGGCCTCTTCGCCGATGTTGAGCAGGCCCACGCTGGGGTTCTCCTTGCCCTCCACCGCGGCGACCAGCGCACTGCCCATGACGGCGAACTGGAGCAGGTGTTCGGCGCTGCAGTCGACGTTCGCGCCGAGGTCGAGCACGGTCGTGTAGCCGTCGCGCTCGTTGGGCATCACCGAGGCGATGGCCGGGCGGTCGATGCCCTCGAGCGTCTTGAGCACGTAGCGCGAGACCGCCATCAGTGCGCCGGTGTTGCCGGCGGACACGCAGGCCTGCGCCGCGGCCTGGCCGACTTCGCCGGCCTTCACCTGCGAGACGGCGACGCGCATCGACGAATCCTTCTTGCGGCGCAGCGCAACTTCGATGGGATCGTCCATTTCCACGACCTCGCTGGCCGCGACGAGGGTGCAGCGCGGCCATGCCGAGGCAACGGCGAGCGCTTCGGCCTTGCCGACCAGGATCAGGTGGGCCTGCGGGTGCGCGTCGAGAAAGGCCCGGCAGGCGGGCAGCGTGACCGACGGGCCGTGGTCTCCGCCCATGCAGTCGACGGCGAGCGTGACGCGGGCTTCGGCGGCCCCGGCAAACGAGGCGGCTGTGTTCATCTCAGACCGATGGGCGGACGGGCCGCGCCACGGACAACGCGATCAGGCGTCGGCCTTGGTCTTCAGGACCTTGCGGCCACGGTAGAAGCCGGTCGGGCTGATGTGATGGCGCAGGTGCGTCTCGCCGGTGGTCGGCTCGATGGCCGTGCCTGGCGCGGCGACGGCATTGTGCGAGCGATGCATGCCGCGCTTCGAGGGCGACTTCTTGTTCTGCTGGACGGCCATGGAATTCTCCTGTGTAGCGGGGCAGGCCCCAGAGTTCGCGACCCGGACCGACTCGAACTCTCGAGCGGTCCCGCGCCCTGGCGCCCCAACCGACACCCGCCCTGGCCGCTCGCGCAGCCGGGTAGGCGTCCGATGAAAAGCCCGCGATTCTATCACGTGCTCCCTGGCCGGCAGCTCGGGTCAGTCAGTGGCGCTCCGGGCGTTTCAGTGCTGCGAGGGCCGCGAACGGGTTCGGGCGCTCTTCGGCGGGCTCGGGCTCGCTGGCCGCCAGCGGCATCGGCGGCGCACACGAATCGTGGCGCGGCACCAACGGAAGAGACAGCAGAAGCTCGTCCTCCACCAGCTCGCGAAGATCCAGCGCGCGAGTGAGCGCCAACACATCGTCTTCACTTTCGGCATCGAGCGTGGCCGCCGCCGCCTCGCCATGCACGAAACAGAAGCTGCGCGACACCTGGAGCGACACTGCCATCGGCTGCAGGCAGCGCTGGCATTCGAGGTTCAGCGAGGTCTGCGCGCTCAGGTGCAGCCAGGGCTGCGGCGGCGCGCCTCGCACTGGCCGGAGCTCGCCACGGGCCTGCCAAGAAACCACGTCCGACTCTGCCGGCCGCGCCTCGGCGTGCGTGCTCTCGGCCAAGCGCCGCAATTGCCGCAGCGGCCACTGGCCTTCCAGCTCGCCCGCTTCCCTGGCGAAGGGCTCGACATCCAGCCGCGAGGGTTCTCTTGAACGCGCACTCATGGCGGCGAGTGTACGGTCGGCGATGGGACAATCCGGCGATGACCGCACGCCCGCCGCTGATCCTCGCCTCCACCTCGCGCTACCGCCGCGAGTTGCTCGAGCGCCTGCGCCTGCCGTTCGAAGTCGTGTCGCCTGAGGTGGACGAGACGCCCCAGCCCGGCGAGATGCCGGCCGAACTGGCCGCGCGACTCGCACGCGCCAAGGCGGCGGCGGTGGCTACCCTGCACCCGCACGCCGTGGTGATCGGCTCAGACCAGGTCGCCGAGCTCGACGGGCAACCGATCGGCAAACCCGGCACCCACGAACGTGCCGTCCAGCAACTGCGCTCGATGCGGGGCCGCAGCGTGGTGTTCCACACCGCCGTGGCGGTCCAGCACGTGAACGGCGGCTATGCCGCCGAGGCCCTGGCGCCGGTCACGGTGCACTTCCGGATGCTGTCGGACGCCGAGATCGAACACTACCTTCGCGCCGAACAACCCTACGACTGCGCCGGCAGCGCCAAGTGCGAGACGCTGGGCATCGCGCTGCTGCAGGCCATCGAGTCCGATGACCCCACGGCGCTGGTCGGCCTGCCGCTGATCCGCACTTGCGAGTTGCTGCGCGCGGCCGGCGTCGATCCGCTGCAGCCATGAGCGCGCCGCTGGGCCGCCTTTACCTCGTCCCGAATGCGCTGGACTTCGGCATCGACGGCGCTTCAGAAGCAGTGCCTCTGGACGAAGTCCTGCCGCTGGGCGTGATCCGCATCGCCGCGCGGCTGGAGCACTGGGTGGCCGAGAACGCACGCAGCGCGCGGGCCTTTCTCAAGCGGGTGGACCGCATCGCGCCGCTGGCCCGGCCGCTCCAACAGATCGACATCGTCGAGTTGCCGCGCCCGACCAAGGGCGGCAAGCCCGCCGCCACGCCGGATCTCTCGCCCCTGCTGGCTGCGGCACGTGCCGGCGCCGACCTGGGCCTGATCTCCGAAGCCGGGCTACCGGCCGTGGCCGACCCGGGAGCGGCGCTCGTACAGGCGGCTCATGCGCAAGGGCTGGAGGTGATTGCGCTGCCCGGGCCGAGCTCGCTGCTGCTGGCGCTGGCGGCCAGCGGCTTGAACGGACAGTGCTTCGCCTTCGTCGGCTACCTGCCGGTCGATGCCGCCGAGCGGCTCGCCCGCATCCGCGAGCTCGAGGTGCTGTCGCGCCGCGCGCAGCAGACGCAGATCGTCATCGAGACGCCGTACCGCAACGTCGCTCTGCTGGAAGCGCTGCTGTCGCATCTGCAGCCGGCCACGCGCCTGTCGGCGAGTTGCGGCCTCACGGCGCCCGGCGGCTTCACGCGCACCGATAGCGTCTCGGTCTGGCGGACGCGCCCCTTGGCCCTCCCGGCAGACCGGCCGGTGGTGTTCGCCTTCCTGGCCGGCTGACGCCGACCTCAGGCGTCAGGACGAAGACACCTCGTCGGCCGCCTTCTGGCCGCCAAACAGTGCCGCGACCTTCTTCTTCGGCTTGATGTAGGGCGACAGGCCGCTGCGCGACGACGGCTGCGGCGTCTTCTGTTCCCAGGCAGCCTCCGACTCGGTGCCGCTGGCCACGTAGGGCTGATCAAAGAAGGGGTCGCTCGACGCCTGCCGCGGTGCGGGCGCGCTGGCGCGCGGAGCCGCCGCACGCGCTGGGCGCTCGTCGTCTCCCTCGCGCCGCGTGCGGTCGCGAAAGCTCTCGCGGCGCGGCGGCTCGTCGTCGAACTCGAAGGGATCGATCTCGATCTTCTTCTTGATCAGCTTCTCGATGTCGCCGACCATGCGCATGTCGTCACGCGACACCAGCGTCACGGCCAGGCCCGACGCGCCGGCGCGGCCGGTGCGGCCGATGCGGTGCACGTAGTCCTCGGCATTGAACGGCACGTCGAAGTTGAACACCGCCGGCAGGTCGGCGATGTCCAGCCCGCGCGCGGCCACGTCGGTGGCCACCAGCACGTCGACCTCGCCGCGCTTGAAGGCGTCGAGCGCCTTCAGCCGCTCGTCCTGGCTCTTGTCGCCATGCAGCGCATTGGTGCGCAGTCCGTCGCGTTCGAACGAACGCGCCAGTCGGGCGCAGCCGAGCTTGGAATTGACGAACACCAGCGCCTGGGTGATCGCACGGTCCTTGAGCATCTTGAGCACCGCGCGCCGCTTGTCGTCGGGCGCGACGCTGAAGAAGCGCTGCTCCACGTTGGTGGCGGTGGCGTTGGGCCGGGCGACCTCGACGAGGATCGGATCCTGCAGGTAGCTCTCGGCCAGGCGCTTGATCTCCGGCGAGAACGTGGCCGAGAACAGCAGCGTCTGGCGTTGCTTGGGCAGGTAGCTCAGGATGCGCTGCAGATCCGGCAGGAAGCCGATGTCGAGCATGCGGTCGGCCTCGTCGAGCACGACATACTCGACCTGGTTGAGCACGCAGTTCTTCGCCTCGATGTGGTCGAGCAGACGGCCCGGCGTGGCGATCAGCACCTCGACGCCGGCCTTCAGCTCCAGCGTCTGCGGCTTCATGTCGATGCCGCCGAACACCACGGTGGCGCGCAGCTTGGTGAACTTGGAGTACTGCTTGACGTTGTTGGCGACCTGGTCGGCCAGCTCGCGCGTGGGCGCCAGCACGAGGGCGCGCACCGGGTGGCGCGCCGGCGACATGCTCGGGTTCTCGTGCCTGAGCATCTTCTGCAGCAGCGGGATCGAGAACGCGGCCGTCTTGCCGGTGCCCGTCTGCGCGGCACCCATCACATCGCGGCCCGCCAGCACGATCGGGATGGCCTTCGCCTGGATGGGCGTCATCGTCTGGTAGCCGGAGTCGGCGACTGCGCGAAGCAGTTTCTCGTCCAGCGGCAGGGTGTCGAAACGGGCCGGCGCGGGTGGTGCGGCCTCGGGGGTGGCGATGCTGATGGCGTCGCCGGGGGTAGGGTCACTCATCCTGCCATTATCGCCGCAGCGCAGCATCCGAGCCAATGGGCGTGTGAGCCCGCCTAGAATGATTTGTTGACCATTCCAATTCCAGGCTGCCGCGAAATGATCCTCGTCACCGGCGGCGCCGGCTTCATCGGCGCCAACTTCGTCCTCGACTGGATCGCCGCCACGGGCGAACCGGTGCTCAACCTCGATGCGCTCACCTACGCCGGCAACCTGGAGAGCCTGAAGTCGCTGGCCGGCGATGCCCGCCACGTGTTCATCAAGGGCGACATCGGCGACCGATCGCTGCTCGACCGCCTGCTCGCCGAACACCGACCGCGTGCGGTGATCCACTTCGCGGCCGAGAGCCATGTCGACCGCAGCATCCACGGCCCCGGCGCCTTCATCAAGACCAACATCGAAGGCACCTACACGCTGCTCGAGGCGGTGCGCGCGCACTGGTCGGCGCTGGCCGGCGACGCGAAGTCGGCATTTCGCTTCCACCACGTGTCGACCGACGAGGTGTACGGCTCGCTGGGCCTGGGCGACCCGGCTTTCACCGAGACCCACACCTACGAGCCGAACAGCCCCTACTCGGCCAGCAAGGCGGCCAGCGACCACCTCGTGCGCGCCTGGCACCACACCTATGGGCTGCCGGTGCTGACGACCAACTGCTCGAACAACTACGGCCCGTACCACTTCCCCGAAAAATTGATCCCGCTGATGATCGTCAACGCGCTGGCCGGCAAACCGCTGCCGGTGTACGGTGACGGCATGCAGGTGCGCGACTGGCTTTACGTGAAGGACCATGCCACGGCGATCCGCGCCGTGCTGGCTAAAGGACGGCCCGGCGAGACCTACAACGTCGGCGGCTGGAACGAACGGCCGAACATCGAGATCGTGCGCAGCATCTGCGCCCTGCTCGACGAGATGCGGCCGGACCCTGCAGGTTCATACACCCGGCTGATCACCCACGTGACCGACCGCCCCGGCCACGACCGCCGCTACGCCATCGACGCGCGCAAGATCGAGCGCGAACTCGGCTGGCGGCCGGCCGAGACCTTCGAGACCGGCATCCGCAAGACGGTGCGTTGGTACCTCGACAACGCCGACTGGGTGCAGCACGTGCAGAGCGGCAGCTACCGCGACTGGGTCGCGACGAACTACAGCGCGCGCACGGCCGCATGAAGATCCTGCTGCTCGGCAAGAACGGCCAGGTGGGCTGGGAATTGCAGCGCTCGCTCGCCACGCTGGGCGAGATCGTCGCGCTGGACTTCGACAGCCCCGGCCCGCTGAGCGCCGACTTTGCTCGCCCCGAGAGCCTGGCGGCCACGGTGCGCGCGGTGGCGCCCGACGTGATCGTCAATGCCGCCGCCCACACTGCGGTCGACAAGGCCGAGAGCGAGCCGGATCTCGCCCGCGCCATCAATGCCGAAGGCCCGGCCGTGCTGGCGCGCGAAGCCGCGGCCTGCGGCGCCTGGCTGCTTCACTACAGCACCGACTACGTGTTCGACGGCAGCGGCGACGCGCCGCGCGGCGAAGACGCGCCAACCGGCCCGCTGAACGTCTACGGCCTTACCAAGCTCGAGGGCGAGCAGGCCATCCGCGCCAGCGGTTGCCGCCACCTGATCCTGCGAACGAGTTGGGTCTACGGTGCACGCGGCGGCAACTTCGCGCGAACCATGCTCAAGCTCGCGCAGGAGCGCGAGCAACTGCGCGTGATCGACGACCAGGTCGGCGCGCCCACCGGTGCCGACCTGCTGGCCGACCTGAGCACCCACATGCTGCGCACGGCATGCACCGACACCTCGGTGGGCGGCACCTACCACGCGGTCGCCTCCGGCCAGACCAGCTGGCACGGCTATGCCAGCCACGTGATCGACTTCGCGCGGACTGCCGGCCTGCCCGTCAAAGTGGCGCCCGGAGCCATCGAGGCCGTGCCGACCAGCGCCTTCCCGACGCCGGCGAAGCGCCCGCTCAACTCGCGCCTGGACACGGCGAAACTGCGCGGCCGCTTCGGCGTGGTGCTGCCCGACTGGCGCCATGGCGTCGACCGCATGCTGACCGAAGTGCTCGGCCGCTGACCCCGGAGACAAGCCCGCATGAACCGCAAAGGCATCATCCTCGCCGGAGGCTCCGGCACCCGGCTGCACCCGGCCACCCTGGCCATGAGCAAGCAGTTGCTGCCGGTGTACGACAAGCCGATGGTGTACTACCCGCTGTCGACCATGATGCTGGCCGGCATCCGCGAGATCCTGCTGATCAGCACGCCGCAGGACACGCCGCGCTTCGAGGCGCTGCTCGGCGACGGCTCGCAGTGGGGCATCTCGATCCGCTACTGCGTGCAACCCAGCCCCGACGGCCTGGCCCAGGCCTTCATTCTCGGCCGCAGCTTCGTCGACGGCCACCCCAGCGCCCTGGTCCTGGGCGACAACATCTTCTACGGCCACGACTTCCAGCGGCTGCTGCACGACGCGAATTCGCGCGCCGCCGGCGCCACCGTGTTCGCCTACCACGTGACCGACCCCGAGCGCTACGGCGTGGTCGCCTTCGACTCCGACAAGCGGGCACAGAGCATCGAAGAGAAGCCGAAGGCGCCGAAGAGCAACTACGCCGTCACCGGCCTGTACTTCTACGACGAGCAGGTGTGCGACATCGCCGCGAGCATCAAACCCTCGGCGCGTGGCGAACTCGAGATCACCGACGTCAATGCGCGCTACTTGAGCCAGGGCCAGCTCGACGTCGAGATCATGGGCCGCGGCTACGCGTGGCTGGACACCGGCACGCACGACAGCCTGCTCGAGGCGGGACAGTTCATCGCCACGCTCGAGAAGCGCCAGGGCCTCAAGGTGGCCTGTCCGGAGGAGATCGCCTGGCGTTCTGGCTGGATCGATGCGGAGCACCTCAATGCGCTGGCACAGCCGATGCTGAAGAACGGCTATGGGCAGTACCTGGCCAAGCTGCTGCGCGAGCAGGTGTACTGACATGAAGGTCACGCCCACCGCGATTCCGGACGTGCTGATCCTCGAGCCGAAAGTATTCGGCGACGAGCGCGGCTTCTTCATGGAGAGTTTCAACCAGCGCGCGTTCGACGAGGCCGTGGGCCGGCATGTAGAGTTCGTTCAGGACAACCATTCACGATCGGCGAAGGGCGTGCTTCGCGGCCTGCACTTCCAACTCCCGCCGTACGCGCAGGGCAAACTCGTGCGTGTGGTTCAAGGCCGCGTATTCGACGTCGCTGTCGACGTGCGTCGTTCCAGCCCGACGTTCGGGCAATGGGTGGGACTGGAGCTGAGCGGAGAAAACCGCCGACAACTGTGGCTGCCGCAAGGCATGGCGCATGGATTCCTGGTTCTCAGTGATTCGGCAGACTTTCTCTACAAGACCACGGACTACTACGCGCCGAGCGCAGAGCGGGGCTTGCTGTGGAGCGACCCGCAACTGGGAATCGCCTGGCCGCAAGTCGGCGTGCCACTGCAACTTGCGGGAAAGGACGCGTCGGCCGCGCTCCTTTCGGAGTCGGAACTGCTGGACTGAACGGCTTCGACGGTACACGTGCTTGCCAGGTCCGACGCGAACCGGAGCCTGTATCATCCGGCCCGTTCAATACATGAACAGATTGACAGTTTCGTGTCCGACCGCGATCTTGACTATGAGCTTTTGCGCCACATGGCTGCCCAACCTGCTGCAAGCCAGCGTGGTCTGGCGGCACGCTTGGGCGTGAGTGTAGGAAAACTTAACTACTGCTTGCGCGCGCTGGTGGACAAGGGCTGGGTGAAGGTCCAGGGCTTTCGTCGCAGCGACAACAAGCTGGCCTACGCGTATCTGCTGACCCCGAGTGGTGCCAGTGCGAAAATTCGGCTGACCAAGGCCTTTCTGGCACGCAAGGAAGAAGAGTTCGAGCAGTTGCATCGCGACATCGACGCACTGCGGCGCGAGCTTCTGAACGCTCCGAGCGACAAGTGAGAGGGCCAGACAGATGCTGCTGACCGCACCCCTGGGCTCGATGCGCGCTGCTCTGTCGCGCCGGCTGCGCCCGGACGGTAGCTCGAGCGCGACGGTCCGGAACGTCCTCTGGAGCCTTGCCGGCACGGGGCTGCCTCTCATCGTCGCCGCAGCATCCATTCCGAGTCTGATTGCTGCCTTGGGGACGACTCGATTTGGCGTGCTCTCCCTGGCCTGGATCGTCGTGGGCTATTTCAGCTTGTTCGATCTCGGCCTGGGGCGGGCGATCACGCAGCTGGTTGCGCAGAAGATCGGCAGCGGAGAGGAGTCCGAGGTGCCGTCCGTGGTGTGGATCGGCATGTCGCTGATGATCGCTCTCGGGATCGTGGGAGGACTCGTCGTTGCCGCCTTGTCTCCCTGGCTGGTGAACTCAAAGCTGGAAATCCCGCCTCCCCTGCGCGCGGAGACGTTGACAGCCTTCTACTTGCTCGCAGCATCGATTCCGGTCGTCATCATGACCGCGGCGACGCGCGGCGTGCTGGAAGCGCGCCACCGCTTCGATGTCGTCAATATCGTCAGAGCCCCGCTCGGAGCGCTGACATACCTCGGCCCGCTGGCCGTCCTGCCCTTCTCGCACGAGCTTCCCCCCATGGTCGGCGCACTTGTCGCCGTGCGCGTGCTGACCTGTGCCGTGTACCTGGTCGCTTGTCTGCGCCTGTATCCCGAACTGGCACGCAAGGCACCGTTCAACCGGGACCTTCTGAGGCAGATGCTGTCATTCGGCGGCTGGATGACGCTGAGCAACGTCGCCGCGCCGCTGCTGCTCTATATCGGGCGGCTGGCGTTGGCCGTGATGGTTTCGGCGGAGGCTGTCGCGTTCTTCTCGACGCCATACGACGTCGTCATCAACCTGCTGATCATCCCAGGCGTTTTTGTTAGCGTGCTGTTTCCAATGTTCGCGCAGCAGATTGCCGCGGACAAACCTGCGGTGCGCAAGCTCTACCGACAGTCGCTGATCGCCATGGCCGTTGTGATGCTTCCGCTGACGGTTCTGACCTTCGTGGCCGCCAGACCGGCACTGGCCTGGTGGATCAACCCGGTGTTCTCGGAAAACGGCTTTCGTGTCGCCCAGCTCCTGGCGATCGGCATCTTCATCAACAGTTTCGGACACCTTTCGCAGGCGCTCGTCCAGGCCCACGGTCGGCCCGATCTGACGGCCAAGCTCCATGTGGTGGAGCTTGTCGTCCACATACCCTATCTCTTCTGGCTGATCAATCACCATGGCGTGGTCGGCGCCGCAATCGCCTGGGTCATCCGAGTGACGCTCAGCACGATCGTGTTGGGAACCATGGCCAGCCGCTGTCTCGCGGGCTCCATCAGCAACGCACGCTAACAACAAACCATGACCATCCAGTCCATCGTCGAAAACGAGCTCGTGGACGACGGCCATTCAGTCTGGCTTCTGAATGACCATCGCGAGTTCGGCTACTCCGACGGCGCCGAATCGGAGCAGTATCTCGACAAGGTCTTTCGCAGCGCCAAGGACCTGAGCAGCAGATCGTCCGAGCTCGAAGGCCACATCAAGGACTGGCCCAGCGAGTACCATCTGACGAGCAAGCGCTCCCAGCTGCTTTCGGGCTTCACTTTCGATCGGTCCTCGCGGGTGCTCGAGGTGGGCTGCGGCTGTGGTGCCATCACGCGCTTTCTCGGCGAGACCTTCGACAGCGTCGTCTCGATCGAAGGCAGCATCAATCGCGCCCGGCTCGCCCGGCTTCGCACCCGGGACCTCGATTCGGTGTCGATCGTCTGCGCGCCCTTCCAGAAGATCCGCTTCTCGCAGAAGTTCGACATCATCTTCTGCATCGGTGTCTACGAGTACTCAGGATCGTTCGTGGACGGTCAGGACCCGTACGACGCCGTGCTGCGCTACTTTGCTGACCTGCTGGCGCCGGACGGCATCGTCGTGCTCGCCATCGAGAATCAGTTCGGTCTCAAGTATTTCAGCAACTCCCGAGAAGACCACCTGGGCACGATGTTCGAAGGCATCGAGGGCTATCACAGGCATCCTGGCCGCGTGCGTACCTTCGGCAAGGTGGAGCTCGAGTCCAACCTGAGGAAGTACTTCCCCTGCGTCGAGTTCTACTACCCCTACCCCGACTACAAGCTGCCCGACTGTGTCGTCTCGGGCCAGTTTCTGGCTTCGCAGCGCGCAGGTGAACTGGTGTCCCAGTCGAAGTCACGCGACTACAGCGGGCCGAGGCAGGTCTTCTGGGATGAGTCGACGGCGGCGCTCGAATTGGCCCGCAACCAGATGCTGGAGTTCTTCGCCAACTCGTTCATCGTGCTGGCGGGCCGTGACACCATCCAGCGCGCGTCGTTCGACCAGTTGGGGGTCATCTACTCATCTCGTCGCAGGAGCGAGCTGTCCACACAGACTCGGATTGTCGCAGCGCCGAGCGGGCAATGGATCGTGTCCAAGCGCATCCGCAGCGGCAAGGGCGAGGTCAATCTAGAGCGGCTCAGGCTGGTCGGAACCGAATCGTCCTGGATCGATTCGCGCTCCTTGCAGACCACCGTCGATCTGCGGGCGCGCTCGACCGGCGCATCGCTGACCACGATCTTCGAGCCCTGCACGAAGTGGATCGCGCTGCTCGAACAATCGAGCACCACCGTCGATGGAGTGCGCTGGCTCGCCGGCGATCACGTCGACGCCATATGGCCGAATGCGTATGTGGTCGACGGCCAATGCCAGCTTGTCGACAAGGAGTGGGTCTGGAACGACCGCATCCGCATGAACGTCGTCGTGATCCGGGCGATCCACGATTTCCTGTCCAAGATCGAAGGCGCTTCCGGCTACGCGACCGTGCTGCAGGCCCGATCGGGCCGCCGCCTGATTGAATCCATCGCGTCGTCGATCGGTGTCGAGCTGAGGCCGGAGGACTTCGACGATTTCGTGAGCCTTGAATCGCAGTTGCAGCACCAGGTGTTCGGGGTCGATGCCGGCCGCGTCGGCGCCTACCTGCGCTGGTTCCTTGTGGATCGCCCGACGCTGGCCCGTTTCCGCAAGGCCAAGAACCGAATGGCAGAGGTGGCGGCGGGCGTCCGTCGGCGCCTTTCGCGCTTGACGCGCTGAAGACCTGGCACCCCAGTGATGTCTTCCTGGCCGAACAACCCACACTTCGCAACCCTTGACCAGGGCGCCGAAACATGAAGGCAGTCATTCTTGCTGGCGGACTCGGAACACGCATTTCCGAGGAGACGCACCTCAAGCCCAAGCCGATGATCGAAATCGGAGGTCGCCCCATCCTGTGGCACATCATGAAGTTGTACGCGGCGCACGGCGTGAACGACTTCGTGATCTGCTGCGGGTACAAGGGATACATCATCAAGGAGTACTTCGCAAACTACTTCTTGCACATGTCGGACATCACCTTCGACATTGCCCGCAATCAGATGGAGGTTCATCAGCAGAAGGCCGAACCCTGGCGGGTCACGCTGGTCGACACCGGCGATGACACACTCACGGGCGGGCGCCTCAAGCGTCTGGCCAGCTACCTGAAAGACGAGCAGGCGTTCTGCTTCACCTACGGCGACGGGCTCAGCGACGTCGACATCCGTGCCTCGATCGATTTCCATGCGCGGCACGGCAAGCTGGCAACCGTGACGGCGGTGAAGCCGCCCGGTCGCTATGGCGCGCTGGAGCGGTCAGGCACGCAGGTCACCGGGTTCACCGAGAAGCCGCGCGGCGACGGCGGCCTGATCAACGGCGGCTTTTTCGTACTGTCGCCCGGTTGCCTCGACTACATCGCGGGCGACGACGTCAGCTGGGAGAGCGCGCCCATGCAGAACCTCGCGGCCGATGGTCAGCTGATGGCGTATGAACATCTGGGTTTCTGGCAGCCGATGGACACCTTGCGGGAAAAGAACCTGCTGGAAGAACTCTGGTCTTCCCGTCGGGCACCCTGGAAGCTCTGGGAATGAACGTCCAGCTGAATCCGGATCCCTTGTTCTGGCAGGGCAAGCGCGTTCTCGTGACCGGGCACACCGGGTTCAAGGGCGCGTGGATGGCCCTGCTGCTGCATCGGCTCGGCGCGGAGGTTTCCGGCATCAGCCTGCAGCCCATCACCACGCCCCACCTGTTCGGTCTGGCTCGCGTCGACGAACTGGTCGACAGCCGCCTGTGCGACATTCGCGACCCCAACTCACTGGCCGCCCATGTGCTCGAGCTCCGGCCGGACGTCGTGTTCCACCTGGCTGCCCAGGCCCTGGTCAGAGCCAGCTACCGGGAACCCCTGCAGACCTTCGCGACCAACGTGCAGGGCACGGCCAACCTGCTCGAGGCGGTACGCCGCGTCGGTACGGCCAAGGTGGTGGTTGCGATCACCACCGACAAGGTCTACCAGAATCTCGAGCAGCCCTTCCCCTACCGTGAGACCGACGCCTTGGGCGGGCACGATCCGTACAGCGCAAGCAAGGCGGCCGCCGAGATCGTGATCGCAAGTTACCGCGATGCGTACCTGTCCGCTGACGGCGTCGCGGTGGCCTCGGCGCGCGCCGGAAATGTCATCGGTGGTGGCGACTGGTCCGAAGACCGGCTGCTGCCCGACGCAGTTCGCGCCTGGAGCGCAGGGCAGACCTTGCACATCCGTCGCCCTCAGTCGATTCGTCCCTGGCAGCATGTGCTGGAGCCCGTCGCCGCGTACCTGCGGCTCGCACAGCGTCTGTTCGAGGAGCCGAACCTGGCCGGTGCGTACAACTTCGGTCCGCGAACCCACGAGGCGGCGACCGTTCGTGACGTCGTTGAACTGGCCCGGGCTGCCTTCGGGGAGGCCAGAGTCATTTGGGGAGACGGGGCCGATGGCCCGCACGAGGCCGGCTGGCTCTCGCTCGAGATCGCCAAGGCGCGCCACCGACTCGACGTGTCACCTCGATGGACGCTGGCTCAATCGGTGCAGCACACGATGGCGTGGTACCGACGTCAGCAGGAAGGCGAGGACGCGCGTGCGCTGTGCCTGCACGACTTCGAATCCTTCGCGGCCACGACGCGCGCGGAGACGGCGCCGTGAGTCGCTTCCGCATCCTCGATACGCCCCTGGCAGGGCTCAAGGTGGTCGAGCGCATCCGGCTCGCCGACGAGCGGGGCTTTCTGTCGCGCCTGTTCTGTGCAGACGAACTGAAGATCGCCGGCTGGGGCGCTCCGGTCGCGCAGATCAACCACACCTTGACGCGTCAAGCCGGCACGGTCCGCGGCCTGCATTATCAGAATGCCCCCCATGCGGAGGCCAAGCTCGTCAGCTGCCTGCGTGGCGAAGTCTGGGACGTCGCGGTCGACCTGCGCAGCGGCTCCCCGACATTCCTGCATTTCTTCGCGGAGCGACTTTCCGCAGAGAACGCCCGCAGCCTGTTGATCCCCGAGGGTTTCGCCCACGGGTTCCAGACGCTGGCGCCCGACTGCGAAATGCTCTATCTGCATAGCTGCGCGTATCGACCGGCCAGCGAAGCCGGCCTGAACCCCGAGGACCCGCGCCTGGGCATCCCGTGGCCACGAACCATCACGGACATGTCCCAACGAGATCGTGGACACCCCACGCTGAGCGAGAACTTTTCTGGAGTCCCCGTATGAAGTGCCGTCACTGCCTGGCCGACGTGAAGCTGCGGCTGATCGATCTTGGCAGCGCCCCCCCCTCGAATGCGTACCTCACGCCCGACCAGCTGCAGGCGCCGGAGAAGACCTACCCGCTGACGGTCATGGTCTGCGAACAGTGTTGGCTGGTTCAGACCCAGGATTTCGCACAAGCCGAAGATTTGTTTTCGGGCGACTATGCCTACTTCAGCAGCTTTTCCACGAGTTGGCTCGATCATGCCCAGCGATATGTCGCCGAGATGGTGGATCGTTGGCAGCTCGGCGCATCGAGCCACGTGGTCGAGGTGGCGTCGAATGACGGCTACCTTCTGCAGTACGTGAAGGCGCGCGGCATCCCTTGCACTGGAATCGAGCCCACGTCCAGCACGGCGAAGGCGGCGCGCGCCAAGGGCATCGAGACGATCGAAGTCTTCTTCGGCGTGGAGCAGGCAGTCCGCTTGAGCGCTGCTGGCAAGCAGGCCGACCTGATGGCGGCCAACAACGTGCTGGCCCATGTCCCCGACATCAACGATTTCGTGTCGGGCTTCGCCCGCCTGCTCAAGCCCGCGGGCGTGGCGACGTTCGAGTTCCCGCACTTGCTGCGCCTGCTGGCCGACAATCAGTTCGACACGATCTATCACGAGCATTTCTCGTACCTCTCGCTGACAGCGGTGCAACGCATCTTCGCGGCGAATGGCCTGATCGTTTTCGACGTCGAGGAGCTTTCGACCCATGGAGGCAGTCTGCGCGTCTTTGCACAGCGCGCCGACACGGGATGTCGGGCGATCGGCGAACGTGTTGCGGCACTCCTGCGACGGGAAACGGATGCTGGACTTCGCCAGGCCGACGCCTATCGCGGATTTCAGGCGCGCGCAGAGCGAGTCAAGGACGACTTCGTGGCATTTCTCATCGACGCCAAGCGCCAAGGCAAGCGCGTGGCGGCCTATGGCGCGGCGGCCAAGGGAAACACGCTGATGAACTTCGCCGGGTGTCGCGCAGACCTCGTCCGTTATGTCGTCGACAGAAATCCCGCCAAGCAAGGCAAGTTCATGCCTGGCAGTCGCATTCCGATCGTCGACGAAGTCGAGCTGTATCGGGATCGCCCAGACTACGTGGTGATCCTGCCCTGGAACCTGCGCGCCGAGGTCACGCAGCAACTCGAAGGCATCAGAGCCTGGGGCGGAAAGTTCGTGACCGCCGTTCCTGCACTGGAGATCATTCCGTGAAGATCGCGGTCACCGGCGGCAGCGGCTTTGTCGGCCGGCACGTGCTCGCGGAGTTCGCATCGCGAGGCATCGACATCGTGGCGACCACAAGACACAAGTCGCCGCGATCGACTCCGTCTGCCACCGTGCGCTGGGTCACGCTCGATCTGGCTCAACCGCCAGCTTCGTCCATGGCGGCACTGGGTCATCCGGACGTGCTGCTCCACCTGGCATGGAACGGCTTGCCTCACTATCGCTCCTTGCATCACTTCGAGACTGAGCTGCCTCTGCAGTACAGGTTCCTGGCCGGCCTGGTGCGTGAAGGCCTGGGGGGACTGATCACCACCGGGACCTGTCTCGAGTACGGCATGCAATCCGGCCCACTGGCCGACACCGCGCAGACACTGCCAACCACGCCTTACGGATTCGGCAAGGATGCATTGCGCAAGCAGTTGCAGCTACTGAAGGAAGCGCATCCGTTCGCGTTCACGTGGGCACGCCTGTTCTACATGCATGGTGCAGGACAAGCAGGAACTTCGCTGTTGCCAATGCTCGAAAGCACCGTGGCGCAGGGCAAGGACACGTTCGACATGTCGGGCGGAGAACAACTGAGGGACTACCTCCCGGTCGCCGAAGTTGCACGCCGATTGGTCGATCTGGCCATCGGTCGGCGGGATCTCGGCCCGATCAACCTGTGCTCCGGCAAGCCGATCTCGGTGCGCAGCCTGGTCGAGGGCTGGATTCGAGAACGTGGCTGGAATATCGAACTCCGATTGGGACAGTTCCCCTACCCCGACTATGAACCGATGGCCTTCTGGGGCATCGGACGTTGATCGGTCCTAACGTCATGCAAGCGACCTCGCACAAGCCCGTTTACGGGGTTCCCGACATGACGGCCGTCGGTCGCGCTGCGATGAGCTTCGTCCTGCTGCTCTTCCTGATCTCGTGCGTGTTCGACCCTGCGGATCGTTTGTTCGGACTCAAGGTCTGGCTGTTCCTGCTGGCTTGGCTGATCACATTGCTGACGGTGCTTCCGTCCCGCTCGCAGGGCAGAGTTCCGCTGACCTTGTGGACCTACACGGCACTGTTCGTCATGGTGCCGTCGATCTCGATCCTGAAATACATGATCACCGACGGCAGCGAGCCGTTCGAGGGCTTCAACCTGATGAAGGGCTATGTGCTGATCTCGCTGGCACCCATGCTGGTCATGAACCGGGTCGATCTCTTGCCGCGTCTTTGTGCCGTGCTCACGATGCTGGCGCTGGCGGTCATCGGCGTGTTCATCGTGCTCCAGATCGAACCGGACTTCTACGGTGCGCTGTATCTCTTCGGAGAAACCACTGGGGTGGTTCTGGTCGACACACGTGACTACGGTTCCGATGTGACGCTGCTGCAGGTGTATTTCGTGACATCGCCGATGTTGGCGATCTCGATCGCGTACTTCTTCGACATGGCCCGCCAAGCTACGACGTTTCGCGAGCGTTGGGCCTGCTGGGGCCTGACCGCACTCAATGTGCTCGGGATGCTGTTGGCCGGCACCCGGAACAATATCGTCATCTCGCTCGCACTCCCGGTCCTGCTGTGGTTCGTCCATTCGCGGCGAAAGGCGCTGGCCGCCGTTCTGGCCGCGACGATTGCGGCGTTGCTGGGACTGATTTTCATCAACGAACTGCAGGCCTTCTTCGACCCGACCGAGTATTCCAACGGCATCAAGCTGGCCATGCTGCGTGACTACGCGAACATCTTGTCCAACCCCTGGACGCTGCTCTTCGGGCAAGGCCTCGGCGCCTATCAGTTCTGGGAGGCGAAAGGCATCTACTTCTACATCACCGAGCTGACCTACTTCGAGCTCCTGCGCAACTTCGGTCTGTTCGGAGCCACTTTGATGCTGGGACTGCTGGTGTACCCCGCCCTTCGCCTTTACGTCGCCAATCGATCCAGTCGGGAACGTTCCCTCGCCGTGGCATTCGGTGCGTATCTGGTCATGTGTCTCTCCAACCCCAATTTGTTCTCCTCGATGGGAATCCTCATACTCTGCTTGATCCTGGCACTGATTCATCTCCCATCCGCCAGGCATCGGCGCGCAGTACCAAGGAGCGCGCCGTGACGCAGTTCAGCATCTTCCTCCCCGTCAGGAATGGCTGGCCCTATGTGCAGGAGTGCGTCGAGAGCATCCTGAACCAGACCTACCCCCATTTCGAGCTGGTCATTCTCGACAACCAGAGCACGGACAACACGACCGCCTGGCTGCAAGGCATCACCGATCCGCGAGTTCGCCTACACGCCTCGTCGGAGTCGCTGTCGATCGTGGACAGTTGGGCCAGAATCCTGGGCGTCGAGAAGCGCGAGTTCATGACCCTCATCGGTCATGACGATCTCCTGGACCGCGGCTTCCTGGAGGCCGTGAAGAAGCTGATCGATGCACACCCGGGTGCAGGCCTGTACCAGACGGCGGCCAGACTGATCGATTCGGACGGCCGGAAGATCCGCAGCTGCCGCCCCAGCCCGGAACGCGAAATGGCGGCAGAGTACCTGACCGCACGATTCAAGTTCGATCGAGATGTGTTCGGCACCGGCTATGTCATGCGCTCCGCCGACTACGACCGAGTCGGCGGCATCCCTGGCTTCGAGAAGCTGTTCTTCGCCGACGACGCCCTGTGGCTCTCGATGATGAAGGGATCCTACAAGGCAGCCGATCCGACCGAGCTCTTTTCCGTGCGCATCCATCCCAAGAGCGAATCGGCCTCGCTGCCTTCTGCGTGGTCGGCGATTCTCACCGGTCTGCGCCAGTTTTCGCGGTTTCTGGCGAGCTACGAGGATGCGCCCTCGCAGTCGGTCGTCAATTCGCTGGGAGCAGGCTTCCAGCTGACCTATCACCGCAACGCCTATATCTTCGCGCTGATCGAAGCATGCCAGGCTGGGCGGAAGGTCGCGCCCGAGAAACGCCAACGCATCGAGTCCTCGCTGGCATCGTGTGCACCACAGGCTTCGGGTCAGTTGCGAGGATCGGCCAAGGTCAAGGTGATCGAGGCGCTCAATGCGTCGCCGGCCAGGGCGCTTGTACCGCTGCTGTGGCGTGCCTACTACCGACTGAAGAGTCAGGCGTGATGATCGACCTGCAGCCCACCATGCCGCCGGCGAAGCAGCCGGAAGCGTGTGCAAGCGTGCCGAACGTCTGCGCCGTGGTGGTCTGCTATCGGCCGGATCCGGCCAAGCTGCAGCAGTTGTGCGACGCGATTCGTGCAGATGGGGTCGATATCGTGCTCGTGGACAACACCGAGCAGGCGCATGCCGCGGATCGACAGCGGCCGGCAGGCTGCCGGCTGATTGCACTGGGAATCAACACCGGCATCGCACACGCACAGAATGTCGGCATTGCCGATGCACTCGGAAACGGCGCACAGGCGATTGCATTCTTTGACCAGGACTCGACCATTGAGCCGGGATTCCTTGGCGCTCTGTTGGCACCTCTGGCATTGGGCAGTCCCGATGTGGTGTCGCCGCTGTACTTCGATGACGTGAGCCACACGGCACTTCCTTCCGTGCGCGTGAACCGCTGCGGTCTGCCGCACACCATCCATGTCGCAAATGCCGCCGTGCCGTATGAAGTGGACGTGGTCATCTCCTCCGGAACCGTGGCCACGAGAGAGGTCTTCGAGGTCGCCGGCACGCTCGACGAGCGCCTGTTCATCGACTTCGTCGATACCGAATGGTGCCTGCGTTGCCGCAGCAAGCAGGTTCCCATCCGCGTCGTGCCTGGAGCGGTCATGCGCCATCGGATTGGCAGTGCTTCGATCAAGGCAGGCCTCACCACTGTCTCGGTCCACAGTCCGGTTCGTTGCTACTATCAATTGAGAAATTGCTTTCATCTGTTCCGCAGGCGTCACGTTCCGCTGCTCTTTGCCGCGCGTGAAACGCTTGCCGTCTTCTTCAGCCGAGCCTTGTTGCTCATCTTCGTGAGCAACCGGTCTGCCTATCTGAAGGCCTATGTTTGCGGCATCAGGGATGGCCTTCTCGGCGTGTACGGGAGCAAGCCCGCATGAGCGGCGGGCCCGGTCCGACACTCCAGCCAATCCAAGCGATCAGCGAGACCTCTGAAATGAATCAACGCAGGTACCAAATCTGCTCCAACTGCATCATGGACACCAGCGACTCGAACATCGTGTTCGACGCCAAGGGCCGGTGCGACTACTGCAACAACTACTTCACCAACATCCTGCCGAACTGGCACACGGACGCCCGTGGCGAGCAGGAGATCATGAGGCAGGTCGAAGAAGTCAAACGAGCCGGCAAAGGCAAGGATCACGACTGCATCCTTGGCATCAGCGGCGGCGTCGACAGTTCATATCTCGCCTATCTCGCCAAGGAGAAGTTCGGCCTGCGCCCTCTCATCTTCCATGTTGATGCCGGCTGGAATTCGCAACAGGCGGTTCACAACATCGAGAGGATCGTCGAGAGCCTCGGGCTCGATCTGCACACCGAGGTCGTCAACTGGCGCGAGATGAAGGACCTTCAACTGGCCTTCTTCAAGTCCCAGGTGCCGCACCTCGACGTTCCGCAGGATCACGCCTTCGGTGCCGCGCTCTACAAGTTCGCCGCCCAGCACGGATTCAAGTACATCCTCAACGGCGGGAATTACTCGACGGAGTGCGTGCGTGAGCCGTTGGAGTGGGCTTACCACGCGTCCGACCTGCGCCACCTCAAGGACATTCATCGCCAGTTCGGCACCGTTCCCCTGAAGACCTTTCCTCTGGCCGACATCTTCACGTACAAGATCTACTATCGCTACGTGAAGGGCGTTCGAGTGCTGAGGCCCTTGAACTACGTGCCCTATGTGAAGGAAGAGGCGATGCAGTTGCTGATCGACCGCTTCGGCTGGCAGCGATATGCCCACAAGCATTACGAGTCGCGATTCACCCGATTCTTCGAGGGATATTGGCTGCCAACCCGCTTTGGCTTCGACAAGCGCCGCGCCCACTTTTCCAGCCTGATCCTCACCAATCAGATGACTCGGGAGGAGGCGCTGGAGCGCGTGGCCAAGCCAGCCTACGACGAGGTGACCATCGCGCAGGACTTCGAGTACATCGCGACCAAGCTCGACATCAGCGTCGACGAACTCCGCGCACTGCATCGGTTGCCGCTGAAGTCGTATCACGACTACAAGTCCGCCATGCCGATGATCCAGCTCGGCACGGCGGTGATGCGTGCTTTCGGCGTGCAGCGGGCGATCATCCGATGATCAGGGTCATCGACTACGGGTTGGGCAACGTCTCGGCGTTCCTCAACATGTACAAGCGGCTGAACATCGAAGCCGCCGTGGCCCGCGATGCCGACGAGCTGCGCCAGGCCGACAAGCTGATTCTGCCGGGCGTGGGCGCGTTCGACCACGCGATGGAACTGCTGCAGGCCTCGGGCATGCGCGGGACGCTCGACGAACTGGTGACGCAGCACAAGATTCCAGTCCTGGGCATCTGCGTGGGCATGCAGATACTCGCGCGTGGCAGCGACGAAGGAAAGTCAGCGGGCCTGGGCTGGATCGATGGCCACGTGAAAGGCTTCAAGTCGCTCGGGCTGGACCTGCTGCTGCCGCACATGGGCTGGAACGACGTCCAGCCGGTCGGCGATGCGCGGCTGTTCGCCGGGCTCGAAGGCGACGGCCGCTTCTACTTCCTGCACTCGTTCTATTTCCAGTGCGAGCGTCAACAGGATGTCGCCGCAGTTTCGCGCTACGGCATCGACTTCGGCTGCGCGGTGCATGCGGACAACATCTATGGCGTCCAGTTCCACCCCGAGAAGAGCCACCACTTCGGCGCGCAGCTGTTGAAGAATTTCGCGGAGCTCTGAGCGATGCTGAGACCGAGAATCATTCCCTGCCTGCTGGTGCACGATGGTGGCCTGGTGAAGACCGTGCGCTTCAAGGAGCCGAAGTACGTCGGCGACCCGATCAACGCGGTGAAGATCTTCAACGAGAAGGAGGCGGACGAGCTGATGGTGCTCGACATCGACGCCACGGTGCAGGGCCGCGAACCCAACTTCCGCCTGATCTCGCAGTTTGCCGCCGAGTGCCGCATGCCGCTGTGCTACGGCGGGGGCATCAAGACCGTCGAGCAGGCCAAGCGCATCATCGGCCTGGGCGTCGAGAAGATTGCTATCAGTTCGATCGCACTGGAGCGGCCGGAGCTGATCGCGGAAATTGCCAGCGAGGTCGGCAGTCAAAGTGTCGTGGTGGTGCTCGATGTCAAGCGACGCAGCTTTGGTCGCGATCCCGAAGTCTGGACGCACAACGGCACCCGCAACAGCGGGCGCACGGTGGTCGATGTGGCGCAGCGGGTCGCAAAACTGGGTGCTGGCGAGATCGTCGTCAATTCGATCGACGAGGACGGGCAGATGAAAGGCTACGACCTCGCGCTGGCAAGCAAGATCCGCGCGGCGGTACGCGTGCCCATGACGGTGCTGGGCGGTGCGGGCTCGCTTGCGGACATCGGGAAATTGATCGATGCATGCGGTGTGGTCGGCGCGTCTGCCGGCAGCTTGTTCGTCTTCAAGGGCGCCTACAGGGCCGTGCTCATCAGCTATCCCGCACAAGCACAGAAGGAAGAACTGATCCGTTCGGCACTCACGCCGGCGGCATGAGCTCCGAAACAGCGATGAAGATCCTGATCGTGAGCCAGTATTTCTGGCCGGAGACATTCCGCATCAACGAGGTGGCGGCCTCACTGCGAGACGCCGGCTGCGAGGTCACGGTGCTGACAGGTGAGCCCAACTATCCCGATGGCGTTGTGTTTCCGGGCTACCGATGGTGGAAGGTCTCTCGCGAGACGCACGAAGGCATACCCATCTTCCGTGTTCCCTTGGTGCCGCGTGGCCGCGCCAGCGCCCTGAAGCTGGTCTTGAACTATCTGTCGTTCATGCTCGGCGGCAGCCTGATCGGTCCCTGGTTGCTGCGCGGCCGGCGCTTCGACGTGGTCTTCGTCTACGGCGTGTCGCCGATCTTGAAGATCCTGCCCGCCATGGTCGTGCGCCGCTTCACCGGCGGCGAGCTGGTCACGTGGGTGCAGGATCTGTGGCCGCAGAGCCTGCAAGTCACCGGATTCGTGCGCAATCAGCGCGTGCTCGGCGCGGTGGCCGCCTTGGTGCGCTGGCTGTACCGCCACAACCAGCTGCTCCTCGTGCAGTCGCAGGGTTTCGTGCCTTTGGTGGCGTCCATGTCGGGCGCAACACCGGTCGAGTACCACCCGAACCCAGGAGAACTGGCTTTCATGGCCGAACCGGAAGGCGCGCCGGCGCTCACTCTCGAGCCTGGATTCAACGTCGTGTTCGCGGGGAATCTGGGCACGGTGCAGGCGCTGGATACGGTGATCGAAGCTGCGCGCCAGTTGCGCGACGTGCCCGCCATCCGCTTCGTGCTGATCGGCAGCGGCAGCCGCGGAGAATGGCTGCGGTCCGAAGTCAGGCGCCTCGGGTTGACGAATGTGCAAATGCCCGGACGTTTCCCGCCGCAAGCCATGCCAGGCATCCTGGCGCAAGCCTCGGCACTGCTGGTCAGTCTGACGCGCGATCCGATGTTGAGCCAGACTGTGCCCAGCAAGATCCAGGCGTATCTCGCCACCGGCCGCCCGCTGATCGCCTCACTCGACGGCGAGGGTGCGCGCGTGGTGGACGAATCCGGCGCCGGGCTGGTCTGCCCGGCAGAGGACGCGGCCGCGCTGGCGGGCGCCGTGCGCAGACTGCAGGCGCTCGATGCGACGCAGCTCTCACGCATGGGTCAGGCGGGGCGCAGTTACTACCTCAACCATTTCGAGCCGCGCGCACTGGCGCGCCGACTCGTGCAACGCTTCGACGACCTGGCCGCGCCGGGTGGCCCGCTGGCGGGGCGTCGACAAGGCAACGCGATGGAGTCCGACCATGTCTGACCGCAACACCACCGTGCTCGTCCTGGGCGCGGCGGGCATGCTGGGAAACGCGATGCTGCGGCTGTTTGCCGACAGCCCCGAATACGAAGCGTGGGGCTCTGTACGCTCCACCGGTTCGATGCGGCTGCTCCCCGCCAAGTTGAAGGACCGCGTGATTGCCGGCGTCGATGTCGAGAACTTCGACAGCCTGGCGAGCCTGCTTGCAACCGTGCGCCCTGGCGTGCTCATCAACTGCATCGGGCTGGTCAAGCAGTTGTCGGAGGCGGACGATCCGCTGCAGGCGATCCCCATCAATGCGCTCTTGCCCCATCGGCTCGCCCGGCTCTGCCAACTGGTCGGGGCTCGCCTGGTGCACGTCAGCACCGACTGCGTCTTCGACGGGCGGAAGGGGATGTACCGCGAAGAGGACCCCGCCGACGCGCAGGACCTCTACGGACGCAGCAAGCATTTGGGGGAAGTGGACTACCCGAACGCCGTGACCCTGCGCACCTCGATCATCGGTCACGAGCTGGCCAGCTCCCATGGGCTTGTCGGGTGGTTCCTTGCACAGGAAGGGCCGGTTCGTGGCTTCACGCGTGCCGTCTTTTCAGGCTTGCCTACGGTGGAGCTGGCGCGCGTGATCCGCGATCGGGTGCTGCCACGTCCCGACCTGCATGGCCTCTATCACGTGTCGGCCGAACCGATTGCCAAGTACGAACTGCTGAAGCTCGTGGCTGCCGCGTACGGCCGCAACAACTCGATCGCGCCAGACGACAAGCTCGTCATCGATCGATCGCTGGACTCGACACGATTCAGGCAGTTGACCGGCTACACCCCTCCGGCGTGGCCACAGCTGGTGCAGTCGATGCACGAGTTCGGCTGACACCGGCATCTTCATTCTCGAAGGCATCCCATGTTCAAAGACAAGGTCCTGCTCATCACCGGGGGCACCGGCTCGTTCGGCAACGCGGTGCTATCGCACTTCCTCCACACGGATTTTGCCGAGATCCGGGTCTTCAGCCGCGACGAGAAGAAGCAGGAGGACATGCGCCTTGCGTTCAAGAGCGACAAACTGAAGTTCTACATCGGCGACGTGCGCGACTATGACAGCGTGCACGACGCACTACGCGGCGTCGACTATGTCTTCCACGCGGCCGCGCTCAAGCAAGTGCCCTCGTGCGAGTTCTATCCGATGGAGGCGCTCAAGACCAATGTCGTCGGGGCCGAGAACGTGATGCGCGCAGCCATCGCCCAAGGCGTGCGGCGTTGCGTGGTGCTCAGCACTGACAAGGCGGTGTACCCGATCAATGCCATGGGACTGTCGAAGGCCATGATGGAAAAGGTCATGGTGGCCAAGGCGCGCCTGTGCGATCCCGGCAAGACCGTGCTTTGCGCCACGCGCTACGGCAATGTGATGGCGTCCCGCGGGTCGGTGATCCCGTTGTTCGTCTCCCAGTTGCAGGAGGGCCGTCCGCTCACGCTGACAGACCCGGCCATGACGAGGTTTCTGATGTCGCTGACAGAGTCCGTCGAACTGGTGCTGTATGCCTTCGAACACGCACGCCCCGGTGACATCTTCGTGCAGAAGGCTCCGGCCTCCACGGTGGGCGACCTCGCCGAGGCACTTCGCCAACTGCTGGCGCGAGACAACCCGATCAAGGTGATCGGCACGCGACATGGCGAGAAGCTTTACGAATCGCTGGTGTCGCGTGAGGAGATGGCCCGTGCGGAGGACCTCGGAGGCTATTACCGCATCCCGGCCGACTCGCGCGACCTCAATTACGACAAGTACTTCATCGAAGGCGAGACTCAGATATCGAAGATCGACGACTACACCTCACACAACACCGTGAGGCTGGACGTCGAACAGATCAAGGCGTTGCTGATGACGCTGCCCGAGGTCCGCGAGGTGGCACGTGCTTAAGGTCATGACCATTGTCGGCACGCGGCCGGAGATCATCCGGCTGTCGCGCACGATCGACAAACTGGATCGACATTGCAGCCATGTCCTGGTGCACACCGGCCAGAACTACGATTACGAGCTCAACGAGGTCTTCTTCCGCGAACTGGGCATCCGACGACCCGACAACTTTCTCGAAGCGGCTGGCGCTACGGCGGCAGAGACGATCGGCAAAGTGATCATCGCCGCGGACCGAGTGCTCGAAGAGCACCAGCCGGACGCGCTGCTGCTCCTGGGCGACACCAACAGTGCGCTGGCAGCGATCGCGGCCAAGCGCAGAAAGGTGCCGATCTTCCACATGGAAGCCGGAAACCGTTGCTTCGATTTCAGGGTGCCCGAAGAAATCAACCGCCGGATCGTCGATCACATATCCGATATCAACCTGACCTACAGCCAGATCGCACGCGACTATCTGCTGCGCGAGGGCCTGCCTCCAGACCAGGTCATCTGCACCGGCAGCCCGATGCGCGAGGTCATCGAGCACTATCGCGACGGCATCGAGCGTTCCGACGTGCTCGATCGGATGAGTCTGAAGAAGGGGAGTTACTTCGTCGTCAGTTCGCATCGCGAGGAGAATGTCGATTCCGCGGACAACCTGCGCCGGCTGCTCGACATCCTGGACATGCTGGCATTGCGCCATGGCGAGCCGGTGATCGTCTCCACACATCCACGCACGCGCAAACGCCTGGAGGCGCTCGGCGTGTCGGTTCATCCGCTGGTGCAGTTCTGCAAACCCTTCGGCTTCCTCGACTACATACAACTTCAGTGCCAGGCACGGGCCGTGCTGTCGGACAGCGGCACCATCACCGAAGAGTCTTCCATTCTCAATTTCCCGGCGCTGAATCTGCGTGAAGTCCACGAGCGACCGGAAGGCTTCGAGGAAGCCGCCGTGATGATGGTTGGCCTGGACAAGGCGCGCGTCGAGCAAGGTTTGTCCATCCTGCAAGGGCAGCAGCGCGGCGCGGATCGACTGCTTCACATGGTCGGTGACTACCAGGCCGACAACGTCTCGGACAAGGTTCTGCGGATCATTTGCAGCTACACCGATTTCGTGAACAGTCGGGTCTGGCGGAAGTGCTGACGCCTCGGAGAAGTTTCTCGACGTGATGAGCGACGCTCTGTTCCTGACTGGCTTGGCGGTGCTCGCCGTGGTGGCGTCGTGGGGCTCGACGGTTGCCGTCCGGCGCTACGCGCTCGCAGTCGACCTGCTCGATCATCCGAACGATCGAAGCTCTCACACGGTGCCTACACCGCGCGGCGGCGGCGTCGCCTTCGTCGCCTGCTTCCTGTTGTTCTCGATGCTGCTTTGGAAGCGCGGATTCATCGGAACCTCGCTGATTGCAGCCATCGCCGGAGGCGGGTCGTTGGTGACCGTTCTCGGATTCATCGACGATCGCAGGCCGCTGCCCGCCAGGGTTCGCTTTCTGTGCCACGCGATCGCAAGTGCATGGGTCCTGTGGTGGCTCGGCCCGCTTCCCCCCGTGCCCTTGTTTGGCGTGGAGATTCAGCTTGGCACCGCCGGTCTGGCCTTGGCGCTCGCCTACCTGGTCTGGTCGATCAACCTGTTCAACTTCATGGACGGAATCGATGGCGTGGCGAGCATCGAGCTGATCACGTTGATGTTGGGCGGGGCGCTGGTCTGGCGACTGGGCGGCACCGGGTCGGAATGGTCAGCCAGCCTGGTGCTTGCTGCAAGCGTGACAGGCTTCCTGCTCTTGAACTACCCTCCGGCTCGCATCTTCATGGGCGATGCCGGCAGCGGCTTCCTGGGGCTGCTCATCGCAACCTTGTCCCTCTGGTGCGGCCGGGACCATCCCCCGTTGTTCTGGAGCTGGTTCATCCTGTATGGCTGCTTCATGGTCGACGCCACCACGACGCTGCTGCGCCGGGTGTGGCGCGGCGAGCGCTTCTACGAAGCGCATCGAAGCCATGCCTACCAGTACGCGTCGCGCAGACACGGCTCCCACAAGCTCGTGTCGCTGGCCGTGGGCGCCATCAATCTGTTGTGGCTGCTGCCTGTAGCGCTGGTCGTGGCCACGGGCCGGATCAACGGATTGGTGGGCGTGCTGGTCGCCTATGCACCCCTGGTCTGGCTGGCCTACCGTTACAAGGCCGGCGACAGAGCTGCGCAGGTCGACTGAATCGCGCCGCGCCCGGTAGCACAATACAGCGCTCATGTCCCCGATCCAGATCGCTCGCCGCCTGTCCGAAATCTCGCCGAGAGCGAAGATGCTGACCATGCTCGGCGGCGATGCAGTGTTCCTGCCGCTGTGCATGCTCGCCGCCGTGTCGCTGCGCCTGGGCTCCATCGAAGGCGCGCTGCGCACCGATGTCGGCATGCAACTTCTGCTGGCGCTGCTGACCATCCCGGTGCTTGGCGTGGCTGGGCTGTACCGCACGGTGGTGCGCTACATCGACCTGCGCGTGCTGCTGACCTCGGGCGTCGCGCTGGCGGTGGCGGTGGTGCTGGTCTACGGGCTCGCCACGCTGATGCAGTTCCTCGAGCTGCCGCGTTCGTCGGTGCTGATCTACTGGTTCGTCGCCTTCGCCTATGTGGTGACATCGCGCTTCGTGGCGCGCACGCTGCTGCGCCGCGGCATCCGCTCGGGCGGTCGCACCCGGGTGCGCACCGCCATCTACGGCGCCGGCGAGGCCGGTGCGCAGCTGGCCTACAGCATGGCCTTCAGCAGCGAGTACCGCGCACTGTGCTTCCTTGACGACCGACGCGAGCTGCAGCACAAGACGGTCGCCGGCCTGAAGGTCTACTCGCCCGACCTGCTCGCCGAGGTGGTGTTCCGCCACGAGATCGACCAGATCGTGGTGGCCATTCCGTCCGCCAGCTCGGCGCAGAAGCGCCGCTTGATTCGCCGCGTCGAAGGCGCCGGGCTGCCGGTGAAGATCCTGCCTGGCCTGGTCGAGATGGTCGACGGCAAGGCCGGTGTGTCCGACATCCGCGAGGTCGACGTGGCCGACCTGCTCGGCCGCGACGCGGTGCCGCCGGACTCGACCCTGTTCGCCCGCAACATCGCCGGCAAGGTGGTGCTGGTCACCGGCGCCGGCGGCTCGATCGGCAGCGAGCTGTGCCGTCAGGTGCTGTCGCAGCATCCTGGCCGCATCGTGCTGCTCGACCATTCCGAGTTCGCGCTCTACACGATCGACCACGAGCTGCAGCACGTGGCGCGCGGCACCGAGATCGTCGCCTGCCTCGGCTCGGTGCTCGACGAAGCCCTGGTGCGCGCCGTGATGAAGACGCACGGCGTGCAGACCGTCTACCACGCCGCCGCCTACAAACACGTGCCCATCGTCGAGGGCAACATGCAGCAGGGCCTGCGCAACAACGTGTTCGGCACCTTGAACATCGCCCGCGCCGCTGCCGATGCCGGCGTCGAGACCTGCGTGCTGATCTCCACCGACAAGGCCGTGCGTCCGACCAACGTGATGGGTGCCTCCAAGCGGGTCGCCGAGCTGGTGATGCAGGCCGCGGCATTGCGCGCTGGCGGCCGCACCGTGTTCTCGATGGTGCGCTTCGGCAACGTGCTGGGCTCGTCGGGCTCGGTGGTGCCGCTGTTCCGCCGGCAGATCCGCGCCGGCGGGCCGATCACCATCACCCACCCGGACATCATCCGCTACTTCATGCTGATTCCCGAGGCAGCTCAGCTCGTCGTCCAGGCCGGCGCAATGGCCAAGGGCGGCGACGTGTTCGTGCTCGACATGGGCGAGCCGGTGCGGATCGCGGACCTGGCGCGCTCGATGATCCGTTTGTCCGGCCTGACCGAGCGCACCGTCGACAATCCCGGCGGCGACATCGAGATCCAGGCAGTCGGCCTGCGCCCGGGCGAGAAGCTGTTCGAGGAGCTGTTGATCGGCGACGATGTGGCGCCCAGCGGGCACCCGCGCATCATGACGGCGCACGAACGCCACATCGACCCGGCCCTGCTCGACAAGATGCTGCAGTCGCTGCGCCAGGCCTGCGAGGCCAACGACATCGAATCGATGCTCCGGCAGATCCGCAACCTGGTGCCCGAGTACCGCTCGGCCGACGAGGTCAATGCCGAAGCGGCCTCTGCGCTGGCAGATCGCGCCTAGCTCGCACCCAGCGTGCAGAGCATGGTCGGGTTCTTCCGGCCTGAGGCTGGGGCGGCATCGGTCCAGCGAACTTGCCCTTCAGTTCGTTGTGGCGCACTCCTTCGACGCATTGATCTGAGCCTCCATGTCCACCAGCTTGGCTTGCAGGTCATGGATTGCATTGATCAACATGTAGGGCAGTGCCTGTGTTGACATGACACGAACCTCGTCCAACTCTGGACTCGCCTGACGTGAAATCATGTACGGAGCCACCTCCTCTACCTCTTGCGCGATCAATCCGACCTGGACGGACTGGGTGTCCAGGCCCGCCAGTCCGTTGTACTGAAAGGAGACGGGCTTCAATTGCAAGATGGCATCCAGCCCGTCCGAATATCGTTCGACCTTGGTCTTGAGCCTCGCGTCCGAATAGACGCCCCATGCGCCGGTCGTGTTGATTGCCGCGCCGTTGACGACGAGTTTGACGGCGGGATTCTCTGCATCGATTCCTACGTTTCCACGCAGCAGTGTCTCAGTGATCTGAGTCCCCCCCAATACGGCCTGGAATGACTTTGACGTCTTGGCTCGAAAACCGATCCCGATTGACCCATCATTCTGATCCGGCGAGCTGGGGCCGGACTGATAGCCAATCCAGGTGTTATTGTTTCCCGTGACGTTCTGATTCTCTCTCACCTCGGTGTAACCGGCCTCGCCACCTACACCCGTATTACCTGACGCGATTGTGCCGCCAGGGATCGCATCCACGCCCACTCCTGTATTCCAGTTCCCCGTCGTATTGGAGAAGTTGGCATCTCGGCCTACGGCTACGTTGTGATTACCAGAGATATTCTGATACAACGACTGGAGACCAACAGAGGTGTTATGCACTCCATTCCTGTTGCGATACATGGCGCTGTGTCCGATGGCTGTATTGTTGTACCCCAAGTCGTTGCTTGCGAGCGATACAAAGCCTACGGCCGTATTGTGAAAGCCGCTGATATTCGCATACATCGAATTCGATCCAATGGCCGTATTTCTATAACCTGTCTGATTCAGGGAGAAGGAATGAATACCGACCGCCGTGTTGTGCGAGGCAAAGAATACGTCACCTCCAGATGCAGACATGAAATGATTTCCGGAATTGAAGCCGGCAAACGTGTTTCCACCCTCGGATGCAGGATCCGAATACACATCTATCAGAAGCCCTTGTGCCGAAACACTCGATACACCAAAGAGAATAGCAATGACATAGAGCCTCAAGATCATCCGGGTCATCCTAAATACTCCAAAGTGCGTCGTATAGAAATTGGGCCTCACCTTCCGTTGAACACCGTCATTTCGGAATCTCGATGCTTGAGCGTCAAACGGAACCCTGCCAATACCGCCGAAAAATTCTACCGGACACACCTTGGCCGGTCCAGAACACAATCAAGACAGCCGGGATAAATGATATCCATCCGCAGCTAAATGCGGAAAATCGAGCAGAAATGGTATCGAGGCCGATGAAGCAGGTAATTAGTGACCTGATATCTCATCGTTGACAGACTATCTGACCGTGCGGCCGTCGCGCGATCTGCACGGCAGTCATGCCGGCATGACACTGAGGCTCAGATCACCTTCGCGCGCATCAGGTCGTTGGAGTTCAGCGCGCCCACCAGCAGGCCGGCATCGTCGACCACTAGCACGCTGGTGATGCGGTGCTTCTCCATCAGGTCGGCGGCGTCGACGGCCAGCGCATCGGCGCGCACCGTCTTCGGTGTCGGGTAGAGCACGTCGCGCGCGCGCAGCTCGCGCAGGTCGGCGCCACGCTCGATCAGGCGGCGCAGGTCGCCGTCGGTGAAGATGCCGGCGACGCGGCCTTCCGGCGTGACCACCGCGGTGGCGCCCAGGCCCTTGCGCGTCATCTCGCGCATCATGTCGACCAGCGGCATCTCGGGCGGCACGCGCGGCACGTCGTCGCCGCTGCGCATCACGTCGCGCACATGGGTGAGCAGCTTGCGGCCGAGCGATCCGCCCGGGTGCGAGCGAGCGAAATCCTCTTCGCGGAAGCCGCGTGCATCGAGCAGCGCCACCGCCAGCGCGTCGCCCAGCGCCATCTGCGCGGTGGTGCTCGCAGTGGGGGCGAGGTTCAGCGGGCAGGCCTCCTGGTCGACCGCGCTGGACAGCACGATGTCGGCATGCCGGGCCAGCGTGCTCTCGGGCTTGCCTGTCATCGCCACCAGCGTGACGCCCAGGCGCTTGATCGCCGGCACGATGGCGGCGAGTTCGTCGCTCTCGCCGGAGTTGGAAATGGCCATCACCACGTCGCCGGCGGTGACCATGCCGAGGTCGCCGTGGCTGGCTTCGGCCGGGTGCACGAACATCGCCGGCGTGCCGGTGGAGGCCAGCGTGGCGGCGATCTTGCGGCCCACGTGCCCGCTCTTGCCCATGCCCATCACGACGACGCGGCCGCGGCTGTCGAGCATGGCGCGCACCGCGTGCACGAAGGACTCGCCCTGCCGCGCCTTGAGGCCGATCAGTGCGCGGGCCTCGATGTCGAAGGTCTCGAGCGCCAGGCGCATGACACGTTCGGCGTCGAAGGGCAGCGAGGAAGGTGCGTTCACGATGGGGCCAATT
>Ga0209480_10000320_pt1 | contig 41252 bp, 37 predicted proteins | sample JI61114C2DNA_FD_187501 | JGI IMG/M metagenome (GOLD analysis project Ga0209480, IMG submission 187501) | Wastewater effluent complex algal communities from Wisconsin, to seasonally profile nutrient transformation and Carbon sequestration -... | ecosystem: Engineered > WWTP > Effluent > Algae... | reverse complement strand
GGGGTTTGGATTTCTACCCTCAAAGTCCGTTATCAAGTTTTAAATGAAAAACAATTGAACAATGAATCAATTTAAAAGAATAGCAATTGCCTTTTTATTAGGGTTCATGCATTTGGCAGCTTTTGCACAAGACGCAAGTACCAGTGAAGCTTCTAATGACCTGATGCGTAGCAATGGTAAAATCTTTTTAGTCATGACCATTGTAGTAGTTTTAATAGTAGGACTATTGCTCTACTTAATTAGCATTGATAGGAAAATCTCCAAATTGGAAAAAAAATAAACCTTTCACTCACTCAAAAAGGTTTTATACTCAAGTCAAAACAAATAATCATGTCAAGTCAACAACCCTACAGCTTCTTCCAAAGTGTGGAAAGAAGTTTTGACAAAGCAGCCAAATTTACCAAATGGGACAAGGGTCTGCTTGAGCAGATCAAAGCTTGCAATAGTATTTATAGCATGCGTTTTCCTGTGAAAATGGATAATGGCGAAATTGAAGTTATTGAAGCCTATCGCGTTCAGCACTCACAACACAAAACTCCTTGTAAAGGGGGAATCCGTTTTAGTATGGCAGTTAATGAAGACGAGGTAATGGCCCTGGCTTCATTGATGACCTATAAATGTGCCATTGTAAACGTACCTTTTGGTGGTGCCAAAGGTGGTATTAAAATTAGCCCACGCAGTCATAGTGCGTATGAGCTAGAAAAAATTACTCGTAGGTATACTGCAGAATTGGTAAAGAAGAATTTTATTGGACCTGGTATTGACGTTCCCGCGCCAGACTATGGAACCGGTGAAAGAGAAATGGCTTGGATTGTTGATACTTATCAGTCTTTAAGACCAGGTGATATTGATAGTGCTGGTTGTGTTACTGGTAAACCCATTACACAAGGTGGTGTTAGGGGAAGAAAAGAAGCAACCGGTTTGGGTGTTTTCTTTGGAATTAGAGAAGTCTGCAATATGCCTGATATTATGGCCAAATTAGGTATGACTATTGGCGTAGAAGGTAAAAGGGTAGTGGTACAAGGATTGGGTAATGTGGGATACCACTCTGCTAAATTCTTCCGTGAGCATGGTGCCATTGTTGTTTCTATTGCAGAATATGAAGGTGCCGTGTATAAAGAAGATGGAATTAATGAAGAAGAATTATTCCAACACCGCAAAGCAACTGGAAGCATTTTGAATTTCCCAGGTGCTACCAATTTGGCAAAAAATACTGATGCTTTAGAATTAGAATGTGATATCCTAATTCCTGCAGCATTGGAAAACGTGATTGATGGAGATAATGCGCCAAGGGTAAAAGCCAAAATGATTGGTGAAGCTGCCAATGGTCCTTTGACTCCTGAAGCGGATGATATTTTTGCAGAAAGAGGCATTTTAGTAGTTCCAGATATGTACCTCAATGCAGGTGGTGTAACCGTTTCTTATTTTGAGTGGTTGAAAAACCTGAGCCATGTGCGTTATGGTAGAATGGAAAAGCGTTTTACAGAAAATATGAATGCGCATATCTTGGGTCAGATTGAAGGCCTTACTGGTAAAACCGTTAGTGAAAAAGAACGCGACTTTATCATGCATGGTGCTGAAGAAGTAGATTTGGTTCACAGTGGATTGGAAGAAACCATGATCAATGCTACTAGAGAAATCATGGATATCTGGTTGTCAAATCCAGAAATTCCAGACATGCGTACTGCTGCATATGTAAGTGCTATTAACAAAGTAGCCATCAGTTATACGGAATTGGGTATTTTCCCATAACCAAGCAACTAGTTTAATTTTCTGGAGTCAACAAGACTTTGAAATAATAGCCCTAGGTAATAACCTGGGGCTTTTTTATAGGTGGAATCAGTAATAATTGGGTAGTGTATCTAAAGCAATCATCCCTTGATCATTAATTTCAAAAGCATAACTGATATTCCCGTTAGTAACCATCACGTAGGGAACTTGAATACCCGTATTGTAGTGCAATACCTGTTTCAAAACAGCTTCATCAATGGGTACATTCATTTCTTTGCACTCTACCATTAGCCACGGGCTGGAAGACTTATAGACCAAAATGTCAAATCTTTTACGGAGTTCTCCTATTTTAATTTCTTTTTCTACAGCAATAAGAGAAGCTGGAATATTCATGACCTGTAAAAAATACTGAAGTATATTTTGCCTAACCCATTCCTCTGGACTAAGCCTGACCCATTGTTTACGGAGCTCGTCAAAAATCCATTCCTTACCCTCCGTTTCACGGATTCTAAAAGGGTGTAAGGGGTATGGAATTTGAATCATGTAATGGAATTGAACGGTAGATTTTGTATTTTAGACGATTGATTCCTTCAAAGATACTGTGAAGCTGGAATCAAAATTCATTGAAAACCTGAAATAGAAACAATATGAAAACCAAAGAAGAAATTGTCAATAACTGGTTGCCTAGATATACCGGAGAAGTCTTAGAGAATTTTGGAAAATATGTGCTGCTAACCAATTTTAGTAATTATGTACACATGTTTGCTAAATGGAACAATGTTCCTGTGATTGGCTTAGATAGACCCATGCAGTGTGCCACAGCTGAGGGTATTACCATTATCAATTTTGGCATGGGAAGTCCTGGAGCGGCTACAGTAATGGACCTGTTAACAGCCATCAATCCAGAAGCGGTGTTGTTCTTGGGTAAATGTGGTGGTTTGAAAAAACGCAATAAAATTGGGGACTTGATTTTACCAATTGCGGCCATTAGAGGAGAGGGTACATCTAATGACTATTTTCCTCCAGAAGTGCCAGCCATGCCAGCATTTGCTTTGCAGAAAGCCATATCCACCACCATTCGTGATAATCAAGTTGACTATTGGACCGGTACGGTTTATACCACCAATAGAAGGGTTTGGGAGCATGATGAAGTCTTTAAAGAATATCTGACAAGGGTTAGGGCCTATGCCATTGATATGGAAACAGCTACCATTTTTACGGTAGGATTTTACAACAAAATTCCAACGGGTGCATTGTTATTGGTGAGTGATCAGCCCATGATTCCTGACGGCGTAAAAACGGAAGCCAGTGATAAATTAGTTACTGCGGAATACGTAGAAAAACACTTGAAAATTGGGATTGATTCTTTGAAGCAATTGATCAACAAAGGACAAACAGTTAGGCATTTGCGTTTTTAATCAATCCTTCCAAAGAAAAGGAAAAAGAATAATGGCTAGGGCGATGACTAATATGTCAAGACCCACCAACATCAACACCATTTGCCATAGACCAGCTTGAATTACGGCTGAGAAAGCGGCTGTAGAGATTTTCATGAGAATGAGTAGCTGAGGAATGATAATGGGAAATCCCATAATGGCCATCAGCGCAGCTTGTTGTTGGGCCTTTGCGGCTATAGCAGCTAGAAAAGTAAAGACCAAGCTCAAGCTAATCCCTCCTAAACAGGTAATCCCCAAAAAACGCCAACCATATTCAATGGGGTTGCCCAACAAGACCGTAAAAATGGCTAAACTCAAACAACTCATCACCAACATCAAAATGGCATTGAAGATGAGTTTGGACAAAACAAAATCTCTAGCTCCTGCAATGGAATAAAAATAAAGCATCTTACCCCTGCTTTCTGCTAGAAAGCTTTTGGCTACTGCATTAACGCAAACAAATAATTGAATCACCCAGAACAAGCCATTCCAAACTTTGTCTTCGGGTTGCCCCATGGATAAATAGACTACAAATATGGTAGACGCCACATACAAGAATATGCCATACAAGGTATACTGTTGGCGGGTTTCCAGTAATAGGTCTTTACGGATCAGTGCTAAAATGGGGTGTTGCTTATTCATGGGCGCATTTGCGGCATCTAGGTTCGTAAACATCTTTTTCTCCAAGTAGCACTTGGGGGCCTTCTGCCTTAAGGCGATAGGAAATATTAGCAATATTGCCACACCTAACACAGATGGCGTGTAATTTGGTAATATAATCGGCCACGGCCAATAAATTGGGCATTTGACCAAATGGATTTCCCTTATAGTCCATATCAAGCCCTGCCACAATCACCCTTGTTCCTCTTTGGGCTAGGGTCTCACATACATGCATAATTTGGTCATCAAAAAACTGGGCCTCGTCAATGCCTATAACATCAACCCCTTCTGCCATTAGCAAAATGGTTTGGGAATTATCAATGGGGGTAGATTGAATGGCATTGCTGTCATGACTCACCACTTTGGTCTCGTCATAACGAACATCAATAGCGGGTTTAAAAATCTCCACTTTTAAATTAGCAATCTTGGCCCTTTTCAATCTTCGAATCAATTCCTCTGTTTTGCCACTGAACATGCTGCCACAAATCACTTCAATCCATCCTCTCCGCTCGCCGGATATATTTGGTTCTATGAACATTTGAATAATAAATTAGGTAAAAAGGCGTTTGATGAATAGCACTTCCCGGCTTTCAACACCTCAAATGTATTACATACAATGGAAAGAGTGGGTACACTAATAGATAAACTGAAAGAACAATTTGTTCAGGAGGCAGGAGCAGACAATATGCTGTTGACTGTTCAGATGCTATTTTCAGAATTGCAAGAGCGCGCATCCAATACCCATGGTAGGGGAGCGGTTTCTGTTATGATGCCGGGTTCTAGGATCTCAGCCAAAGAAGCAACATCATCTTCCAAACCCAAGAATAACCTCAAAAAAGCAGAATTGAGTGGATGGTTGTTTCAGATGGAATTAGATATTCCTGATCCCTTGGAACAGGCTGCTGTTAACATGGAATTGGAGCCATCTAAGGAAGAAAATATGGTGGAGGACCCCATTCATCAAACCCAAGAATTACTGGATCTAAATATTGCAGAAGTTGCTATAGTGGAAGAGCCTCTACCTGAACAGGCCCTATTGAAAGAAATGTATGAGCTCAATGACCTACATGCCGACCAAGGACTGGCTTTGAATGAACAGCTTAAAACAGAAAAGCAGGAATTAGCCAATAATTTTCAAGACACCCCCATTGTAGACCTGAAAAAAGCCATTGGGGTCAATGATCGCTACTTATTTATCAATGAACTTTTCCGTGGCGATGAAACCATGTTCGAACGCAGTTTAAAAACCATCAATAGTTTTGCCATTTTTCCAGAAGCCCATTATTGGATTCAAAGAGAATTAAAAGTAAAGCTTGGGTGGAACGAACGTTCAGAGATTGTGGGGCATTTTGATCAATTGGTCAAAAGAAGATTTGCCTGAATATAATCCTCAATCGTTTTTGTAGCTCCCGCTTTAGCAAACACATAATTTTTGGCAGCTACTGAAGCTTCCTGATAGGCTGATGCATCTTCAAGTAATATTACTAATTCAGCCTCTAACTCCAAGGCATTTTCAACACTAATACATCCCCCGTTATCCACTAGTTCAACTGCTTCTAAGTACTTGTCATAGATAGGACCAATCAAAACTGGTTTGCCATAAACGGCTGCTTCCAACACATTGTGAACACCATCGCCTCCAAAACCTCCACCCACCAAACAGATGGTTCCATAGCTATACAATCGCGTTAGCATACCATAATTATTGACAATTAAGACCTGCACATGGCTTGGTATCTCACCCTCTAAAAATAGTGCATGGTACTCCGAATATAACATGGCATTGGGATACCATTTTAAGCATTCCTCTAATCTTTCTGCTATTATTTCATGTGGTGCAATAATGGCCAAGACATTGGAATTAGCGTGTAAAAAATGGTTTAATTCCTCATCGTCCTCCGCCCAGGTACTTCCTGCTACTATTACTTGTTTGTTCTTACTAAAATTTTCCACAGCATCAATTGGTTCAAAGTCTTGTACAATGCTGATGACCCTGTCAAAACGGGTATCGCCACTAATACTGGATTTGCTTTCTAAGCCAATGCTTTTGAGTAAATCAAAAGAACTTTGTTCTTGTACAAAAAGGTGGCTGAAATGGGATAATAATTTTCTATAAAACCCTCCATAAAATTGAAAGAAGATTTGAGATGGTCTAAAAATGCCAGAGACCAATAACATGGGAATCTTTCTTTTAGAAGCTTCTAAGCTATAGTAATACCAGAACTCATATTTTACAAATAAGACCAAACTGGGATTCACTAAATCATAGAATTTTTTGGCATTCATTGGCCCATCCATGGGCAAATAACATACATGATTTGCCCCTTCGTAATTTTTCCGCACTTCATATCCCGAAGGAGAAAAAAAACTCAATAAAATAAAATAGTTGGGGTATTGTTTTTTTAAAGATTCTAATAGGGGTCTGCCTTGTTCAAACTCTCCCAATGAGGCACAGTGCATCCAAATAATAGGAGCTGTATTTCCTTGAACAGCTTGCTCAATGGATGGGAAAATCCCCTTTCTACCCTTGACCCATTTTTTTGCTTTTTCGTTAAAAAAAGCAAGAATGCTAGCCGCAAAAGGATAGGCCCAAAGGAATATTTGATAGAATAACTTCATTTATTGTACAAGATTGTAAAATAACACAATAAATGCCAGCTTTTCAGGGATATTCCCATAGTGGCTAATTCTAATTTGATTTTATTTTGACGTAGATTTGCAACACAATCAAACTGATAGACTATGCGGCCAATCCAGATGGTGGACACCAAAAACCAGTATTTGAAAATCAAAACAGAAGTTGATGCCGCCATACATGAAGTTTTGGATTCCGCTGCCTATATTAATGGGAAAGCCGTACAAGATTTTACAGCTGCATTAAATCAATATCAGGGTGCTGGTTTCACCATTCCTTGTGCCAATGGAACAGATGCTTTGCAAATAGCTATGATGGCCTTGGACTTGCAACCAGGAGACGAAGTAATCACACCTTCCTTTACTTATATAGCTACAACAGAAGTGGTGGCTTTGCTCAAACTAAAGCCGGTTTTTGTTGAAGTGGATCCCCAGACTTTTTGTATGGATCCAGAAGCTTTACGAAAAGCTATTACACCCAAAACAAAAGCCATTGTTCCCGTGCATTTGTATGGTCACGCAGCACCTATGGAAGCCATTATGGCCATTGCCCAAGAATTTGGTCTAGCTGTGATTGAAGACAACGCGCAGGCTATTGGTGCGGACCACCAATTTGCAGATGGAAGCGTTAAAAAAACAGGCACTATTGGAACCATTGGTACCACATCTTTTTATCCCAGTAAAAACCTAGGAGCCTACGGCGATGGTGGCGCCATTTTTACCAATGACGCTGATTTAGCGCATAAGATGAAAATGATTGCCAATCATGGTCAGCAAACCAGGTATTATCATGAGATGGTAGGTTGTAATTCTCGCTTAGACAGTATACAAGCAGCCATTTTAAATGTAAAACTGAAGGAATTAGATAAATACATTGTTGCCAGACAAACGGCTGCCAGTTTTTATAATGCAGCTTTTGCTAGTCAAGAACAGATCACAACACCATTTGTGGCATCCTATAGTAACCACGTGTATCACCAATATACCCTTTTATTAGAAGGGGTAGATAGGGATGGATTGGTAGCCCATTTGGCAGAGAAGAAAATCCCTTCCATGATCTATTATCCAGTACCAGGGCATCGCCAAAAAATGTTTTCTGCATTTGACTTGCCTAATTTGGATTTAAAAACAACCGACTGGCTCACAGAAAGGGTAATTTCTTTACCCATACATACTGAGTTAGATATGGAACAATTGTCTTATATTACAGAGAATTTATTAGCTTATATAAACCGTTAATTATGCGTATAGCTGTTGTAGGTACCGGATATGTTGGATTAGTATCAGGAACCTGTTTTGCCGAAACAGGAATCAAAGTCACTTGCGTAGACATTGATCCCAAAAAAGTTGCCAAATTGTCCAATGGCGAGATTACCATCTATGAGCCAGGTTTAGAGAAGATCTTCCTGCGTAATACAAGAGAGGGGCGATTAAAATTCACAACCAATTTGGAAGAAGGTATTAAGGATGCAGAAATTATTTTTCTGGCCCTACCAACTCCTCCAGGTGCAGATGGTTCTGCCGATTTAAAATACATTTTAGGTGTTGCCAATGACCTTGGTAAAATCCTAACTGACTATAAAGTTATTGTTGATAAGAGCACGGTTCCAGTTGGAACGGCGGCTAAAGTAAGGGCTGCTATTGCTGCCAATTTTAAAGGTGATTTTGACGTAGTATCTAACCCAGAATTTCTGCGTGAAGGTGTGGCGGTAGATGACTTTATGAAACCTGATCGCGTAGTAATCGGAGCTAGTTCTGATAGGGCGCGCAAAGTAATGGGCGATTTGTATGCACCATTTGTGCGTCAAGGTAACCCCATTATCTATATGGATGAAAAATCTGCCGAGTTAACCAAATATGCTGCTAATAGTTTCTTGGCAACCAAAATTTCATTCATGAATGAAGTAGCAGTGCTTTGTGAAAAAGTTGGTGCCGATGTTGACATGGTACGTAAGGGTATTGGTAGTGATGACCGTATTGGTAAGCGCTTCTTGTTCCCTGGTATTGGATACGGTGGTAGCTGCTTTCCTAAAGACGTTCAGGCTTTGATTATGTCTTCAGAAGAAGTGGGCTATAATTTCCAGATTCTAAAAGCGGTAGAAGACGTAAACGAAAAACAGAAATTGCATTTGATGCCAAAAATCAATGCTTATTTCAACAATGATCTAAAAGGCAAACATTTTGCTTTATGGGGATTGGCTTTCAAACCCAATACCGATGATATTCGTGAAGCACCAGCTTTATATATTATCAAAGCCTTGACAGCTGCTGGTGCAACCGTTACTGCTTATGATCCAGAAGCTATGCCAAATGTGCAAGCACAAATTGGTCACGTAGCCAACTATGCCAATGACCAATATAGTTGTTTGGCTGGCGCCGATGCACTAATCATTGCCACTGAGTGGAGTGAGTTCAGAACACCTGATTTTGAAATCATAGAAAGCAAACTGAAAAACAAAGTAATCTTTGATGGTCGTAACCTGTTTGAAAACAAACAGATGACAGATCTTGGTTATCGTTATGAAAGCATTGGTAGACCTTAAACTTTAAACTATGTCACAGAAAAGAATTTTAATCACTGGTGCAGCTGGTTTCTTGGGTTCACACCTTTGTGACCGTTTTATAAAGGAAGGTTACCATGTCATTGGCATGGATAACCTGATCACAGGTGATCTCCGCAATATTGAACACTTGTTCAAACTGGAAAATTTTGAATTTTATCATCAAGATGTTTCCAATTTTATTCATGTTCCAGGACATTTGGATTATATCCTACATTTTGCTTCACCCGCTAGTCCAATTGACTATTTGAAAATTCCTATTCAAACCCTGAAAGTAGGTGCATTAGGAACACATAACTGTCTAGGATTGGCCAAGGCTAAAGGTGCTAGAATGTTGGTAGCTTCTACTAGTGAAGTGTATGGTGATCCAGCTGTGCATCCACAAACGGAAGAGTACTGGGGTAATGTAAACCCAGTAGGTCCTAGGGGTGTGTATGATGAAGCCAAGCGCTTTATGGAATCTATTACCAGGGCCTATTATACTTTCCATGGTGTTGAGACTAGGATTATCCGCATCTTCAATACCTATGGTCCTCGTATGCGACTCAATGATGGTAGGGCATTACCTGCATTTATTGGACAAGCGTTGCGTGGTGAAGACCTAACCGTTTTTGGTGATGGTAGTCAAACCCGTTCTTTCTGTTATGTGGACGATTTAGTAGAAGGTATTTACAGATTGTTGATGAGCGATTATACCATGCCGGTAAATATTGGAAACCCCAATGAAATCACTTTGAAAGATTTTGCAGAAGAAGTGTTGAAGCTAACTGGTTCTTCTGTAAAAATCATTTACAAAGATTTGCCTGTGGATGATCCTAAGCAACGTAAACCAGATATTACCAAGGCCAAACAATTATTGGGCTGGGAACCTAAGGTTGATAGGGCAGAAGGTTTGAAAAAAACCTATGACTACTTTAAGTCTTTACCAAAAGAAGAGTGGTCCAAGCAACCCAAAGAATTTGTAAGTTCTAAATAAGATTCTTTTACATTAGAAAAGGGCCAATCCGGAATTCCGTTTGGCCCTTTTTTGTACCATCAAATTGAAATTATGTCTAAGCCATTGATTGTTGTTACGGGAAAAAATGGGCAACTTGGTTGGGAGATTCAACAACTGGTTGCTGATTATGCAGAAGCTTTTGAGTTTATGTTTACGGGTAGGGAGGATTTGGATTTGTCAAAACCTGAAACCATTGCGCCATTTTTCAAAAATCACCAGCCAGATTATTTTATCAATTGTGCGGCTTATACGGCAGTGGATAAGGCAGAGACGGAACAGGCATTGGCGTTTACTACCAATGCGGAGTCTGTTGGTTTGATTGCGCAGCAATGCGCTTTGGTTAATGCTAAATTGATTACTATTTCTACGGATTATGTGTTTGATGGCAATGGTACTAGCCCTTATACTATTCATACGGCTACCAATCCGGTGAATTATTATGGTCATTCTAAATGGATGGGTGAGCAATTGGCTTTGAATAATTGTTCTCAGAGTATTGTGATTAGAACTTCCTGGGTGTATAGCGTGCATGGGAATAATTTTGTCAAGACCATGTTGCGTTTGATGAATGATCGGCCTGAGTTAAAGGTGGTAGCAGATCAGATTGGTTCTCCTACTTATGCGGCTGATTTGGCGGAAGCGATATTGAAAATTATTGTGAGTATTGAGAGAGGGAATGCTCATTATGGCGTGTATCAGTTTAGCAATACCGGTGTGATTTCTTGGTGTGATTTTGCGGGGGCTATTGGGAGGATTGCGGGGAAGGGGACTAAAGTTTTGCCGATTGCGTCTGCAGAGTATCCTACTCCGGCTAAGAGGCCGAGTTATTCAGTGATGGATACTAGCGATTTGGTGCGGGATTATGGGATTGAGTTGAAGGGGTGGGAGGAGAGTTTGGGGAGGTGTATTGGGAAGATGTAGGATGATTTTTTGAAAGGAACCGGTGGTTCCTTTTTTGTTGGGGGGTGTTCAGCATATTTTTAATACGAGGGTGATTTTCGTCCAGCATTGCTGCGCCGCTGGGGATGAGCTCCCTTCGGTCGCATAATTATTGAGAGGATAATTTTCGTCCAGCATTGCTGCGCCGCTGGGGAAGAGCTCCCTTCGGTCGCATCATTAATGAGAGGGTGATTTTCGTCCAGCATTGCTTCGCCGCTGGGGATGAGCTCCCTTCGGTCGCATTTTTAATTTAAGGGTAATTTTTCCTCCAGCATTGCTGCGCTCGCTGGGGCGTTTTTGACTGGATTGCCTGCTCGCTGCGCTGCGCTTGCTCGCAGGCTTCCTTTTGAGGGGCATTACCCAAAACCTTTGCAACCTTCGCTGCGCTCAGGTTGCGGTTTTTTCGCTTACTCACTTATGCAAACGCGTTTGCAACGTTCGTAAACGAAAAAACCTTTCAACTTGCGTTGAAAGGTTTTGTTGCCCGACCTGGATTCGAACCAAGACATACTGAACCAAAATCAGTTGTACTACCCTTATACTATCAGGCAATTCCCCCATCCGTTTGATTGAATGGGCTGCAAAAATAGGGTTGCGCGCAAAATGTTCCAAATTTTTTAAGGCTATTCTGCTCAAATACCTACTGCTGCTGCAAAAATAGTTATTTGTTGTTCCTAAATCAACAGATATCTCTTAGAAAATCAGGAAGTTTGGAGGGGTAATCAGGTTTTTAACAATTATATTTAATGCCTAAATAAATCGATTCAATCAAAGCCATGACCAACAAACTCATTTTACTAGGCGTTTTTGTAGCCTGCATGATCCTGATGTCTTTTAGATATGACAAGAAAAAGAAAGTCTTGTTTTTTGGAGATAGTATTACCCAAGCTGGGGTGAATCCTGGTGGATATATCCGTTTAATTGATACCATCATTCAAAAAGAGGGGTTAACAGATAAATACGAAACCATTGGGGCTGGGGTGAGTGGTAACAAAGTATATGACCTGTATTTGCGTTTGGAGCAGGATGTGTTGCAGAAAAGCCCAGACATTGTACTCATTTATATTGGCGTGAATGATGTGTGGCATAAAGCCAGTTCTGGAACGGGTACTGATTATGATAAGTTTGGGAAGTTCTATGAGGCCCTGGTAAACAAGATTCAGGCGGGAGGAGCCAAAGTAATCCTTTGTACGCCTGCGGCTATTGGGGAGCGTCATGACAATAGCAATCAGCAAGACGGAGACCTGAACCAATACAGCAATTGGATCCGCAGTTTTGCGGCAAAAAAGCAATTACAACTGGTAGACTTAAGAAGCTTGTTCCATGAGTACTCTTTAAAGAACAATCCTGAGAACAAGGAGAAGGGTATTCTTACTTCTGACAGGGTGCACTTAAATCCAGCCGGTCAGCAATTTGTAGCCGAAGCCATGTGGAAAGAAATCAAAGCCGTTAAATAGGCTAGAACATAAAAGAAAAAGGGTTGAACCGCAGTGGTTCAACCCTTTTTTTATGCGTGTAAGTAACAGCTATACCGCTTTTACCAAATAGTAGTTTTTCTTGCCTTTTTGAACCAACAGGTATTTATCCTGGAGTAAATCGCCCAGAACAACCGTGGCTTTTTCAGTAGAAATCTTGGATTTGTTCAAACTCAAGCCACCAGCCTGCCACATTTTACGCGCTTCGCCCTTGCTGGGGAAGATCTGGGTATCGGCCAAAAAGCTCACCAAATCGTATCCTTCTGTGAGTGTTCCACGGGAAATCTCAATGCTAGGAACTCCTTCCATCACTTGTAAGAGTTGCTCTTCATTCAGGCTTTGGAGAATCTCGGTAGTGGCATTGCCAAACAGGATTTCAGAAGCTTTTACGGCAAAATCATAATCGGCACGGCTATGAACAAAGCAAGTGAGTTCTTCGGCTAGTTTCTTTTGCAAAGCACGCTCATGGGGTGCTGCTTCCTGTTGTTGCAAGAGGGTTTCAATCTCTTCAATAGAAAGAAGGGTAAAGATCTTGATCCATTTTTTGGCGTCTTCGTCACTGGCGTTTAACCAGAACTGATAGAACTGGTAGGGGCTGGTCTTCTTAGGGTCCAGCCAAACGTTTCCTTTTTCGGTTTTACCAAACTTGCCACCATCGGCCTTGGTAATCAGCGGGCAGGTAAAGGCAAAAGCTTCGCCCCCGGCTTTTCTTCTAATGAGTTCCGTACCGGTAACAATATTGCCCCATTGGTCAGAACCACCCATTTGCAGTTTGCAATTGCGGTTCTGGTAGAGCCAGTAAAAATCATAACCCTGTACCAATTGATAGGTGAATTCCGTAAAACTCATCCCGGTTTCGCCTTCCAGACGCTTTTTTACGCTGTCTTTAGACATCATATAGTTCACAGTAATATGCTTACCCACGTCACGGATAAAGTGTAGAAAGCTAAAGTCTTTGAACCAGTCATAGTTGTTAACCATGACAGCGGCATTGGGTTTGTCTGAGTTAAAGTCCAAGAATTTGCTCAGTTGTTTGCGCACGCCTTCTTGGTTAAACTGCAGGGTTTCTTCACTCAACAAATTTCTTTCCTCGCTTTTGCCACTGGGATCACCCACCATTCCGGTAGCTCCACCCACCAGGGCAAAGGGTTTATGACCCGCTTTTTGAAGATGTACCAAGAGCAAAATAGGAACCAGACTACCAATATGTAGACTGTCTGATGTGGGGTCAAAACCAATATAACCAGAAACCATTTCCTTTTCCAGTAATTCCTTTGTTCCGGGCATGATGTCTTGGATCATTCCCCTCCATTGTAAATCTTCAATCAAATGCATCTTCTGACAATTTGCGCAAAAGTAATTAGTTCTCTTGGTTGACTATTGAAATTTAATGGGCTAAAGCCGATATTTTTGCCAGATGAATGAAAACTTGCAAAAAGTAGGGGATGGTACCCGGGTGCTGAATTTTCTGGTAGACGGGTTCTTGGTCTTTTTGTTGGCCATGGGTGGCTTTCAATTTTGGAAATTCTACGTGATCAACTGGCATTTTAAACCCATTAATTTTTGGTGGTTTTTTGCTGGCGCGATGTTTATTTATTATTTTCTATTTGAACTTATATTTTATAAAACACCAGGCAAGTACTTAACAGTCAGTAAAGTAGTTGATTTAAAAGGAGCAAAACCTAGTTTTGGAGCCATCTTGATTAGGAGTCTGAGTAGGCTGGTGATTGTGGACTTTTTATTCAATGCTTTTCTGGGAGTACCCCTGCACGATTATCTAAGTGGCACTAGGGTGGTAGAAAGTTGAGGATTAGATTCCTGAAATCGCAACAAACCCATAGCGTGCTTGTTCTACATTTGCGTTCTTCTAGCTTTTAAACATTCTTATGGCAAAAATTGGCATCAATATAGCAACAGGATCACTGCAGCAAGCAGAAATGATTGTAGGAATAGACCTTGGAACTACCAATAGTTTGGTGGCCATTATTCACCCCGAGACCAAACAACCGGTGGCCCTGAGGGAATTCAATACCAGTAGTTTGGTGCCCAGTATTGTGCATTTTGACGAGTTTGGCAATCCCACGGTTGGGGAGACGGCACGTCAATTTTTAGAACTGGATCCACAACGTACTATCTTCAGTGCCAAGCGATTAATGGGGAAGAGTTACAAAGATATTCAAGAGAATGCGGGCTATTTTGCCTACAAAGTGATTGATGATAATACCGAGAGTCTGGTAAAAGTGCAGGTAGGTGATCAGTTTTTTTCACCTATTGAATTGTCTTCCTTTATTTTAAAAGAGCTCAAGCAAAGGGCCGAGCATATTTTAAAAACCCCGGTTACCAAGGCGGTCATTACCGTTCCGGCTTATTTTAATGACGCCCAGCGTCAGGCTACCCGAGATGCGGGTAAACTGGCTGGTTTAGACGTGATGCGGATTGTGAATGAGCCAACTGCGGCTAGTTTGGCCTATGGATTGGGTTTAAAAGCAGATCAGGAAGCCACTATTGCGGTCTATGACCTAGGTGGTGGAACATTTGACGTATCCATTTTGCAGATCAGTAATGGCATTTTTGAAGTACTCAGTACCAATGGGGATACATACTTGGGTGGCGATGATTTAGATAGGGCCATCATGCAGTTTTGGATGCAGGCTGCTGGTATTACCATGGAAGACCTGAAGCAACATCAGGCTTTGGCCCAAGGTTTAAGACTAAAGGCGGAAGAAGCCAAAAAGCATTTGAGTAGCCATGATAGGTTCTCCACAGATTGGAATGGTGAGGTCTTGAGTATTACCAAAGCGGAATTTGAGGGATTGATTGCGCCATTGATAGCCAAGACCATTGATTGTTGCGGCCGAGCTTTGGCCGATGCCAAGCTCACAGCGGACAAGATTGACAGCATTGTCATGGTAGGAGGCAGTACCCGTGTTCCAGCCGTAAAAGCAGCCGTAAGTGCCTTTTTTGGCAAGCCAGTGAATGATTCGGTGAACCCGGATGAGGTAGTAGCCCTTGGCGCCGCCATTCAAGCCGATATCTTGGCTGGCAATAACAAAGACTTCTTACTATTAGATATTACGCCTTTAAGCCTAGGAATTGAAACCATGGGCGGGTTGATGGATGTTTTGGTTCCCAGAAATGCCAAGATTCCCACATCGGTGGGAAGGCAATATACCACCCATGTGGATGGGCAGGGTAGTATGCGTATCTCGGTTTATCAGGGCGAGCGTGACCTAGTAAAGGATAACCGTAAGTTGGCGGAGTTTAACCTGACCGGAATTCCGGGAATGCCTGCTGGATTACCCAAGGTTGAAGTTCAATTTTTAATTGATGCAGATGGCATTTTAATAGTGAAAGCCAAAGAGTTACGTAGTGGAGTAGAGCAAAGTATTGAAGTAAAGCCACAGTTTGGCTTAACCGATGCAGAAGTAGAGCAAATGCTGCTTGATAGCTTAACCAATGCCAAGCAAGACATGGTTACCAGGGCCTTGGTAGAAGCCCGAACAGAGGGTGAGCAGATCTTGGCAGTGACTGAGAAATTTATTGGCAAGAATCAGGCCTTATTAACCCAGGCCGAATTGGTAGATACAGCTGCTGCCATGCAGGCTCTACAGTTGGCTTTGACTATGGAAGATAAAAACCTGATTCAGAGCAAGATAGAAGCGTTAAATGAAATTTCACGTCCATTTGCTGAGCGCGCTATGGATCAGGCCGTAAGTGGTGCTTTAAAGGGAAAAACCATTTAATCTTTGAGTTGCATCCAGCGCTGAACGTATTTGCCCAGGATATCAAATTCTATATTGACCATACTGCCTTCCTTTACAGCTTGAATACTGGTATGTTCATAGGTATAAGGGATAATGGCTACGCTAAAGCGATTGTTTTCAACAGCAAAACAGGTTAGACTGGTGCCATTCACGGCAATACTTCCCTTTTCAATGACCAGGTGTCCAAAGCCATTGGGGAATTCAAACTGATATTCCCAGCTACCATCTAGGGTTTTAAAAGAGGTACAGGTAGCTGTACAGTCTACATGGCCTTGAACAATATGCCCATCCAAACGGCCATTCATGACCATACAACGTTCTAGGTTCAGGATCTGACCCTCTTGCCAGGTACCCAAACTGGTTTTTTTCAGTGTCTCTTCTATAGCGGTTACTTTATGGCTGCCGTTTTCTATGGCTTCTACGGTTAAGCAAACCCCGTTATGACTTAGACTCTGGTCTATTTTTAATTCATGTGAAAGGGGAGAAGCTACCCAAAAGCTGGCGTTGGTCCCGTTTTTCTCTATAGACTGAATGGTTCCTATTTGTTCTATGATGCCTGTAAACATGCTGCAATTTACCAATTAGGCCGATAATTTTTTTATTTGATGCTATTTGATTTGGAATTTTAAACACAAATGCTATCTTTGCGCTCCTAAAAACGCCTGAGGAGGTATATATTTATGTTAATCATTGACTCAAAAGACTGCGAAAACATTGACAAAGCGCTGAAGAAGTACAAGAAGAAATTCGAAAAATCTAAAGCCTTATTGCAACTTAGAGAGCGTCAAGCTTTCACCAAACCATCTGTAGTTCGTCGTGGCCAGATTTTGAAAGCCATCTACAAGCAGCAGATCGCTAGCGGTAAGATAGAAGGATAATTTCCACTCACCACAATATTATAGAGTAGTCTAAGGTTATATCTTTAGACTACTTTTTTATGCCCGTAAGTGACTATTCGCAGTTAAATGCCTTTCTGGACTATCTCCAGTTTGAGAAACGCTATTCGCGGCATACCCTCATTGCCTATCAGGGAGACCTAGAGCAATTCTACAAATACATTACGGAACAATTTGACCAACCCGCTTTGGATCAGATTACTGCAGGCATGGTCAAGACCTGGTTAGCAAGTATCAAAGAATACGATGACCTAGCCTCAAAATCCATCAACCGGAAAATATCGGCCCTCAAATCTTTTTTCAAATACCAAATGCGTTTGGGTTTACTCAAAGTAAGTCCTATGACCATGGTCATATCGCCGAAGGCAAAAAAAAGATTACCCGTATTTGTAGCGGAACAGGACATGGATACCCTTTTTGCCGCCGTGGAATTTCCGGATGATTGGAATGGAAGAACCCAGCGGCTGGTCATGCAACTATTTTACCAAACCGGTATGCGTTTGAGTGAGTTAATCCAATTAAAACAAAACCAATTAGATCCAGGTTCTAAACAAGTAAAAGTGTTGGGTAAGGGTAATAAGGAACGGATCATACCTGTGGAAGGTGATTTACTCCAAGAATTAGCATCCTATATGCAGGATAGACCCAAACAGTTGGCGGGTCCTGCCTATGTGTTTACTACAGAAAAGGGTAGGCCCCTACAACCCAGAACGGTTTATGCCTTTGTAAAAAAATATTTGGGTATGGTTACCACGGTTCAGAAAAAAAGCCCCCATATTCTCAGACATAGTTTTGCCACACATTTGATGAACCATGGTGCAGACCTAAACGCGGTAAAGGAATTATTGGGTCATAGTAGTCTGGCGGCTACACAAGTGTATACCCATAATAGCATTGAAAAATTGAAGGATACGTTTAACAAAGCCCATCCCAAGGCTTGATAGGCTGGTCAAAATAAAGAGCCTGTTAAAACTTAAAAAAAACAGCTTTGATCCTATTTATTTTGTGCTTTATGTGTTAACTTGTTATCAGTTGAAATACCGGAACCGCGTCCGGGATCAAGTTCTTTCAAATATTTTATTTCTTAACCGTTTAAACGTGAGTTGTTATGAACGTTAACATTCAGACCGTGCACTTTGATGCAGATGACAAATTGGTGGATTATGTAACCAAGAAAATTGAAAAACTGAACACGTTTCACGACCAGATCCTAAAAGTGGACCTGTTTTTGAAATTGGACAACGTAGTACATTCCATCAAAGACAAAGTAGTTGAGATCAAAGTTCATGTGCCCAAGCACGATTTCTTTGTAAAAGCTTCCTCTAAATCATTTGAAGAATCTTTTGATAATGCCATGGATTCTCTGATTTCTCAGATTAAAAGAAAAAAAGATAAACTTGCCGCTTAAAAAATTAATCAGCCCTGAAAGAGATTTCGGGGCTTTTTTTTGCCATTTACCCCCATCTTTTTAGACCTGTTGAAAACTGTTTTAAAATTTTTGCTTCAAAATTTTGCTGAATAAAGTTTTCCATTACCTTTGCCATCCCAAAAAAAGGGATAGTTCTTTATTTTTTGCCGAAGTAGCTCAGTTGGTAGAGCAGCTGATTTGTAATCAGCAGGTCGCGGGTTCGAGTCCCATCTTCGGCTCAAGAAATCTTGTTAAGTTTTGTTTTAGAAGTGAAACTAGTTTTTTCTTCCATAGCAACTACTTAACTTTGCGTTTCTCAAATGGGGGCAGATGGCCGAGTGGTTAAAGGCGACAGACTGTAAATCTGTTCACTCACGTGTACGTAGGTTCGAACCCTACTCTGCCCACAAGGATGTTGAAAATTCGTTTTCAGCATCCATTAGTTCTTTACAGACAACAATCAACTTCCGAAAGGAGATTGGTTGAAGGGTAAAAGCGGAAGTAGCTCAATTGGTAGAGCGATAGCCTTCCAAGCTATAGGTCGCGAGTTCGACCCTCGTCTTCCGCTCTTTAAGACCGTTGCTAGTGAATGATTTTTCAGACACTAGCAATAGTCAAGCCTTTGTAGCTCAGGGGTAGAGCACTTCCTTGGTAGGGAAGAGGTCGCGAGTTCGATTCTCGCCAACGGCTCAGGTTTGAATAGGATACGGTGAGCGGCAAATGGGTGAAAGGGTATCCAAACAAACAGCAAAAAAATGCAGCGCCTCAAAAGGCAAAGCGCTTAATAAATGTAACCGGGTCTAAAAGCCCTAATTTTTAAAAAACACAACTAAAAACCGATAAAAATGGCAAAAGAGACCTTCAAGAGGGAAAAACCTCACGTAAACGTAGGTACCATTGGTCACGTTGACCATGGTAAAACTACTTTAACTGCAGCTATCACCATGATCCTCGCTAAAAAGGGTATGGGTAACGTTGCAAAGAACTATGACGAAATCGATGGCGCACCCGAAGAAAGGGAGCGTGGTATCACTATCAATACTGCTCACGTTGAGTATCAAACTGCTAACCGTCACTATGCGCACGTTGACTGTCCAGGTCACGCCGACTATGTGAAGAACATGATTACCGGTGCTGCCCAAATGGACGGTGCTATCTTGGTAGTTGCTGCAACTGACGGTCCTATGCCACAAACCAAAGAGCACATCTTGTTGGCTCGTCAGGTAGGTGTACCTCGTATTGTTGTTTTCATGAACAAAGTTGACTTGGTAGACGATCCTGAATTGTTGGAATTGGTTGAAATGGAAGTTCGTGAATTATTAACTTCATACGGTTTTGACGGAGATAACACTCCAATCATCCAAGGTTCTGCAACTGGTGGTTTAGCCGGCGAAGAAAACTGGGTAGCTAAGATTGAAGAATTAATGGAAGCTGTAGATACTTACATTCCATTGCCTCCTCGTCCAGTTGATATGCCTTTCTTGATGAGCGTTGAAGACGTGTTCTCAATCACTGGTCGTGGTACTGTTGCTACTGGCCGTATTGAAAGAGGTCGTATCAAAGTTGGTGAACCAATTGAGATTGTAGGTTTAATGGAAGCTCCATTGACTTCAACTTGTACTGGTGTTGAAATGTTCAAGAAATTGTTGGATGAAGGTGAAGCTGGAGATAATGCAGGTTTGTTGTTGCGTGGTATTGAAAAGAGCCAAATCCGTCGTGGTATGGTACTTTGCAAACCAGGTTCAATTACTCCACATACTGAATTCAAAGGTGAAGTTTACGTATTGAGCAAAGAAGAAGGCGGACGTCACACTCCATTCTTTAACAAGTATCGTCCTCAGTTCTACTTCAGAACTACAGACGTAACTGGTGAGTGTTCATTACCTGAAGGAACTGAAATGGTTATGCCTGGTGATAACATCGGTTTAACTGTTAAGTTGATCCAACCAATCGCAATGGAAAAAGGTTTGAAATTTGCGATCCGTGAAGGTGGCCGTACCGTAGGTGCTGGTCAGGTTACTGAGATTATCAAATAAGCTTTAAGCTCCGGCTTTTAGCTTTTAAGCAGATATTTACTATATTTGCGATACCACTAAAAGCTGTCTTGATTTATTCAGGATAGCTTTTAGTTTTCTACGGGCATGGTGCAACGGTAGCATGCAGGTCTCCAAAACCTTTGATCTGGGTTCGAATCCTAGTGCCCGTGCAACTGAATTTGAAGCGGTTCTTCAAAACAAATAAGAAAACATGAATAAAATCACCACATATTTCAAAGAGAGTTACCGCGAACTGTTGGAGAAAGTAACCTGGCCTACTTGGATTCAATTACAACAAAGCACTGTGATTGTTTTGGTAGCTACTGTTATCATCACCGCGATGGTTTGGATGATGGATTTTTCCAGCAACCAATTGCTTAAATTGATTTATTCATTATTCAAGTAACCAATCATGGAAGCAGTTGAAACAGTAGATACACAAGCCAATCCAACTGGCCCTTTACCAGAAACAAAATGGTATGTATTAAGGGTTGTTAGTGGAAAGGAAAGAAAGGTGAAAGAGTATCTGGATAAGGATTTGATTCGTAATGGTTGGACAGAAACCATTAAGCAAATCTTCCTTCCCATGGAGAAAGTGTACAAGGTACAGAACGGGAAGAAAGTAATGCGCGAGAAGAACTATTTTCCTGGTTATGTGATGATGGAAGTATTAGACGGAAAATTGAGCGATGATATTGTGCAACATATCAGCAATATCAGCAACGTGATGCACTTCTTAACAGATGGTAAAGGTTCAAAAGGAAATATTATCTCTTTGCGCAAATCTGAAGTAAATAAGATGTTGGGTAAAGTGGATGAGATGAATGATATGGGTGTGACCATGAGTGAACCATTTATTGTTGGTGAAACCATCAAAATCATTGAAGGTCCATTTAATGACTTTAACGGTGTAATTGAAGACGTGAATGATGAGAAGAAAAAATTGAAAGTAACCGTTAAAATCTTTGGTAGGTCTACACCTGTTGAGTTGAATTATATGCAGGTAGAAAAATTATCATAAAAACGTCATTTATTAATAAATTAAGCCATTTCGGATTTTTCGAAATGGCTTTTTTAATTTATTTTTAATACCTTTAAAAAATAGTATATCAATTAATTGCACCCCAACTAATTCAGTATTCTGCTTATGCGCATAGCCCATCTGATTGTTACTTATACAGATCCAGTTCAAACAGAACGGATGATCAGGCGGATGCAGCACCCCGATTTTGATTTTTATATACACCTTGATGCTAAGTTTCCCATTAGTAGTCACGAGTATCTTACCCAGATGTCAAATGTATTTCTAATCAAAGACAGGATTGATGTACACTGGGCTGGGTTTAGCACTATTCAAGCCATTTTAAATTCTGGAAAAGAAATATTGGATTCTGGAAAGAAATATGATTTTGTTTCACTCATGAGTGGCCAAGATTATCCAATTCAATCTCCAGAACAAATATTGGCTTTTTATCAAGCTAGAGAAGGTAAATTATTACTGAAATACAAGGCATTTGACGGTGAATGGGAAGAAGGTATGTTACGCGTTAATCGCTATCATATGTCTGATTTTAAATTCAGGGGTCAATATGCAATTGAACGTCTTTTGAATAAAATTTTTCCAAAACGCAGAATGCTAGATGGGATTAAGTTTTACGGTAGTTCAATGTTCTGGGCCATTTCAATGGAAGCCCTGCGTTATGTTCAAGAAACCATTGAATACAATCAAACCATGAAACGCTTTTTCAAATTTTCATGGGCTGCTGATGAGTTTCTATTTCAAACAGTGATTTTAAATTCGCATTTAGCTGATCAGGTTGTTAATGAAAACTGCCACTATTATAAGCATCCACCCATGACACCTAATCCTAAAACATTTTCAATGGAGGATTTAGAAGATATTTTGGCTTCAGATAGAATATTTGCTCGAAAATTCAAAATGTCAACAGACCCGGAATTGCTAGATAAAATAGACGCAGCAATTGATCAACGTAGAACCCACACCACATAAAATACTTGAATGGCTTATTTGATAAATCTGGTCAATTTTAAAGACAAAAGAGGCAACCTAACCGTTTTAGATAATACAGAAGCTTTGCTTCCCTTCAAAATTAAAAGGGTGTTTTATATTTATGGTGTAGATGAATCCATTAGAGGAGGTCATAGACATATAGAGACCACACAAGCGGCCATTTGTATCAAGGGTAGTTGTGTAGTGACCAATGACGATGGTGAAAAAAACGAAAGTTTTTTATTAGATGATCCGTCTAAATGTTTGATTTTAGAAACAAAAGATTGGCATCAAATGCGTGAATTTACACCTGATGCCATACTATTGGTTTTTGCTTCCACATATTTTGACGAATCAGATTATATCTTTGAACCCTATCCGCCAAGACCATGATTCCTTATGACCAACTGTCTAAAGTAAATTTGCCTTATCAAGCAGACTTTGAACAGGCTTTCCGGGATTTTCTGGAAAAGGGTTGGTATATCATGGGAGAGGGGTTAAAAAAATTTGAATCCCAATTAGCAGATTATCATGGAAGCAAACATGCTATCGGCGTAGCCAATGGACTAGATGCTTTAATCTTGGCTATTAAAGTATTGAACCTGCCCGCTGGATCTGAGATTATTGTCCCCTCAAACACTTATATAGCTTCTATTCTAGCCATTATTCATGCTGGGCATCAACCAGTAATGGTAGAGCCCAGTTTGCAAACTTATAATATTGACCCTAGCTTAATTGAAGCGTCTATTACTCCTTCCACAAAAGCCATTTTAGTAGTGCATTTGTATGGGAAATGTTGTGATATGGATCCCATCAACCATATTGCCCAAAAGCATGGCTTGGCTGTAATTGAAGACGGTGCTCAGTCCCATGATGCAAGGTACAAGGGTAGGTTGGCTGGAACATTGGGTGATTTGGCTGCTTTTAGTTTTTATCCGAGTAAAAATTTAGGTGCTTTGGGCGATGCTGGAGCCATACTAACCAATGAGGATGTTTATGCTACTTCTCTAAGAAGTATGCGGAATTATGGTTCTCATCAAAAATACCAAAACGACCAGGTTGGATTTAATAGCCGTTTAGATGAATTGCAAGCCATTTTCCTATCTATTAAATTACCCTATCTAGCTGCTATTACCGCTCACAAAAGAGATTTAGCAGGTTTGTATTTGTCAAACCTTAAATCTGATTTCATACTCCCTGTTGTTGATGTGGATTATGAAGACGTTTACCATATTTTCAATATACGCCATCCCCGTAGGGATGCTCTAAAAGCTTATTTGTTGGAAAATGGCGTTGGCACAGAAATTCATTACCCCATTGCTCCTAATCATCAAAAAGCCTTGGCTCCCTGGTTTGAGGGTAGGTCTTTTCCTATTTCGGAGGAAATTCATGCTACTACTTTGAGCCTTCCCTGCTCTGCTTGTCATGATGCCTTGGATATTTATAGGGTCATTGAATTAATGAATGCCTTTTAAATTTGGATTTTTCCAATTATTCCTTACCTTTGCCGCCCCAAAAGTTCTTTTTAGGAAGAATGATTGACTTTGGGAGTGTTGCTAAAAAGCAGCACGATATCACCAATAAAATCTAAAAAATGGCAAAAGAAATCTCAGGCTACGTAAAGTTGCAGGTGAAAGGCGGAGCCGCCAACCCAGCACCTCCAGTAGGTCCAGCCCTTGGTTCAAAGGGTGTTAACATCATGGAGTTCTGTAAGCAGTTTAATGCTAGAACTCAAGACAAAATGGGTAAAGTAGTTCCCGTTTTGATTACAGTATACACAGACAAGTCTTTTGACTTTGTTATCAAAACAGCTCCGGCAGCAGTTCAGGTAATGGAAGCAGCTAAGATTCAGAAAGGATCTAAAGAAAGCAATCGTGTTAAGGTTGGTAAAGTAACTTGGGATCAAGTTGAAGCCATTGCCAAAGACAAGATGAGCGATTTAAATGCTTTCACTTTACACAGTGCCATGAACATGGTAGCTGGTACTGCCCGTTCTATGGGAGTTACTGTTGAAGGTAAAGCCCCTTGGGAAAATTAATTATTCACCTTAAATCATTTAGAAAATGTCACTTACTAAAAAAAGAAAAGTAGCAGTAACTAAGGTGGATAAAAACAAAATTTATTCCCTGAAAGAAGCTTCTAACCTTGTAAAAGAAATCAATTGCACCAAATTTGATAGTTCTGTAGACTTGCATATCCGCTTGGGAGTTGATCCTAAGAAAGCTGATCAGCAAGTTCGTGGAACCGTTTCTCTTCCACATGGTACTGGTAAAACCAAGCGCGTTTTGGTTTTATGTACTCCTGATAAAGAAGCAGCTGCTAACGAAGCAGGTGCTGATTTTGTAGGTCTTGACGAGTTCATCCAAAAGATTGAAAGTGGTTGGGTAGACGTTGACGTGATCATTGCTACACCTGCAGTTATGCCTAAAATTGGTAAACTGGGTAAAGTATTAGGACCACGTAACTTGATGCCAAACCCTAAAACTGGTACTGTAACAAATGATGTTGCAGCTGCAGTTAATGAGGTGAAAGGTGGTAAGATTGCATTCAAAGTAGATAAGACTGGTATTGTTCACGCTTCTATTGGTCGTATCTCTTTTGCACCTGAAAAGATTACAGAGAACAGCACTGAGCTGATCAACGCTATCTTGAAGTTGAAGCCATCTTCTTCCAAAGGTACCTACCTGAAAGCAGTAAGCATGGCTAGCACCATGAGTCCTGGTATCACATTGGACACCAAATCATTAATCAACTAGTCCTGGTGATCGTTCCCGGTAAAACGGGATTGAAATGACCCGGGTTGTAAAAAAAATTAGTTATGAACAAAGACCAAAAAAATGAGGTGATTGAACTCTTGAAAGAGAAGTTCACACAATACAATAACTTTTATATCACTGATACAGAAGCATTGACTGTTGCACAGGTTTCTAACCTGCGCAGAACTTGCTTTGACAAGCAGGTAGAAATGAAAGTGGCTAAGAACACTTTGATCCGTAAGGCTTTGGAAGCATTGGATGCTGAAAAATATGCAGGTGTATATGATTCATTGCACAATGTAACCGCTTTGATGTTCTCTGAGAACCCCAAAGAACCAGCTTTGATTATCTCTTCTTTCCGCAAAGGAAGCAATACTGAAAAACCAGTATTGAAAGCAGCATTTATAAACGGTGATATCTACACAGGTAATGATAATCTGAAAGCACTTACTCAAATCAAGTCTAAGAATGAATTGATTGGTGAAGTAATTGGATTGTTGCAATCTCCAGCAAAACGCGTTATTGCGGCTTTGTTGAATCACCACGAGCAAAAAGCAGCAGGAACTGCACCAGAAGCAGTTGTTGAAGCAGCAGTTGAAGCAGTAGCAGTTGAAGCAGCTCCTGAAGCTCCAAGTGCAGAAGCTCCTGCAGCAGAAGCATAAATTGAAACCGGGAAACCGGAACTAAGATATCCCAGGCCTGAGGGAAAATAAAGGCAGAATTTTTTTAAACCATCCGCCGGATCCCGCAAGACGAGACATGAAGGCGGAAAAAATTTACACAAAATGGCAGACATTAAAGCATTAGCAGAATCTCTAGTTAACCTGACAGTTAAAGAAGTTCAGGAATTAGCAGACGTATTGAAAGCAGACTACGGTATTGAACCAGCTGCAGCAGCAGTTGTAGTAGCAGCAGGTGGCGGTGACGCTGCAGCAGCAGTTGAAGAGAAAACCTCTTTTGACGTTGTATTGGTTAGCGGTGGTGCTAGCAAATTGACTGTAGTTAAGATTGTTAAAGAATTGACTGGTTTAGGCTTGAAAGAAGCTAAAGACCTAGTTGACGGCGCTCCTAAAGCAGTTAAAGAAGGCGTATCTAAAGCAGAAGCTGAAGAAATTGCTGGTAAATTGAAAGATGCTGGCGCTGAGGTAGAAGTTAAGTAATTAACCTACTTCTATAAAATTGAACCAACAGGATAATCTCCTGTTGGTTTTTTTTTGCCCAAAAGGGTGAAAAAATTTGTTTTTTTATTGTTCTACTAATTGCTTAGTTTTGCCATCCTTTATTTTGGGCATTTTAGCGGGTGGACATTTTTATCATTTGTTTGAATGGTAGATGCGCCGATTGTACGTTAAGAGAAGCACTTAGTTCTCCCCAAAATTTTACGTACTAAAACCGGTTTTACACAAATATGTCTACAACTACATTGAACAACAGGGTCGGCTTCGGTAAAACTAAACACTTGGCTGATGCCCCAGACCTACTCGACATTCAGTTAGAATCTTTCAGAGAGTTTTTTCAGTTAGAAACAACGCCCGACAAACGTAACGTGGAAGGCTTGTTCCGTGTGTTTAAGGAAAATTTTCCTATTACAGACACGCGTAACATTTTCGTACTGGAGTTCCTGGATTATTTTATTGATCCCCCACGCTACACTATTGAAGAGTGTATGGAACGTGGTTTAACTTATGCGGTGCCTTTGAAGGCCAAACTGCGCTTGAGTTGTAATGACGAAGAGCACGTTGACTTCCAAACCATTGTACAAGACGTGTTTTTGGGAAATATCCCATACATGACTCCTAGAGGAACCTTTGTAATTAACGGAGCTGAGCGCGTAGTTGTATCACAGCTACACCGTTCTCCTGGTGTATTCTTTGGTCAATCTGTTCACCCGAACGGAACCAAGATTTACTCTGCAAGGGTGATTCCTTTCAAAGGAGCTTGGATGGAGTTTGCCACAGACATCAACAACGTGATGTACGCTTATATTGATCGTAAGAAGAAGTTCCCTGTAACTACTTTATTACGTTCTATTGGTTATGAAACAGACAAAGACATTTTGGAATTGTTTGGCATGGCCGATGAAGTAAAAGCAGACAAAAAATCATTGGCTAACCAGGTTGGTAAAAAATTAGCTGCTCGTGTTCTTAGAACTTGGGTAGAAGATTTTGTGGATGAAGACACTGGTGAAGTAGTGAGCATTGAGCGTAACGAAATTGTGATGGAGCGTGACACCGTGCTGGATGAAGAAGCTATTGCTACCATTATTGAAATGGAAGTGAAGAGCGTATTTATTCAGAAAGAAGACGTTGGAGGCGATTATGCCATCATTTACAATACATTGAACAAGGATACTTCTAACAGTGAATTAGAAGCGGTTCAGCATATCTATCGCCAATTGCGTGGTGCTGATGCCCCTGATAATGAAACTGCTCGTGGTATCATTGACAAATTGTTCTTCTCTGACAAACGTTATGATTTAGGAGAAGTTGGTAGGTATAAGATCAACCGCAAACTAGGTCTTGACTATCCATTAGAAAAGAAAGTATTAACCAAACCAGATATCATTGAGATCATTAAGTACCTAGTACGTTTGACCAATGGTAAGGCTGAGATTGATGATATTGATCACTTAAGCAACCGTAGGGTTAGAACAGTAGGTGAGCAATTATACGCCCAATTTGGTGTGGGTCTGGCTCGTATGGCTAGAACCATCAGAGAGCGTATGAACGTTAGGGATAACGAGGTGTTTACACCAGTTGATTTGATCAACGCACGTACCCTTTCTTCTGTAATCAACTCTTTCTTTGGTACTTCTCAGTTGTCTCAGTTCTTAGACCAAACCAATCCTTTGAGTGAGATCACGCACAAGCGTAGGATCTCCGCACTAGGACCAGGAGGTTTGAGTAGAGAGCGCGCTGGATTTGAGGTTCGTGACGTACACTATTCTCACTACGGTAGGTTATGTACTATTGAAACTCCAGAAGGACCAAACATTGGTTTGATTTCTACCCTTTGCGTACACGCTGCTATCAACGATATGGGCTTTATTGAAACCCCTTATCGCAAAGTAGAAGACGGAAAAGTAAACATGAACACCCTTACTTTCCTAAGTGCTGAAGAAGAAGACAGTGCTAAAATTGCCCAGAGTAATTCTCCATTGAATGACAAGGGTGGTTTTGCAGAAGATAAAGTAGTTTCTCGTCAAACAGGTGACTTCCCCATTTTGGACAAGGAAGAAGTGGAATTTATGGACGTTGCGCCTAACCAAATTGTTGGTTTGAGTGCTTCTCTGATTCCTTTCTTGGAGCATGATGATGCCAACCGTGCCTTGATGGGATCAAACATGCAACGTCAGGCTGTTCCTTTGATTCGTCTAGAAGCTCCAATTGTGGGTACTGGACTAGAAGGAAAAGCTGCTCGTGATGCTAGGATTCAAATCCACGCTGAAGGAAATGGTGTTGTTGAATTTGTTGACGCCAACCATATTCATGTTCGCTACGATAGAAATGACCTTGACCGTTTGGTAAGCTTTAATGATGACTTACAAGTGTATACACTGACTAAGTTCATGAAGACCAACCAAGCAACTTGTATCAATCTTCGCCCTGCTGTGAAGAAAGGTCAACAAGTGAAAAAAGGTGATTTCTTAACAGAAGGATACGCTACACAAAATGGTGAATTGGCCTTGGGTAGAAACTTACAAGTGGCATTCATGCCATGGAAAGGTTACAACTTTGAGGATGCCATTGTAATCTCTGAAAAAGTAGTTCGCGAAGACTTGTTTACTTCTGTTCACATTGAAGAATATGAATTAGAAGTTCGTGATACCAAATTGGGTGAAGAAGAATTGACTCCAGATATTCCTAACGTATCAGAAGATGCTACTAAGGATTTGGATGAGAACGGAATTATCCGCATTGGTGCCACCATCAAGGAAGGCGATATCTTAATTGGTAAGATCACTCCTAAAGGTGAATCTGATCCTACACCAGAAGAAAAATTATTGCGTGCCATCTTTGGTGACAAAGCCGGTGATGCAAAAGATGCTTCTTTGAAAGCTCCAAACGGAACTGAAGGTGTGGTGATTGACAAGAAACTATTCCAACGTGCTAAGAAAGATAAGAACGGCAAGATTCGTGAAAAAGCACAGTTAGAAAAAGTTGAAAAAGTTCACCAACAAAATGTTGAAAGCATTAAAGAATTGTTGTTAGACAAATTGCAAACCCTGTTGAAAGACAAGGCTAGCACTGGTGTAAGCAACAACTTTGGTGAAATGCTGATTGGCAAAGGCGCTAAGTTTAATCAAAAGAACTTGAGCACTATTGATTACCAAAACGTAAATCCTTTGGGATGGACTGGTGATGCCAAAACAGATGATCAGATCAACACTTTGTTACACAACTATAGCATTAAGTTCAACGAAGAGTTGGGCCGATACAAACGTGAAAAATTCAATATTAGCATTGGTGATGAATTACCTGCTGGTGTATTGAAACTGGCTAAAGTATATCTTGCTGTTAAGCGTAAGCTGAAAGTAGGGGATAAGATGGCGGGTAGACACGGTAACAAGGGTATCGTTGCAAAAATTGTTCGTGCAGAAGACTTACCATTCATGGAAGATGGAACACCAGTGGATATTGTATTGAATCCACTAGGGGTACCTTCTAGGATGAACTTGGGTCAGATCTACGAAACCATTCTTGGATGGACCGGTAAAAAATTGGGTGTCAAATTTGCTACGCCAATTTTTGATGGTGCTTCTACAACACAAATTGAAGAATACTGTGTTGAAGCAGGCATTCCTAGAAATGGACATACTTATCTATACGATGGTGAAACTGGAGAGCGTTTCCATCAGAAAGCTACTGTGGGTGTGATCTACATGATCAAACTACACCACATGGTTGATGATAAAATGCACGCCCGTTCAATTGGACCATATAGCTTGATTACACAACAACCGTTGGGTGGTAAGGCACAGTTTGGTGGTCAGCGTTTTGGTGAGATGGAGGTTTGGGCACTGGAAGCATATGGTGCAGCCAATATCTTACAAGAATTGTTAACCCTCAAATCGGATGATATCATTGGCCGTGCTAAAACCTACGAAGCCATTGTTAAGGGAGATAATATCCCACGTCCAGGTGTACCAGAATCATTCAATGTATTGGTACATGAATTGAGAGGCTTGGGTCTTGACCTTAAGTTTGAATAAATGAATTTGGAAGGTGGATGACGGTAACAACTGTCATCCTCTTTTCCATTCTTTTTAAACTTAACATTGACAGACAACCGAATCAACAAATTCGGTTGAAACAACATAAAATAATACAAATTCTCAAACCCGATATGGCAATCAAAAGAGATAACAAACCTAGACCTACTTTTTCACAGATCACCATCAGCCTAGCATCGCCTGATAGCATTCTGGAAAGAAGTTTTGGTGAAGTGTTAAAGCCTGAAACCATCAACTACCGGACTTATAAACCCGAGCGTGATGGCTTGTTTTGTGAAAGGATCTTCGGACCCGTTAAAGATTACGAATGCGCCTGTGGAAAGTACAAGCGTATCCGTTATAAGGGTATCGTTTGTGACCGTTGTGGTGTAGAAGTAACTGAAAAGAAAGTGCGTAGAGAGCGCATGGGACATATCAAATTGGTTGTTCCTGTAGTGCATATCTGGTACTTCAAAAGCTTACCTAACAAGATTGGTTATTTGTTGGGAATGAGTTCTAAGAAATTAGAAACCATTGTTTACTACGAACGCTATGTAGTAATCCAAGGCGGTATCAAAGAAAACCTAAACATGGGTGATCTTTTAACCGAAGAGGAATACTTAGATATCCTTGACAATTTGCCAAAGGATAACCAATACCTTCCTGATGACGATTCTCAAAAATTTGTTGCTAAAATGGGTGCTGAAGCAGTTCACGCTCTTTTAGAAAGAATTGACCTAGATGGTTTGAGTTTCTCTTTGCGTAATGCTGCTGCCACTGAAACTTCTCAACAACGTAAGGCTGATGCCTTAAAGCGTTTGAGCGTGGTAGAATCATTCCGTGATGCAGGTACACGTATTACCAACCGCCCTGAGTGGATGGTGATGCAGTATATTCCTGTGATTCCTCCAGAATTGCGTCCATTGGTTCCATTGGATGGTGGCCGTTTTGCCTCATCTGATTTGAATGACTTATACCGTAGGGTAATTATCCGTAACAACCGTTTAAAGCGTTTGTTAGAGATCAAAGCGCCTGAAGTAATCTTACGTAATGAAAAACGTATGTTACAAGAAGCCATTGACTCATTGTTTGACAATAGCCGTAAATCGAATGCTGTAAAAGCAGAACGTGGACGTGCATTGAAATCTTTGAGCGATGTGTTGAAAGGTAAGCAAGGTCGTTTCCGTCAGAACTTACTTGGTAAGCGTGTGGATTATTCTGGACGTTCTGTAATTGTGGTTGGACCTGAATTGAAAATCCACGAGTGCGGTTTACCAAAAGACATGGCTGCGGAATTGTTCAAGCCATTTGTTATTAGAAAATTGATTGAAAGAGGTATTGTAAAAACTGTGAAGAGCGCCAAGAAATTGGTAGATCGCAAAGAAGCAGTTGTTTGGGATATCTTGGAAAATATATTGAAAGGTCACCCAATCATGCTGAACCGTGCCCCAACATTGCACCGTTTGAGTATCCAGGCCTTCCAACCAAAATTAGTAGAAGGAAAAGCCATTCAGTTACACCCATTGGTAACTTCTTCTTTCAACGCCGACTTTGATGGTGACCAGATGGCCGTGCACGTGCCTTTGAGCAATGCTGCTATTTTGGAAGCCCAATTGTTGATGTTGTCTTCTCACAACATTTTGAACCCTCAGAATGGTACGCCAATTACCCTTCCTTCACAGGACATGGTCTTGGGATTGTATTACATGACCAAGGGTAAGAAAACCATGGACAATGAAGTGATCAAGGGTCAAGGCATGGCTTTCTATAACATGGATGAAGTGGTGATTGCTTACAACGAAAAAGTGGTAGACCTTCACGCCAATATCCGTGTAAAAACAATGGTTCGTGAGAATGGAAAGTTGAGCAACAAATTGATTGAGACAACTGTTGGACGTTGTTTGTTTAACCAGCACGTTCCAGTAGAAGTTGGTTTTATCAATGCTTTGTTGACCAAGAAGAATTTGCGTGAAATTATTGGAGACATTATCAAAATCACTGACGTTCCAAAAACTGCTAAGTTCTTGGACGATATCAAAACACTTGGATTCCGTATGGCCTTCCGTGGTGGTTTGAGCTTTAGTGTAAATGACTTGATTGTTCCAGATTTGCGTGATGAATTGCTGGACAATGCAAAAACTGAAGTAGAAGAGGTTTGGGAAAACTATAATATGGGTTTAATTACCAATAACGAGCGTTATAACCAAGTTATTGATATCTGGAGCCGTGTGGATACACGTATCACAGAAACCCTGATTCGCGAAATGGCTACTGATAAGCAAGGTTTCAACTCAGTTTACATGATGTTGGATTCCGGAGCCCGTGGTAGTAAAACACAGGTTAAACAGCTGGTAGGTATTCGTGGATTGATGGCCAAACCAAGAAAGAGTGGTAGCTCAGGTTCTGAGGTAATTGAAAACCCCATCCTTTCTAACTTTAAAGGTGGTCTAAACGTATTGGATTACTTTATCTCTACCCACGGTGCTCGTAAGGGTCTTGCGGATACTGCCTTGAAAACTGCCGATGCTGGTTACTTGACTCGTAGGTTGGTAGACGTTTCTCAAGACGTGGTAATTGCAGAAGATGATTGCGGTACTTTACGTGGTAATGCTACTTCAGCTTTGAAGGATAATGAAGACGTAATTGAACCATTAGCAGATAGAATTGAAGGACGTACTTCTTTACACAATGTTTACCATCCTGTAACAGAGGAACTAATCATCTTAGCTGGTGAAGAAATTTCTCATGACGTAGCTAAGCAAATTGAAGACAGCGGTATTGAAACCGTTGAAATCAGGTCTGTATTGACTTGCGAAGCTAAGCGTGGTGTTTGTGTAAAATGTTATGGTAAAAACTTGGCAACTGGCTATATAGCTCAACGCGGAGACGCTGTGGGTATTATTGCTGCCCAGTCCATTGGTGAACCAGGTACACAGTTAACCTTGCGTACCTTCCACGTGGGTGGTGTTGCGGGATCTTCTAATATTGAATCTACCCTGAACGCTAAGTTTGATGGTACTATCCAATTTGATGGTTTACGTACCGTAGACGCCCTTAACAATGAAGGCAATAAAGTGCGCATTGTAATTGGACGTACTGGTGAAGTTCGTATCATGGACGTGAAGAACGACCGTTTGATGATCACTAACAACGTTCCTTACGGAGCTACACTGAACGTGAAAGACGGTCAGCAAGTGAAGAAAGGAGATGTGATTTGTACATGGGATCCATTCAACAACGTTATTGTTGCTGAAGTAAATGGTACCATTAAGTTCTCTGATGTAATTGATGGTGTTACTTACCGCGATGAAGCTGATGAACAAACTGGTCACAGAGAAAAAGTGGTTATTGAAACCAAAGACAAAACAAAGATCCCAACCATTATTGTAGAAGGCGGCAAAGAAGCCAAACACTATAACTTACCAGTTGGATCACATATTGGTATTGAAGAAGGTGACGACGTAAAAGCGGGTCAGGTATTGGTGAAGATTCCTCGTATCCTTGGTAAACTTAGGGATATCACAGGAGGTCTGCCACGTGTAACTGAACTCTTTGAAGCACGTAACCCAGGTAACCCTGCCATTGTTTGCGAAATTGATGGTGTGGTAGCTTTTGGTAACGTAAAGCGTGGTAACCGTGAAATCATTGTTGAATCTAGAGACGGAATGGTTAAGAAATACTTGGTTCCATTGACACGCCAGATTTTGGTGCAAGATGGTGACTTTGTAAAAGCTGGTACACCAATGTCTGATGGTCAAATTGCACCTGCAGATATCCTAGCTATTAAAGGACCATTTGCTGTTCAAGAATACGTTGTAAACGAGATTCAAGAGGTTTACCGTTTACAGGGTGTAAAAATCAATGACAAACACGTAGAAGTAATCGTTCGCCAGATGATGAAGAAGGTGGAGATTGTTGACGCGGGTGATACTAAGTTCTTAGAAGAAGATCTGGAAGACAGGTTTGACTTTATTGAAGAGAACGACCGTATCTATGACAAGAAAGTTGTTACAGAGGCAGGTGAAAGCAGCAAGTTCAAAGCTGGTCAAATTGTTACCGTACGTGAGTTCAGGGAAGAAAATTCCATCTTGCGTAGAAGTGACAAGAAACTAGTAGAAGTTCGTGATGCTAAACCAGCTACAGCAACACCAGTATTGTTGGGTATCACTAAAGCCTCTTTGGGTGTACAAAGCTGGATCTCAGCAGCGTCATTCCAAGAGACAACCAAAGTGTTGAGCCAAGCTGCAATTCAAGGCAAAATGGACAGCATGTTGGGATTGAAAGAAAACGTGATTACCGGTCATTTGATTCCTGCAGGTTCTGGACAAAAAGAGTTCGAGAACATGATTGTAGGTAGCAAAGAAGAATACGAAGTATTGGCCACTACTCGCGAAGCGATGAGCTTTGACGAAGAAGAATAAGCCTTATTTCTGTTAAATCATACCAAGGAAAAGTAGGAAGTGTAAAAACTTCCTACTTTTATTTTGTTTAGAAAGGAATACCCTTTAAACAGGTTCAAACAACTTCAAACAGCAGCCATGAAAAATTTTACAACAGGATTAAATATTGCATTGGTACTAGCCGTAGCCGTGCTTTTTTATCTTCAGTTTTCCAACAAAAAGACTTCAGCCGGTACCAGTTCTGCCGTAGCTGCAACCCCAGGTAGTTTTAAAATTGCCTATTTTGAAATGGACAGCATTGAAAACCATTATGATTACTTTAAAGAAGTACGTAATATTTTGCGTGCCAAAGACCAAGACAATGGAAGACAATTGGGTGAAATGAAAAACACTTTTGTTGCTAAGTACCAAGAATTACAGAAGAATGCCCAATCTATGACTCAGGCTGAATTAGCCGCCAAACAACAGGAGTTGGGTCAAATGGAAAAAACTTTCCAAAACAAAGAACAAATGTTGAACCAAGATTTGCAAAATGAAAGTTTCAAGCGTTTGCAAGAAGTAAAAAAGCGTATTGAAGACTATTTGAAAGAATACAATAAAGACAAAGGTTATGCCTATGTGTTTACTGGTTCTCCAGACTTGATCTACTTAAAAGATACTGCTTACAATATTACTAGTGACTTGATTTTGGGATTAAATGCCCAAGCCAAGAAGAAGTAAGAACTTCAATCATATTTATTATCTTCAAATCCCGTTATAAACAGCGGGATTTTTTTTATGAGTACAAACAGCAGCTTCAAACCTACCCTTGGTCTATTTGACGCCACTATGATTGTGGCAGGGGGCATGATTGGTTCAGGTATCTTTATTGTAAGTGCAGATATTACACGTAATGTGGGTAGTGCTGGTTGGCTGGTTGTAGTCTGGTTGATTACTGGATTCATGACCATTACTGCTGCAGTGAGTTATGGTGAACTAAGTGCCATGTATCCCAAAGCTGGTGGACAATATGTATACTTAAAAGAAGCCTATAATCCCTTGGTGGGCTTTCTCTTTGGTTGGAGTTTCTTTTCGGTGATTCAAACTGCTACTATCGCGGCCGTAGGGGTGGCGTTTAGCCGATTTACTGCTTATTTGATACCTGCCGTAGGAGAAGGTAATATTTTACTTGATTTGGGCTTTTTAAAAGTTTCTGCTGCACAGCTATTGGCCATAGCCTTAATTGTATTTCTTACTTATACCAATACACGCGGTGTTAAAGGGGGAAAGATTATCCAATCTACTTTTACAGTAACCAAGCTGGTTTCTTTATTTGGTCTAATTGTGTTTGGTTTTCTTTTGTCCAAACAAAGTTTTTGGAATGAAAACTGGGCAACAGGTTTTACAGCAGTACAAGACCTTGGTGCAAAAGATGCATCTGGGATTTTACAACCAACGGGTTGGCATCCCATTTCTGGAGCGGTTTTAATAGGAGCCATCGCGGCAGCCATGGTGGGTTCTATTTTTAGCTCTGATTCTTGGAACAACGTTACTTTTATTGCAGGTGAAATTAAAAATCCACAACGCAATATTGGACTTAGTTTGTTTCTGGGAACCTTGATTGTAACCTTGATTTATGTAACTGCCAATTTGATGTATTTGCATGTACTGCCCTTACAACAGATTGCTTATGCAGAGAATGATCGTGTAGCAGTAGTTGCTGCCAATGCCATATTTGGTAACGCTGGTACCATTGTTATTGCGGTGATGATCATGATTTCTACTTTTGGTTGTAACAATGGTCTAATTCTAGCGGGTGCTAGGGTGTATTATACCATGGCAAAAGATGGTTTGTTTTTCAAAAAAACGGGAGAACTTAATAAGAACGCTGTACCTGAATATGCTTTGTGGATTCAGTGTTTTGTAGCAAGTCTGCTTTGTTTGAGTGGTAAATATGGAGACCTTTTAACTATGGTTTCTTTTGTAGTGGTGATCTTTTATATATTAACCATTATTGGCATTTTTATTCTTAGGAAAAAACTGCCAGATGCACCAAGACCTTATAAAGCCTTTGGATATCCTATTTTACCATTGATCTATATTGTTATGGCTACCACATTTTGTATTGGATTAGTATGGACATCTCCTACGTATTCTCTTTGGGGTTTGGGTATTACCGCCATCGGAGTACCTTTGTACTATCTGGCAGTAAACAATCAAAAAAGAGCTGAATAACATGTCTCATACAGATATCAAGGTTTTATTTGAGGAGTTCAAAAATTTGAAAGTAGCCATCATTGGTGATGTGATGTTGGATACATATTGGTGGGGATCTACGGATAGAATATCGCCGGAGGCACCCGTACCCATTGTGGCTTTACAAAAATTGGAATATAGGGTAGGTGGTGCAGCAAATGTGGCTTTAAATGCAGCTTCTTTGGGTGCCAATACTAGTATTATTTCTGTGATTGGTGAGGATGCAGATGGAAGAAATTTGTCTGCTTTATTATCGGATCATGGTATCAATACTTCCTTACTTTTAACAAGTACTGAACGGATTACTACTAACAAGACCAGGGTCATGAGTAGGAATCAACAAATGATGCGTTTAGACGCTGAAATTACTAGCGATATTAGTAAGGCTACCGAGTCCATTTTGTTACATAAGATCAAAGAACAGTTTGAATCTGAAAAACCTGACGTACTCATTTTTGAAGACTATAATAAAGGAGTTTTAACAGCTAGTTGTATCAAAGCAGTAATAGCACTTTGCAAGGAATATGCTGTGGTTACTACGGTAGATCCTAAGAAAAAGAATTTTCTAGCTTTTCAAGGGGTAGATATTTTTAAACCCAATCTCAAAGAAGTAAAAGAAGGGTTGAATCTAAGTTTAGATCAGGTTGACCTTGCTAATATGGAATTGGTACATCAAACTTTGCAAGCGCATTTGCAACATCGGATTTCACTGATTACTTTATCAGAAAAAGGGGTGTTTTATCAGATGGACAAAGAGGCTTGTATCATACCTACCCATGTTAGAAATATTGCCGATGTGAGTGGTGCTGGGGATACCGTTATTGCCGTTGCATCCATGGTCTATGCCATTACCAAAGACATGCACTTGGCCGCTGAAATGGCCAATCTTGCAGGTGGATTGGTTTGTGAAGAAGTAGGTACTGCGGCTATTAATGCGGAATTGTTATTGAAAGAATCACAAGCCATTTTGGGATAGTCCTATCTTTCTTACAAATAGTTGAACATGCGAAAATATGCAGTGATAGTAGCGGGCGGATCCGGTTTGAGAATGGGCGCGGACAAACCAAAGCAGTTTTTACTACTGAGAGGGAAACCCATTTTGTATTATACCATTAATCAGTTTTTTAAAGCCTATCCTGAGATCCAAATTTTATTGGTCCTACCCAAGGACTTTTTAAAGGAAGGTCAAGAACTTTTGAAAGAACTTGATGCATCAATTGATCTTCAGTTTGTAATCGGTGGAGCTACAAGATTTCATTCAGTTCAAAATGGGTTGAATTGTATTAAAGAACCCGGAATTGTTTTTGTACACGATGGGGTTCGTTGTTTGTTAACAGAAAATTTAATCAAAGCTTGTTATGAACAAGCCCTAGCAATAGGTTCAGCCATTCCTGCAGTTGCAGCAACGGATAGTATTAGAATTGTTCAGGGTGATGCTAGTCAAGTAGCAGATAGAAACCTAGTTAGAATTATACAAACACCACAAACCTTTCAAACAAGTTTATTGCTTCCTGCTTTTGATACGGAGTATTTGGCATCTTTTACAGATGAAGCCACGGTGGTAGAAGCGTCGGGCAAAATGATTCACTTGATTGATGGGGATTACAACAATATTAAAATCACCAGACCGGTTGATCTGTTGATTGCAGAAAATATTTTAAAACAAAGGGAAGCAGGTCCAAATTGAAATGCTGTATTCTCTAATTAGATTTTCTTGATTAAAACGATTGTATACTACTTAATAATAAGCCATGAAAACAATGCATCAAAAACCAGTTTCAAATAGCTTTTTGGCTATTCTTATGTTTTCACTTTTTAGTGTTAATGCATTTGCCCATTATCAAGCAGATGGAACAGCTATGCAAGGTAGGTGGGATTTGACCATTGAAAAAGATGGCAAACAATTGCCTTCATGGTTAGAAGTGCAGCATTCAGGAAGCCATACTTTTATTGGTAGGTTTGTGTATGCCTTTGGCAGTGCAAGACCTGTTGCAGAAATCAAGTTTGCCAAGAACCATTTTAGTTTTAGCATTCCACCACAATGGGAACCAGGTAATGCCAATATGGATTTTGAAGGAGAATTTGAAGGAGACCATTTAAAAGGAACCATGGTTTATACCGATGGAAAAAAATATCCATTTACAGGAGTTAAAGCACCTTCTTTAAAAAGAGAAACTGCAGTACAATGGGGTAGTCCTATTAACTTGATTGGCAAGTCTGATATGAATGAATGGATGGCCATGGGTAGCAATCAATGGACTGTGACCAATGGGGTATTGACAAGCGCCAAATCAGGATCCAATTTGATGACCAAAAAGACTTTTGATGATTTTAAATTGCACGTTGAGTTCCGTTATCCTAAGGGTAGTAATAGTGGCGTTTATCTGCGTGGGCGATATGAAGTACAGATAGTTGATAGCAAAGGAATGGAGCCTTGGAATGATGAATTTAGTGCAGTGTATGGATTTTTACCTGCCAACGAAATGGTTGCCAAAGACGCTGGTGAATGGCAGACTTATGATATTACCCTAGTTGGTAGAATAGTAACTGTTGTTGCAAATGGCAAAACCGTGATTAGTTTGGCTACTATTCCAGGTATTACTGGAGGGGCTATTGATAGTAAAGAAGGGGAACCAGGTCCTATTATGATTCAAGGAGACCATGGTCCCATTGAGTTTAGGAATATTGTGATTACTCCTGCCAAATAAAAGAGGGGCAGTTTTCCTCAATGTCTATTGAAACATTTTGCACATAGTGATGGAATTGAAAGGTATTGCAGTTAATTCTGCTATTTTTGCCAAGGTTTTGAAAACGGAAGGTTAAACACTGGTTCATCCAATCCGTGATTTTAATTTACAATTGAATAGAATTTTATGGTCATTGCACCCAGAATGCGTGGATTTATATGTTTAACGGCACACCCTTTGGGTTGTGAGCAAAACATTATTAATCAAATCAATTATGTCAAATCTAAAGGAGCTATTGATGGACCAAAAAAAGTGCTAGTGATTGGTGCTTCAACAGGTTTTGGATTAGCTTCTAGAATTACTGCAGCTTTTGGTTCTGGTGCAGCAACCATTGGGGTCTTTTTTGAAAAGCCACCAGCAGATGGTAAAACAGCTACTCCAGGTTGGTATAATAGTATGGCATTTCAAGATCAAGCAGCTCAAGCAGGAATCTATGCCAAAAGCATTAATGGAGATGCCTTTTCTAATGAGATCAAAGAAAGAACCATTAAGACCATTAAAGAAGACTTGGGTCAAATTGATCTGGTTATCTATAGCTTGGCTTCACCAGTACGTGTGCATCCAGTAACTGGAGTCATGCATAGGTCTGTTTTAAAACCCATTGGTCAAACCTATAGCAATAAAACGGTAGATTTTCACACTGGAATTGTTACCGAAATTAGTATTGAACCCTGCAATGAAGAAGATATTACCAATACGGTAGCCGTAATGGGTGGAGAAGATTGGGAAATGTGGATGGATGCTCTAAAAGCTGCGGATGCTTTAGCGGAAGGAGCAATGACATTGGCCTATTCATATATTGGACCTGCTTTAACTGAAGCGGTTTATAGAAAGGGAACTATTGGTAGGGCAAAGGATCATTTAGAAGCAACTGCTTTTAAAATTGCTGATAAACTCAAAGACCTAAATGGGAAAGCCTTTGTATCTGTCAACAAAGCCTTGGTTACACAAGCTAGTTCTGCCATTCCAGTGATTCCATTGTACATTTCATTGCTCTATAAAGTGATGAAAAAAGATGGTCTACACGAGGGCTGTATAGAACAAATTCAAAGACTATTTGCATACAGACTATATACCGGCAACCCTGGTATTGAAACGGATGAAAAAGGTAGGATTAGAATTGATGATTGGGAAATGAGAGCGGATGTTCAAGCTCAAGTGGCAGAATTATGGCCAGCAGCAACAACAGAATCCCTGCCAAATATTGGTGATTTACCCGGCTACAAATCAGACTTTTTAAGCCTTTTTGGATTTGGATTAGAAGGTGTTGATTATGAAGCAGACGTAGAAGAAAACAGAAATATTCAAGGACTAGTGGAATAATTTTTTTTAAATAACAATAGAAAATGCAATA
>Ga0209480_10000318_pt1 | contig 41318 bp, 45 predicted proteins | sample JI61114C2DNA_FD_187501 | JGI IMG/M metagenome (GOLD analysis project Ga0209480, IMG submission 187501) | Wastewater effluent complex algal communities from Wisconsin, to seasonally profile nutrient transformation and Carbon sequestration -... | ecosystem: Engineered > WWTP > Effluent > Algae... | reverse complement strand
AATCTCCCGGATGCCCAACCGCCAGAGGACGCCGATCCCGAACAGGCCCTAATCGCACACGCCGAGGCCGTTCTCAGCGCCATCTCGCGACCGGAATCCGTGGAGCTAACACGCATCGTCATCTCTGCGGCCGGGAGATTTCCGGAAATGGGCGCGCTGTTCGATGATATGACGCGCACCGCGAGTCTCGAAATTGTCCGGGGACTGGGGCGAAGACTCATGCGCCAGCGCCGGATCCGCACGTCCGATCCGGACGTCTTTGCCGCCGACTTCATCGGCCTTTTGCGTGGCGATCATTATCAACGCGCTTTACTTGGCGTCGGCGAACCTCTGCCGCAGGAAGATGTGCCGCGAGAAGCTCGCCGGGTTGTGACCGTGCTGTTGCGCGGTTTTGCAAGGGTGGAATAGTCTCGACCCAAGCGGACGGCGAATGTCTGAGTGGGGCCATGTCGCGCCGGTCGCTCGGCGGTTCACTGATGACCGCGGTTCGCCGAAAGCGGTCATCCGTAATGTTGCGATTTCCGAGGGACGATTCGACCTGTAAATCGGGTTGTCGTTTGGACGTCCTTCTACGCGCGACAGTTTGATTTCACGACGATGGGAGGGGTCATTCATCGGCGCCCGTTCACAGTCCACACGCGTCACCAAAATCATCCGGGTACGGCCCGAACAGCTGGCTTGTTTCAACATAGTTGCTACAAAGCAGAACTACGCGAGTGGAGGGCGGAAATAGTGCAGATATCTCTCGGCCGACTTTCATCGATTGCGCTCTTGGGCTTGGCGCTCGTCTCATTGGTGGCGCCTCTGAACGCAAACGCGCAGACATCCGCATCCCAATGGGCGCAATGTCTCAACCGTGACAATGCCTACGCGCGTGATCTCCAGATCGGCGGATGCACGGCCGTCATTCGATCCGGACAGGAAACACCAACCAAACTGGCCTTGGCCTTCAGTCGTCGCGGCATCGCTTACGCTGCTCAGAAAGAGTATGCGAACGCCATCGCTGATTTGGATCAGGCGGGGCAGCTGGCCCCCAATGACAGCATCCACCAGAACAACCGATGCTGGTGGCGCGCAGTCGCAAATCGGGAACTGGAGGTCGCGCGCGCAGCTTGTGACGCCGCACTTAAACTTGCTCCTGGAGACGCGGCTACGCTCGACAGTCGCGGTCTGGTTGGCTTGCGGCAGGGCCGATTCTTGGATGCGTGGGATGACTATAACGCCGCAACAAGGTCGAACGCAGACCGCGCCTCCTATCTGTTCGGCCGCGGCGTCGCCGCGCTTGCCCTTGGACGCAGCCAGGACGGGCAAGCCGACATTGCGCGCGCGACGCAGCTCGACGCCAAGATCGCGCAAACCTACGCGAGTTATGGCGTGACACCGGTCCTGCGCGCGCCGGCCGCGTCCGCAGCCGCTGCGCAGGAGCAGACTGTTCTGCGCTGCAGGGAGACTTCGGGAACGGACCCTCTAGCAAGCGGCATATACCGCTTCAACGGCTCCGCCCCATGGCAGCAGTGGTCTGCGACAACAGGTAGATGGGAAGAGATGTGCGGTGCCGACCGCGCCACGTGCTACGTGTCTCCCACCACCTATCGGGCCGAGTGGGAGGAGTCCGATTATCGCATGAAGTGGGTCATGGATCGCCGCGACGGGTCTTTGAACGTCTGGGCTATTTGGGACGAGGACGGAGACCTATGGGGCTCAACTGCTCAGTGCACGCCCGGCCAATCCCCCTGACCGCCCCGGCGCGCGTTCTAGGCGCAGGACCCACTAAACGGATTTATAGCGCGGCTTCTATATCATCGACATGCCAGCGGCGGACCGGCGAACCATGGCAGCGATCAGGAGTGACGGCCATAAGCGGCCCAAACCCGTTGACCCGGTGGATGGCAACAGATCCTGCTGACCTGCCCCGCAATTTTCGCCTCCCCCAAGCTTGAATGACGGCCGTCCGGAAAGGGGCCAGAACGCGCCCTCACCCATCCGTCAGTCCACTGGCGCATTCTCCCAAAAGTAGACGGTCGGTTGTCGATCAAAGTCAGGCCTGGTCCATGGCGGGCTGCCCGCCTGAGGATCGAGCGCATTTTACTTGTCAGCACCCGTTAGCACGACGACGACCTCCTACAGGGGCATGTTGTCATGCTTTTTTTCCCGGGTTTGATAGCTGCTTCGTTTTCAGGGTGCGCAGTGCCCGAATAAGTCGCTTTCTCGTGTTGTGCGGCATGATCACGTCGTCGATGAAGCCACGTGAGGCGGCCACATACGGGTTGGCGAAGCGGTCCTGGTATTCTTTCGTGCGGGCAGCGATCTTTTCCGCGTCGCCGATGTCGGCCCGGAAAATGATCTCGACCGCGCCCTTGGCGCCCATCACGGCGATCTTGGCTGTCGGCCACGCGAAGTTCACGTCGCCGCGCAGGTGTTTCGAGCTCATGACGACGTAGGCGCCGCCATAGGCCTTGCGCGTGATCACCGTGACTTTCGGAACGGTGGCTTCGGCATAGGCGAACAGCAGCTTCGCGCCGTGCTTGATGAGGCCGCCATACTCCTGCTTCGTGCCCGGCATGAAGCCCGGGACGTCCACGAACGTGACGATCGGAATGTTGAAGCAATCGCAGAAGCGCACGAAGCGCGCGGCCTTGCGGCTTGAGTCGATGTCGAGCACGCCGGCGAGGCTCATCGGCTGGTTGGCGACGAAGCCGACGGTCGAGCCTTCCATGCGGCCAAAGCCCGTGATGATGTTCTTGCCGAAGTCCTTGCCGATCTCGAAGAAGTCCCCCTCGTCGGCGACCTTCTCGATCAGCTCCTTCATGTCGTAGGGCGTATTCGGATTGGCGGGGACCAGCGTATCGAGGCTGGGCTCTGCACGCTCTGGATCGTCGAACGTCGGAAGCACGGGCGGCTTCTCGCGGTTCGAGAGCGGCAGGTAGCCGACAAGCCGGCGCATCTGCGTCAGTGTTTCGATGTCGTTCTCGTAGGCGCCATCGACCACGCCGGATTTCTGCGCATGCACGCGCGCGCCGCCGAGTTCTTCATGCGTGACGATCTCGTTGGTGACGGTCTTCACGACGTCGGGACCGGTCACATACATGTAGGACGTATCCTTCACCATGAAGATGAAGTCGGTCATCGCGGGGCTGTAGACGTCGCCGCCTGCACACGGGCCCATGATGACGCTGATCTGGGGGATGACGCCCGAAGCCAGCACGTTCTCGAGGAAGATGTCGGCATAACCGCCCAGCGCCTCGACGCCCTCCTGGATCCTCGCGCCACCGGCGTCAAAAAGTCCGATCACCGGCGCACCATTCTTCATGGCGGCCTGCTGGACCTTCACGATCTTCTCGGCATGGGCGCGCGAGAGCGAGCCGCCGAACACGGTGAAGTCCTTCGAAAACACGTAGACGAGGCGGCCGTTGATCGTGCCCCAGCCCGTGACGACGCCGTCGCCGGGGATGCGCTGACTTTCCATGCCGAAGTCATGGGACCGATGCTCGACGAACATGTCCCATTCCTCGAACGAGCCTTCGTCGAGCAGAAGGGCCACGCGCTCGCGCGCCGTCAGCTTGCCCTTGGAGTGCTGGCTGTCGATGCGTTTCTGTCCGCCGCCCATCCGGGCGTGCTCGCGCTTCTTCTCCAGCGCTTCGACAATGTCTTTCATCCGCTGCTCTCTGGGTTCTGCGTTTCAGGTGCAACATGGTCGGCTGCATCACCGGAGCATCCCCGCGAACTTGCAGGACGGCCGACAGGCGGAAGCGTTCCTGAGTTGTCTAGTCCTCTGCTCCACGGTTCAGAGCGCACCACGGAGTATCTTGCGTCGCAATTCATCTAGGGATTGCAACGCGGACATTCGCCGGCTTCAGCATATTCACGAACCGGAATGTAGCGCGTCTCCAGCTTGCAGTCGCAGGTCGCGCAGCCCATGACTTCCCCGCCAGGGACAATGCTTTCTGTACCGCAAACTGCGCAAGGAATACCGGCGGAGACTGCAATCCTACCAAAGCCTGGGGTACCGCACGCAGGGCATTCGGTTGCCACGCGACGCGCCAACCTGGCTGCCAGATCAGAGATCGTCTTCATTCGCGTCGGATTCATGTGTGCGCGCATGTCTGACATCACTTGGGCGCGGCCATCCTCCGACACGCGCGCTGCCTCACTGATAGCGTGGGCAAGCCCGTCGAGCGTCACAATACCCTTGTAGACCCTGACAAGCTCAGGATGCAGCCTCCACCAGGGGCTGTCCGTCCGGTTCGGCCTGACGATCAGACCGTGGGTTGGGAACAGGACGCGCCCCAGGAAAGTATCGAGCTCCGAGATATCGGCCGCGGTCGCCACACCATAATTGGTCTGCTCCGCCACCAGGCTTTCGGTGATTACAAGATTGCGCGCATCATCGACAAATACCATGAGCTCCATTCCCACATGCAGGAAAGGTATCACCGGGTGAGGACCGAAAGATCCTTCAGTCGCGATCCCGATGGTGAGCCTGCTAGCGCGTATCCCCATCCGCGCCTTTCTGACGGCCACATCTCGCATTGTCCCAATCCGCGGGGTCTCGCCAGTGAATGTTCCCAAGACATCTGTATCGATACCAGCCGGAGTGACGATCTCTAGACCGAGATGAGACGCCATTGCCGGGGCAATAGCTGACGTCTTGCCATGCATCGTTGCAAGAGCCGCCTTTTCGCCGCCATAGCATTCCGACATCAACGAAAGCTCCTGTCACTGCCGCGCCCCAGCCGAGACGCGACTGGCTTCCAACGCGTCCACTAGGCCTTTGAAACTCAGAGATGAAACATAGACCCCAATCTGGCGCATCCACCTTTGGACTGCGCCGATGCGCCCATGCTGGCCGCCATTGAGGCTACTGTTGGCAACATAAGGATGCTTCGCCAACCGGCGAGGTGCAGCCTCATTGCAAGCATTTCGAGATTCAATTGCCCCCGCGTTGAATCTCTCCAAGTACGGTTGCATTTTAGTTGGGCGGACCGGGCCCCTCTGACAGCGGCTATGAAGCCACTGTGATGTCGGACCGCAACGGGAGTATCCCGGTGCTGGCCTGGTCATGACGTCCAGACAGCATCGCACTCCTGCAAACTTCTAACGAGGAGCTCGACGATGCATTTACGACAATTCAAAGCGCTGCTGTTCCGCCATAGCGTGGTCCAGAGCGAAATTGACGCGGAACAATCGGCACCCCGACCGGACCCTTTCAGGTTGCTGAGGCTGAAACGCCTCCGCCTCTCGCTGAAAGATCGCATGCAACGACTTGCGACCGAGCTCGCAACCCATAGCGAGGTTGGCACAGTTCCGGTTTGCGCCGCTCGGAGACGACCGTTCGACAACAATCACGTCCATCTTGGAGGCGCGTCATGACGGTGATCTTGTCTCCGATCGACGGCGTCCCGATGCGCAAGGTTCTGCGCTATGGCGTTGAAATCGATGTTTGTACGCGGACCGGCGGTGTGTGGCTGGATAAAGGCGAACTCGAAAAAATCGTACACATGGTACGCGACGATTCCGACGCCCAAACTGCAGATATCGGTCAACGGCACCCGGACAACGACGCAGGAGAATACTTCTACGAAGACGAAGATGCCGCCCCCGCCTCGCGCAACCGGCGCTACCCCCACAAGCGATCTCGGTTGCTCGACATCTTCGACTTCTAGCAAAGGCCGGCGCCAAGCCTGAGACCTTGGCGCCGGCCCGAGCTTGTCGCCGTCCCCTCGCGACACCGCGCACCAGCGCTGTTCGTGATTTTCCTCACCTAGAAACCACTCAGCGGTGCGCTTTGACGCGCGCCTGCAAAGGCCTGCAATGCCATTCGACGTCTTCGCCGATTTTGCCGGGCAACCGATCTGGCTCTGGGCGGTCTTCCTGTCGATTGTTGCTTTTGTGCTTTGGCTCGATCTGGCGGTTGTCAACAACAAGGATGGCGTCATTTCTCCCGCCCGCAGTGCTGTCATGTGGGGCGCGTTTGCTTGCTGCGCATTGCTCTTCGCCGGCTATGTGTACTTCGCCTATGAGCCCGACCCCGTCTATTACAGCGGCACTGGGGATCTCAATACTCAGGCGACGATCCAGTACCTGACCGGATATCTACTCGAAACGGCCCTGGCCTTCGACAACATCTTTGTCATCGCCATGGTGTTTGCGTTCTTTACCGTGCCGCCCGCCTATCAGCATCGCGTACTGTTTTGGGGGATCATTGGCGCGATTGTTTTCCGGGCACTCTTCATCGCGGCAGGATCTGTCGTGGTGAACCAGTTGACCTGGGTTCTTTACATCTTCGCCGCGATCCTCGTGATCAGCGGCTGGAAGATGCTTCAGTCGATGCGTGAGCAGCACACGGCTCCGGACGCGAGCTGGATCGTCCGGATCGTCCAGCGGTTTGTCCCCGTAACATCCGACATCACCAACCACAATTTCTTCGTCAGGCGCCCCAACGCTCTCGGCAAGTCTGTTCTCTATGCGACCCCACTTTTCCTCGCGCTCGTTACAATCGAGATTGTCGACATCATCTTCGCAATCGACAGCGTGCCAGCCATTTTTGCGGTCACACGCGACCCGTTCATCGTCTACACATCCAACATCTTTGCGATCCTTGGACTGCGCTCGATGTACTTCATGCTCGCCGCGGCGGCCGATCGCTTCGTCTACCTCAAAGCCGGTCTTGCAGCAGTGCTCGTGCTGATTGGGGGCAAGATCATCTGGAACTTCCTGCTGCACAAAGAGCTCAAGATTGTTCCTTACCTCGAAGCCCATTGGTCGCTGATTGCTACGGTAACTCTGGTAGGCGGCTCGATCCTTGCCTCGTTGTGGGTGACACGTGCTCGCCGCCCCGCAGCCCCTCTTCAACCCAAATAGAATTTGTCGCGCTCCACGCGGAGTGCCGCAAAGCCGCATCAATGAATCCAAGCCAACCAAACATGGAGGTCCCTATGCATAAATCTACAGTCGCTGCCCTTGCGTTTGCGGCAGTTTCAATTCCGGTTCTCGGCGCCTGCGCTTCCACAACAGCCAATGCTGCCAAGCCGATCGGCGCACACCAACAGATGGTCGCGCCAATCACGCAGGATCAAGTCGTCGCTGCCCAAAACGCCTGGGGAGCGGCGCTCGTGCAGATTTCGACCACCTACGACAGCGCTGGCCTAGAAGCGGCCACCAAAACCGCCGAGTCGGTGATCGACTCAGCCTACGGATACTCTCTCGGTCCTGTCCTTTTTAAACCGACGCTCACAGTGGCGCCGCAGACTTTTCGCATTACGCGCGAAGGCGCACTCGCGTACTTCGTCGGCGGCAACAAGAAATTCGCCAACGACACCGGGTTTGCACTGAAGCACTGGCGCAGCTACCAGATCGAGAATGCCGCACTCTTCATGGACGGCGATGTCGCGATATCCATGGGGAATGTTCGCCTCACTGACCGCGACGGCAATGTTACCGTCGTAGACAAGACGTGGGGCTGGAAACGCGACATCGATGGCAAGCTGCGCATTGTGCTTCACCACTCTTCGCTACCCTATCAACCCAGCTGAGCAGTTGCGCTGAACCGGCGAGCGCATCGCTGACAATGCATGCGCTCGCCGCAAGCCCATCTCGGATGCGACTCTGTTACGGCAGCGGCGCTGCCACCTATCGCATCGCCACAAGCGGATGACATTCGTATGTTCAAAACGTTGGCGCGGACCAAGTGCATATGGTGCGGCCTGGTTGCTCTGGGGGCGACGCCCGTACACGCACAGTCATTGACTGGAAATGTGGGTTCAGCCGGCATCTCGTCCGGCGAAAGCGCGGCCGAAGTCCGTTTCGGTGTTGGCGAGAAAGGCGACGCAGCAGCCCGCGTCCATTACGAGCACGCTTTCACCGACTGGTATCAACTCAGGGTAATTGGTTCATTTTCACAACCTGACGGCGAGGATTGGGGTTTCCGCGCTCTTACATTGGAAAATTGGCTTCAGTGGGCCGAAGAGGCAAGCGACGGCGCTGGTTTCAACGGCGGTGTGCGGTTCGCCTACGCCTTTGCCGATGGCGACGGTTCTGATGAGTTCGCTGCGCGCCTGACGCTTACTGACAATTTTGCTGACGGGTGGGAATGGCGCGCAAACTTGATCGGCGAGATCCAGGCAGGCAACGGAAGCGACGGCGGCGTCGCCATTGAAGCACGCGCGCAACTCACTCGGTCCTTGGATCTAGTTGCACTGAACTCACAAGACTGGCGTCTTGGAGCCGAACTCTTTAGCGAGTTCGGCAACACTCGGGATTTTGCAACCTTCGATGAACAGGCGCACCAAATCGGTCCGGTCCTGAAGGTGGCGTGGGAAAATGGTGTTTACCTGCAGAGCGCTGTTCGCTTCGGTCTAACCGAAGGTTCAGACGATGCGATGGTTAAGGTGTTCCTCGGGCGCGAGTTCTAGCTCAAGCAACGGTCGACGCTGAACACAGTAACCGGCGTCAGTGGCGATCAAGGCACGTTGCACCACGCTTGTCAGAATTTTTCACTACGCAGTACGCTGACTTCCGCGGCGGTAACGATGCCTGGGTACGCGGCAAAGAAGTTGCCGATATCCGACAGGATGCTCTGCGCAATTCCGGGCTGGACGACAACTACAATGAGCCGCATCTCAGCGGCCGCATTAATGCCGCTGTTTTGCCAACGACCGCTGCTGCCAGATCCCTGAACTCCCGCGAACACTGTCCACCCTTTGGCGCCAGCCTTCTCAAGTATGTTCTCCACGACGCCGAGAGCGTGAGCTTCAACCATGATGTCGAGCCGAGTCTTCTGTACCATTGCTCTAACTCCATATGCCGGTTGCGATGATGAGATAAGTCGGAATCCCGATGACGAGATTGAACGGAAACGTCACCCCCAAGGACAGCGTCAGATAGACGCCCGCATCGGCTTTGGGCATCGAGATTCGCATCGCGGCGGGCACAGCGATGTAGGATGCGGACGCAGAGAGGATTGCAAACAATACCCCATTGCCGAAATCGGCGCCGACCACGCGCGCCAGCAACGCCCCAGCAATGCCAGCAGTCAGGGGGAAGATCAGCGCGAAAGCGAGTAGCCTGACTTCAATCTGGTTAGCGTTGCGCAACTGACGTGCGGCAACCAACCCCATGTCAAGAAGGAACAGACATAGAGCCCCCTGGAAAAGCGGATTCACGAATACATCGAGCTTCGCCATGCCTGCTGGCCCGGAGATCGCGCCGACGACAAATGCGCCAACGAGCATGACGGTCGCCCCGTTGAGGAAGACCTCACGCACGAGATCGCTCTTTCTGTGAGCGGGCTCGGTCAACTCTTTCGATCGGCCGACGATGATCAACGCTGCGAGTATCGCCGGCGTTTCCATTAATGCGAGCACGGCGGCCATGAACCCATCAAATGCGACGCCCATTGCCGAAAGATACTCGCCGCCAGCGGCAAACGTCACGATTGACACACTTCCATAGTGGGCGGCGGTAGCGGCTGCAGTTGTTCGATCAAGCTTGCTTATGCATCTCAGCAAGGCGAATGCGATGAAGGGTATCGCGAAGCTAAGTAGCAATCCGATAGCGCCGAGGAGCAGGAATTGCGGCTCCATGCCTGCGGCACTGGCCGCTGCGCCGCCCTTGAAGCCGATGGCCAGCATCAGATAGAGAGACAGCGTCTTGGCTGCTTGATCAGGAAGGCTGAGTTCGGATCTGGCGGCCCCGGCGAACATGCCCATGAGAAAGAAGAGAACTGCTGGTGATGTGAGGTTGGCGACCGCGCTCTGGAGATTCTCCATGAGATCCAAACGCTCTCCTCTATCGTTTCCGCATCGGACGCCAAACGGCGACCGAGTCGCGCACGCGTATAAACGCGCCCCAGAGAAGCGGGCATTTGGATCGTGAATAGTTGAAATGAGTGAGACGAATGGGGCGATCCGATACCGTCAGCGTCGCCTTGCGCCGAAGGCGTATTGACCTAGGCGGTCTTGTGGCCCCTACCCTCTTACGAAGGGACTCGATCGACCCGTAGACGTTGAGGAGACAGATGAGGATCCACGCGTAATGCCGACTTCATTGCCGCGCCTTGTGAACCTGGATCTGGACCTGCTCCGCGCGTTCCTCGCGGTGGCGGAAGCTAAGAGTTTTACTCGGGCGGGGACGCGGCTCGGACGAACGCAGTCTGCGATCAGCCTTCAGATTCAGCGCCTCGAACAGCAGGTCGGAGCGGCTCTGTTTGCGCGCGACGCGCGTAGTGTTGTCCTTACTGCCGCTGGCGAGGCGCTTGTCATGCCCGCGCGCGACATGATGCGCCTCAATGACGAAATCATTGGCCAGGTCCTCAACCGCGAACTTGAAGGTGAAGTTCGCTTTGGAGCTCCGGAGGACTTTGCGACAACGCATCTACCCGGCATTCTTGGAGACTATGCGCGCGCATATCCGCACGTTGCCTTGTCGGTGGTCTGTGACCTCACGCTAAACCTCATGGAACGGATCCAGAGAGGTGAACTCGACCTCGCGTTGATCAAGCGAGAACCGCTTGGCCCGGCGGTGGGGGTACCGGTGTGGCGTGAACCACTAATCTGGGTCGCCGCAGGCAAAGACGTTATCCAGACAGGGGGGCCAGTTCCCCTTGTACTGGCCCCGGCACCCTGCGTTTACCGAAAGCGCGCCACAAGCGCGCTTGATCAGGTCAGACGCCCATGGAGAGCCGCTTACACCAGCCCCTCACTGACGGGCCAGCTTGCTGCGCTTCGCGCCGGCCTGGGCGTCACCGCGCTCCCTCGAGGCATGGCTCCAGCAGACATGGTGGAGTTCAGCGATCCGGACGGGTTTCCTTCGCTCCCGGATGCCGAAATAGCACTGATCCGGGGCGCGAGAAATCTATCGGTCGCTGCCGAACGTCTTTCTAATTTCGTTCTGGCGTGTCTGAACAGTGTCGCGCACAAGAAAGAGGTGTCTGCTTAACTGGGCAAGGATTTGCTCGGCTTTCAGAGAACTTGCGGCAACTACGCCGCCGCCCTGCTCCAGACAGATTAGTGGCGTTCGCACAAAATCTACGCGGCGCGTTCTCAATGACTGCAAGGGGCCAGGTCACGCCAATTGTCTGGCCAGTCCACAGCGGCTCGATCTCGCCGACGACGGACGATCAGCCCTGCCCGGGTGCAACACCCAGATATCGCCGAATGCGCTCTTGAAGCTTCATGTTGGGAGAGCGCAGCCAACTCAGGTCATCGCCGCTTCCGCGCCTCATGTGAGGCAACCGTAGGAGCAGATAGACACCCCAAATAAAATAGAGCGGCACGGCGATTATGAACCCCGCCATAGGCTGCTCCGGTTCAGGCATCCAACCGGCGAGAATGACGATCATATAGGCGAATGGAATAAAGTAGATCACCAAGTCCATCACTGAAACGCTCGGAAGTATGCGTCGGAACATCGACCATTCCCGGCTCGCGATCCGAAGGTCAAAGACAGTGAGGAGGTAGATCGAAAGGACGGCTACCACGCTGCCACCCGCCGCTCCCCAAAGCGCCTCGGCACCCCGCTGGGCGACAGCTATGACGACCGAAATCGCGACAATGTAGATTAGAAATCGAAGCACGAGACGATATCCCCAACCGGTCGCGGCTTAGCATGGTCTGCGCCAACGCAAGAGTCTGCTTCGGGCCAGATCGTGCCCTCAGCACGCCGACTGCATAGTGGCTCGATCTCGCTTTTGTCTGACACCGCCAAATCTGACGCTGCCAGTTTAGTTGTCAGTTCCCCCGTCAGGTCGATCGGGCCTTCTGAGCCAAACAAAGAATGACACGACAACCGGGAAAACCAGGGCGAGCCCAACCGCCGACACAAGCAACCCAAACACGGCTACTCCACGAGCCAAATCAGCAGCTCCACCCATGACAACTAATCCGAGAGCGATAGTGGAAAGAAGAACAATCAGGACGGCAGCAATACTGAGCTGTGCAAGGTCTTTCGCCATTTCGCTCATCAATCGTCTTCGGCGGACCGCTTTTGCGGTTTCTCGTTGACCAGCTGAGGTCATGGCCAAAGCAAATCCCGCGGTGCCAAAGAGCCCAAACAGCCACCAAAAAGATTCTTGGAGATGCAGGCTAGGAAGCGTGGCCAGTCGAACAGAAATCAAGCACGTGGCGCACGTCCAGAGCGTCGCCTGCCCCGTGAATTTCTCAAACAATTTTTCTAATAGTGATTTCACAGCAGACAATTCCTCATCGGCCACGACAAATATTTACGCACAATTTCTGTATTGTTGGAATTCGCACCGTCGTGCTTGAGACGCACTTCGACCAAAAGCTCCAACACCGGAATCTTCGCAAACATCTCAATCAACGTTTGCTCGACGTTTAAGTCAGCTGGCAACTCACGCTAAGAAGGCAGGACGAGTAGATCGTCGAGCAGCTTGAGGAGTTCGTGGTTCTTCTTGGCGAAAAGCTAACCTGCCAGTCGTGTCGGGCCAATGTCCGCTTAGGGCCAAGAGAGGACAGTCATCCTACCCCAATGCGCCCGGCGGCTGATCACCGACATGGGACGCGCATCAATGAAACCGGACATACATCATCACCGCGAGGCGGATGATTTCCGTTAAGGTTGAAACATCTCAACGGGGTCGGGTTCATGGCGCGGCGCTAGCCAGGCGATGCCTCAAGCCGGTCCCCTTTGGCACTGCCATCATGAGAGTTCCGAAAACCGTCGTGCAAAAGTTCCCGGCGCTCCGAGCATCATCACACTATGTGGGTCCAGCGGAATTTTGCCTGCCTCGACAAGCGCGCAATACTGTTGGTCGAACAGGAGCTTCAAGTCTCGGTGTTTGGTGGCTGCGATCCGATATCTGATCACGTCCACACTCACAACAAAGCCAACCAAAAGGACGGATACCACTGTTGGGTCAGATGAAGCAGAGATCCTCGTTAGTGTGAAAAGTGCGATTCCCACCAAGAATGCAGAGTGGAGAATAATTGCCGGAATGATCCGGCGAAAAAAACCGGTGCGACTGAAAAGTTCGTCTGCCTCTTCCATTCTCGTCATGCCCAACTACTTCCTCGCAGCGTACTTATCAAATCGATCGGCCTCAAATCATCCCTTTGATCCAAGCAGCAAACGCCGGTGGGTCTTTTGACGACCAGTCAGCGAGTAGGACAAGGAAGGTCAAGTGCCGGTTGGCGCTCGGCTACGGCCCTCACACCGCCAGCTACGAGCGCGACAGTCCCAATTGCCTGAATTAGGCTGAGCACTCCTCCGCTGAATCCCTCGAAGATCGCCAAAAACTGCCAAAGTGGCAATGCGAGAAGGAGCAGGACGGCCTTGTCCATGAAGTCCCGCATCTGAGCGCCGCTACCACGGGCAGAGCGAAAGTCCGCTCAGGGCCAAATCGAGACTCGCACCCTGCCCCAAACGACAGGCTTAATCTCTCCGACAGCGGTCACTCGCAATGCCGGACCCCTGGCTGAAACAGATCAATCGTGGGCGCCGACCGAGAGACGGTGGAATTGGCCCCGCGCAAAAGCCACCTGGTTAACTGCACGCCTCAATTGACACCAATTCCTCCACGCGATCTTGAGGCTGGCATGCCAGAGCTTCTCGATAGCGTGGCGATCCCCCATGGCATTCAGAGACCGCAACCATTTCTGGACCATAGCTGGTATTGGCTGTATCGCGATTGCTTGTGTGGCGATCGGCGTCTTCCAGTTCGCGCGACACAGCGACTTGGCCGCCAAGGCCAGAGAAGAGAGCATCGTCAACAACGGCTTGACGGCACGCGTCGCTGAAATTGAACGCGCCATCGTCCCGAACCTGCTCTGGGACGAAGCAATCCGGCATCTCGATAACAAATTCGATCGCGCATGGGCTCAGGAGAACATCGCGGGCTTCTTTACGGCCCACGGCGGCTTCCGTTTCGCCCACGTCCTCAATCACGACAACGCGCCAATCTATGGAATGCAGGATGGCAAGGATATCGCGCTCGGTCCGGTTGACGCCGTCGCGCAGTTGATCTCGCCGATACTCAGCGAGGTCAGGCAGGCCGAGGCGGCGCGCCAGGTCATGAGCGCACCGGCCGAGTATGACCTTGCAAATCCGATTCAATCGAGCGAGCCGATCTGGATCGAAGATCGCCTCTATCTTGTCACCGCAACGCTGGTCGGCGGCGATTTCGGGCATGCGCGCCTCTCGCATCCGCGTGCGCCGATCGTGGTCACCGGCCTTGAGATGAACTCCGAATTCATGGCGCTGCTCGAACAGCGCTTCATGCTTTCTGACATGCACATGCACGACCGCGACACCCGGTTCGAGAATTCTGAGGCGCATACGCCGATCAGAACCCGGACCGGCGCGATCACAGCTACCATCGACTGGACCCCGCAGCAGCCGGGCGAACAGATCATACGCACCGTCATGCCATGGATCATGGCCGTGCTGTTTGCTCTGCTGGCGGCGACGCTCCTTCTCTATCGCATCGCGCGAAGAGACGCGAAGCGACTGGTGCGCAGCCAGCGCCGAACCCTGCACATGGCCTATCATGACAAGCTGACCGGCATTCCGAACCGGGCGCGCTTTGAACAGGGTCTTTCCCAGGCGCTCGGCCGCGCGGCGAAAAGCGGTCAGGCCTTCACCTTGTTTTGCCTCGATCTCGATCGCTTCAAGGAGCTGAACGACACATACGGTCATGCTGTCGGCGACGAACTTCTGCGCGGCGTAGCGAAGCAATTGCAGGCCGTAATGACTGCGGGCGATCTTTGCGCGCGGCTCGGCGGCGACGAGTTTGCCATCCTGTCCTCGCTATCCTCGCAGGAGCGCGCCGGCGAACTGGCGGCTGAGATCGTCCGACGGTTGTCACAACCGATCAGACTCAGCATAGGGGATCATGCGATCAGCTGCAGCGTCGGCTTCGCCATATGGACGCCGGACGCAAATGAACCGCTCGAACTCCTTCGTCGCGCCGACATGGCCCTGTACGTGGCGAAGAACGATGGTCGGAACTGCGTGCGGACCTATGACGGAGACATGGATAGTTCGATAAAGGCCATGCGCCGCCTGAAGGAGGACCTGAAAGCGGATCTGGAGGACGGAAAGCTCACGCTGGTCTACCAACCGCAGGTGCGGGCGTCCGGCGAAGTCGTTGGCTTCGAAGCCCTCGTGCGCTGGACTCACAAGGAACTCGGCCCGATCTCCCCGGCGATCTTTGTACCGCTCGCGGAAGAAGCGGGACTGATCAAGGCGCTGGGGGAATTCACGCTTCGGCAGGCGGCAGAGGACAGCCTGCGCTGGCCCGGCCAGAAGATCGCCGTCAACTGTTCGGCCACACAACTGCAGGATCCCGAATTTGTCGAACGCACCGTGGCGATCGTCGCGGCCGCCGGCGCACAGTGCTCGGACATTGAGCTGGAACTTACTGAGGGTGTCCTGTTCCGCGATGAACACAAGGCCCAGGTCCTGCTCGATGCATTGCATCAGGCAGGCTTCTCGATCGCGCTTGACGATTTCGGCACCGGCTTCTCAAGTCTCAGCTATCTCCGCAAGTTTCCGATCGACAAGATCAAGATCGACAGGTCGTTTGTCGTCGCACTCGGCGAGGACCCCAAGGCCGACGCCCTCCTTCTCGGCATCGTCAACCTCGCCAAGACCCTTGGAATGGGTGTCATCGCCGAAGGCGTCGAAACCCAGGAGCAATGGCTCCGCATCAGCACGGCCGGTTGCGAGAAGATCCAGGGATACATTGCAAGCCGTCCGCTCCAGCCCGACAATGTCGTGCCCTTCCTCCGGAGCAATATCCCGACGCTGCGCCTCCCGCACCCGGACCAAAACGCCCTCCATTCAGCGGCCTGATTCCGCCCCTTTGAATGACCGATTTGAGCCAGGTCACGCCATTTATCTGGCAGTCCCGGCGGCTCAATCTCGCCGATATCGGTCACACTCTCCATCGATCACATCCATCAGATGGAGCGTCGGCGCCAACTCACACCCGCTTGGCAGGGCAAGTATTGAAGCCGAGCATCGCGTAAAGCGGACACCATCCGACGAGACCTGTGACGAGCGGCACCAACCCTACGTAAGCCCATGGCGTCTGCGGACCGATGAATGCGAGCGATAGTACCCCCACGCCGACAACAACTCGCAGAACGCGGTCAATCACGCCTTCATTGGCTTTCATAGTCGCCTCCTTTGTATTGGCTTCGCGACCATGTCGAAGTCTATGCCGGCCGTCGGTGACAAAGTCACACTTCCTCGGCGAGCCGCTGCAAGGCCGCCCTGCGGAGCACCTGCACTCTGCCGCGCGACAAAGCGACGATCCCCTGTTTCGCCATGGTCGCGAGTAGCCGGCTAACCGCCTCCCGCGCCGATCCGATCTCGACGGCCAAGTCCTCGTGCGTAACCCGCGCCCAGCCGTCGGCATCCATCAGCCGCACAAGAGCTTTAGCCACGCGCTGCTCCAGCCCCGTGAAAGCCAGGGCCTCGACCGTACGTTCAAAGTCCACGAAGCGCTCGGCGACCGAACTCATGACCGCACTCCGAAACACTGTGTCGTCGATCATGAGTTGATCAAAAGCGCTAGGCGGAATGAGAAGCGCCTTTATCTCTTCCTCCACCACGCCTTCGGCGCCGTATGCGCGATGCTGAACCAAGCAAGTGAAAGTCTGCAAACAAATCTCACCGGGCTGCACACGATAGAGAACAATTTCACGTCCGCTCGCCGAGCTCATCGTCACTTTGATCGCACCGCGTTCCAGGGCCAGAAACCCCAGACAGGGATCTCCACTGCGAAAGAGCCGTTCACCAACTCTCGCCGTGATCGGTCTGACGCCCACAGCCTTCTCGGCGCTCGTCATCATCCGGCTACCTGCCACGACCATCACCCATCCGACCTGCCAAGCTTAGGCATCACGTACTCATTCATGGCGCTCCACCTCGCACGCCCCCCCTCAGCTCCGAGAGCTTGTTCGCGTTCGTTTGACAACACCACCGCCACGCCCGAGCACAACGTGGGCAGCGCAGGAAGCGGGGAGCAGGCCAAGTATCTGCGTGTGGCTCCCACGGACACACTGCAAGGCTAGACTGCGGTCAACAGCGTATATCCGTATTCTTGAGCGCGATTTACCGCGAGGACGCCAGCTGGAACCAAATGCGCGTTTGGTACAAGGGCTTTGGTGAACTCCGTATAGATGGCGTCAGCTTCACCCTTCGTGCTTTGCGCGACGGCTCCCGCGATTGCGCGGGTCGCCGATCCACAGACCGCGAAATGAACATTCTTCTCGACCAGGCTCGGAATGGTGACGCCGCGGTTTGTGAGACCCGCGACAGGTGACATGTAGAGGTTTGCAGTCGGGGCTTCGTTAGTTTTGGGGTCCTTGAAGTCGATAACTGCCGACAGCGCGGCTCCATACTTGGCCCAGATAGAATCCGTAAACGCAAAGGGCGTCGACAAGTGCCGCAGGACGACGATGATCGCTATCTCTCGCGCTTCGAGGCCGTAGCCAGACTTGTTGGCAAGGAAGTTGTTGTTTGCATAAAGCAGCGCCGCGCCGCCTCCTGCGGGAAACGCCGAGTCGATCACGATCCTGTGGACCACATCGGGCACATCCATCCACGCATCTTCCGGGTGCCGCCGGGGCTTGAAGGCGTTGGTCTGGGCGATCGCGGGGCGTGACGTGAGGGTCGCTGCGCCAGCCACTAGCCCGAGCGCCCCGAAACCCAACCCGAGACGCGAGAGAAATGTCCGACGCTCTGTCTGACGCGGCGCAGTGGTCATGCTTACTCCATGGGGACGAGGCTTAGCTGCAAACAGTGCACCACTTCCCCCTCGTGCAATCAAGGAACTCTGGCTGCACCACGTGCAACCTCAGCCCAACGCGTCCGTAGCGTGCTAATCTTCGAAGCATGGAGTTCTTTCCCGTTTGGTGAGCGGCGCCTTCAGATACGAAGTTCCGTTCGCCTCTGGCCGGGGAAGCTCTGCATTCATTCTGGTTCGACAGTCAGTCGACTTCACCAGTCTGAACTTTGTGCCGCTCTTCAAGGTTCGCGCCCATCAGCGTGTTGGCGAGACTCATGTTCCCCTCATGACACGCGCTTTCGTAGAGAACCTGCTCCGTACGCACCAAGGGCAATTCAACCGTTAGCGGCTCGAGAAACAGGGCCGGATCTTCGACCCGGTATCTGTAGAGAAGCACGTCACGTGAAACCGGAATCAGCCATTCCGTGATCGTCGTGTCGGGCCTAATCGGAAAGCCGGCCGGACTGGGGCCAGAGATCCGTCGGTTCGTATCATCGGCGCGAAAGTTGCTGGTTTCGATCACAAACATGTCGTCCTCCCAGCGGGCAGAAGACGCGCCAGACCATGCACCGGCCGTAACGCGGAGATCGGGCCGCACGAGCGGAAATATCCTTGGAGGATCCATGCCCTCCTTGTGAATGACGAGATGCTCCGCCGTCTGGATGATCTGAAAGAACATCTCACCCGACATGACACGATAAGGCGCCCTGCCTGCATCAGCGATGCATCGCTCATTGACCGGCCGCGCCTCGGGACCGTCGTAGCCGTCCGGGCGCTCACGTAGTCTGGTCTGTCCGGCAGGCGTGAGTGCGAGTCGGCCATCGACAGGTCTGACAATCGCCGACGTCCTGAGTTGGCCATCGATGACGGCGAGGCCATCGCCGTCGGGATCAGACGTACCAGGGTCAAAGCGCTCTGCCGCGAGCCGCTGTTGCATGATCAGGTCGATCATGGCCTGCTCTTCCGCGGCGCTTATAGCAGGAACAGCCACTCCGAGTGGGCGGGCAAAGGGCGTCAGCGTGCGCATCGTCCAGCGCCCCTGAATATCGGGTGGGCCGCCCGCCGTTCGCATAATTGCTTCTTGTGCCATTCCAGCCGGGCTAGTGACGGCCACGTAAGCGACTAGCAGAACTACTCTTGCGAACATGAAGCATAGACCCCGCGCGTTGCGACTGCGAAATCGCAACCTCAAGGATGGATGTAGACAAATCCCATACCCTGCAACCGGGCGATCTCGGCCACACCGCTGGGAACAATGTCGGCTTCCGTGACGCCGTGGACATCGTCCACCGTCAGGTTGAGGGCTCGCATGGTATTGCGACAAACCAGCAATCGTACGCCCTTCTCGCGCGCACCATCTATGGCTTTGGCAAGTTCGGGATCTGTCTTCGCCTGCTGAAATACCTTCACACCGCCGGAGAAACTGACCAGCCGGATTTCAACCTGACCCTCAGTCGCCGAAATGTGTGCACCGATGTTGCGAAGCACGCGCAGGAAATAGGCGCGGTCATCCGGCAATCCGCCGGAGTTCTGATAGACGACCTTCTGGAACTGATAATAATCGTCGCCAACTGCTGCGGACGGGGCCAGGGCGGAGCCATCGTTCGTGACCGCGATCTGCGCGCAGCCTTGTGCACACAGCGTGGCGCCTAAGACAAGCGCAAGGACACGCAAGAAAGACTGCATTCAACTCCCTCCAGTCAGTGGAAGCGACCTGCTTCGCCCGATCAATCGCAGACTACCCCGCGGACACCGATTGTGAAGCCAAGCGAGGATTCATCTCTTGGGCACATTATCGCAGCTTAGAGACGACGCCGGCCGACACTTTACTCTTGTCCCGGCGCATTGCATATGTGTATTTTCTAATATGCGAGGCGGTACCTCATGAGCCCCAGTTTGCATGGCCAGACCCGAGGCCTGTTCCAACAAATTCTCGTGGCGCTGCCGTTTGCCGTTGCCCTTGGAGCCTGCGCAATCGTCCCCTCACCCGGTGCGGCAGAGCCGACCGAAATAGTCGTCAGGGCAATCAGCCGCGATGCAAAGTTCATCGGCGATAGCATGGGCGGAGTAAGGATGACTCTTCGCGACGCAACGAGCGGCGAAGTACTCGCGGAGGGCATCACAACCGGCGGAACGGGTGATACGAAGCGCCTCATGGAAACGGCGACGCGTCGAGACGTGATGGCGACGACAGACGCAGCCGCGTTTCGCGCCACGATAGACATCGACCGGCCAAGACTTGTTGAGCTCGAGGCGTACGGCCCTCTCGGTCAGCCCCAAGCGGCCATCCGGGTCACCTCGCAACAGTGGATTTTGCCGGGCCGGCACCTGCGCGATGGCAATGGCTGGATCGTCGAGATGCCAGGATTCGCGGTCGATATCCTGGAACCTGCAATCGCCGGCTCCGCCGTACTCACCAACGGCGTCATGCACCTGAAGGTGAATGTAGTGATGATGTGCGGCTGTCCAACGAGCCCGGGCGGCATCTGGGACGCAGACCGATACGAGATTCTGGCGTTGATTGATCGCGACGGAGAACGCCTGACAACCCTCCCCCTAGGCTACACTGGGACGCCAAGCCTCTACTCAGTGTCCTTCAGTCCGGATGAGCCCGGCCTCTACAGCGTCCTCGTTCAGGCGTTCGATGCAAGCACCGGCAATGCCGGCATAGACAGAACTTCATTTTCGGTGTTGGCGAAGTAAGCTGGCGTCGGGAACAAGAACCAACTTCACAGCAAACTGCGGAGCGGTTTTACTTGAACAGGTTCAGATTTGCGGCCGTCAGCCTTGCTCTGGCTTCGAGTTGCGCCACTCCGGCCATCGTCGATGAAAGCCGTATCGATCTGGCCTCGCGGAAGGCCAGCGCCGCGGCGGACTTGCTTTTTCAGCGTCTCAGTGGGGAGCTTTCCTCCGCAATGGCGGATGGTGGGCCGGCGGCGGCAATACTGGTCTGCAAGGACCGGGCGCCTGCAATTGCGGCTGAGATCGAGTTGATGTCGGGCGTCGACATTGAACGGACGGCGCCAAGGGTCCGAAGCCCTGCCAATTCACCGGATGAGTGGGAAAGCGAAACGCTAAAGGAATTCGTTGCACGCAGACTGGCCGGCGAGCAATGGCAGGACATGACGGCCGTCCGCACGGAAGGCGATCAACTGCGATGGATGCGTCCTATCCCTCTTGGCCCCATGTGCGCTGCCTGCCATGGCGACGACACGCAGATTGCGCCGGATACCCGTCGCGCCCTTCTTGAAACCTACCCGGACGATAAGGCCGTCGGATTTCGCGCTGGAGAGCTTCGGGGGGCATTTACCGCGCGCGTACCGCTCACTGCCGCGCACTAACCCAATTCGCGAGCCAGCCTGACTACCAAGGCGCTCCGACCCGACTTTCTGACTCAATCAGCATCCAGACCAACCAAGTCTCGGCTCACAACGCAGTGAGGTGCCCTCTCCTTTGACTTGCATCAGGTTCCCGCGCCTCTCTCACATTAGCTTTTGCGCAAGTAAACAGCCTCTGCTGAAAGGGATTTCCATGCTGATCGCCCGTCCGATGATTTTCCGCGCGTTGTCCGCTGCTCTTCTGCTGTCGCCACTTGCTGCCGGATGCACAGCCGTGGCGACCCCACAGGCCTACGCTCAAACGCCTCAAGCCGCAGAAAAGCAGGACATAGTCGTCCATCTCGGGAGCTTCACGAATGATCTCCATTCCGCTTTCATGGCGCTATCGCTGGCGACCAACCTGCAGAAACACGGCGCAGAGGTCACCGTCTTTCTCGACCGGGAGGGCGTGCGTCTTGCTGATGTTCGCGAACGTGGCGATCTCACCTGGGGCGATAGTGGCGGCACGTCAGCTGCGATGACAGAATTCGTCCAGGCTGGGGGGACGGTGCTCCTTTGTCCGCATTGCGCAAGTCTGGCAGGCATTGAAGCAGCCAACGTTCGATCGGGCGCCCGCATGGCGACGCACGAGGAAGTTGCGGCGATCTTTCTAGAGGCCGACAAAGTCATCGACTTCTAAAGCCAACGGCTTCAACGGAGCCAACAGCTAAGAGCTGTCAGGCTAGCTCATCTAGGTCTTGCAGGGTTTCGGCACGGCCTGTCGAGTCACGCCACGGCCCTGCGCCAGGCAGCTCCTGAGTGTCCGTGTCGGACACAGAGACGGTTGGAAGGCGATGAATCGCCTTGTTCAGCCCGACATCCGAGAGGATACCGCCGGCTCCACCCTGACAGGCGAGACTCGCCCTGCTCGGTCGCTCGTTCATGGCGCTAAGGATGCCGGCAGAGTCGTGACTGTATATTTCAACGGCTCGGATGATCGGTACTCACTCGGATTCGAACGGGGACGGCGTTCAATATGAGCCGGCCGCGCCGCGTTCCGTCGCGCCGGCCGGGTGACCGCAATGGGGCATCTCGCACCCTCAGCCCTCCGCAACCGACCGACGCATCTGCGCCAGGAAGGCGACATCCCCGCATCCGCACTGCGCCAGTACCAGGGGCCCGGAAGCTCCACCAGAATTTCGAAAGGAGAGACGGACCCGAAGGGGCCAGACCACCGGGCATACGTGCTCTCGGCATGAGCCAAACTAGTTCGGTAGGCAAACACTGCTGCTGGACGTCGCTTTGCGTACCGACATCAATCAGTGTTCGGCGCATTTACGCAACGATGTGCGGTGACGACGTGAGCTAATTCGCCGTCACAATCTCAAGGAGACCGGCCATGGCGAGTACCTCTGACAGGATAGAGGACATTGGACCGCAGCCGCAGTCGTTCGACATTGAACAGGCGACAAAGGGAAACACAAATTTCCGTTCGGTCGCCTGGAGTGGGCGCTATCTGCAGGTAACGCTGATGTCGATTCCCGCTGGCGGCGACATTGGCCTTGAAGCACATCCGGAGACCGATCAGTTCCTTCGCCTCGACTCTGGTCGCGGCCGCGTGCGGATGGGGTCTGCGAAAGACAAACTGACTTTTGAAAAGGAAGTTTCGGACGGCTGGTGTGTCCTCGTCCCGGCGGGAACCTGGCACAACATCACCAATACAGGCCCTGAGCCAATGCAGGTCTATGCGATCTACGCGCCCGCCCATCATGCACCCGACAAGGTGCAGACGACGGCGGCAGCGGCCGCTGCCGACAAGGACGACAAGCCAGCGGCTTGGTCTGTGCAGCTCGACCAGGCCCCCGATAAACACGGCTAACTGCACGATACTCGGGAAGGCGGTCAGCCCTCAAACGCATGTGCGGCCTAGGCCTGGCCGAAGCGGAGTGCGGAGCAAGCAGCAGCGACAAACCTGCAAGAGCGAACAGCTTGCAGGTACCGAACGAGCGAAATTACGTCGGCGAGCGCAAACGCGTATGCGCCGGCTACGGTCGAAGAAATTCCCACGTTGCCGTGACTCCGCCCCCTCGGAAACGGTCGGAAGCTACTCACAAGCCGACGAAGACAGAACGATAGACCAAATATCTTCGGACCTTTTGCGGGAGCGCAGCGTTGCTGCCTGACCGGTCCGCATGTCTCTGACGCGCGGATGCTCCTCCTGTGTGAAACCAGATGGACGATGCATCGAACACTATCGGAGCTTCTGTGCACACTTTAGCGCCTGCGCGCGACCCGTCCGGCGTGAAGGACCCAGAGACTGTCGAGACGCCAAAGAAGTCTGGGAAAAAGCCGCTGCTGGTAGCCGCTATTGTCGGTGCTGGCCTAATCATTGTCACGAGCTGGATGCTTCTGCAGCCAGTTGAGATAGCCGTGACCACGCTCGCGCCACGGTCTGTTGAAATCGCGTTGTCCGTCGTCGGCCGCGTGCAATCCCGTAATACACTCGATGTTAGATCGCAGAACGCGGGCCAGATTGCTCAACTGCTTTATGGTGAAGGCGATGTAGTGGCGAAGGGCGCTCCTCTCGCTGTGATCCGCGCGGATATCGAAGCAGCCGAAGCGAATGCCACGGAGTCACGCGAACGAGCTGCGCGAGTCGAGCTTGCTCGCGTCCAACTGGTGTTTAATCGTACGGAGACGCTAGCGGCAAAGGGCTTCGCCTCACCCGCGGCGCTCGACAATGCCCGCGCGGCCGCCGAATCCGCCAAAGCCGTGTTGGCTGCAGCTGCATCCGATCGACGTGCAGCGGACGCTCAGTTGGGTGAGTTCACAATTCGGGCTCCAATGGCGGGCGTCGTCCTGCTGAGACCGGTCGACAATGGCCAGGTTGTGACGCCTACCACAACGCTGTTTCAGCTGGGGTCGTCAGACGCACGTGAAATAGACGTTGAAGTTGACGAGGCCTATGCCGATGATTTGCGGCCCGGCATGGCAGCGCGCGCAGCCCCGTCCGGATCGGACGTCATCTTTTCAGCTCGCATCGCGGAGATATCGCCCCGCGTCGACCCCGCCACCGGCGGAAGGTCGATCAAGCTCTTGCCAGACACGAGCATCTCCCTTCCTCCAGGCAGGACCGTCGACGTCACCATTGTTCTCGGTGTCCGCGCGAATGCCCTTCTCGTTCCACGGCAGGCGATTATCGACGCAGGCACGGACCCGCGCGTCTACATCGTCAGCGAAGATGGGAAGATCACGGCAAGGCCGGTCGAGCTCGACTCGTGGCCATCCCTGAACGCCATTATCACAGCCGGGGCGAAGGCTGGCGAGAGGGTCGTATTGACGCCCGGCCAGACGCGCGCTTCAGCTCACATACGCCCGCGCGAAACCCAAGCTCCTGCCTCGATGCCGGGAGACTAGGCCGTGTTCGCTTTCCTTGTCGCGCGCCGCTACCTCCGATCCAATCCCTGGCAAACGGCTTTGCTGATCGCGGGCGTTGCGCTCGGCGTCACGGCGTTCGTGTTCATCACCGCTTTGATCCAGGGCCTTGCGGTCAGATTGACGGACGACGTTACGGCCAAGAGCGCGCATGTGTCGCTTGAGCCTGCCGACCGCGTAGCACGGGTGCTGCCGAGTTCCGACTACGATACCGAAGCCGTTGCACTTGTGTCGATGCTTCAGCGAAAGCAGATCCGGACATGGGCGGCGACAGTCGCGCTACTGGAAAGCCAGGCCGAAGTGACTGCGATAAGCCCCCAGATCACGGGCAGTGCGGTGCTGGTGCGGGGAGAGGCTGCGGCGCCCGTGGCCGTGACTGCGCTCGAACCAAAGAATCTCGACGCCATCTCACCGGTCAGCCGGGAGATCATCGCGGGCGACGCTCGTCTCAATGCCAACGGAATCCTGATCGGCGTCCGTTTGGCGGAGACAATGGGACTTTCGGTTGGCCAGCCGGTATTGTTCAGGACCGATCGCGGCATCGATCGCCTCCTTGTGGTCGAGGGCATCTTCAGGTCCGGCGTACAGAGCCTGGACGAGCGCGTGGCGTACATCTCGCTGGAGACGGCACGCCCGCTGTTTCTCCTTCCGTCGGGCGTGACCAATATTGAGATCAAGCTGAAGGACACAGGCCAGGCGCGCGCGTTCGCAAACTTCGTTAGCGGGGCTACCGGACTGCGCGCGACACCGTGGCAGGACAGGAACTCCAGTCTGGCGGATGCCCTGACCGCACAGGGGCAGACTGGAACACTGATTCAGATCTTCTCGCTGATCTCTGTCCTTATTGGCATCGCAAGTGCGCTCTCCCTGTCGGCCAACCGCCGCCGGAGCGAGATCGGCATCATGCGCGCCTTCGGCGTTTCCCGCCTGTTCATCGCTTCAGTTTTTGTGATGCAGGGTCTGCTGATCGGCATTGTTGGCGCATCGCTGGGCTGCCTCGCCGGCTATGGTCTCTGCGGCTGGCTAGCGACCTTCACCAAGCCAGACGGCGCGCTCGCCCTGCCGATTGCGCCGGCGGAGGGCGGTTACGGGCTGGTGTTCCTCCTCACAACGGCCGGAGCCGTCCTCGCTTCCGTCATACCGGCCCGGTCGGCTGCCCGACTGGATGCTCTGGAGGCGATACAGCAATGACGTCGGTTCTGGATGCGCGAGGCATCGTCATGACGTTCCAGAATGGCGATGAATTCACGCGCGTCCTGCTCGGCGTCGACGTCACGCTTGATCCGGGAGAACTGGTGGCCCTTCTCGGCGCTTCTGGGTCGGGAAAGTCGACGCTGCTTTCCGTAGTCGGGCTCCTTTTGCGCCCCACTGCGGGCGTCATCACCATTGGGGGCGAACGCGTCGATACCCTCTCAGACGCGAAGAGCTCTCTCTTTCGCAACAAGCGCCTTGGCTTCATCTTCCAGTTCCACAATTTGCTGCCCGATTTCACCGCGTTGGAGAATGTCAGCTTCCCTGCAGCAGCGGTAGGCGGCGGGATTAACTCGGCTATCCGTCAGCGAGCGTCTGAACTTCTTGCGCGTGTCGGGCTCTCGGACCGGATGAATTTTCCGGCAGCCCGTCTTTCGGGAGGCCAGAAGCAGCGCGTAGCGATTGCGCGGGCATTGATGAATCGTCCAGAGCTTGTTCTGGCGGACGAGCCCACAGGCAGTCTGGACAGGGCATCAGCCGACCAAGTCCTCGCACTAATGCGTGAGATCAACCGCGAGGACGGGACGACATTCCTCATCTGCACTCATGACGAGCGGGTTGCCTCGCGCTGCACGCGCCGCATAACCCTTCGCGACGGCCAGATCGACAGCGGAATACGGGACAAGACAAGCTAAGCGGCGGGGATCCGGATTTTTCTGGCAAGGCTTGGTACCTGACCACCTCGTCTGCCCTTCTGTTTTGGGATCCAGGCCTTGCATCGGCTTGGGGCCAGATGCTGATCTGGGCGCTACGGGGCTGGGTTCGCGATGGTGGGAGTGGCATTCATTGGCGCCTGCTCCGAGGCTGGCGCTGGCCGGACAACGACTGTCTGCAATGGGCCAGATCTTGCCCTCGGCCGCCGACTTCATAGTGGCTCGATCTCGCCATGAGCAGACATTGAGATCCTACAACCCCGTGCTTCCACGCCCAGTCGCTTGGGCTCTAACCTCGGGTAGCCCGCCGCCAGCGCAAAGCAGTCCAGGTGACGAGCAGCGTGACGACAATCTCGAAAGCGACCACCATCTGGTAGAAGGGGCGAGAGCCAACAAAGGTAAGTCCTTCGATGACGGTGTAGACAACTCCAAAGAAGATGTTGCTCCAACGGCTCAGGACGGTTGGAAGAAATACAGACAAGAAGATCATCATCGCCGGAATAGCCAGGACCAGAGCAACCATCACCAGCACGGTATCGTTCGCGGCACCAAGCGGCCCAATAATTCCCGCCGACATCTCCTCAATCGTGCCGGGCAGATACAAGCTGAAATAGTCATTGTAGATGTAGAGACCCATCAGCGACGCCCACAGAAGTGCCAGCCTGATGGGTGTAGGCGTCTGCACAGATTCAAACTCGCTCTTGCGATCCTGACTCATGACTTTACCTGCTTGAAGTCCCACTCACAGCGCACTAGCACGACCAATGCATACTTGTTGGAGCGCGGAACGCCAGTGTCCGCTATCGGCCAAATCGCGTCTATCGTTTTGTCGATACGAAGCGGCGGCATCTCGCCGGAATCGGTCACTCAGTCCGAAGGCGCTTTCCCACCTTGGTAGGACAGCGCGATCAACACAGGCGGAAGCGCAATCTCGACCCACATAAGCACGAGAAACAACGGGTGCGGCGCTCCTACAGCGAAGTACGAGAGCACCCGTCCCACGCCGCCGAGCCAAAAGACTCCGAGCATTGCACGAAGTAGGTTCATCCGCTTGGGGAGGGCTCGAACTACCCACATTGCCACACCGCCATATGCCATCCAGAGGACTGCATAGAAGCGCATCTCGCTGTCGACGTCTGCGCCGACGAGTCCGTCCAACTGAGGCGTTTCTGGCAGAGCGACGCGCAGTGCTGCTGCAAAGATCTGGCCCGTCGCATCTGGGCCAATCACAAAGATCATCCCGCCAATCAGTAATGCGGCGAGGCCTAAGAGCGAAAGAGCGATCCTGAGCACCATGCCCCACCATAGACTGGAGGGCCATTGTTGGCGACTGGCATGCCGACTTCAAAGCGGACACTCACTACTTACCTGGAGCTACGGCCGGCCGTCGCCGAAAGTTGCCGTTGTTCGCATCTTGGGCCCATGCTTGGGTGTTGGCTTATTGCAAAGATTCCGAGGGGAAGCATGCGAAAGACGAAAACAGTCCTTCTAGTCTTATTGACGTTGCTTGCACTTCTGGGCGCAGTTTTCATTGTTCTTGCGAATATCGGCGACGCGTCGGTTGTTGCGGCTACTGGGGGCGTTTATGGCGCACTTGAGTCAGCCGGCGTGCAGGACAATGTCGCTCTACGCGATGGTCTTTACGCGACCGTCTTGCGTCTCAAGGAGCCATGGGCGGCAGTCAACTTGACCGGCTTTATCGCGCTCTTGCTGTCGGTTGTCGCGGTGCTGATCGTATGGCGGAAACGCGAATAGAATCTCCCCCTGACCATTCAACGAACTGCGTGGCCCGTCCATGCCTCGTCAGATGAATGTCTTCTCAGAACGACATCATTTCGTAGATCCGGATACTGCTCACAAATGGATTGGATGCGGCCAGCCGCTGCGCGTCCTCTATGCTTTCGGCGGATACGATGGTGCACCCTGTGATCGACTCCAGACCCATCGCCAGATCGATACTTCCGCCCTTGCTGACCTCTCGACCATTTCTCAACCCGATATTTTCGATCGTCTGGGGCGCCACATGCTCAAACCACTTGCCCCACGCAGCCATGATCTCCGGCGTCGGCTTCTGAAAACCTACGTGCATCAACATGAAGCGTTTCACGATGCGTCTCCTTGCATTCCCGGCGGCATCCTGTCGAATGCGGGCAACGCCGGATCTCGCGTATCCCAACTCGCCGCGCCTGCCACGAACACGTGCATTTGCGGCTTGAAAACTTCGAGATCGTCGAGGCTGGATGCCCTCAGCGCCATCAATCCAGCCATCCCCGGATTTCTGGAAAAGACCGCAGCGCCGCATTCCGGACAGAAAAACCGCTCGACAAGATTGCCGCTATCGGCGGCCCGCGCATAGCCCTTCACCGTCCCGGTCAACTGGACCGCACTCTCCGGGACCATCAAATGGGAACTGTGACCGCTTCCGCTTGAGCGCCGACAGTCTTCGCAATGGCAGTGCCCTGCCATGATCGGATCTGCGTCGCACGTGTAGCGAACTGCACCGCAAAGGCAGCCGCCCGAGAACCTCATAGTCATTCATCCGCCCCTGCTCGTTGCTCGCCTGAGTTGCGGCGTTCTCAAAATATGTTCAAGAACATATTTTGCCGTCGGGATACGGAGATCCGATCATGCCCTACAGCCCCACACACAAAGAGAAGACCCGCGCCAGGATCGTTGAATGCGCTCGCATTCTCTTCAATCGTCACGGCTTCGACGGGGTCACGATCGACATGGTCATGGAACACGCGGAACTTACTCGCGGCGGTTTCTACAATCACTTCAAGAGTAAGGAGGACCTGTTCGCTTCCGCGGTATCCAGTTTTCTCATGGGACGCGGCGCTCGCTGGCGAGCAGAGGCCGGCATCGATCACACGAATCCAACCCGCGAGGATGCCGCCAGCATGCTGTCGAGCTATCTGTCGACAGAGCACCTTGGCGATGTGGACGGGCAATGCCCGATGATCGCGTTGCCGTCCGACATTGGCCGGAGCAACCACGAAGTCCAGGTTTCCTATCAGAGACTACTAGAGGCGATGGTTGGACTCTTCGAACGATCGCTTGAGGGCAGGAAGCCGGCACGGCGCCAGACGGCTTTGACGCTGGCAGCGTTGTGCGTCGGAGGCATGGTTCTCGCGAAGGCGCTTCCGGATTCGGAACTTGCAAACGCCGTACGAGAGGCCGCGCATGGACATGGGCGATCCATGCTTCGAAACTAGGGTTGTCGGCTTCATCGGCGGAGGACGGCAGCCTGGTGTGGTGGAGTTTCCGGCGGCCGGAATGGGCCATCTCACGCCGGTCGCTCGGCGGTTCACAGTAACCGCTGCTCGCCGATCTCGGACATTCAAGGAGATTCGATGCTGTGTTTGATGATCACCCCATCTCGCGCGGTCACAACGTTAGACGCCTGGTAAATCGCGCTGGAGAAAGGCCGCGACCCACGCGAGTTCCATACGCCTAGCAAGAAATCGTCACGCTGCACGAGCCATCCGAGCTCGGCATCGAAGACTTGGCACTGATCGGGAATGTCGTCTTCTCCGACGGCGACACGCGCGGCGCCCGATGTCGGGGCAAAGTCATCCTTGTTGACTCACGTGCTTGCAGCCTCACACCCCAATCAACGGGCGAAAGGGAGGGCGCGCGCCGTGTGACGGCCAACTGCTGCATTGGGTTCAACAGGGATCAGCTTCGCAAATCCGCAGCCGTTGCGCCCACAAAAAGGCGGCGCGCCGATCGCTCAGCACGCCTCGTCCGGCCCCATCTTATGTCGATTAATATACAGAAAAAGTAGTTTCGATCAAGAGTTGAAGACTCTGTCAGCGCTCGACACTTTCCCCTTATGATCCCACATCAAGCCAGTCGCACAGCCCTAGCCGCGGCAGCACATCGCGCTGCTCATCAACTCGACGGCGGGCAACTCTTCGCCGATCCCCTCGCGATTCCGATCGTGGGCGAAGAGGCCGCCCGCCAATCCCGCGCCGACGCCAGCAGCTTTGGCATGCGCATCTTCATCGCCGCACGTGCGCGCTTTGCCGAGGACACGTTGGCGGAGTCGCTGGCGCGCGGCGTGACGCAACTCGTCGTGCTGGGCGCAGGGCTCGACACTTACGCATATCGCGGTGCCGAACGCGCCAAGCTCTCAATCTTCGAAATCGATCATCCGGCGACGCAAGCCTGGAAGCGCGAACGCCTCGCCGAGATCGGCGTTACACCCGCCGGCAACGTCCACTACGCGCCTGTGGATTTCGAAAACGAGCGCATCGCCGATGGCCTCGCACGCGCCGGGTTCGATTCGTACCAGCGCACATTCTTCTTCTGGCTCGGCGTTACACCCTATCTCACGCGTGCCGCCATCGATACGTGCTGGGCGCTCATCGCTAACAATCCCGGCGGCGGCGAAGTCGTGTTCGACTACGCGATGGCGCGCGAGGCAATGCCAGCGGACGAACGCGCGATGTTCGATGCGCTCACCACCCGCGTGGCTGCAGCCGGAGAACCGTTTCTCACGGCATTCGACCCCGCGACGCTACCCGATGAACTCCGAGCGGTCGGCTTTGCCAGGATCCTGGACGCGACGATCGGCGATATTCTGGCCAAGCATTTCCCCAATCTGCCCCGCTCAGATGGACGCGGGCATATCGTGCACGCGATGACACCTTAACTGGTCAGAAGCCTGCGCGTCGAAAATCGGGGCGCCCGGTCGGCCTCCGCAAAAACGACCCGCTGGGCCCAGGCGACTGTCTATATTCGGCCAGATCCCGCCCTCACCCATCCGTCAGTCGACCATCAGCTTCTCGCCGTTTGCGGACAGACACTAACCAGCACGCTTTCAACCGATCGGTGAATTGGCATGAAGACTCTGGAGCTAAGAGCGAGCCAGCCACGGCTACCCAGACCCTGCTGAAACCAAAGGCTAGCTCTTGAGAAAGGCAATCACGCAGAGCGCCAAACCGTAAGCCCCAAGAATCGCAATGAACAGGTAGGTGACCGGGCTTGGCCCGAGCTGCGAAGCGGTCGGCAGGAACATCCTGTAGCCGCCAGCAAGAACCAGGAGCCATCCAGCTAGCGTGACCAGAATACCTCGATGCGGTTTCCAAACATTGTGGCTCGTCACAATGACCAGTCCACCCACGAGGAACAGGAGGCCGTTGAGGTACACGAGCGTTGGCTCGACCTCCTTCCAGATATCAAGATTCACAGCCTCCGATATCGTAACGGCAACCAGCGAGGGGCCGAGCACGGCAGCGATCCGGCGGGTGAGATTCATGAATTACCTGGCTCCATGTTCGGTGGTTACGCGACGCTCTTGGCGCTCAACGCGAGGTCGGCCATTTGCATCAGCGGTGGCGTTTGTGCGGATCACCACTTCTCCGTGCGACGAGTGATAATGCTGTGGCTAACCACCAGCATCACAACGGCAAACGTGATGAGACCAGTGACCCGAGGATCGAAGTACGAGCCGCTGACCGGATACATTTGCCAACAGAGGTTTGAGGCTGCGTGGTAGAGAACGACCGCCATCACGCTCGCGCGCGACCAGTTGTACAACCATACCATGATGACACGTGCCGAGATGCTCCAGAGACACCACCAGACGATCCATTCCGCTGAGCGGCCCACCTGAAGCAAGGCTGGAACATGCCAGAGCGCCCAGAATGCCCCCAGCACCAGGCTCGCCAAAAGCGGCCGCATACGCGCCTGCAATCTACCGAGAGCGTAGCCGGACCATCCAATTTCTTCGAACAGCGCGCTCACAAGGAACACTGAGAACAGAGCCAGCACCGAAACGGCTGAGAGCTCCGGATTCGGTATGCTCTCCCCCAGCATGCGCGATGCGAGGAATGACAGGCTAAAAATGACCGGATTGATCAGCATCGCGGGAAACAGCCAGCGGCCTGCGCCACGCATACTCACACTTCGTCCCAGCAGCTCTACCAGCCTGCTCCAACCGCCTTCGCGAAGGGTCAGGAAAGCAGCGGCGAGCGTCGGGCATACGACTGCGACCGCCGAGATCGGCAGTCCGGGCAGCAAGTCATAACGTACGAACGCCCCGAGCACCCAAAGCGGTAGGGTCAGGACGACGACAATTCCAAAATAGGTAACCACCGACCTTGCAGCCAACACAGCTCCTCTGACGACATACTGTCCTCTTTGCCCTGCCTCGACTTGCGTGATGTCAATGATCGGCCAATCGGGGTGGAGGATTTTCCACCGCGGCAACGCCTGGTGAACTGCCTCAGGATTTTCGCGCCTCGCCAAGCTTGAATAGCGGCCGGCAGTTATGGGCCAGGACGCGCCCTCCGTCACAAGCAGAGCTAGGGCAGGCCTTCGCCGGAAAGCGTCGTTCTAGACGAGCTATGTCTCGACCAGGAGACCGGCCGCCCGATCGGCCGTTGACCATTCGCGGCGGCGCAGTTCAGTTTGAGGGCGTCCCAAGTTGCTGAGCCGGTCCGCGATGCTGGTGCCCAAGATACTTTTGGCGGTTTATCTCGCAGTCTCATCAGCACAATCTGTCGAGTCGTCTGCTGGGTCAGACTCACCTCGCTCCCTGGAGGCAATCTGCGGCGACACGTCTGCCATCTATCACAGCGCCGCACGTATCTCCGCGTGCACCAGGCTGATCCGAGGACAAGTTGGCACGCCCCACCAACGTGCTGAGATCCACAGAACCCGGGGAATAGCGCTTAATGTTCTGGGGCATGACGCAGATGCGCTGATAGACTTTGACCAGGCCCTTAGCCTCGACCCAGACTTCACGGATGTGCTTCTTCGACGCGCTAGCCGGCGCTCCGCGCTCGGTGATAAAGTTGGGGCGCTTGCGGACTACGACCGAGCCGTCCGCTCCAAGCAACACGACCCAGCGATCCTCGAGGCCCGCGCTTACTTCCACCTGGCGGCCGGCGATGCCCAGCGTGCGGCAGCAGATTTCGACGCTGCGCTCGCGCTACTCGGACCCGACAACCCTGGCCTGTACAGTATCTACCACAACCGCGGTCTCCTTGAGTTTGAGCATGGGGACTACAGCTCAGCGATCGATCACTTCAGTCTCTCGATTGCGTCCGGCGATGACGCCACGGCCCTGTCCTATGAGTACAGAGGCCAAGCCTACCTCGCAGTTGGAGATCCAGAGCGTGCTCTAGCTGACTTCACAATGCTCGCAGAAGCCCCACCGTACGTGTCGTACGCGCAAGTGCTACGCGCCCGCGCGCTTGATGCCCTGGGCCGGCATGGTGAAGCGCGATTGGCTGAACTGCGGGCATGGACGTGGGACACCGCCGGTAGGAGGCTGCATCCACCGCCGGACCCGCGAGAAGTATTGGCGATGGAGGTCACGGCCGTCTTGAATGCTACCGTGCCAATGCTGACCCCGTATATGCGTGAACTTCTTCTGCGCTGCCAGATTGTTTCCTGGGCGATGGCGCAGCGAAAGCCCGAGCCGTGGGCTTGCTATAAAACACTGCCCGTCCCGCGACCCTTGTAAGAAGTTTCCCTGTAAGCGGCCTCTTAGGTACCCAACCCGCTAGCCCATATCGCTGCTGCAGAAGTCGCTCGTGGTGGCTGCATTGGGCCAGATGGCGCCCGCACCCATTGCTGCGGTCACCGGCTCGATCTCGCGGGAACCAGTCGCTCGCTTCTTGCTAAGACACAATCGACTGTAGCCCATCCCAACGCGAAGTTCGGGGTGGAAACTCGCGCGGGTCCAGCAGAAAGGACTCGGCAAGAGTATTCGACATCCGGCCATAGTTACAAACGGCGCAAGTCACGACCATGTTTTCGACGCTGCTCTCACCGCCACGAGAATGGGGAAGCAGGTGGTCGTACTGAAGATTTGCGGCCTGAAAAAAGCGGTGCTGGTCGGCGGCGACATCGGTCCAGGGCGCATCCTCGGGATACAGGAGGGCGATCGCTTTGACCGTGTCCTTGGGGATCACGGGCATCTCGCAGAATCGGCAGTGGTACCCGTCCCGGGCAATAATCGCCCGTTTGCCCGCGGCACTCACCATGCGCGGACGCTTGCGCTGCTGCATCGGAAGTTTCGGGGGGTCCAGGAAAGTCGGGCGAGGTCCGTGAATGCTCTCGTCGAATGGACCCACCACTTTTTTGAACCAATCACCTATGCAGGCCAAATTGGCTGCCCTGAAGAACGCGGCCGCGCCCGATCTGTCTCTTTCGTTGTGCAGCCGCACCGCGTGCCGAAGATTCTCGGCGGCTGTCCATACGTCGGATGGCGGGGCCAGCAAGCAGCGCCGAGGTTGCATCGGCATTTTTGAGCCCCCCCTTCCCTTCACAACAGAAAGCGATTTCGACCATATGCGCCCAAGGGCCGCGACGTCGGTTTCCGGCGAGTCGCGCTATGCGTTTGCTAGCGTATCGCCGTGCGACATTCTTCGACTGACTTTCTAACCCAACTAAAATGCTCAACATCTCCAGAAACGAGTGAATTGCCTGCAATTCGAATGTCGCCCGCCAAGCAAAGAAAGCCGCCCCCGATCAGTTCTTTGTCCAAGGTCCTCTGACTCTCAATCTTGCTCGTCCACCCAGCACATGGACCTCCCTGCCCCAGCCCCGCGGCTTTAAAGCCCGGCTGCTTTGAACAACGCACTAGTTCGTCGAACAACGCGACGTTACGCTTCGCCACGTCCCTAGGGTCAGCACTTGCGGTTCCACAAATCGATACTGTTACGAGACCGCAAATCACCAGCGCTCTCGTGAGAGCGATGGGCCCAAATGCCACCATGTTGCTTTCCTCAAAAGGAGCGAGAAGTCTGAAGCTCTAAGCCTTTGATGCCTAGCTGCCCGCGCCCGGTTCCGTGGTCGGAGCCGGCTGCCAGCCTGCCGGGGCACCAGCTGGGGCGCTAGACGCCGAAGCAGTGTCGGGCTCAAGCGTCAGCTCCAACGGATTTGGCACAAGGTCTTGCATCGAACCGTTCGTGCCATCGACAACTGCGCCAATGAGGCCACCAAGGATGACGTTGCCCGCCATGCCCATGCCGCCGTCGCCAGACGTGTGGTTGGTGATCTTCGTCACAACGGTTTTGTAGCCGGGCTTCGTGACGGTTACTTCGAAGTTCGCATTACGCGCCACGCCCGGGAACGTGCATGGCGTAGCTTCGCAGAAGAGCCCATTCGACGTTTCGACACGCGCGCCGATCGGCGTCGATCTCACTTCGAATACCTGAGTTGTGCCGCGCGTGATCGTGGCGCACGCGCACAGGCTCAGCGCGCCGACTGAGGCGACAAGCAGTTTCAACATAGTGGTAACCCCCTCGAATCGTCCCTTCCGGACTAATTAGGAAGCTAAGTTTGAGTTTCCACAATGCGTCAAGGGAAAACACGTTGAAGGCACTACGGCTGCTTGGCCTGCGGCCAATCCAGCTCTTCGGCGATCGCCGCGACGTCGATATCAAGCGCCTCCTCCCGCCTTGGTTCGGAAAGTCATGAGAGGTCTAAGAGGGCGAGGGGACCAGGCGACGAGGTGAATCTGCGGCGCGCTAGGCGTCGCGCGTGTCTCGCTAGTTCGCAGAAATTCGCATTGCGAAGGCTGCTTATTCGCAGCCTATCCCGTCGTTATCGCGGTCGAGGTGCGGGCCATATCCCGACTCGCCGCGACGGACTGGAGCTGCGCCGGCCGCTCGTGCCGCGGCGCAATTGGCGAATGCACCACCCGATCCGCTGCCGAGCATGCCGCGGGGCTGTGTAGTTTCGGGTGTTGTCCGTGGTTGAGGTGCTGGAGCCTTGTGGCAGTGGTACCCGCCGTTCTTCCGGTCGTTATGGCAACCATTGGCGTCCAGTCCACCACCGTGGGCGTGGGCAGGCGTGGCCGAAAGCGCCAGTCCCAGAATAGCAAAGTATCGAATCATTCCGCGTCCCCCGAGATCCAAACCGACAATCACGCAGCTCAATTACCACACTACTAATTAGTAGTGCGTGTATTTAAACTACTAGGTTGGATAAGGCCATTGGAACAGATGGATTGGAGGACCGCACTTCTGCGGCCCATTACCGTTCCAGCGGGCTTCCTCGCCTGGCCGGGTCAGAGACAACCCCGGAGTGAGAGGGCCACATGTTTGAAGACGCAAGGCCCTCTTGCCGGTAGAAGCCGCCTCCTCCGCAGTGTGGAAGGCCAGAAGAAGGCGTCTCGCCGGGCCAGCCAACCGTGGAAGTGCGTTGGTGCCTGTCGGATTCTGAAGCCCCCCTCGTCTGCTGACGACGTGTCAGAGGGTCCGCGAATGGCTGCTCAAGGGCGAATTGCGGGCAGCCGAAGGGCGAACGGCGACGGTCTTGAACTCGCCCACAGACGCGCGCGCTGGCCAAGAACTGCAAGGGATTCCGGTAACAGCCCTCTTCAACCGACGAGCTGAAGTGGCGGAGCAGGATTTCCCAGAGCCTCAAGAATCGCCCGGCGCAGGTCGCGAAAGCCCCACTGATTTGTCTCCACGCCTTTGATCAAGGTCTCACGTTCAGTCTTGCTCAGAACGGCGTCATCTGTCGCAACGCTTCCAAAGCCTGCAACGACGTCACGAGCGAGTATATCGATCATACCGACGACCTCGTCCGTCGTTGGTCGCTTCACACGCATGACAGTGAACCTGTTGAGCAGCGGCTCCGGAATCGGGCCGATCTCATTTGCCGTGGCAAACCAGTTGATATGACTGAGATCAACGGGAGCGCCGACGTATTCGTCCAGCCACTGACTGGAGTTCAGCGGTTCAAGCAGAGTCAGAAGGGAATGGTGTATGCTGCCGTTGCGATCACCTGAAGCCTTGTCGATCTCCTCGATGATGACGGCGGGATTGGCGATTTCGGCGCGCATAAGAAGATCTACCGGGGCCGAGGCGGTAGCTGTCGACCAGCCGCGTGCCGTTCCCGCCAGGAATCGATTGTCTGATGCACCGCCACCGTTGACTGCGATTGATGGCAAGTCGAGCGCCTCGCAGATCTTTCGGGCGGCCCAGCTTTTGCCGCTGGACGGCGGTCCAACAAGCAACACCGGCGGAAGCTTCACCCTGCCATCTCCGATCCGGTGCGATAGCCGCAGATAGGTTGCGATCTGCTTGATCAGGTCGCCCATGTGTGGCGCGGACGGGCGGATCAGCCGGCAGAAGTCTTCAGGTGAGGGCGACATACGGAAGCCGAGCGGCGCAAGGAGTTTCTCGATCCGCGATTTTTCACTCGGCTTCAGTCCTTCAGTCGAACCGATCTGCTTCAGGACGCGGACTCTTGCCTCGGTGATCTTTGCGTGACCATCGGCATGCTCGAGGATCACATCCATCGCGCGCCGAACCTGCGCGATCGTCGACTCCGGCAGGCCGGATGGGCTGTCCTTCTGCTCCAGACTGAGCGGCCAGTGATAGAAGAAATCACGCGCGAAACGGGCGTCTGTCAGTTCGGCAAAGTTCTGCGCAGCCTGGCGCATGCCGGCGAGGTTCTTTTCGCGCGCCGTTTCGACACCGGATACGGTGGTCGTCTGGGAGACTTCGGGAGCTGACTGCCCCGATTTTTCCTGAGGAGGGGCGTCCACCTGCTTGACCGCAGATGGCGAGGCCGAGGTCTGGTCACGACTGCGGCGCGCGCGACCGGCTGACTGCCCGCTTCCTTTGAGTGGCGCATGAATGCGCTGGGCCGCGTCGAATGCGAGCGGCTCGTCGCTGATCATGTCAACCCGTCCGGAAGAGCTTTCGATCTCAAAATGTGCTTCGAAAAAATTCCGTCCGTACTGGACAAGGGCGTCCAGCGCGTAGTCTCCGTCGGCCTGGAGAGTGAGCGACGTATTGCAGCGAAGGATTCGTGCTTCCAGGTCGAGTTGGACGGCTTCAGGCAGGGAATGCGGCCAGAAGGGGTCGTCGCGACCTGTGAGGACATAGAAGGGCCCCTCTTCGGCGCGGACGAAAAAGCCAAAGAAACGAAGATAGGAGGCGACATTGGCCGCTGAAAGCTTGATCGGGACGCTGGCGTTGAGCGCGTGAATAGGGTTGGAGACGCCTTCGAGGATGTGCACCTCCTCCTTGTCGGCGATCAGGTAGAGGTATTGGCTGTTGAGCCAGCGCGGATCTTCGACGCGGATCAAGAGCGCCGTTTCGTAGAACGGCAAGACCCCGCATTTCAGGATTGTGCGGCCATTGGTGAGGGCGCCTGCTTGGGTGAGCGGCTCAATTGCCTTGATGACCCGGGCACGAACGCTGCGAAGCCGCAAAGGACGCCAGAATTCAGGAGGATACATGTTCTCACTCGTCAATTGGCTGATGAACGACGACATGGGATCGTATGGAGACGGATGGCCGCGTCGGCCGCTTCGCCCCACCGGTATTGAGAGCGCTGATCTCGCGAGGTGACGCGCCTGATTCAGCTGCGGATGTTCCGGCATTTCCCTTTTTCAAATCAAAGACCCCGACCGGCGAGACATCGCCGGAAACGACAGGCAACAGGGGGAGCGAACGGGGGGCCACTCGCATTTCAGCGAGGAATGCGAAACGATGTGTTTCCCCCCACGGCAGTCTTGCGATCGACGGCAGAGTTAGTAGCGTTCGAAGAAATTCGAAACTCGCGAAAGCCAGCCAGATGCCTCACCCAAGCCGGCCATCAGTCAAAGGCGCAGCAAGAATAAGCTTCCACAAGATGGTGACGTTGATCCTCTGCCTGCGCGACGAGGCAGGCATCAGCTACGAGGATCTTTGCCGGGACTATGTGCGACAGAAGGCCGAGCCGCTGGATGCGTCAAGCCGGACGGATGAGAGGATCAAGAAGGCCGTTCAGGATGCCAGCAAGTCGATCTCCAACTTCATCAACAAGGCCAGCATCGGTGATGAAGACCTTGTCTGGACAAGTGTAGGGAGAGCCTGCGCGACACACATTGACCGGCTGTCGCCGCTTGCCCGTCGACTGTATGCGGACCTCTATGGACTGAGCTCAACGACGCCGAGCGCCATTCTGGATGACATGAGCGCGGGCTGGGCCGGGGCAATCGCCGACGCTCTGCTCATTCCGCGCAATGTCGAACGGGATGTTGTCCGCCTCGCTGAAATCCTGTCGGTGCATCGCGGGCTCTACGAGGTGATCTGGCGTTCGCGAAAACCAGCACGGCCGGGAAAGCCTTACTCGCGGGCAGTGCTCGAAATCTCGCCCCCGGCACAACAGCAGAACTATCCCGTCTTTCGCCTGCTCTATACCTCATCGAAACGACAGGAGCAGAACGAGCCCTACGAAGTTCACGGTGTTGTTCTGCCGACCGCGAATTGCCTCTATCTGATTGGCAGCGAAATGGAGCTAGAAAACCTCTTCACCCTGGTCATGGAAAAGCACGTGAAACCGCGAGAGATCATCTCGGGTCTGATCACGCGCAAACATACCGAGCTCTCTCTGTTCTCCGCAAATGCAGTTGTGCGTCGATTGAAGAGCCTACAGTTAGCCGATGAAGTCGCGAGGGCCGGACAGTTCGGCGCGTCGGAACTCGAAGCCTTCGACACCTATAAAGAGCTTCTGGGCGCGGGAGATTCCCGGAACGGAGGCGGCATAATACACGTTTAGATAGTGACCCAGCCTCCTGATCCGGGCCGTCGATTACGAGAGTCCGTTCGCCTTACTTTCTTGTTGTTGGGTGTGATCAAGGCCCGCTGAGCGGAGTGCTGTGACCCCCGATAACTCGTCCATTTGATGCTAGGATCCGGCCCCATTGGAGGGGACACGGAGCATGAAGAAGAGCAGGTTTTCGGAGGAGCAGATCATCGGCATCCTCCACGAGCATGAGGCGGGAGCGGCGGTCGCCGATCTTGCCCGCAAGTACGGGATGTCAACGGCGACCTTCTACGGCTGGAAGGCGAAGTTCGGCGGCATGGATGTCTCGGATGCCCGGAGGCTAAAGTCGCTGGAGCAAGCGAACAGCAAGCTCAAGCGTCTGCTGGCGGAGGCGATGCTGGACAACACAGCGTTGAAGGATCTTCTCGGCCGAAAGTGGTGACGCCCGCCGCCAGGCGAGAGGCCGTCGCCATTCTCGAAGAGACCTACGAGATGAGCGAGCAGTGGGCGTGCACACTGATCGGCGCGGACCGATCGTCTGTCCGGTACGTTGCGCGCCGGCCGGACGATGCGGAGCTGCGCGAGCGGATGAAGGAGATTGCACGTGACCGGCGGCGGTTCGGCTATCGCCGCCTGCATGTGCTCCTGAAGGCAGAGGGGCTGGTCGTAAACCGCAAAAAGACGGGGCGGCTTTATCGTGAGGAAGGGTTGAAGGTCCGCAGAAGAAGGGGCCGACGTCGCGCTATCGGCGTACGCGCGCCGATCCCTGTCCTCGCGCAGCCGAACCAGCGCTGGTCGCTGGACTTCGTGCATGCCCAGCTGAGCTGCGGCCGGCGGTTCCGGGTTCTCAACGTGGTCGATGACGTGACCAAGGAACGCCTGGCGGCGATCGCCGACGTCTCACTGTCTGGCCGCAGGGTGATCCGCGAGCTGGACCAGATCATCGCCGCTCGCGGCAGACCGACGATGATTGTCTCAGATAATGGGACGGAGTTCACTTCGAACGCCGTGCTGGCGTGGACGCAGGAGCGACGCCTCGACTGGCACTACATCGCACCGGGCAAGCCGACGCAGAACGCTTTCTGCGAAGCCTACAACAGCAAGTTCCGCGATGAGTGTCTCAACGAGGCGCTGTTCCGCGACCTCAGCCACGCCCGGCAGCTGATCGCCGGCTGGGTCCGCCACTACAACACCGAACGTCCTCACTCGGCGCTCGGCTACCAGACACCCGCTGCGTTCGCGGCGGCGTATCGAACGGCAGCGGGATCCCCCGTTGCTTCAACCGCCCGAACGGGCAAACTCAACCCGCCGGTCTTGGCTCAGACTGGATGAACGTCGGGGGTCACAGCAACGCGCGCACGTCTGGAGCGAAGACGTCAAAGAAATCTCGCTGCTCGCCGA
>Ga0209480_10000317_pt1 | contig 41460 bp, 39 predicted proteins | sample JI61114C2DNA_FD_187501 | JGI IMG/M metagenome (GOLD analysis project Ga0209480, IMG submission 187501) | Wastewater effluent complex algal communities from Wisconsin, to seasonally profile nutrient transformation and Carbon sequestration -... | ecosystem: Engineered > WWTP > Effluent > Algae... | reverse complement strand
TTGAGCTACCTCAGCCGGCGTCGGCAAGCAATAGACAGACGTCGGTGTCCAGCGTTCAAGCTCTCTTGGCGACGCTAGCACGGTTCACGGACGCCGTTAGCAGGGTTTGCGGTTCTCAACATCAGCTGCGTGAATTGCGTTGCCCGTCCGGCAGGTGTTCCCGGGCGAGGCTGCCGAACATCCAGGCCCGTCGCCAAAAGCCGTGCTCGCACAACTCGCGAGCCACCAGCATTTCGTAGTCAGCGTGAATTTCAGGGCGCTGAGGCACCGGGGTGCTCATCGGTGAGGTCGGTGACGGGTACTTCCGGCTGTACTGTCGAATGGCCAACCTCAATGTGTCGATGGCCTCACGCGCAGTGCCGCCGAAGGCCTGAATCCTGGCCTCGCAGACCCTGGCCGCCAAGCCACCTCCCGATCGGAACACCCAGAACTGAAGCGCGCCGCCGACACCGAGCAGGCGGTGGCGTTTGGCCGGCGCGATCGGGCTGGCTGACGGGTGAACCTCCCAGCCGGCGCGCGCCGACCAAGTGAGGCACGGGCCGGTACATGCTCCGTGCAGTTCCGACGCCCTTGTCTGCAGCGCCGTGGACCAGGTGGTCTGGCGCTGGGCTTTGCTCGAACGCGGCATCGTCCAGTCGATCCTCGGCGTGGCGGGCGAGGCGACGAACCGAAGGTACTCGCCGCTGATCGCCGCCGCCCATGTCACCTGGTACGGGGGAGGTGCGTCGAACCAGAACGCCGTCCGGCTTGGCTTGGGCGAGTGCACGAACGATGAGCAGGGGGCTCCGGCCGGGACGTACCGCTCGTTGGCCGCGCTCCAGTCGGCGATACCGGTGGCGGCCGCTTGAATGGCGATGCCTTGCTCACGGCGCCAAGCATGCGTGATGGCAGCCGAGGCCGCTTGCCTGTCCACCCAGGCCAACAGGGCTTCGCGCGAAGCAGGAGGCCAGACGCGACCCCCGTCGATGCGCAATGGCAACAGGCCGTCCTGGACCCAGCTGTTCGCGCCGGCTCGAGGGTCGCGATAGGGCCATCGACGCTGGCCGGCATAGCTTTCCATGCACTCCGTAAACAGCAAATCGGCGAATGCCAGGGTCGTGCAGCTACGTTGACCTCGCGCGTACTGCCACGAACCGACCGGTCCACGGCCGTGTGAACGTCGCAGATGCTCTGGCGGCCAGCGCTTCCCAGCGCCGCGAACGCGCGAGCGTGTGCGTCCAACGGCATCCAGGTGGCCCCAGCACCGATAGACTCGGTCGGCGCGCAGCAGTCAGCGCGACCAAACTTAGTTCGCCGCCATCGCAGCCGATGGTCTGGAAAGTCCGCTTGGTCGTCTACGAGAGGGCAGCGTAACCTGAACGTACTGGCAGCGTGAGCTTCGGCGGAAACGCTGCGTTTCATCCTTGAAACAGCGGGGCGGGGGACACTCATGGAAATGGAATTGAAGTTGATCGAGGCCTTCGCCCTGATCATGCGTGCAGGCAGCCTGACCAAGGCCGAGACGCAGACGGGGATGTCGAAGGCCACGTTGAGCCGCCTCCTGCGCAGGCTGGAGGAAGAGTTGGGCGTCCAACTTCTGTCCCGCTCGCCACGAAAAGTGGTGCCCACCGATGCAGGTCGAGCCTTCCACGCCCACTGCGAGGCCCTTCTGGCGGACGTCTCCGGTCGCTGGGAAACTGCGCGGCACGAAGTGCAGGAGATGGCGACCGGAAGCAAGGGTCGACTGCGCATCCTGGCCGACAACCACTTCACGACAACCTTCGTCTGCAACATCACGCGAATCTTCCTTGAGCAGCATCCAAATATTCGATGTGAACTCGACGCGGCGGGCCGCGAAGACTCCCCGCGGATGGAGGATGTGGATTGCTACGTCTGTGCTGAAGCTCCAGATCTTCCCGACGTCGTTGCGAAGCTAGTGGGACGCTTGACCTACGGCCTGTACGCGAGTCCCGCGTATCTGAAGGCGAACGGAACGCCATCGAGCCCCAAAGAGTTGACTGCGCACACGTCGATCACATTGCGAAAGCCCGAGTTCGCTTCCACCCCCGTGCTTCACTCCGAGCAAACGTCGCAGCCCTATGTGTCCCGGTTCTCGGTGAGCACCAACGACTACTGGGTGATGAAGACGTTCTGCGTGGATGGCCTCGGTATCGCCTTGCTCCCGGACTTCTTCGTCTCTCCCGAAGTGAACTTCGGGAGTCTGGTTCCGGTGCTGCCGACCTGGAAGCCGGAACGACGGCGCATCTTTGTCGCCTACCAACGCCAACGCTATGCGGCCAAGAAGCTGCAGGCATTCATTGCGCTGCTGTCGGAGAGCATGGGTGACATCAAGGCCTCCAACAGTTGTCTCGCCAGGGCCAGGCCAACTGCCAACGACTACGTCTCCACCCCTGCACCACGCTAGCCAGATGCGACGCGACCATGCCTCTGCTCCGTCTCTCTGAAGAGGAACGTGGCGCGCTCAACGTCCCTACACACATGCGCGCGAAGAGATACCCATGAACATGACAACCGCATCTCACCACCAGTACGCCACACCGGTATCGAGTGAAGTCCCTGTTTCAGCAGGTTCGGGGCCGTCATTCGTCTGGTCCGATGCGCGCGTTCTCGGATACGGGCCGATGGACCATACCCACGAGGAGTTCTACCGGGTCGCCTTCGATCTTCTGACCTGCGACGAGCAAAGCGCACTGTCTGCGCTGGATGCCTTCGAGCGTCATGCAGTCGACCACTTCACGCAAGAAGAGGAATGGATGCACAGCACCGAGTTCCCGCCGCGCGACTGCCATATCGACGAGCATGCTGCCGTCCTCTCCTCGGTTCGGGAGGTTCGAGCAGGCGTGTCGGCTGGCAGCATGGGTGTCGACACCGCACATGACTTGGCGCATCACCTGTTTCAGTGGTTTCCCGGGCATGCCGACTATCTTGATTCGGCGCTCGCCGCGTGGATGACGAAGCGCACCATGGGCGGGAAACCCGTCGTTGTCAGGCGATCGATACGCAAATAGTGCTTGGCGGCACGCGTTCCGGTGACGCTTGCTTCAAGCTTCCTTCTTGCCAGTGACGCTCCTACGACGCGGCATTGCTTGCTTGGAAAACTCGATCGCAGCATCGCGAACCTGCTGTCGCAACCAACGTCCCGAGGTCGCTGTGTGGGTCAGGTCATGCCACAACTGGTAGTAGACCAGCGGCGGGAAGCTGACAGGGCATCGCACGATCCTCACAGGCAACGTGTCCACGAAGCGACTACAGAACAGGCGTCCGGTGGTGAGGACGACAAGACTCTGCGCCACCATCAACGGAATCAAGCCGAAGTGAGCGCTGCGAACCACGACGTTCCTTCGCATACCCAGCATGCGCAGCCGCTCGTCGATCACACCTGGTGTGATCGAGATCAACGGAGTCGGCGCGACATGCTCGCATTCCAGGTAGCGCTCTGCGTTCCATTGTCGAGGGCCCATGCGAACCACGGGATGTGCCTCTGCGACCAGGCACACAACCTCGTCCGTGTGCAACTTGACCAGGTGCAGTTCTCCCGGGGGTTCCGGCCAGTTGCCGATGACGAGGTCCACCGCACCCGTCGCCAGCCCACGCCTATAGTCGAAGTCATCCGAGAGCGCAAGCAACTCCAGTCGCACCAGCGGCGCAGCACGCTTCACCTGCGCGACAAGACCAGGAAGGAACAGCGGGTCCAGATAGTCACTGGCGGCTATGCGAAAGGTCGCCGTGCTCGTCAGGGGATCGAACGCGCGCGCTCGCGATGGTGCTCCGAAGAGCCGGTCGGCGTCCCCGAGCATGCGCCGCGCGATCTCCTGGAACTGCAAGGCGGCATCCGTGGGCACCATTCCCTGCCCGGAGCGGACGAGCAGGGGGTCACCCAGCAAGCCCCTCAAGCGGCGCAACTGCGTGCTGACCGTAGGTTGGGAACTGCTCAGCTTCGAGGCTGCTCCGGAAACGCTCCGCTCAGCGATCAGGGTGTGCAGGACCCGGATGAGTGCGATCTCGATCGTGTCGAATTCAGGTCGGCTGGACATGTGTGCTGAAGCATAACGGTCATGCGTGTGATCGCATACAGAAGAGCTCATATCCGCGTATCGTGCAACGTGACTTGCCATGCGCCACGGACTGCCTAAAGACATGAGTACTCGTCCGATCAGGTTCTTTCACCGAGGTCAAATCACCACGGTCTCGGATGCATCGCCGACGCGTACGGTGCTGGATTGGCTACGCGAAGACGCCAAGTGCCGCGGAACGAAAGAGGGCTGCAACGAAGGCGACTGCGGTGCCTGCACGGTCGTCGTGGGCGAGTTGGCGCGCAGTGACGACCCGAACGCGGTTCGGGGCTTGTCGCTGCAGACCGTGAACGCCTGCATCAAGTTCCTCCCGACACTCGATGGCAAGGCGCTCTTCACGGTGGAGGACCTCAAGGGCGATGGAGCGTTGCATCCCGTCCAACAAGCCATGGTGGACTGTCATGGATCGCAGTGCGGCTTCTGCACGCCTGGCTTCGTGATGTCGCTTTGGAACAGCTACGAGCATCACCTGGAAAGCAACACCCGTCCGACGCGCCAACGACTGGCGGATGACTTGTCAGAAAACCTGTGTCGATGCACTGGCTATCGCCCCATCCTTGATGCGGGACTCCGAATGTTCGAGCTGCCGCAAGCCAAGCTGGATACCTCCAGGGCAGTGGACGCGCTGAAAGGTCTTCCGGCCCGTGAAATGACGTTCGAATACGAACATGCCGGGACAAGGTTCTTTGCACCCCGAACGCTGCCGGAGCTTGCGTGGCTGCGAGAGGAGATGCCCAAGGCTCAGCTGCTCTCGGGTTCGACGGACGTCGGCTTGTGGGTGACGAAACAGTTTCGCCAGTTGGGAGACGTGCTCTATGTGGGCGAGGTCGAGGAACTGAAGCGCATCGAGCAGCGCGGCGATCAGCTCTGGATCGGCGCGGGCGCTTCGCTCGAGGACGCTTGGAGATCGCTGGCGCAGAGGTGGCCCGCGCTCACCGACGTGTGGCTTCGGTTCGCCTCGCTTCCAGTTCGCTTCGCTGGAACCATGGGTGGCAATGTGGCCAACGGTTCACCCATCGGTGACTCTCCTCCGATCCTCATGGCGCTGGACGCGCAGATCGAGCTGCGCAAAGGTGACCGGGTCAGGCGAATGCCGTTGCCGGACTACTACATCGACTACATGAAGAACCACCTGGAACCGGGAGAACTGGTCCAGGCAGTTCTGATTCCGCGCCTTCCGACGAATCTGAAGGTGCGTGGCTACAAACTCAGCAAGCGGTTCGATTGCGACATCTCCGCTCTTTGCATGGGTGCAGCGATCGAGCTCGATGGCTCCACTGTCGTGTCCATCCGCCTTGCCTTCGGCGGGATGGCCGGCACGGTCAAGCGGGCTCGCAACGCAGAGGCGGCGCTGCTCGGATTGCAGTGGGACGAACGGAGTCTGGCCGCCGCCCAGGACGCACTGGCCAAGGACTTCACGCCACTGTCAGACATGCGCGCCAGTAACGGGCATCGCGAGCTGGTTGCCCGCAACCTGCTGCACAGGTTCTGGCTGGAGACGCGGTCTGCTGACCCTTTGCCATCGGACGCGACAAGTGTCTATGCCTGCATGGCCCATGAGGGGGCGTAACTTGAAGGCGGATCCACTATGAACAAGCCCATCGATCCCATCCTGCTGGAAGATGCTCTCCTGCGCCCTCACAAAGGTGTTGGCGTCAGCCGCCCGCATGAGTCCGCCCACATGCACGTGGCCGGAAGCGCGCCCTACACGGACGACCTGCCCGAGCTTGCGGGGACGTTGCATGCCGCGCTCGGGATGTCGCCGGTTGCGAACGGCGTGATGCGTGCCATCGACCTGGACCCCATCCGGGCGATTCCTGGGGTTGTGGCGGTGCTGACCTCCGCCGACATACCTGGCGTGAATGACTGTGGCTCCATCATTCACGACGATCCGATCCTGGCGCCCATGGTCTTCGACGAGAAGGGCGAAGGCGCTACGGAGCTGCGTTTCGTCGGGCAACCTGTGTTCGCAGTCATCGCGACCACGCGAGAGATCGCGCGCCGCGCCGCCGCGCGGGCCAAGACCGTGATGAAGGTCGAGTCGCAGCCGCCGGTCCTTTCTGCGCGCGACGCGCATGCGCGAGGTCAGTATGTCGTGCCGCCCATGCATCTGGCGCGTGACACACGGGAAGGGGGCGCCAAAGCGGCCATCGCGGATGCGCCCCACCGACTGCAGGGCTCGTTCGACGTCGGCGGGCAGGAGCAGTTCTATCTAGAGGGTCAGATCAGCTACGCGGTGCCTCGTGAAAACGACGGCATGCAGGTCTTCTGCTCGACGCAGCATCCCACGGAAATGCAGCATCTGGTGGCGCATGCGTTGGGATTGCATGCGCACCACGTACAGGTCGAGTGCCGGCGCATGGGCGGCGGCTTCGGCGGAAAAGAGTCGCAGTCGGCGCTGTTCGCCTGTGTGGCATCCGTGGCTGCCAAGAAGCTCGGCGTTCCTGTCAAGTTGCGCGTCGACCGAGACGACGATTTCATGATCACGGGGCGTCGCCACTGCTTCTCCTACGACTACGAAATCGGCTTCGACGACGAGGGTCGAATCCTCGGCGCCGAGATTTCGATGATGTCCCGCGCGGGCCACTCGGCAGACCTCTCGGGTCCGGTGATGACGCGTGCGCTGTGCCACTTCGACAACGCCTACTGGTTGCCCGACGTGCTGATGCATGGCTACTCGGGCAAGACCAACACGCAAAGCAACACCGCATTTCGCGGCTTCGGTGGTCCTCAGGGAGCCATTGCCATCGAGCAAGTGATCGACTCCGTCGCGCGCGCGCTGGGCAAGGACGCGCTGGATGTTCGCAAGATCAACTTCTACGCCAGGGAAGGGCAGTCAACGCCCTACGGCCAGCCCGTTACCGACAACATCATCCACGAGTTGGTCGATGAGTTGGAGTCCACGAGTGACTACCGCGCTCGCCGCAAGGCGATCGACGCGTTCAATGCGACGAGTCCTGTCCTCAAGAAGGGTCTAGCGCTGACCCCTGTGAAGTTCGGCATCTCGTTCAACGTGAAGCACTTCAACCAGGCGGGCGCGCTCGTCCACGTCTACAGCGACGGCTCGATCCTGGTGAACCACGGCGGCACGGAAATGGGCCAGGGGCTGAACACCAAGGTCGCCATGGTGGTAGCGCACGAACTGGGTGTCGGGTTGGAGCATGTCCGCGTGACGGCCACCGATACACAGAAGGTTGCCAACACCTCGGCCACCGCCGCCTCCACGGGCAGCGATCTCAACGGCAAGGCAGCGCAGGATGCTGCGCGCCAGATCCGCGAACGGCTGGCGGCATGTGCTGCTGCGAAGCACGGGGGCAGTGCCAGCGAAGTTCGCTTTGGCCACGACAAGGTCCACGTGAACGGGCGAGTCCTCGCCTTCCCGGTCGTCGTCGCAGAGGCTTACATGGAGCGCGTTCAACTCTGGTCGGACGGCTTCTATGCCACGCCCGGCCTCAGCTGGGATCGGGAGAAGCTGAAGGGGCGTCCGTTCTACTACTTCGCGTACGGGGCCGCTGCCAGCGAAGTTGTCGTGGACACGTTGACGGGCGAGTGGAAATTGATGCGAGCGGACGTGCTCCACGACGTCGGCTCGTCGCTGAACCCAGCCGTTGACATCGGTCAGGTCGAAGGCGCCTTCATCCAAGGAATGGGGTGGCTGACGATGGAAGAGCTGGTCTGGCACCCCAAGACTGGTGTGCTCTCGACGCACGCGCCCAGCACGTACAAGATCCCGACCGCGAACGACTGTCCGCCAATCTTCAATGTCGGGCTGTTCGAAAACGCCAACGTTGAAGACAGCATCCACCGAAGCAAGGCCGTCGGTGAGCCCCCATTGCTGCTCCCGTTCTCGGTGTTCTACGCCATTCGCGATGCAGTGTCCGCCGCCGGCGGCCATCGGATCGATCCTCCGCTGAGCGCCCCCGCTACAAGCGAGTCGATCCTTCGTGCCATCACCGCGGTGCAGTAGGCCTCGACCTCTGCATCCTGGACACTTCGAGGACTTGCGGCGATGAGCGACTGTCAGCGTTTGACCGCAGCCGCATGGCTGGCGTCTGGCGACCCGGCCATCGTCATTGAGGTGACGACGGCGCTCGGATCAGCACCTCGCGAGGCGGGTACCCGCATGCTGGTGGGGATGGAGCGTAGCGCCGGAACTGTCGGCGGTGGTCACCTGGAGTTCCAGGCCATAGAGGTCGCTCGCAAGATGCTGCGCGAGCGTGAGCAGGCGGCGCGCGAAGTTCACTATCCGCTTGGGCCTGCACTGGGGCAGTGCTGCGGAGGGGCGGTCACGCTCACGTTTTCGCCACTGGACGAGCGATCGCTGAGGGCGTGGCCCAAGGAGGCGCCTCGTTTTCATCTTCATCTGTATGGCGCCGGACACGTTGGCAGAGCGATCGTCAACGCGTTGGCACCATTGAACGTGAAGGTGCAGTGGATCGATGAGCGGGAGGCGGAGTTTCCCCCGGACGCCGAGATCCCCCCGCATGTCGAGAAGATCTGCGTGGACGCCGTGGAAGGCGAGGTCAATCTCGCGCCGCGGGGCAGCTTCTATCTTGTCCTGACCCACCAGCACGACTTGGACATGCGCATCGGAGAGGCCATCCTGCGCAGGGGCGATTTCGGCTTCTTCGGACTCATCGGTTCGAAGACGAAGCGCAATCGCTTCATTCATCGTTTCGTCGAGAGAGGCATCTCTCAGGCGGTCATCGACCGCATGACTTGTCCCATTGGCGTGCCGGGCATCGAGGGCAAGGAGCCGGAGGTCATCGCCGTCGCCGTGGTCGCGCAACTGCTTCACGCAGACAGCGCCAGGCGGGCGCTGCCAGTGCAGGTACCGACTTTGCAAAACGCGGCCAACTAGAGTCCGCGGCCTGCTCCGGCCAATGCGCTTGTTCGCCGCCAACCGGCGGCACAGGTGAATCATGCCGCCCGAAGGTCGCCGTCACGCGGACCCGCGGGCAATCAATCTTCCCCTTCCACTGATACAAGAACCGCCCGAAATGGAAATATTCGACTACGACCACATCCTCTTGCTTCCTCGCAAGTGCCGCGTGACAAGTCGGTCCTGTTGCGACCCATCTGTCGTGTTTGGGGGGCGAAGCTTCAAGCTTCCGGTGATCCCCGCGAACATGAAGACCGTTGTCAGCGAGTCGATTTGCGAATGGCTCGCGGCAAACGGATACTTTTATGTGATGCATCGCTTCTCGCTCGACGTCATGGCCTTTGCGAAGCACATGCGTGACAAGGGTCTCGTGGTGTCCATCAGCGTCGGTGTCAGGGAGAGCGACTACCGCATGGTCGACCGCCTGGCCGAGGAGGGCGTCGGAGCGGACTACATCACGATCGACATCGCGCACGGACACGCCGACACCGTGCGGAACATGATCGAGTACATCAAGCGCAAGTTGCCACAGACCTTTGTGATCGCCGGCAACGTCGGGACACCGGAAGGCGTGATCGACTTGGAGAACTGGGGCGCCGATGCGACGAAGGTGGGCATCGGCCCGGGCAAGGTGTGCATCACCCGCCTGAAGACCGGATTCGGGACGGGTGGTTGGCAATTGTCCGCGCTAAAGTGGTGTTCACGGGTCGCCACCAAGCCCGTGGTGGCCGACGGTGGGATCCGGGACCATGGCGACATCGCCAAAAGCGTGCGCTTCGGCGCTTCGATGGTGATGATCGGCTCACTGTTCGCCGGCCTGGAGGAGTCGCCAGGCCAGTCTGTCGAGGTCGATGGCGTCCGCTACAAGGAATACTACGGATCGGCCTCCGATCACAACAAAGGACAGTACAAGCACGTCGAGGGCAAGCGGATCTTGGAGCCGATCAAGGGCACGCTCGCCGACACCCTGAGGGAGATGGCAGAGGATCTTCAGAGCTCGATCAGCTATGCCGGCGGCTTGGAGTTGGCCGACCTCAAGAAGGTGAACTACGTCGTCCTGGGCGGGGACAACGCCGGGGAACACCTCTTGATGTGAATCAGAAGGGCGGTCTTCGAGGCCCGGGATGACATTGATCGAGCCCGAAGGGACTTCGAACATGCCGATGGTCCCCACCACATCCCTGTCGTGACCAGCGCGGCTCTCCACGTACAGCGTAAGCTCCGCAACGGCGCAGGCGGCGTCGCCCCGACGGTCCATCGGCGTGGTCCCGGCATGGCTGGCCACGCCGTGCACCTCACCGACGTAGCGGCGACTACCGTTGATTGACGTCACCACGCCAAGGGGAAGGTCGAGTTCGTTCAGCACCGGGCCCTGCTCGATATGAACTTCGACGTACGCGAGGTAGCGCGCCGGGTCACGGCGCTCGGCAGAGATCGCCTCCAGCGAGGCGGGCAAGCCGGCTGCACGCATTGCAGCCTCCAGCGTGACGCCGTCGGCGTCGCGCTGTTCCAGCCAGCCCGGATCAAACTGGCCGACCAGTGCGCTAGAACCCAGGAAGGTTGCCTTGTATCGCTGGCCCTCTTCCTCAGCGAATGCGACGAGCTCGATCCCGTTGCGCAGCCGACGACCGGCCAGATGCAGTTGCTTGACAGCAGCGAGCGCGACCAGCACCCCCAGGCGTCCGTCGTACTTTCCGCCGTTGCGAACCGTGTCGTAGTGACTACCGGTCAGCAGCCGAGGAGCCTGGCGATCGGTGCCGTGGTAGACACCCACGACATTGCCCACCGCATCGATGCGTGCCTCATCGAAACCAGCCTCGCGCATCCATCCCTGCAGCCGTTTGGCGCATGCACGGTGGGCATCGGTGAGATAGGTGACGGTAAGTTGGCCGGCCTCCTTGAATCCGGGGTCGCTCTCCCGAGCCAGCGTCTCTGCCCAGTCCCACACCTGCTGTCCCTGCTCCGGAACGAAGCCGAATCGGTCGTTCAGTCGAATTTCTGCGATGCGGTGAATATTGCGTAAGGCCTCGGCGAACTCGAAGCCGGGGTGCCCCTTCAGACGTCGCTGGAACGTTGCGATGATCTCTTGGCGGCTCAGCCCCTGACCACGCGGGCCGCGCACGGCCAGGACGAACGGGAAGCCAAACCTGGCATTGAAGGCCGCGTTCAATGTTTGCAGTTCCGCAAACTCCTCGGGCCTGCACGCGGTCAACCCAGCGCGGCCTTTCTCGTCGGTGGACTCTGCCGTCAGCGTCTTGCTGACCATCGCCTTGCCGGCAAGCTCCGGATGCAATCGAATCAGGGCCAATTGGCGGTCCTCGTCTGCCTCTCGCACCGCGGCCGCCAGCGCGTACTTGAGACCTGCAAGCGACGCGAACGGTCTCTTCGCCCACGCACTTTCGGCCACCCAGGGTGAGTGTTCGTAGATGCCGTCAAGCAGATCGCGAAGCTGCGAGGCGGACGTGGCGCCGTTCAATTGAGCAAGCGTCAGCATGTCACCCCCACGTGAAGGCGGCTTCCGGATCGAACGGATGCACTTCCTTCCAGTGCCGCGCGATGTCGATGCCGTCGGCAGATCCAGACACACTCCTGTGCCTGCACGTAGTCCAGGAATCGACGGAGCGCGCTTATGCGACCCGGTCGACCCAGCAGTCGGCAATGCATCCCGACGCTCATCATTCGAGGGGATGTCTCGCCCTCGGCATAGAGCGTGTCGAACGTGTCGCGCAGATAGGTGAAGAAATGCTCGCCCGTGTTGAATCCTTGGGTCTGCACAAACCTCATGTCGTTGGTGTCCAACGAGTAGGGGATGACCAGATGCGGTGCCAGCACCCCAGCGGTTCTCCTGACGTTCAGCCAGAACGGAAGGTCGTCACCGTAGTAGTCACTGTCATACTCGTAGCACTTCTGGTCGACGACGAGGCACCGCGTGTTGGGACTGTCGCAACCGGTGTACCAGCCGCCAGTCCAATCGACGCCGGCCAGTTGCTGCAGTCGCTGCGTTGCCTGCCGGATCTGGTTGCGCTCGGCCGCTTCCGGCATGGGCTCATGGTGAATCCAGCGCAAGCCGTGATTGGCGATTTCGTCTCGTCGCGCATGGAAGACGCTCACAAGATCTGGATAGCGTTCCCAACGCCGAGACCACACCGAAGAGAGCCGGCCGCGGAAATCTGAACACGGCCTAAAGTGGACTGGTTGCTCCGATGGGCGAGGATAGAGCCCGAGTCGAAGGAGCAGAGAGCATGAGTAGGAGACCGCGCCGCAACCACTCAGCGGCGTTCAAGGCCAAGGTGGCGATCGAGGCCCTGGCCGATGGCAAGACGATTGCCGAGATTGCGCAGAAGCATGATGTGCATCCCAATCAGGTGACCGAATGGCGGCGGCAGCTGATGGAGCGTGCCGCCGGCGTGTTCGGCGGCCCGGTGGCGAGCGAGGCCGCACCGGTGGATCTCAAGGCGCTGCACGCCAAGATCGGACAGCTGACGCTGGAGAATGATTTTTTAGAGGGCGCGCTCACCAAGGCGGGATTGCTGAGCGCAAAGCGATGATCGACCGTGAAGCCGAACTGCCGATCAAGCGGCAGGCCCAGTTGCTGGGCATCAGCCGTGGCACGGTGTACTACCACCCCGAGCCGGTAGGGCAGGCCGAGCTGGCGCTGATGCGCCGCATCGACGAGCTGCACCTGGAGCACCCGTTCGCCGGCAGCCGAATGCTGCGCGATCTGCTGCGCCTGCAGGGCATCGAGGTCGGCCGGCGGCACGTGCGTACGCTGATGCGTCGCATGGGGATCCAGGCGCTGTACCGCAAGCCCAACACGAGCAAGAAGCACCCGGCGCATCCGGTGTTCCCGTACGCGCTGCGAAGCCTGGCCATCGAGCGCGCCAACCAGGTCTGGGCGTTGGACATCACCTACATCCCGATGGCGCGCGGCTGGGTCTACCTGGTGGCGGTGCTGGACTGGGCGAGCCGCCGCGTGTTGGCGCACCGGGTGGCGATCACGATGGAGGCGGACTTCTGCGTCGAGGCGTTGCGCGAAGCGGCGGCGCGCTGGGGAGCGCCGGAGATCGTCAACACCGACCAGGGCAGCCAGTTCAGCAGCGCCGAGTTCGTGGCCGAGGTCCAGCGCATCGGCGCACGCCAGAGCATGGACGGCAAGGGGTGTTGGCGCGACAACGTGTTCGTCGAACGCCTGTGGAAGAGCGTGAAGTACGAGGACGTGTACCTCAAGGCCTACGGCAGCGTGAGCGCCGCGCGGCAGAGCCTGGCCGCGTACTTCGAGTTCTACAACGGGCGCCGGCCGCACCAGTCGCATGACGGGCGAACACCGGACATGGTCTACTTCAACTTGCTGCTGCCGTTGCGGGCTGCAGCGTGATGGGTTGAACCACATGAGTACATGGGCTCAACCGGGGCGCCTCCGGCGGCCTGGCAGGGGCCTGGGATTGAAGAAGTTCAAACCGCAGCCAATCCACTTATCTCGGGCCGTTGCGTGTTCAGACGAGCGGAGCCGGCTCTCTCGTAGAGGCTCTCGATGGACATGTGTCGATTCTCGAAAGCCTGTGCCGTGACCAGATCTGACAAGAAGGTCTCGGAGGTCGGATCACCGTGCAGCGGGTTGTTCTCGCCGCCTTCCTCGTAGTTGAGGACGAACGAGAGCGCAACACGAGCGTGCCCTGGCCACTGCGGATGAGGCGGGTGCTGACCATAGCCGCGAAGATCACGAGCGTATTTCGACGTGTTCATGTTGAAGTCTGGGAGGTTGATTCGGTCCGGGACGCAAATGCAGATGCAAGCGGGGCCAAGCCGGCCGAACACGGCTCATGCGTGTCGATGCGCGGGAGGCCCTGCAGCGGATGTGGCCGCAGGGGCGATGGCGCAATCGCCTCAGCACGACCTGGAGGGCAGCGTCACGGGAATTTGCAGCTTGTGCAGCTTCCGGTAGAGCGTGTTTCGGCTGATCCTGAGCGTCTTGGCGACCAGGCTCGCATTCCAACGGCTCTCGATGAGCAGAGTCAGCAAGGCCGCTCTTTCGCCGAGTTGAATCGGGTTCAGGCCCGCAAGGGGTGGCTTCTCGAGTTCGTCTTCCTCGTCCAGGGGCTCTTTCGAGCCTCGTTGCTCGATGAAGGCCGAGAGAGATTGCAAATGTTCACGACCAATGCGGTGGCCGTCGCTCAATGCGGTCGCGCTTCGCAGGACATGACGCAGTTGCCTGAGGTTCCCTGGCCACGGATAGACCATGAGAATGCGCTCGGCCTCGGCACTGAGCGTGTACTCGTCGCCACCTTCCTCCGCAAGGATCTGCTGGATCAGGTCACCGATGTCGGTTCGGTCTCGCAACGGAGTGATGTCGAACTCAAGTCCTGCGAGCCGGTAGTACAAGTCCTCGCGAAATCGGCCTTGCTGCACCAGCTCCAACAGGTGACCATGACTGGCACTGATGAGCTGAAAGTTCACCGCGTGAGTCTCTTCGGTCCCCAGCGGCGAAACCTGCCGTTCATCAAGGACGCGCAGCAATCTCGCCTGGAGATCCAGCGGCATGTCGGCGATCTCGTCCAGGAAGAGCGTGCCGCCATGGGCCTGCAGGATCTTTCCTTGGCGGCCGCTGCGCAGCGCTCCGGTGAAAGCGCCCGCGCGATAGCCGAAGAGCTCGGCCTCGATCAGTGTTTCCGGAAGGCTCGCGCAGTTGACGGCGACGAAGTTGCCGTGGGCGTGCGGGCTGCGCTCATGCACAGCCTTGGCAAACATCTCCTTGCCCGATCCGGTTTCGCCTCGCAGCAGGATCGGCGTTTGTCGCGCGATGACGCGTTGGGCGACCCTCAGATTGGCGGCCAGGCGCGCGTCCTTGAACGTCGGACGGCAAGTGGGGGCGGCCCTCGGCCGGCGTGGACGTCCGATCGACAGTTCCGTCCTGGCGTTCTGGAATCGTCGTATCGGAGAGTCCGGCTTGGAGTCCGGGAGCGAAGCGTCATCGGTGACCTCTGCGGCGGGCTGGCGAGCCACAACGAAGAATCGTGCGGACGCTTGTGCGCGATAGATCACGACCGGGTGGAAGGCCGCGGCTGTGCTGCGCTGCACCAGCGTTTCGAGCGTGGTCTGGAACAAGTCCTGGAGCTCTCGCGACCGAACATCGGCGAACGATTGCAGGCCCAGTTGGAACATGGCGCTTCGGTTGGCCGCCAGCACCCAACCCTCCGCATCCACGGCAAGCTTTCCCTCATGCAGCGTGTGAACGAACTCCGGTCGGCTGTGGAAATGCAGCAGATGGCTGGTCTTGAACCGCTGGTCAATGAGCCGGTTCTCGATCATCCTGGCCGTCATGCCCAGAAGCACGAGCAGATGCTGCTGCGCAACGCTGGAGCGGCTGGTGAGGTCCAGGACCGCCGCGATCTCCCCGGATGGATCGAACACGGGAACGGCCGAACAGGTCAGCCCGCTCAGATGACTGAAGTAGTGATCGTCGCGCTGGACTGAAACAGGGCCGCCTGCGGCCAGGCAGGTGCCCATGCCGTTCGTGCCCGCTTCGCGCTCGCTCCATACCGCGCCGACCCGCAGGCCGAGTGGAGACATGAGGTCTGCGAAGTCCATCGAGCAGATCACATGAATGATGACGCCGTCGGTATCGGTCAGCACCACTGCGGAATCGTCATCGCCGAGCTGCTGGTAGAGCGTGGCCATTTCGTGCCGGGCACAGTCGATCACGTCGGCGTGACGTGCCAGCCTCCCATGCAGTGCGTCCGCCGCAAGGAAGGTCACGTTCGGCACCTGCTCGCGTCGAAGCTGATACTCGCCCTGACAGCGGGCCCATGAACTTGCCACCAACGCGTCGTTGGTGGCCGGCGAGGTGCCGGTCGCAGCACGGTTGACCGACATTCACGCCTCCTGACGCAAATCCAACTGAGCAGCCCCGGTCGACGGGCGCCCCTGATTGACTTCGTGCAACCCGCGAGTGGCACCAGCGGCGCTGGCTTCCGCGCGAAGGGACGTGCCCCGCACCGACCATGTCGCCTTGTTCCTAATCTATCCACCGGCAAGGTCTGGCGAAAGACGTACAGAGAAACGCAGCGTCTCAGCGCTGGAACGACGATAACCTCGCAGGTGCTGCACGAGCCCCATGAATCGGCTGTTCGAAGGGATGAAACGTTGAGTTCCAGATCTGAGATGGCGTCATGTGCGGCAAGGTCCTGCCGATATGGGCTCATCGCAACACCCTGTGAAGACAGCATGTTCAAGAGAGCACTTGTTGGATGGTCGATTCAACGAAAGATCTTCGCGGGCCTGATGGCCTGCCTGGCAATCTCCGCAGCGATCTCTGTGGGTACGAGCGTTGCGTTGACGGGAGCTGCCCTCGAGGAGCGAATCATCGACGTAGAGCTCCCTGCCGTATTGGGTGCGCTGCGCGCGGACATCCAGCGCAAGGTCTCTGTACCCCTGAGCGTCGCCAGAAACATCGCGAGCAACAGCTACCTCCTGAAGTGGGAAGCCGACGGCCAACCCCCTGCAGGTCTGCCGGCGTTCCAGGAGTACGCACGCCGTCTGAAAGGTGACTACTCAGCGAGCAGCATCTACTGGATCTCTACCGCCAACCGCATCCACTACACGGAGGCCGGTGCCATTCGCAAGGTGGGTGGCAACGAAAGTTGGTTCGATCAGATGGTCTCCGGCAAGGAGCCCTACCGACTGGACCTCGGTCGCGACCCGAAGACCAATGACTTGACCCTGTTCGTCAACGTGAAGTTCGAGGCAGGCGCAGGACACACGGGCTTGGCGGGGATGGGGATGTCGATGGCAGACCTCGCGAAGGAACTCGGGCGCTACCGGGTCGGCGAGACTGGCAAGGTCATGCTCGTCGCCAGCAATGGAACGGTGCTGGTCCATCCGGAGGCCGCATTGGCAGACGGAAGTCATCTCCTCGAACAGGTCGCCGACTTCGACCCCTCCTCGGTGAAGTCATTGCTTCGCCGTGACGTCGAGTACGCCCATGCGTTGGACTCCAGTGGAGCCCACCTCCTGGCCGCCACCTTCGTTCAGGATCTGAACGCGTATGTGGTGACAAACGTTCCGAAGGCGGAATTGCTCGGCAAGGTCCAACGTGCGGCTTGGACCGGCCCGCTGGTCGCCGCGGCGATCGCGAGTGTCATCGGCGCGATGCTGGTGATCTTCATCGCGCGCGCTCTCTCGTCACCGGTGCGTCGCGCCGCCGCGCTCCTGAAAGACATCGCCGACGGCGGCGGGGACCTCACCCGGCGCATGGAGGTCGAGAGCAAGGACGAGCTCGGTGACCTCGCCATCTCGTTCAACCGATTCGTGGAGTCGTTGCAGTCAATGATCTCCCAGGTGCGCAGCTCGGCCGACCAGATCGCGGCTGCCACCGAGCAGGTCGCAGCGGGCAACATGGATCTGAGCGCACGCACCGAACAGGCGAGCAGCGCGCTGCAGCAAACCGCGGCCACGATGGCCTCGGTCACGAGTCAGCTGCAGGACAGCACGACCAACACCTCGGCAGCTGCAGCTTTGGCACGGTCCACGCATCAGGTTGCGACCGAGAATGGCGAGTCCATGGCCGGAGTCGAGCGGACGATGTCGGACATCGAACGATCGTCGCGAAGCGTCGGCGAAATCATCGGGGTGATCGATGCAATCGCGTTCCAGACCAACATCCTGGCGTTGAACGCCGCGGTGGAGGCCGCTCGGGCAGGAGAGCAAGGCCGGGGCTTCGCAGTGGTCGCTGCCGAAGTTCGGACACTTGCCAAGCGCTCTGCCGACGCCGCAAGGGACGTGCGGACACTGATCACGGCAGCGCTTCAGCAAACGGAGGAAGGCGCGGCCCAGGCGCGTTCTGTCAATGCGACCATGAAGAACCTCCTGCAGTCCGTGTCGCAACTTGCCTCTGTGGCGGGCGAGGCAAGCAATGCATCTCGCATGCAGACCACCTCCTTGGTGGAGGTGAATGGCTCGATCTCTCACCTCGATGATGTCACTCAACAGAACGCGGGCCTCGTCGAGGAGGTGTCCGCTGCTTCGAACCTGCTCCGCGAGCAGGCTGTGGTGCTGAGTGAGACAGTGCGAGGCTTCAAGGTGGCCTGACTTCGATGCACGCGAGCGAAGGCATCGCTTCTCCGTGTGCTCGCGACAGGTTCGCCCTGAGCCAGACATACTGGCCTGTCGCGGCGCGGCAATCTCTCAACTCTCCGTGACGCGGCTTGCAAGGAGCCGCATCGCGTGCACCACGCCAACACGGTGCGCGGTCAACAGCCCGCCTCAGCGAACTATGTGCGGCAGGGACCTGATCGCACGCGGCAGCGCGCGTTGAGCAGGCTGTGAGCGCAGCAGCGTGCAGCGCGTCCGCATGGGCGTCGAGAGCATCGGGGTAAACCCACGCTGACGCTCGCTCACGTGGTCTGCGAGACACACGGGCCATTCGGGACAAACCCTGCCCGGCCTTGTTCGTCCCGCAACCGCGCCAGCCCTCGGCGAGCCGCGCGGATCTGGGTCCCTTGGATGCTCGCGCCCCTCGTGCGCGCGAGCAATGTACGTGCACGCAGATCGAGCGCCACACGCGAATGAGACGGTCCTGTTCCAAGCCTGAAACGGAACGTCTCATCGTCGGTACTTATCCCGCTGTCTCGCCTTCGCTAAGGTTGCATCAGCATGTAGTTCGATGCCAATTAAATAAGGCGCTCTCACAAGGGGTGTGAAGACAATTCTCGGGCGAGACGAATGCATCACTCGGCAGAACTGCAGACTGCCCCGCGGTGAACTTGCACGTGAGTTGGTTGGCTGCGCCATGCACAGGTACTCGCTATCGGGCGTGGCCGACGCAGCGCACTGAGTCGTAGAGGAGACGCCCCGCCGGGCACCTGCTCTCCTGTTTTGCCACCAACTTCTCGTCGAGGGATTCAATGAAGCTTTTCGTCGTCATTCTCGCTTTCCTGGGCACAGCCGCGAACGCTGCCGATTGGAGCGATTCGTACATCTCCTACTCGTGTGGCTCCAAGTATCACGAGCCAGCCAACCCGAACGACATCACCAAGGACGTCATCTCCCTCGGCTACATCGGCGGCAACGCACTGGGCTCGAACTTCTTCGCCGTCGACATGCTGAAGTCGGACGGGAACAACCCTGCGAACAACGGCACCCACGGCGCGCAAGAGGTGTATGTCGTGTTCCGCAACACGCTGAGCTTCAGCAAGCTGTCGAATTCCAAGCTCGCCTTCGGCCCTGTCCGCGATGTCGCGCTCGAGTCGGGCATCGACTTCAGCTCGAAGAACGACGCCTTCGGCGGCGCGGAGTTCAAATGGATGCTCGGCCCCAAGGTCGAGTTCGAGGTGCCGGGATACCTCTCGCTCGGTGTGCTTGCGCTGAAGGACACCGGCAGCAACTCGCTCGCCGGCGTGAAGGTGAACTCACCGTGGACCTGGCGACTGTCGAGCGTTTGGAGTTTTGACTTCAACGTCGGCGTGCCCGTCGTCTTCAAGGGCTGGGCAACCTACACCGGTACGCGCGGTAAGGACGGCTTCGGAAACGGTACCCACCCTGAAGTGTGGTCAGAGTCTGCGCTGATGATGGATGTGGGATCTCTGGCGGGAGGCGCGGCGAAGAAGTACTACGCGGGCCTTGGCTACCAGTACATCCACAACAAGTTCAACAACTCTTCGCAACTCGTCGGAACGAAGGTGTCTGCGCCGTCGGTGCGGTTCGAAGCCCACTTCTAGTCGCAGGGCCGCGCGTTGCGGGACACATCGTCAGCCGTGCCGGCAATGGTCACAGCCTTGCCGTTGAATCGCCCCACCGAGGTACGAAATGAAGTTCTCTCCCTTGTTCACGATGTTCTGCCACGACGTGGAGCGCCAGATGCGCTTCTACCAGGCGATCAACGGCTGGCGCGATATTCCCGAGTGGTCGTCGAGCATCTATCGGGTCCTGGAACGAGACGGTACCCAGATTGGCTTCAACGGCTGGAAGGCCTACGAACTGCTCGGCTTGGCCAAGCGCAAGCGCTCCGCAGCGCGCAGTTTCGGTGTCACGAACATGTTGAGCTTCGTGGTCGACAGTCACGAAACCGTCGACGACGTGGCGAGGCGCATTCCGGAACTCGGCGGTCGCGTGGTGCAAGGTCCGTTCGCTACCTACTACGGGCACTGGCAACTGGTGTTTACGGATCCGGAGAGCAACGTGGGTCGCGTCACTTCGCCCGGGCTGCCTCCCGGGGTGAGCCTTCCGACTGTCGATCTGTCGGACTGACGAGCGCTGCCCACCCGTACGAAATCGACTCCGATGCCTCAAGGCGTCGGGCCTGCAGTCACGAGCGGGTCGCGCAGAGCCAGGTCCAAGGTCCCGCGATCCGCCTCCAGCGATCCATGAAGTCACTTTTTGCGAGGTCTCGGAGGGCCCTTGGTCCCATGAACACAGCGTCGTTCGGAGCAGAAGTCGGATGGTCGGTGTTCCAAGTATGGAACACAGCGTTTCGAACGGCTCCTTTCGACGCCGCGGCCACAGGACTAGATTTGGGCAAGAGGGCTGTTCTCCGTGCCTCGAGAGAAATCAACGGAGCGCGGATCGCTTCGACCTTTGGAATGGTGTCCGTAGAAGGCAAATCTGGGTATTGGGTGCTGCGAGCGAACTTGCCCGCAGAGCCCATGCCGCATCAAGTTCCGGTTGGGCGCGCGTGCCCAGCCATCTTTCGGTCAGCGCGCTCGGGTTTCCTCCGCCGGACTCGATCGCATCGCTGGTGGCCGATTCAGCCCGACTGCGGACTGAATCTCTTTGTCAGTCAGTCAATGGAGATATCTCTGTGCAAGTCAGCCCGATGATCAAAGACAATTCCTATCTGCGCCACTTCTGGCATCCCGTCTGCTCCGTCAAAGAGTTGGAGATGTCCAGTCCGAGCGGACTCGGACCGTTGGCCGTTACGCTGCTGAGCCAGCACCTGGTGGTCGCGAACCTGGGCGGCAAGATCGTCGCAATGCGCGACCGCTGCATCCATCGATCCGCCCGGCTCTCCGCAGGGCAGGTGGTCGGCGCCGACCTTCAGTGTCCGTATCACGGCTGGAAGTACCGCGCCGATGGCGCGTGCACGTTTGTCCCCGCAATGCCCGAGGGTCCCATCCCCAGCAAGGCGCGTGTGGAGCACTTCGAATGCGAGGAGAAGTACGGATTGATCTGGGTGCGCCTCGATTCGTCGTACGACTGCACGAAGATCCCGCACTTCAGCGCCGCCAACGATCCGCGCTTCAAAGTGATCATCCAGGAGCCCTACTACTGGAAGAGCTCCGCGGAACGCCGTTGGGAGAACTTCACGGACTTCTCGCACTTCGCATTCGTCCACCCGAAGTCTCTCTTCGACCCGAATGCGTCGCAACCGCCGCTGGTTCCGATGGATCGCGTCGATGGCAAGTTCCACTTCGTCTACGACACGCCGAAGGGCATGGAGGTCAACAAGCTCGCCATCATCGGCCAGTTCTCGTACATCTGTTCCATGCCGTTCGCGATCAACCTGTCGTCCTTGAAGTACAGCGACGACACGACAAGCGTCCTGTTCAATGTCTCCTGCCCGGTCAATGACACCGAGTCCAAGAACTACTTCATCTTCGCGCGCGAGAAGCATGATGACTCCGACTGGCCCCACATCGCCTTCAACGACTTGGTGTTCGCAGAAGACAAGCCGATCATCGAGGGCGAATGGCCGCAGTTCATTCCAGACGACGAAGTCTCGGTGGTGACGGACAAGGTGTCGACCCAGTACCGCAAGTGGCTGCGCGAGTTGCAGGTTGCCGCTGGCAAGGGAAAGGAGGCGTTCAACGAAGCGCTCAACGGTCGCGTGCTCGAGAGCGACCGCACCTACCCCCAGTAACACCCAGCCTGCCGGAAACGATCCATGAAGCCTTCAAAGTCCATTCACAGCAGGGTGTCCTTCGCGCAAGCGATCGTTCCCGCCTCCCGGCCGCGCGCCGCACCTCAAGGCGGCGTGTTCACACGCGCCTTGCGCCAGGTCGCAACTGCGTTACTTTCGGTGTTGCTGCCGCTAGCCGCCGCCGGCGTCGCCGCGGCGGAACCGACTCCCCTGAAAGTCGTCTTCCTCTACAGCGCCCCAGTGGGGGATGCCGGCTGGGGGTTTGCGCACGAAAAGGCCAGACGCGAAGTGCAGGCGAAGTTTGGGTCCAAGGTCCAGACCAGCTTCATCGACAGCGTTGCGGAGGGGCCGGATTCTGAGCGAGTGGTGCGCGAAATCATCTCGCAGGGCGCAAAGATGGTCGTCGGTACAAGCTTCGGTTACATGGATCCGATGCTTCGCGTGTCGCGTGACTTTGCCGACGTGAAGTTCGAGCATGCATCCGGGTACAAGACCTCGCCGAACATGCGGATCTTCAACAGCCGGATCTACGAGGGCTACTACCTCGCCGGCGTCGTGGCGGGCTCCATGTCGAAGAGCAATGTGCTCGGGTTCGTCGGAGCCGTCCCGATTCCGGAGGTCATTCGCAACCTCAACAGCTTCACGCTGGGCGCTCTCTCCGTGAACCCGAAGATCGTCACCAAGGTGGTGTGGACCAACGAATGGTTCAATCCGCCCAAGGAGACGGATGCCGCCAATTCGTTGATCAACAACGGCGCCGACATCTTGATGCAGAACACGGCATCACCGGCAGTTCTGCAAACCGCCCAGCAGCGTGGCAAACGCGCTTTCGGTGTCTATTCCGACATGACGTCGTACGCGCCGAAGGCCAGCCTCGGTTCCGCCATCATCAACTGGACGCCCTACTACACCCAGGCCATCGAGAGTGCTCTCGCAGGTACGTGGAGCACCGGAGCGAGCCTTTGGGGCGTCAAGCAAGGTTCTGTCGACCTGGTGGCCTTGGCGGACGATGTGCCCGCCTCTGTCAGGAGCAAGCTGGAGGAAGTCAAGGCGGGCCTTCGCAATGGGTCGTTCGGGATCTGGCGTGGCCCCATCCAGGACCAGACCAGCAAGGAGGTTCTCGCGGCGAAGGTCGACGCCAATGATGCGTTCCTGGACGCCATGAATTTCCTGGTCAAGGGCGTCGACGGGAGGCTTCCCGCGCGATAGGTCCGTTGCCGACGCCTGCAAGAGGACAAAGCGTGAAGCTGACACGCACCTTCTTGCAGCGAACCTGAGCACTACGCACCGAGAGCCCGCTCGGCCGCGCGCAATTCGCCATGTGCGACGGATGCCGTGGCGGCGATTTCTGCCCGAACATCCGCGAACGCATAGCCTTCATCGCAGGCGGTCGGTCGCGCAATGGCATGAGCGTGCCGTCCCTGCGCGCCGATGGAGAGACACATGACCCGCCTACTGCTGAAGAACCTCAGCAAGCAATACCCCGCCGTCAAGGCGAATGACCGCGTGAGCCTGCGCGTCGAGCCAGGCCAGATTCACGCTGTCCTCGGCGAAAACGGGGCGGGCAAGTCCACGCTCATGAAGATGATCTACGGCGCGGTGCGTCCCGACGAAGGGGAGATCCACTGGAATGGGCGGCAGGTGGAGATCGAGTCTCCTGCGCAGGCGCGGCACCTCGGCATCAGCATGGTGTACCAGCACTTCAGCTTGTTCGACACGCTCAATGCGCCGCAGAACGTCTGGCTCGGGCTTGACAAGACGTCGACACTCGAGGACGTGACGCGCCAGATCGAGCGTATCGCGAAAGACTACGGACTCGAGGTCGATCTCGAGCGCCCGGTGCACACGATGTCGGTGGGCGAACGACAACGGGTCGAGATCGTGCGTGCCTTGCTCGCAAAGCCGAAGCTGCTCATCCTGGATGAGCCGACATCCGTGCTCACGCCGCAAGCGGTGGAGCGCTTGTTCGTGACGCTACGTAAGCTCTCCGCGGAGGGCTGCTCGATTCTCTACATCAGCCACAAGCTCGACGAGATCCGCGCGCTCTGCCACCACTGCACGGTGCTTCGCGGTGGCCGGGTGACGGGAGAAGTGGACCCCACGACGCAATCCAATGCCGAACTGTCACGCCTGATGATTGGTGCAGAGCCGCCGAGGGTTCGGCATGACAAGGCAGTTGCGGGGCAGACGGTGCTGTCCGTGGCGAACCTCACCGTTCCACAGGTCGATGATTTCGGTACCAGTCTCGCCGACGTCTCATTCGAGGTGCGGGCAGGCGAGATCGTGGGCATCGCTGGCGTATCCGGAAATGGTCAGCGGGAGTTGATGGCCACCTTGTCCGGGGAGGACCTGCGGGCACCGTTCGGATCGCTGCGACTCTTCGGGCAAGACATCTCGCGGCAGTCGCCGCGCCGACGCCGTCACCTGGGTCTGTGCTATGTCCCTGAGGAGCGGCTGGGTCGTGGGGCTGTGCCGCCGCTTTCTCTTGCCGAGAACACGCTGCTGACTCGTACGTCGACGGTAGGTCGCAGCGGGTGGATCCGAACAGTGGAAGTGACGGCCCTTGCGAAATCGCTAATCGGCCGCTTCAACGTTCGCGCTGGCGGACCGGGCGCGGCTGCTACCTCTCTGTCAGGCGGCAATCTTCAAAAGTTTTTGGTCGGACGCGAGATCGATGCGAAGCCCAAGATGCTGGTGGTATCGCAGCCGACCTGGGGTGTCGATGTCGGTGCCGCGGCCCAGATCCGTCAGGAGTTGCTGCAGCTGCGGGATGAGGGTGCCGCGGTCCTGGTCGTGAGCGAGGAGCTCGATGAGCTGTTCGAGATCGCCGATCGCCTGATCGTGATGGCGCAAGGAAGGATGTCGCCGAGTATCCAGGCCGCCGAAGCGAGCGTGGAAATGATTGGGGAGTGGATGAGCGGCTTGTGGCAGGGCGCGAAAGAGGCGAAGGAGATCAGTCATGTTGAAGCTTGAAATCCGCCCACAGCCATCCAAGGTGATGGCCATCGTCTCGCCGGTCCTGGCGTTGGTGATCACGGTCCTCATCGGGATCGTCTTGTTTGCTGCACTGGGCAAGGATCCGCTGGCGGGCATGCGCTTGTTCTTCGTCGAGCCCGTCAGGAGCGCCTACGCGCTGTCCGAGTTGGCGTTGAAGGCGACGCCGCTGCTGCTCATTGCGCTCGGACTCTCGGTTTGCTTTCGATCGAACGTCTGGAACATTGGCGCCGAAGGGCAGTACATCGTCGGTGCCATTTGCGCGGCCGGGGTGGCCATGCAGGCAGGCCCCAACACCGGCCACTGGATCGTTGTTCCCATCCTGCTGGCGGCCATTGCTGGCGGCATGCTGTGGGCGGGCATTGCCGCGCTCCTTCGTGATCGGTTCAACGCCAGCGAGATCCTGGTCACGCTGATGCTGGTCTACATCGCGGAGATGCTGTTGAGCTACCTGGTCTATGGCCCCTGGAAGGATCCGGACGGCTACAACTTTCCCCAGACGATCAGCTTTCTCCCGTCGACCCAGGTTCCGCGCCTGGTGCACGGGTTGCGCGTCGATGTGGGCCTGCTAGTCGCTTTGAGCCTGGTTGCTGTCTTCTGGGTGCTGATCTTTCGCACCTACGCCGGATTCCAACTCCAGGTTGGTGGCTTGGCGCCGGCGGCAGCGCGCTATGCCGGATTCTCGTCCCGGCGGGCGCTTTGGACCGCATTGCTGGTCTCGGGAGGAATGGCTGGTCTGGCAGGTGGACTCGAGGCGACAGGTCCGTTGGGACAGTTGACCCCCACGGTTCCGGCAGGCTACGGCTTCGCGGCCATCATCGTGGCGTTCGTGGGGCGCTTGCATCCCGTCGGCTCTGTATTCGCGGCCGTGTTGATGAGCATGTTCTACATCGGTGGAGAGCTGGCGCAGTCCCGCATGGGCGTACCCAAGGCACTCACGGGCGTCTTCCAGGGCTTGCTGCTCTTCACACTGCTCGCGTGCGACACGCTGATCAACTACAGGGTTGGATGGCGGCCGGCGCGCGCACGCGCATTGCCGTCAATGCCTGCCGTTGCCATTGCTCAGTCGAAGGAGGCTTGAAATGGAATCCTTTGCTTTGCTGATGGGCGCCACCCTGAACGCCGGGACGGTGCTTGCTATCGCGGCCTTGGGTCTGCTCATCAATGAGCGGGCGGGCATCGTGAACCTCGGTGCCGAGGGCATGATGCTGGTCGCCGCGATCACGGGCTTCGCCGTTGGGGTGAACACCGGAAGCGACTGGTTGGCTTTCATCGCCGGTGCAGGCGCCGGGGCGCTGATGGCGGCCATCTTCGGCTTGCTCGTGATCTGGCTTAACACCAACCAGTACGCGACGGGCCTGGCCTTGAGTCTTTTCGGTGCAGGGTTCTCGGCCTTTGCCGGCGTCCACTACACGCAGCAGAAACTGCCAGAGCGGATTCAGTTCGCGATTCCCCATCTTTCCGACATCCCACTCGTCGGCCCGGCCCTGTTCAAGCAGCATCCGATGGTCTACCTGGCCATGCTCCTGGTGGTCGCCCTCATGTGGTTCCTTTACCGGTCACGCGCCGGACTCGTGCTGCGCGCGGTCGGGGAGTCGCCGACCTCTGCGCACGCCCTCGGCTACCCGGTGCGCAGGATTCGCATGCTTGCCGTGGTCTCGGGGGGGGCGTTGTGCGGCCTGGCGGGAGCCTACATCTCGCTCGTCTACACGCCGCTATGGGTCGAGGGGATGATCGCTGGCAAGGGTTGGATCGCACTGGCTCTGACGACCTTTGCGACCTGGCGGCCGGTCCGCCTGCTGATGGGGGCCTACCTGTTCGGTGGCGTCACGATGCTGCAGTTCCATCTGCAGGGGCAGGGCGTCCAGATTCCAAGTCAGTTCCTGACGATGCTCCCCTATGCATCGACGATCGTCGTGCTGGTGCTCATCTCCCGGAACGCCAACTTCATCAGGGCGAACATGCCCGCCTCGATTGGGAAGCCGTTCTTCCCCGGCTCCTAGGTCGTAGCTGCACACTCCGTCGTTGGGACTATCGCGGCGCCAACGAAGCGCCACCGTCAGAAGCGCTCCTTGCTCGAAACGAGCTTGGAGCGCTTCGCGCGTCCGCAGGCCAGAGGCATGAGGCTGAGCAGACGCTGCCGGAGCGCAGTGGCTGAACTATGCGTGCGCAGAGCCCATAGCGGTGTGGATGTTCAGGGAGTCGATCTCCTGGGTGCACTCGGTGAGCAGGCTCATGAACCCCTGGAGCTTCTTCGCTTCGTAGCGCTGTCTGGGATAAGCGCAGAACACTCGCCTGCGAGCCGGCTTCCACTGCCCCAGCACCGGGACCAGGGTCCCGATCCGAATCTCCGGTTGAACGAAGAAGTCGGGCAAGAGTGCAATGCCCAGTCCATCGACACAAGAGGTCTTCATCACCCAGTAGTCGTTGGTGACGATGGAGGAGTTCGAGGAGAGGGGATGCGATGCCACGTCCGAGTAAAGCATCGGAATGCCGGCGACCTCTGGCTTGCGAAGTGCAATCGACGTGTGGTGCGAAAGGTCCATGGGACTCGCGAGCGTGCCTCGCTTCCTCAGGTACTTCGGACTCGCGAACAGTCCATAGCTCAGCCGACCAACCATTTTTACAACAACATCGGGTAAGTCCGGAGCATCGGCACAAACGTAGCAATCAACGTCCTCCATCCGTGGGGAATCCTCCCTGCCGGCCGCGTCCAATTCGCACAGGATGTGCGGGTACTTCGTGAGATACATCCGCGCCACATGGCACACGAGCGTCGTCGCGAAATGGTTGTCGGAGAGGATCCGCAACCGTCCCTTCGTCTCGCTGCTCATCTCCTGGATTTCGCGTCGCGCAGCGTCCCATCTCCCTCGTAGATCACCCAGCAGCGACTCGCAGTGCGAGTGAAGAATTCGGCCTGCCTCGGTGGGTACGAGCTTGCGCGAGGACCTCACCAGAAGTTGAACGCCCAGGTCCTCTTCGAGGTTGCGGAGCAATCGACTGAGGGTCGATTTCGGCATGCCGGTCTCGGTCTCCGCGCGCGTCATGCTGCCGGCTCGCATGATCAGTGCGAAGGCCTCTACAAGCTTGATTTCCATGCGGGGAAGTGTGCACGGGATCTGCGTTCCACAAATGGAACGGATCGTCTCGTGGGGCTGCTTTCGCCAACTCCCCGAGATGAATAAATTTTGTCATGCGGACCGGAAGTGGGCTGCAGGTTCAACAGCAAAGACCCCTTGGAGACAAACGTGGCGACAACATCCCTTCGCGCAGCGGCATCCCTGCTTGCGCTGCTTCTTCCTGCGATGGCCTTTGCGCAGCAAGCGCCCGTCAAGGTCGGCCTGCTCTACAACGGGCCGATCGGTGACGTGGGCTGGACCTACCAGCACGACTTGGGTCGCCAGGAGATGGAGAAGGCCCTCGGCGCGAAGGTCTCCGTGAGAACGGTCCCCAACACCTCCGAAGGCCCGGACGGCGCGCGCGTCGCACGGGAACTGACTGCCGACGGCAACAAGGTCGTCTTCGCAGTTGGCTTCGGCTACATGCGTGATGTTCTCAAACTGGCCGCGGAAAACCCGAACACCTGCTACGCGGTGGCGACGGGATATCTCACGGCCCCGAACGTGAGCGGCTACAACGCGCGGTGGGAGGAGGGCGGCTACCTGGCCGGCATCGTGGCAGGCAAGGCGACGAAGAACAACAAGATCGGCTTTGTGGGTGCACATCCGATCCCGGTAGTGAACCAGTACCTCAACGCCTTCGTTCTCGGGGCTCGCTCGGTCAATCCCAACGCAACCGTTCGTGCGGTGTTCGTAGGTTCCTGGTCGGATCCGCCCAAGGAAACCGACGCCGCCAATGCGCTTCTGAACCAGGGCGTGGACGTGATGACGCACTACACCAACTCGCCCGCCGTGGTGATCACGGCCGACGCACGAAACGTTGCGACGATCTCTTTCCATTCCGACATGCGCAAGTACGCACCCAAGCAGTACCTGACCGGCATGACCCATCACTGGGGCAGCTACTACACGAAGGCCGTCAGCGAGGCGCTGGCGGGCCGTTGCCAGACCGGCTTGATCGTCGGCGGCATCAAGGAAGGGACCATCAAGCTCGCCCCGCTGTCTCCCCAGATTCCGAAGGACGTCGTTGCGTTGGTCGAGGCAAAGACCAAGGACATTGCCGACGGACGCCTGAAGGTGTTCAGCGGCCCGATCAAGGACAACAAGGGAGTCGTTCGCGCCGCCGCGGGAACGAGCCTCTCGGACGCCGACCTCGGGAAGATGGATTGGTTTGCCGACGGCATCTCCGTCGGTCAATGAAAGAGCCAATCGGAGCAGCCATGCAATTGCAAACCTGGCAACCCGTGTTGCCATCGCACTACCTGCGCGCCAGCGAGAACATCGTGGCCGCCTTCCTGCAAGGCCAGGAGCTCGCGCTGTGGCGATCTGAAGCCGGCTCGGTTCAGGCCTGGGAGAACCGGTGCCCCCATCGCGGCACGCGGCTCACGATGGGACGGATCCTGCAAGACCATCTGTCCTGCGCGTATCACGGATGGGAATTCGACGCGCGCGGCGCTTGTGCTGCGATCCCGGCCAACCCGGACCTACCGCTTCCGAAGCAGCTGCGCGTGAAAGCCTTTGCAGTCGCGGAGGCCGCCGGCATGGTCTGGGTCGCGGCAGCTGCCGGCGCGCAAGCGGCCCAGGACGTGCCGCAAGAAGGCTCTTCGTCTCTTGCCTTCTTCTGTCGCTCGCTCGGTATTCGAGCCCCGGCGCTGGAAGTCGCAAACGAGTTGAGTGCACGCGGTTTCAAGGCTGACGCAGATCACACGTGGCGTGGAACGCTTGCAGGACGGGCGGCAACCGTGCTGCTGAACGAAGCGACTGCGCTGAGCACGATCGCGCACATCTGGCTGGGCGAGACGCCGACGACGCCGGAGCTCTCCGATGTCTTTGGTGAAAGTCGGCTGTTCCGCCGCGATGCAGAAGCACGCGCATCCTCAAGGAGTTCCTCATGACGTTCCTGTGCACCGACAAGACGCTTCTGGATGACTGGCTCACCGTCGGGCCGGTGACGCGTGTCGAAGGCAAGACCGTTGCCGATCCCTATCGCACGAAACTGCTCGGAGCCGAGGTGGCCGTCTGGAAGGATTCGCAGGGCCAGTTCGCCGCGCGAATCGGCGCGGAAGTGCTTCTGATCCAGAAGTGCTACGGCTACCTGTGGATCTGTCCGAGCGGATCGCCGCGCAAGGACCTGTTCGCGCTGCCAGAGTATTCGCAGCCTGGCCGTCGCATCGTCGACTGCGAAGGCATCGGCGTGGCCGTCTCCGGGCTGCGCATGGTTGAAAACTTCCTCGACATGGGGCACTTCCCGTACGTGCACGCGCACTACCTTGGAGAGGTGCCGCAGACCGAAGTGGCCACCTATGACGTCAGCGTGGACGAAACCGCGGACGAGATCTGGGCCACCAACTGCCGCTTCTATCAACCCAAGACATCAAAGTCCGCCACGACCGGGCTCGACGTTCAGTACCGGTATCGGGTGGTGCAGCCCATGGGCGCGGTCCTGTACAAGACTGCCGTACCTCGTCCAGGCGAGATGGATGCGATCGGACTCTTCGTGCAGCCTCACGATGAGGAGCACATCACGGCCTACTGTCTGCTGGCCTACTACGACGATACCTCGGCGGAGACCGACCTCATCGGCTTCCAGCACACCATCTTCGGCCAGGACAAGCCGATCCTCGAGAACCAGCTTCCCAAGCGGATGCCGTTGCGGCCCGGCACTGAGGTGCCCACCCGTTGCGATGCGATGTCGGTTGCATTCCGCCGCTGGCTCGCCGCGCGCGGAACTACCTATGGCGCGATTGCCCGAGACGGCTCATGAGTACGACCAGACACTTCGTCATCCGACGCAAGTGGATGACGACTCCCGATGTCGCCGCCTTCGAGCTCACGCCGGCCGATGACCTGGCAGTTCCCGACATCGAGCCTGGCGCGCACGTCGAGTTCATGATCGAACGAGCAGGTCAGCCTCCGCTCGTGCGCCACTACTCCCTGTGCAACGGGCCTGGCGAGAGCGATGCCTTTGTCTTCGGCATCAAGCTCGAACCCCAGTCCAGAGGTGGGTCCTCCTGGATTCACACGCTCCAGGAAGGGCAGACGGTGCGCCTCGGAGCTGTGCGCAACTTGTTCCCGCTGAACAAGAGTGCAAAACGACACCTGTTGTTGGCCGGGGGCATCGGCATCACGCCCGTGCTTGCAATGGCGCAGTCGCTCGAAGCGAGCGCTGCAGACTACCAGTTGCATTATTTCGTTCGAGGACAAGAGCACGTCGCTTTCCGCGAGCGCCTGTTGCGCACCCAAGTAGGGGGCAGGCTTCGCATCCACGAGGGTCTGGACGCGGCAGGTGTTCGCAGGGTGCTGGACGAACTGCTGGCGCAGCCCGCGGTGGGCGACCATGCGTACTGCTGCGGCCCGGGCTTCTTCATGGACACGGTCGACGAAGTCGCCAAAGCCACGCACTGGCCCGAGGATCATGTGCACTTCGAGCGGTTTCAGGCGGCGCCGGTCGCGGCGGGCGTCGTCGACGAGGCGTTCGATGTCGAGCTGAAGCGATCCGGCACGCGCTGCCGCGTCCAGCCTGGACAAACCATCATCCAGGTGCTGGCCGATGCCGGATGCGAAGTCATGACGTCGTGCGAACAGGGTGTCTGCGGGACATGCCTGACGAACGTGTTGGCCGGAACCCCGGACCACCGGGACGCCTACCTCAGCAAGACCGAGCGAGAGGCGGGCAAGTTGATCCTGCCGTGCGTCTCGAGGTCCAAGACGCCTTTGCTTGTCCTCGATCTCTGAAAGGGCTCGAACCTCATCATGAAACTCTACGACTACGAACTCTCCGGCAACTGCTACAAGGTTCGATTCCTCTTGCACATGCTCGGCGTGAAGTACGAACGTCAGTCCGTGAACTTCTTTCCCGGCAAGGAGCACAAGTCAGCGCACTTCCTGAGCAAGATCAATCCGCTCGGCCAGATTCCCGTCCTCGAGGATGAAAGCTTCCTTCTACGCGACGCACAGGCGATCCTGGTGTACCTGGCATCGCAGTACGACCGCGACCGCATCTGGTATCCGGAAGACCCGCGGCTTCGCGGCGAGATCCAGGTCTGGCTCGCCACCGCGGACGAGATCACGCGTACGGCCTCCGCCGCACGCCTGCACGACGGTCTTGGGTACAAGCAGTTCGATATCGAAGCCTGCCGAGCCGGCGCGCACGCTGTCTTCCGCGTGATGGATGACCACCTGGCCGAGCGCCAGGCCATGGGCCAGCAATGGCTTGTGGGATCGCATCCGACGATCGCGGACATCGCGTGCTTCCCATACACCGCACTGTCTGCAGAAGGCGGTATCACCGTCGATGAGTACCCCGCGCTGCGTCAGTGGCTGTGGAATTTCCGCAGCCAGAAGAGATTCGTCGGCATGGCCGGGATCATGGCCCTTGAATTGACCAACCCCTGACAAACCCAAGCTACAAGGAAGAGAAGAGACATGACTACCGCTACCGCGAACCGGCCTCTGCTCGAGGATCGAGAGTTTCTTCGTCACTTCTGGCACCCGGTGTGCACGAAGGCCGAGCTTGAGGCCGCCAACCCGTCCGGACGTGGCCCGCTGGCCGTGACGTTGCTTGGCGAGCGTGTCGTGATTGCCAATCTCGGCGGCAAGATCGTCGCGATGGAGGACCGATGCGCGCATCGGTTCGCCGCACTCTCCAAGGGCACCGTGATCGACGGCCAGTTGCGCTGCAACTATCACGGTTGGCGCTACAACGAGGCTGGCAAGGTGACGCTGACGCCAGCGTGCCCCGAGCAGCCCATTCCGCGCAAGGCGATGACGCAGTCCTACGAGTGCGCGGTGAAGTACGACATCGTGTGGGTTCGCCTCGACAGCAGCTGGAACACGACCGAGATTCCGTACTTCAGCGAATGGGACAAGCCCGGCATGCGCCAGATCGTCGCGCCGTCGTATGTCTGGAACACGGCTTCCGAGCGCCGTTGGGAGAACTTCACCGATCTCTCTCACTTTGCCTTCGTTCATCCCGGTACGCTGTACGACCCCGCGTACGACAAGCCGCCGATCCCGACCGTGGACCGCGTCGGAGGCGAGCTCCACTTTGCCATCGAGCCGCCGGCGGACATGATCGACAAGCTGCCGGAAAGTGCGCCCATGGGCACGTTCACCTACCGCTGCACGATGCCGTTCTCGATCAATCTGAAGATGCAGCTGTACAAGGACGAGAGTGCCTTCACGCTGTGGACCACCAGCAGTCCGATCGATGCCACGCACTGCCGCAACTTCATGATCATCAGCCGTGCGCACAAGGACGACGACCCCGATCACGTGCACACGTCCTTCCAGAAGCTGGTGTTGCAGGAGGACCAGCCGATCATCGAGTCGCAGTTCCCGGCCGAGATCTCGCTCGACGAGGTGTCGCTGGTCACCGACAAGGTCTCGAACCAGTACCGCAAGTGGTTGCGCGAACTGTCCATCGCTGCCACTCAGGGCAAGGACGCCTTCGTGCGAGCGCTGAGGACCGATGTGAGGGAAGAGGTCAAGGTCGCCGAGTCGGTCTGACAGGTCCTGACGTCCGGACGCCCGTTGTCCGGACGCCCGATGACTCGCCGTGGCGAGATGCGGGGTACTTGAGAGGTACGCCAACAGCCGAGGGATGCCCCCGGGCGAACGCCGAGGTGCGCGCGGCCTGCACGCGCTCGGCCTGTCCGGATGAAAACGCAAGCACATAGAGAGAGCCATTTCATGAAGTTTCCCTTCTCGCTCGGCTGCAACGGTCGCGGCGTCGTGCACATCGAGGGCACGCCTATGACGGTCGACGAGCAGTTCAGACTGATCAAGTCGGCCGGCGTCTACGACCACTTCGACCGCATGCCGCAACCCGGTGAAGAACGCGCGTATCTGGACGCCGCCAATCGCCATGGCGTCCCGATCCGCACTGGCTTGTGGTGGTACACCGCAGGCCAGGACGAGGCACTTCTGGAACGCAACCTGCGTATCAGCAAAGAGGGCGGGGCCGAGTTCCATGACATCATGCTGCACATCAAGCATGCTCGAGGGACCGTCGTCACCGACGACGAGATCGTGGCGTTCTACGAACTGGCACACGAACTCGGTGAGCGCATCGGGATCGAGATCGGCTTCGAGAACCACATCTACATGTGGTCGGAGGATCCCCGTCGTATCGAACCCATCGCGACGAGGATCAACGCACTGGGCATCCCATTCAAGTTCGTGCTCGATCACAGCCATGTGCTGATCAAGATCGACAACGAGGAAGAGCAGGACATCATCGGCATTCGACGCGACGTCGCCACCGGAGCGCTGCTCCTGGATCCCTACGAGGACGGAAACGTGATCGAGCGATGGACCGCCATGAACATGATTCACTGGCTTCAGGTTCGCCCCGTGTCGCCCAATGGGCCGAAGAATCGCTGGGCCATCAAGAACAACAACAGCTACGACGGTGGTGCGTGGGGCCGTCCGTGCCAGTACCCGTTCGTCAAGCCCGAGCCGGGGCAATGGCATTCGCCCTGGCATGCCTACCGGGTCGAGCCGTGCAAGGAGGTGGTGCGCCAAGTCCTGCGCCACCATCTGCGCACGCCGGGCAGTCCGCTGCGCTACATCACCACCGACATGATCGACATGGCCGACTATGGCGAGAACGCGAAGTACTCGCTGTTCGACCAGAACGTCGCCATCGCAACCTGGATTCGCAAGACCTGGGATGAACTGGTCGCGCAGGAAGCCACGTCGCTCGACCATTCCGCCAACACACAGAAGAGAACCCCGCAATGAAGACGCGCGCAGCAGTAGCCTGGAAGGCCGGCAGCCCCCTGACCATCGAGACCGTCGATCTCCAGGGACCCAAGTTCGGCGAGGTACTGGTCGAGATCAAAGCGACGGGCATCTGCCACACCGACTACTACACGCTCTCAGGCGCCGACCCGGAAGGCGCCTTCCCGGCGATCCTCGGCCATGAGGGGGCAGGGATCGTGGTCGACGTCGGTCTTGGTGTGACCGGACTGAAGAAGGGCGACCACGTCATTCCGCTGTACACGCCCGAATGCCGGCACTGCAAGTTCTGCCTGTCGCGCAAGACGAATCTCTGCCAGCTCATTCGCGGCACGCAGGGCAAGGGACTGATGCCCGATGCGACTTCGCGCTTCAGCCTGGACGGCAAACCCATCCTGCACTACATGGGGACGTCCACGTTCAGCAACTACACCGTGGTGCCCGAGATCTCGCTCGCGAAGATTCGCGAGGATGCGCCGTTCGACAAGGTCTGCTACATCGGGTGCGGTGTCACCACTGGCATCGGCGCCGTCGTGTTCTCCGCCAAGGTGGAGGCGGGAGCCAACGTCGTGGTGTTCGGCCTGGGCGGCATCGGCCTGAATGTCATCCAGGCGGCCAAGATGGTCGGTGCCGACAAGATCATCGGCGTGGACCTGAATCCGGCACGAGAGGCGATGGCTCGCAAGTTCGGTATGACGCATTTCATGAACCCGAAGGAGCACGAGAACATTGTCGATTCCATCGTCCAGCTGACCGATGGCGGCGCCGACTACAGCTTTGAGTGCATCGGCAACACCAAGGTGATGCGCCAGGCGCTGGAGTGCACGCACAAGGGCTGGGGCCGTAGCATTATCATCGGCGTGGCCGAGGCGGGCGCGGAGATCAGCACGCGGCCGTTCCAGCTCGTCACCGGCCGCAAGTGGGAGGGGTCGGCGTTCGGCGGCGCCCGCGGTCGCACCGACGTGCCCAAGATCGTCGACTGGTACATGGAGGGCAAGATCAACATCGATGACCTGATCACGCACACGATGCCGCTGGACAAGATCAACGAGGGGTTCGAGCTGATGAAGCGTGGCGAATCCATACGCGGCGTCGTGCTGTACTGATCCATGAACCTCGAACTGCTCGAAGAGAACCGCTGTTTCGGCGGCACGGTGAAGCGCTACCGGCATTCGTCCCGCGAGATCGGGTTGCCGATGAGCTTCTCGGTCTACCTGCCGCCCGCAGCGAGCCAGCGTCCCGTGCCAGCCCTGATCTGGCTGGCAGGACTGACCTGCAACGACCAGACTTTCATGATCAAGGCCGGCGCGCAGCGAGTCGCCTCGGAATTGGGGGTTGCGCTCGTGGCTCCGGACACGAGCCCTCGCGGTGCCTGTGTCCCGGACGAAGAGGCGCACTGGGACTTCGGGGTCGGCGCAGGTTTCTATCTCGACGCGACGCAGCCTGGCTGGTCAAAGCACTACAGGATGGAGAGCTATCTCATCCTGGAATTCGTGCCGCTCCTGGCCGCGGAGTTTCCGATCGACGCCAATCGATTGGGTTTGTTCGGCCACTCCATGGGTGGGCACGGTGCGCTCACGCTGTCACTGCGTCACCCCGGCATGTTTCGGACGCTGTCGGCTTTCGCGCCGATCTGCGCGCCGGCGGCATGCCCGTGGGGGAACAAGGCATTTGCCGGATACCTCGGCGGCGACATCGAGTCCTGGCGCGAACACGACGCGTCGCACCTCTTCGCGCGTCAGGAGCGTCCACCCTATCCAGGCGGGATCCTGGTGGACCAGGGCCTTGCCGACAAGTTTCTCGCGGAGCAACTGTTCCCCGAGCGGCTGGAGGACGCCTGTGCTTCGATCGGTCAGCCGCTGTCCTTGCGTCGCCACCCAGGCTATGACCACGGGTACTACTTCATAGCGTCCTTCATCGAAGACCACCTGCGCTTTCACGCCAAGGGTCTGAACGCTGACCGCTGACACGAGGGTCGCTGTGCTCCCGCTGGCGATCGTGGCAGCGAAGCCGATCGGCAGTTTGCTTGCAATTCTCCTGCGTCATCGTTCCAGCCTGCAGCGCTCACTGGGTCCGCAGGCCGCTGGCGAACGGACGTGAGCGGCAAGTGGCAACCCCATGACAACACCACCTTCGGAATCAACATGAGTCACCTCAGCACGCATGTCCTGGATACCGCAAATGGTTGCCCGGCATGCCGGCATGCGCGTCCGTTTGCAGCGGATCAACGACGAGGGTGAGGCCGCGACGATCAAAGAACTGCGCCTCAACGCAGACGGCCGATCGGATGGCCCCCTGCTCGCCTGCACCGAGTTGGTCAAGGGGCGGTACCGCCTGCTGTTGGACGTCGCGCCGTACTTCAGGGCGCGCGGCGCTGTGCTTGCGGAGCCGGCATTCGTCGACGTCGTGCCGCTTGGCTGCTGGTCGCACTTGGGTACTTCGTTGCACCGTCGCAAGAATCGCCTCCGCCGAAGGTGGCCGCGGCGGCAGTTTCAGCTGCGAGTGCTCCAGTTGCGCTGTCTCAATGGCAGCAGGTGCATGGCGTGATCCAGCAGCGATGCCAGATGTGCCACAACGGGGCCTCGCGCAGATCCTCGAGCGCGTCACCAACATCGCCATGGGCACAGAAATCGACAAGATCACCGAGTTCGAGGAAATCGACTGCCGGCATCCCGAGGGCATCGAAGGCCTCGAGCGTGCCGGATTGCTCGACTGATCTGCTTAGGTCCTCCTTGACTCTGGGGAGGGTCTCGATTCGTCCAACCACGTCCGGAGGTCAGCCATGCCACGTTTCGCCGCAAACCTCACCATGCTGTTCACGGAGGTTCCGTTTCTCGACCGATTCGAGCTGGCCGCGCAGGCCGGCTTCAAGGCCGTCGAGTTCCTGTTCCCGTACGCCTGGCCCGTCCAGGAAGTCCGCAGCCGCCTCGATGCCAACGGGCTGACCTTGGCGCTTCACAACCTGCCAGGGGGCGACTGGGATACCGGTGAGCGCGGCATCGCGTGCCTGCCGGACCGCGTCGACGAATTCCGAGCTGGCGTGGGCCGTGCCATCGGATACGCGTGCACGCTGGGCGTGTCGCAACTCAACTGTCTTGCGGGCAAGGCTCCTGCCGGTGTGGACGGTGCGACGTTGCGACGGACGTTTGTCGAGAATCTGCGCTACGCATCGAAGGAACTCAAGAAGAGCGGATTGAACTTGCTGATCGAGCCGGTCAACACGTTCGATATTCCCGAGTTCTATCTTTCCCGCACGTCGCAGGCCGTCGACCTCCTCGGCGAGGTGGGCCGGGACAACGTATTCCTGCAGTACGACATCTACCACGCACAGCGCATGGAAGGTGAGTTGGCCGCGACGATCAAGAAGCACTTCGCCCTCATTCGACACGTGCAGATCGCGGACAACCCGGGTCGCAACGAGCCGGGCACCGGCGAGATCGCCTTCCCGTTCCTCTTCGACTTGCTCGACCGCCTGGGTTACGAGGGGTGGATCGGGTGCGAGTACAAGCCTGCTGCCTCGACGGCGGCGGGGCTTTCGTGGCGTCAGCAGTTCGCGCAGTGACGCCCTCAGAAATCAAGGAGACATTTGTGGTTCCCAGTCCGCTCAAGATCGGCTTCGTGGGTCTCGGCATCATGGGCACGCCCATGGCCGGCAATCTGCTGAAGGCGGGCCATCAACTCTTCGTCCACACCCGTGGCAAGGTTCCAAAGGACATCGCTCACACGAGCGCCACGCAGTGCACGAATGCCCGTGGCGTGGCGCAGCGTGCCGATGTCATCTTCATCATGGTGCCGGACACGGCCGACGTGGAAGCTGCGCTCTTTTCCGAGAACGGGATTGCGGCGGGCCTGACGAAGGGGAAGACCGTCGTCGACATGAGCTCCATCTCGCCCATCGCGACCAAGTCCTTCGCCGCGAGGATCAAGGCGCTCGGCTGCAGCTATCTGGATGCTCCAGTTTCCGGCGGCGAGGTGGGCGCCAAGAACGCGACCTTGTCCATCATGGTGGGAGGCGACGAGGCCGTGTTCGAGAGCGTGAAGCCGCTGTTCGAGTTGATGGGCAAGAACATCACGCTCGTGGGCGGAAATGGTGACGGCCAGACCGCGAAGGTCGCCAACCAGATCATCGTCGCGCTCAACATCGAAGCGGTGGGCGAAGCGTTGCTGTTTGCCTCCCGTGCGGGTGCCGATCCGGCGCGTGTGCGTCAGGCGCTGATGGGCGGCTTTGCCTCGAGCAAGATTCTGGAAGTCCACGGCGAGCGCATGATCAAGCGGACTTTCGAGCCGGGCTTTCGCATCGAGTTGCACCAGAAGGATCTGAACCTGGCGTTGTCCAGCGCGCGTGCGTTGGGCGTCTCGTTACCCAACACGTCGACCGCGCAGGAGTTGTTCAACTCGTGTGCTGCGCATGCAGGCAAGGCCTGGGACCACTCGGCCATGGTGCGCGCGCTCGAAAAGCTCGCGAACTTCGAGATCGGTCAGAAGGCGTGACCGACCGTGCGCCTGCCGATGTCCTGCGGCGCATGTTCGATGCCGCGGTGGCCAGCGCGCAGCCTGCATCCTGCGTGCCGCCGCATCTTCCGCGACCCGAGGAGCTGAATGGCGGCCGCCTTGTCGTGATCGGCGCCGGGAAGGCGTCCGCCGCCATGGCCATGGCCGTGGAGCGGCATTGGAGCGGACCGTTGTCGGGGGCTGGTTGTCACGCGATACGGCTATGGCGCCCCCTGCACACACATCGAGATCGTGGAAGCGGCGCATCCGGTGCCCGATGCGGCGGGCCTGCTTGCGGCGCAGCGCATGTTGCAGGTTGTCGAAGGGCTGCGTGCCGAGGATCTGGTCCTGTGCTTGATTTCAGGTGGCGGCTCGGCACTGCTTCCGCTTCCCCTGCAAGGGCTGACGCTGGAGGACAAGCAGGAAGTCAGTCGCCAATTGTTGGCCAGCGGCGCCACGATCAGCGAGATGAATTGCGTGCGTCGCCATCTCTCCGCGATCAAGGGAGGACGGCTCGCGGCAGCCTGCCATCCAGCGCGTGTGATGACGTTGCTCATCTCCGACGTGCCGGGTGATCGGCCGCTCGACATTGCGTCAGGTCCGACAACCGCCGATCCCACCCGATGCGCCGACGCGCTGGCAATCGTTCGACGCTATGGGATCACTTTGCCGGCGACCGCAAGGGCTGTGCTGGAGAGTGGTGCAGGCGAGTCGATCAAGCCGGGAGATGCCCGCCTTGATCGTTCGGAACTTCGGATGGTGGCGACGCCGCACATGGTGCTCCAGGCTGCGGTCGCGGTTGCGAGGGATGCGCGCTACGAGCCATACATCCTCGGCGACGCACTCGAAGGAGAAGCGCGAGACGTGGGCAAGGTGTTGGCAGGTGTCGCACTGCATGCCGCGACTCGCGGTCAGCCGTTCAAGCCGCCCTGTGTATTGCTCTCGGGCGGTGAGACCACGGTCACGGTTCGCGGACAGGGCAGAGGAGGGCGCAACGTCGAGTGCCTTCTTTCGTTGGCCATCGCCCTAGACGGTCACCCGCGCATACACGCCCTCATGGGGGACACAGACGGTGTGGACGGTTCGGAAGACATTGCCGGCGCGCAGATCGGGCCAGACACGCTGCTGCGCGCCTGGACGCAGGGAGTGAATCCAGCCGACGCGCTTGCCAACAATGACGGTCACGGATTCTTCCAGGCGCTTGCCGATTCAGTGGTGACGGGTCCCACGCGCACCAACGTCAATGACTTCCGCGTCATCTGCATCGAGGCAGATTGACGAGGTCGCCAAGTCCACGCGGCTGGAGTCGGCCGTGCCCGCGGGCGATGCGGGCCGCATGTTCTGGAAGGCGCGCTTGACGCGCGCCCGGCGCCTGACTTGACGTTGGCCGTTCTGCCTCCCGCGAGCAGGCTTGTTCTGCGCCTGGCCTCACAGCCAGTCAACCGGTCTTCCATCGGCTAACGCCAGTCCCGCGCGGTACGGTGCCGGACATCTCTCAAAGGCGGAGATTGGAGACCCCCTCAATGAGCCAGAAAGCCTTCTGGAGGTCGACGTCTTTGAGCGCCGCCCCCGCCGGCACGCGCTCGTTGCCGTCGCTGTCTTTAAGTGGTCCGGCGAAGATCTGCAGCCGACCATCCACGATATCTCGCGTCCTCGCTTCCACGAGGCTTGCAGTCTCCTTGGAGACCCCGGTGGAGAACGGTGCCAGCCTGATGCTGCCCTCTTTGAGGCCGCCGAAGTACCGGCTGCCTTGGCACCGCCCCGCGATCGCCTCGCTGGCCATCTTGGTGTAGTAGCTGCCCCAGTGGTGGGACGAAGCTCGCGTGACTTCGCGAGCCTCAGCCAATGAACGGGGAGGGTTTGGTTGACTGGCTCCGCCCAGCCACCAGAGTTGACATAAACATTATTGGCGGGGTGGCAAGTAGGGGATGAGGGCGCCCATCGGCCTGCTGACCTGAACGAGCTTGCGCGGTTGCTTGGCCCGTCTGGTTTGACTTCCCTCCCTTCCGGCCGGGCATAAGAGTCAATAGGGGATGGCGAACCCTACTGACAAACGCGATCGGCTCTCAACATCCGTGGGTGACTTTTGGGTGAGTTTCCTGCGAAATACAGTCCACAACAGGGCAGAATGAGTCGGAACGGACGGCATAAACATATTAAAAATCAATAACTTAGCGGTGTGGCAGAAACTACGAACCAAGGGGTCGTGGGTTCGAATCCTGCCAGCCGCACCAGAACAATCGTTCTAGAACAACGGGTTAGATGCTCAGGCATCTAACCTGTTTTTCTTTGCTGGATGATTCTTCGGGG